>Ga0126381_100006939_pt1 | contig 12577 bp, 7 predicted proteins | sample PanSoiMetPlot_28_FD_96465 | JGI IMG/M metagenome (GOLD analysis project Ga0126381, IMG submission 96465) | Tropical forest soil microbial communities from Panama - MetaG Plot_28 | ecosystem: Environmental > Terrestrial > Soil > Tropical forest > Bulk soil | place: Panama | collected 2016-02-17
AGAGCATGATCAAATCCGGCCAGCACCAGGCATTCAACAGCCTGCAATGGATCGGGGTCGAGCCGCGGATAGGCTTTGCCTACTCGCCATCTGGGAAGACGACAATTCGCGGCGGCTTCGGAATGTTCACCGATGCCTTCCCTGGGACGATGGCCGACTTAGCCCTGAATAATGCTCCCACCAATGTCCCATTTACGATCTTGAGCCAGAACTTCGGAAACCCGAACGCACCGGCAGCCGGTTACCAGCTGATTCCAACCGCTGCCGGAAGCGCCTCCTCAGTGGCGGCCGCTTCTAACGCTGCGTTTTCTTCCGGCTTCCCCAATGGAGCCACGCTCAACACTCTTTCGACGGTTCCGGGATTCAGCCCTCCAAACATGACGAACCCGGTTCACCATATCAGCTACCCCACCTATGAGGAATGGAGTCTGACGGTCGAGCAGCAATTGACGAAAACCGCGGCCTTGTCGGTGGGCTATGTGGGGAACCATACCTATCACCAGCCAATTCAGGCATTCAACGCGAACGCCTATGGGTTTGGCGGTCTCCCAGCCACAGTACCGAACCAGAATTTTGCTTCTGTGAACCAGATTTATAGCGCAGGCAGCTCGAACTACAATGGTCTGGTCACCACGCTTGTTAACCGGGCACGCTGGGCCACCCTCCAATTCAATTATGTTTACAGCCATGCATTGGACGAGATCTCCAATGGCGGATTTCTCCCGTTCAACGGCAACCAGGGCAGTCTGATTTACGAGTACCCGGTCAACCCTTACAACTTCAGCCAGAACTACGGCAACTCTGATTACGACAGCCGTCATTACATCAGCGCGAGCTATCTTGTCCCGCTCCCCTACTGGGGAGGTCCCAAGGTTCTCACCGATGGCTGGGAATTCTCTGGGACGGTCTTCCACAATACCGGCTACCCATTCTCGGTCACCGCAAATACAGTGGGATCGGGTATTCCGTTTTACGGTGCGTTGCTCTATGCGCAGCAGGTTGCGCCGCTCTCGAGCAATCACTGCGGTGGGACAAAACATAGCGTGAACGGGCCTCCTGGAACCAACAATCCCACGGGCGCGATTCCCTGTTCCTTCGTCTCCTCGTTCGCTGACCCCACCGCTCTCGGCCAGGGTCGCCGCAACTCGATGTACGGTCCAAACTACACGAATACAGATCTCGCGATCACGAAGAGCTTTGCGATTCCTCACTGGGAATCAGCTCATTTGAAAGTGGGCGCACAATTCTTCAATCTTTTCAATCATCCGAACTTCGCGAATCCCAACAGCAATGTCGACGCCGGCAGCGCATTTGGAACCATCTCGAATACTGTGAACACCCCGACCTCAATCTTGGGGTCATTCCTCGGAGGCGATGCTTCTCCCCGTCTGATCCAGCTGACTGGCAAGTTCAGCTTCTAGACTGATAAAACCCGCATCATAATAAGGCATAAGGCGGCCTGATTCTGGGCCGCCTGGTTCTTTTTCGATCGAATGTAAAGCCGGTGTGGCGTCAACCAGATCCGATGATTTTTGGTATCGAAACTCCCAATTATTGGATCATCGCAGAGCCTTGGCCGGGATGGAGCTGGTTCGTCCCAAACCTAACGCCATTTATCGCAGCAAGTTACAGTTCGTCACCGAAATATTGGCTTTGGCCCCCAAATTATCCCGACAAAGGCGATGGAATTGCATGCCTCTGGGCATGAGATACGTTTGCCCGCATCGCTCTGCGATAGCTTTTCTTCAAAAATTTGTCGTTGCTTTAAGCCTGGCACTCCTGGCGATCGTCATCGCCCCTGTAAGCCTTAAGGCGCAGTCGAATATTTCTGGCGACATCGCCGGTACCGTAACCGATCCGTCGGGTGCGGCCGTTCCGAACGCTAAAGTCACCGTCACCAACATAGCGATCGGCGAAGTCAAGACAGCAAGTTCCGGAGGCGCGGGTGAGTTTCGCGTTTCGTTGCTGTCCCCCGGTTCCTACAAAGTATCGGTGACAGCGCCCGGTTTTCAGACCACTGAGCAGACCGTTACCGTTTCAGCAGGCACGGTTTCGCCGTTGAGCGTCAAACTCACGGTTGGCTCGGGCACGACGACCGTCGAGGTTACTGGTTCTGAAGTTCCGGTTCTTCACACCGATGACGCACAGGTTTCGACTACGTTCAGCCTTTCGCAGGTTCAAAACCTCCCGAACCCAGGCAACGATTTGACCTTTGTCGCGCAAACGGCTCCGGGCGCGGTGATGAACACCCAGGGCGGCTATGGCAACTTCTCCGTCTTCGGTCTGCCTGCCACGTCGAACACCTTCACGGTGAATGGCGGCTATGAAGGTGATCCTTATCTGAACCTGAACAACTCCGGCGCCACCAACCTGCTGCTCGGCAACAACGACGTCGACAATGTTACGGTGACCACCAACGCCTACGATGCGGCCTTCGGAGGGCTCGGCGGTGCGCAGGTCAACGAGATTTCCCGCTCCGGCGGCAACCGCTTCCATGGAAATGCGAACTACTGGTGGAACGGCCGCACCATGAACGCGAACAACTACTTCAACAACCAGGCGGGATCGCCCCGCGGATTCGTCAATGCCAATCAGTGGGCGGCCGCAGTCGGAGGACCGATCAGGAAGGACAAGGCCTTCTTCTTTGTCGACTGGGAAGGGCTGCGGGTGGTTATTCCCGTGCGTCAAACGGTATATGCGCCGAGCCCGGCTTATCAGGCAGCGATCCTCAACCCGATCCCTGCCGTCGACCCCATCTACGCTCCCTATGGGAACCTGGCCGCTAACGGAAACTCGTCTCAAGCGGGTCTCTACCAGAACATCTTCAACTATTACAACAAGGCGAGAAATTACGCCTCAGGCTCGCAGGATCCCAACGATCCCGACTCCTGGATTTTCAACGGCCAATCGGAAAACTTCGCTAAAGAATGGATTCTTACCGGGCGAACGGACTTCAACCTTGGTCCCAATGATCACCTTTTCATCCATGCCAAGTTTGACCACGGCACTCAACCAACTCAAACCAGCTATCTCGATCCCATCTTCGATGCCAACAGCTTTCAGCCGTCTTATGAAGGTCAGTTGAACGAAACGCACACTTTTTCGCCCACTCTAACCAATCAGTTCCTTTTTGCCGCAACCTACTACCGGGCGATCTTCATCAACAGCAACGCCAAAACAGTAGCTCAGACGGTTCCCTTTGTAGTGATCCCGGAGGGGTTCTCGGGCGTCAATCCCAATACTAATGCGACAGGGGACTGGGACCTGACCGGTGACGCAGGCGACTGGGTTGGCGCCGCAGACTTTGCTTTTCCGCAAGGCCGCAATGTCACTGGATACCAGTTTACTGACGACTTGAGCTGGACGCGCGGACAGCACACGTTCAAGTTTGGCTGGACGATGCGTCGCGATGACATTACCGACTACACTTCGAGTGAGCGCAATTACAATTATGCCGGCGCCGAAAACATCATCCTCGACCAGGGGAGTTTCGCTGCCGGGCTATCGGACGAGTGGGTAGAGTGGTTTCCCTCGCGGAACAGCCAGCCAGTTGCTCTCTATGTGATGGGCTGGTATGGCCAGGATCAATGGAAGGTGACGCCCAAGTTGACGCTGACCGGCGGCCTGCGACTTGAGCACAACTCGAATCCCGTCTGCCAGACGAATTGCGTGTCGAATTTCATACAGAACTTCAATTCGCTGCCGACCGCCTCGACCACGCCGTACAACACAATGATCGCGTCGGGTCGGCATCAGGGGTACTTTGACCAACAGAACATCGCATGGGAGCCTCGTCTCGGCTTTGCCTTCATACCCGACAACAAAACCACGATCCGCGGTGGCTTCGGCATGTTCGCCGACTACTTCCCCGCACAGATCATGGGCAACCTGGTGACAAATCCCCCGACCTTAAACAAGTTCACGGTCCTGGGCAATTTCTTTGGCGCCGGCACACCCCCATTCGATTCGACTCTCGCTGGCAGCGGTCACGATCTGGCGTCTACTTCCAACGTGGCTTTCCAGCAGGCGTTCCCCACTGGTGGAAGCTATGCGAGCATCAGTGCGGCGACCGACGGCAGATTCCGGCGACCCAATTTTACCCCGACTGTCCACAAGCTCTACCTGCCGAGCTATGAAGAATGGAGCTTTGCCATAGAACGAGAAGTGGCAAAGAACGTAGTCGCGTCAGTGACCTATGTCGGTAATCACGGCTACCACGAACCTGTTTCCAGGCTGCCAAATTCCTACGACCCATCCGGGACGATCGCCAGCCTGCCGACAACTCGGGTTAACAACTCGTTTGCGCAGGTGCTCGAGTATTACAGCGGCGCGAGTTCCAACTTCAACGGCCTGGTTGCCAGCGTGGTGGATCGCACCAAGTATGTTTCTCTCCAGTTCAACTACGCATATGGCCACGCGCTGGATGAGACATCCAACGGCGGCTTTGATTCGTTCGGTGTGAACGGCACCGCGGTTGGGAACGGCAACAGTCAGATTAATCCTAACAACTTGAAGGATAACTATGGCAACGCCGACTATGACGTGCGTAACTATATCAGCGCCAGCTATGTATTGACCGTGCCTTATTGGGGTGGCCCGCATGTCCTGACCGACAACTGGCAAGTGGCTGGAACCATCTTCCACAACACTGGTTATCCGTTCTCCGTCACCAACGATGACGGTGCGATCACTTATGGCCGTGCGTCGCTTGCCAAACAGGTTGACAACAACTTCAACCATCATTGCGGCGGCGGATCGCACACACTGACTCCCTGCGATTTTGCCTCGCACTTCGTAGCGTCGACTGATTTCGGGCAGCAAAGACGCAATCAGCTCTACGGTCCGAATTACACCGATTTTGACTTCGACATCTCCAAGGGGTTCAAGATTCCGCATTGGGAATCAGCCCAGTTGAGGGTTGGAGCGCAGTTCTTTAATGCCTTCAACAAGGCCAATTTCCAGATTCCGTTGGCCGATGTAACCTATGGCCCGTCGAACGGGCTCATCTACACCACGGCCAACACGCCCACCTCGATTCTGGGCGCGTTCCTGGGTGGCGATGCTTCACCTCGCTTGATCCAGTTCAAGGGCAGCTTTGTCTTCTAACCAGTCTGGCGGGTTTATTTAGTTGGCGGACCATTTCCCGCCCCTCGCTATAATTGAAATAGGAACAGAAAGGCCCGGCTATCGCAGCCGGGCCATTTCTATGCCGGAAGCAATAGAGAGAGAATCCCTTAAGGGCATCCCTTAACCCTTTTAGAACCTTGACAGATGAGTAACTGCAATATTATGAATGATGCGCGCGACGGCTGGACCAAATCGCCCTGAATTCAGTGCAAGATTTTTCGAGTAAGTTGTTTAGAATCAGAACATTTTGAATAAAGGCAATAGTTTCAAGCACTTGTCAGCATCAAGGTTCGTAACCGGCGCCGAATCATACACTTGTCAAAATAGAGGGGGGGAGGGGTACCCTTGACTATTCACTGATTCTTTTTATATTGTGGCCGACACAAAAAATAATCGAACCGGACAACCCTTTCTCCCCCAGCAAGCGTCCCAACCTTTGGGAGTGACTGTTCAAAATTAATCCGGTCATTGAACCATTGACCATCAACCCACGATGAATGCTGAGATTCTCTTAGTTGACGACAATCCAATTCAGGCCGCTACTCGGCAAGCGATTCTGACCCTTCGGGGGAGAAAGGTAGTCGTGGCAGAGAGCGCATATCGGGCGCTCGAGTTGCTGGAAGACCCTGAGCTCTTCAATTCCCTCGGATTGGTCATCACCGACCATTGGATGCCAGACTTGAATGGCCCGCAATTTGTTGAGCTTCTGCGTGCGCGTACGTCTACGATCCCCGTGTTGGTGGTCAGCGGCATGCCAGATGCCGAACCAGAATACGCTGGCATGAATGTCCTGTTTCGCACAAAGCCCATCCCCCCCGATCAATTACTCGCTCTCGTTGATTTCCTTCTCGACGAGCGGATGGGCCGCACCGCCTGATTCGCCGGTGACACATCCCTGGCGTGGGATGTTCGTTGCGTGACGCCAACCTTGATTGGCCTTCTGAATTGCCGCTGCCATGCATGTCTGCGACAATAAAGAGTCCCATCCATGCCTACCTTTGGTAGTTTCGCGCTCCTGTTTGCTCTGGCTCTCAGTGGCTACAGCCTGTGTGCCGGTGCCATTGCTCTTCGCCAGCTCGCTACCGGCAGTCGTGGCCACGTTTCGCCGGAGCGGTTAGCCGAGACCGCCCGCCGTGCCGGTATTGGTAGCTTCATCGCCACGACCGGGGCCGCCTTCGCTCTTGTCTGGGCCGCATTCAATAATGATTTCTCGGTGGCCTACATCCTGCACCACACCAATCGCGCTCTTCCAGGGCCGTACAAATTCGCCGCGCTTTGGTCCGGTCAGGAGGGCTCGCTGCTGCTATGGGCGTGGCTGCTCTCCATCTACGGATTTGTGCTGCGGTTGCGCCACAAGGTTGACGTAAAACTCACCGCATACGCTTCCACAATCCTTGCCGGCATTCAGGTCTTCTTTCTTCTCCTGCTCAACTTCGCTGCGATGCCCTTTTCACTGGTCGGGGGCACAGTTCCGCAAGATGGCTTCGGACTCAATCCATTGCTCCAATATCCCGAGATGGTAATCCACCCCCCCATGCTCTATCTCGGATACGTTGGATTTGCGGTGCCCTTTGCATTCGCGTTGGGTGCACTGATGATGCGCTATCCCGGAGAGAAGTGGATTCACATCACCCGTCGCTGGACGATGGTCACTTGGCTCTTTCTGACCTGCGGAATATTCCTTGGGGCTCACTGGGCGTACTCTGTTCTCGGCTGGGGTGGTTATTGGGGATGGGACCCCGTGGAGAATGCCTCCCTGATGCCTTGGCTAACCGGTACTGCCTTCCTGCACTCCGTCATGATGCAAGAGAAGCGGGGAATGATGAAAAGCTGGAACGTCTGGCTCATATTTTCGACATTCCTGCTCGCCATCTTCGGTACTCTGCTTACGCGTTCGGGTCTCGTCAGCTCGGTCCACGCATTTGCACAATCTTCGATCGGCACTTGGTTCTGGACCTTTCTTGTGATCGTCCTTGCCGTCTGCCTATTTACTTTCATTTTGCAGCGTGATCACCTCAAGGCCGACAACAGGATCGAGTCGCTGGTATCGCGCGAATCCAGCTTTCTGTTCAACAATCTAGTGCTGCTTGCAGCGTGCTTCACTGTGTTATGGGGAACACTCTTTCCGGTGCTATCTGAATACATCCAGGGAAACAAGGTTACGGTCGGCGCACCCTTTTACAATCGTGTGGCGGTTCCGATCGGCTTGTTTCTGCTCTTTCTCACCGGCATTGGCCCTCTACTCGCCTGGCGCAGTTCATCATTCAAGAGTATCCGCAAGAACTTCATCCTTCCTTGCATCGCTGGCTTCATAACGGCGGTTGTCGTTATCGTCTGCGGAGTTCGTCCTTGGGAAATCTTTACATCGAGCGATCAGGGTTCGTTCTATTCATTCATTGCCTTTACGTTGGCAGCCGTGGTAGTCACGGCCATCAGCTCGGAGTTCCTCCGTGGTGCCGGTGTCATTTCTCGTCACACCAGTCAGAATCTTCTAGCTTCCATGATGCAGCTCACGCGTCGCAATACGCGCCGCTACGGAGGCTACATTGTCCACTTCGGCGTGGTAATCATCTTTATCGGAATCGCGGGTTCCGCCTTCAACCAAAGCAAAGAGGAGGAGTTGGGGTTCAAGCAGAGCCTCAACATTGGCCCCTATCGGCTGGAATGCCAGAGCTATTCGCAGGATTCAAACGCCAACTACGACACTGAATACGCCCTTCTCGATGTTTATCGTGACAACAAGAAAGTCACACAACTTGCGCCCGAAAAACGCTTCTATGCTGCCAGCCAGCAACCGTCAACGATCGTAGCGAATCACTCCACGTTTGCTTGGGATCTTTACGTCATTTATGCAGGAAAGAATCCTGATACGGGTCAGCCGATTATCAAAGTCTTCCTTAATCCACTGGTTGCGTGGATTTGGATCGGCGTCGGCGTTGTTGTTTTTGGCACTGCCATTGCCCTTGTTCCCAACATGAGTGCGGCGTTGGCCGCCACCCGTAGTCGCGCTGCGGCACTCGCGCCTGCAGCAGAGGCAGTTGCCGCGCGGGGCGGCGACTGATGCATCAGCTTGGCCGACTCGTGGCTGTGGCGTTCATTGCGCTCTTGACAATGGGTTCGGCGAGCACTGCTGTCCGCTACAACGATCTCGGTCACAAGATGATGTGCGTATGCGGGTGCAACCAGATTCTGATCGAGTGTAACCACCTAGGATGCCCAGATTCGGAGCGGATGCTTGGTGAATTACGCGCGAGCATTGCCGGTGGATCCGACGATGAAGGCATCCTTGCCGCATTCCAGGACAAGTATGGTCCAACCGTACTTGCAGCGCCTATGCTTACAAAGTTCAACATTGTTGCCTGGGTTGTGCCTCCCGCAGTGCTGATCCTTGGTATCGCGCTCACGGTAGTGCTGGTGCGCCGTTGGCGTCTCCGCGCCACAGCAACTCCGATTGGCTTGCCCGCGGCTAACTTCTCGGCTGTGCGCGAGCGGATCCGCAGGGAGACAGAACTATGATCATCGTGGCCTGCGGCCTGCTCCTTGTCGGAATCCTCGTGTATGTCTTCTATCCTGAGCGGCATGTAGAGGAGCAGCACCAGAAGACACGGCTCGAGTATCTACGCGAGAGGAAAGAGGTCCTCTACGACAACCTTCGCGATCTCAACTTTGAGTACCGCGCCGGGAAGTATGTGCAGGAGGACTACGCTATGCAGCAGGCCGCTCTTGAGAACGAGACGGCCGAGGTGCTCGCCGAGATCGACGTGCTCGAAACCGGGTCGCGCTGAAAGCACCATAATTTCGGGCTCCCGATAATCTGAGGAAGATCATGAAATTATTCTTGCGCTCGCACCATTGCCGAGCCAGTATCCTTGCCGCCGTGAGTCTGGTCCTGACAGCCGCCGCTTGCGCGGCCTCGATCAGCGGCGTTGTTACAAACAAGACGACGAACAAGCCGGCCGCCGGGGACGACGTGGTGCTCATCGCATTCGGTCAGGGAATGCAGGAGGCGGCCCGGACGAAGACAGACTCACAGGGGCACTACACTCTCAACATTCCCGACAATGGCATGCACCTAGTGCGGGTGGATCACCAAAAGGCGACCTACTTCGAGCCCGTACCCCCCGGAACAACTACGGTGAATGTGACCGTTTATGACGTGGAGCCTAAAGTCGAGGGGGTCTCGACGGAGGCGAACGTGATGCGCATCGAGACGACTCCACAGGGTTTGCACGTCGTTCAGAACTATTTTGTGAAGAACGATTCGAATCCACCGCGCACACAGTTTAGCAATCGGGCATACGAGATATATCTGCCCCCCGATGCCAAGATCGAGGCGTCCGCGGCCATGGGGCCGTCCGGCATGCCAGTCTCGTCATCTCCCATTCCCCTGGGTGATCAGGGGCATTATGCCTTTGTATTCCCAGTGCGTCCGGGGGAGACACGGTTCCAGCTGAGCTACACCCTTCCCTATAACGGCAGCTACAAGTTCACGCCTCGTATCGCGCTGCCGACAGAGAACGTCGCGATCATGCTGCCGAAGAGCATGCAGTTCTCCGGTGGGGCTCCGTTCCAGGCGGCTGACGTGGACACCAACGCCCAGACCTTCCTTGCGCGAAATGTGCAGCCTTCGCAAGCGCTCGCTTTCACTGTTTCCGGAACGGGCTCGATGCCGCGCGATTCGGAGCAGACCGGCGCGAGTGCGCCTGGGGGGCGGGCACCCGCGGGGATGCCGGGTGCCGCTGAGCAGCCGGCGGCGACCGATAACCGGCCTGGTGGGGGACTCGGCAATCCGATCGATACGCCCGATCCGCTCCAGAAGTACAAATGGTGGATCCTGAGCGGGCTGGCGCTTGTTCTGGTGATCACGGCGGCGTTCTTCCTGCGAGGGAAGCCGTCGCCTGCAGCGGAGGCACCTGTCGCTCCGCCTCCTCCGTCGCCGCTCATCCCGACTGTGAAGCCTGCGGTCAGCACCAATGGACACTCGAAGGCATTGCTGGCTGCGCTCAAGGACGAACTCTTCACGCTTGAGACGGAGCGGCTGGAAGGAAAGCTATCGGAGACTGACTATGCGGAGACCAAGTCGGCGCTGGAGGTTGTCCTGAAGCGAGCGCTCAGCCGGCAGCCGGGGGAGTAGCGAATCAAATCATGTTGAGAGGTACCCCTTCGCCTGCTTTTTCTGTGATTTGTAACTGTTTCTTTTTACAGGTAGTTAGGGATTGTGGCTTGTAACCGTTTCATTCTATTGGCAAAGCCGTAATCCATTCTGCTGATTGGGGTTAACGGCGTGCGAATGAGTGCGCCTGTCACCGTTTCATTCGATTGGCGCTAGCCGTAAACCGTTCCATCCGACAGGGGTTATTGGCAGGAAGGGAACTCGGGATTACGGGCATTGGTAAGGCCCTCAGAGCGAGCCACCTAGTTCTATTTTACGAGTTTGAGGGAAATTGTCGGCCAAGTTTCGCGGATTGTTCCTGGTTTGAAATGAATGGGTTGCTGACAGAGATTGAGCGCCGGGCTTGACTGAGCGGTTCACCTGAAATTTCCTCCGCTCGCCTGGAAAGAAGAATCGAGGTTTCACGCTTCAGTGAAGCGAATCGCAGCAAAAACGATGGCCACTCCGTCCGGCATTCTCGCCGACCCGGTGGTAACTATCGATGGCGAGCACATTCTTGAAATCAGCACACGATGTGCACAAGAGATCTCGAACATCGACTATGACTTTCCGGACGGGACGATCACCTCTGGGTTCTTCGACATTCATTTCCACGGTATTGCCGGCCAGGACGTGATGAATGCTTCTTCCGAAGGATTTCGGGAGATTGGTCATTCGCTGGCCCGCGCAGGCGTGAGTAGATTTCTGCCGACTACGGTCACAGCATCGCTGGAGGCGACACTGGCCGCGCTTGAGAGGATGGCAGATTACATCGATGCGGACCCACTCGCAGGAACATCACGGGCGGTCGCCGTCCACATAGAGGGACCCTTTCTTTCACATGACAAGCGTGGCATGCATCCCGCGGAACATCTGCTACCACCTTCACCGGGGCTCTTAAACCGCTTTTGGCAAGCTGCACGCGGCAACATTCGTCTGATGACAATTGCGCCTGAGCTGCCCGGGGCTCTTGAGACGATCGAGCACGCAACGGCTCTCGGTATCCGTTGCTCGATGGGACATTCCATGGCTACGCGCGCGGAAGCAATTGCAGGCATAAGGAGCGGCGCTGTCTCTGCGACACACACGTTCAACGCAATGCGCGCATTTGATCACCGTGAACCCGGCATCCTCGGCGTTGTACTCGATCGGGACGATCTGTTTGCAGATCTGATCTGCGATGGTTATCACGTGGGTCCAGAAGCGGTGCGCTTATGGCTGAAAGCGAAGGGACCCGAGCGCGCAATCCTGATCACGGATTGCCTAGCAGCTGCCGGCATGCCGAATGGCAAGTACATGGCAGGGGAAACCGTTGTGCACGTCGAGGGAGATGCGTGCCGAACAGATTCGGGAGTGCTGGCGGGCAGCGTGATCACTCTCGACCGGGCCGTGGCTAATCTTATGAAGACTGCTCCTGCAGAGCTGCACACGGCTGCCCGGTTGGCGTCGATAAATCCCGCCAGAATGCTTGGCCTTCCGGAGATTGTGAAGCCGGGCGCACCAGCGGATTTTAACGTCTACGATGCAGATGGAATCAGGAGACAGTGCTTCATCCGCGGATCGTTGGTCGCGTGACACTTCGGTGAGATGAATTCGTTGGTGTCGGACAAACGTTGCGCATGATGGCCTCGAATGGCGATAACAGCCCGAGACGCTCCGATACAGCTTCTGGGAGGTTTGCCGGCAAACGGAAAGCTTTGCCCGTTATTTCCGTGTGGCCGGTAATTCGTCCGGAAGCCCATCAATGAGTGGATCGGCGATTTAGCATGCCGCATGACCTCTCTGGACGCATCCCCGGATCCAAAATCAGAATCAGGATGTGGTCCGGCGAACTGCATGAGCCGCGTCTCCATCCACGGCTCTATTAAGACTTTTCTGCTTTTCTCTATTAAGATTAATAGTTGGATCTTTGGCGCGGTTTTAAGACTTGCCACTCGACGGCAATATGAAACATCCCGCGTAGAGTGCGAAACGCGGTGTTGGCGTTCGATGGACCTCCGGGAAAGCCCAGCCTTGCAGTGTCACTCGCCCCAAAAAACCAAAGTGTTTCTAAGATACCTTTCTGAATTCCAGGGAATGTTTGTTGCGTTTTCAGTGCATTTGCAAACTAGCAATTATGAAGGTGCGAGGGATAATAGGTCCCGTTTTGGCTGTGTGCTTGCTCTCGGCCCACTGCTTTGCACTTGATCCCTCCAGGGCTCTCACCCAATATGGTCATACCGCCTGGCGCATTCGCGACGGATATTTACCATCAGCGCCCCTCGCGATCGCACAGACCAAGGACGGTCAGTTGTGGCT
>Ga0126381_100006941_pt1 | contig 12576 bp, 8 predicted proteins | sample PanSoiMetPlot_28_FD_96465 | JGI IMG/M metagenome (GOLD analysis project Ga0126381, IMG submission 96465) | Tropical forest soil microbial communities from Panama - MetaG Plot_28 | ecosystem: Environmental > Terrestrial > Soil > Tropical forest > Bulk soil | place: Panama | collected 2016-02-17
CATTGTGTGTGCCACAATGGGGTATATGCCTTAGACTCACGTGGAGACATATTTTTTACAACATATTCATTTACTTTTGATGTGGGAGCTTGTTGGATCACGTAAGCTTACTGCAATTGCAAACCTGATCGGAGAGAGAGGGGAGATGGCTAAACAGCCGCTCCCCGATTTTATTAGTGCTGTCAGCCATTGGGCTTTCGGCTTTCCACTTCCAAACCTGACTGCCCCCCGATCCATGTTGTTTCGTCGCGCGCCGCGTACTCCCATGTCGAACGATTCCTGGCGCCAGGCGAAGGCTGACAGCCGAGCGCCGTTAGCTGAGCAGAACGCTTGTCTTTCGCCCGCTCCGGGCACTACCATTCTCCTGTCATGTCAGTGCTAACGGATACATCTGTCTCGTCCTATACGCCGGTGCATGCGCCGCGCGGCAATGAGCTCTCCTGCAAGGGATGGGCGCAGGAAGCCGCCATGCGCATGCTGATGAACAACCTTGACCCCGACGTCGCCGAGCGTCCCCAGGACCTTGTCGTCTACGGCGGCACGGGCCGGGCCGCCCGCAATTGGGACTGCTATCACGCAATCGTCAAGTCCTTGAAGTCCCTAAATAACGACGAGACGTTGCTGGTGCAATCCGGCAAGCCGGTGGGCATCTTCCGCACACACGACTACGCGCCGCGCGTGCTGATCTGCAATTCCAACCTTGTTGGTCACTGGTCCAACTGGGACAGGTTTAACGAGCTCGAAAAGCTGGGCCTCATCATGTACGGCCAGATGACGGCCGGCTCGTGGATCTACATTGGGACGCAGGGCATTATTCAAGGGACATACGAGACGTTCTCCGCTGCGGGCGAGAAGCATCTCGGCGGCGATCTGGCGGGCAAGCTTATTGTCTCCGGCGGCATGGGCGGGATGAGCGGCGCGCAACCCTTGGCCGCGACCATGACCGGCGCCTGCTATCTCGGTATCGAAGTCGATCCGGAGCGCATCCAGAAGCGCCTGCGCACAGGCTATTGCGACTTCATGGCCAATTCGCTCGACGAGGCGCTGCGCATAATCAAGGACGCCGTTCGCAAGAAAGAGAACATCTCCGTCGGGCTGGTTGGCAATTGCGGCGACATTATTCCCGAACTAGCCGAGCGCGGCGTTGTGCCTGACATTCTTACCGACCAGACTTCGGCGCACGATCCGCTGAATGGTTATGTGCCGAACGGGATGTCGCTGGAAGAGGCCCTGGAGCTCCGCAAGCGTGATCCGAAGGGGTACGAAGAACGCTCGCTCGACACGATGGCGCGGCATGTCGAGGGCATGCTGAAGCTGCAGAAGATGGGTTCGGTCACGTTCGACTACGGCAACAATATTCGCACCTTCGCCTTCGATCACGGTGTGAAGAACGCCTACGATTTTCCGGGATTTGTTCCTGCGTACATCCGCCCGCTGTTTTGCGAAGGTCGCGGACCCTTCCGCTGGGCGGCGCTTTCGGGCGATCCGGCAGACATCCACACGACCGACGAACTAGTGCTGGAGATGTTTCCCGACAATCGGATTCTGAGCCGCTGGATCGATCTTGCGCGCAAGCGGATCAAGTTCCAGGGACTGCCGTGCCGCATCTGCTGGCTCGGTTATGGCGAGCGCGCGCAGTTCGGACTTGCGCTTAACGATCTGGTGAAGACAGGCAAGCTGAAGGCGCCGATTGTGATGGGGCGCGATCACCTGGATTGCGGTTCGGTTGCTTCGCCCTTCCGCGAAACGGAGGCGATGAAGGACGGCAGCGATGCTATTGCCGATTGGCCGCTGCTCAATGCATTACTGAATACCGCCAGCGGCGCATCGTGGGTCTCGATTCATAACGGCGGCGGCGTGGGCATCGGCTACTCGCAGCATGCGGGCCAGGTGACGGTCGCCGATGGCAGCGAGGGCATGGCCAAGCGCATTGAGCGAGTCCTGACCAACGATCCCGGGATCGGGGTGGTTCGCCATGTTGATGCGGGGTACGACGAGGCGAAACGCTTTGCGAAAGAGAAGGCAATCAAGGTGCCGATGGAAGGCGGCTCTTAGCCTTTGGACACGGCGGGCAGGGAATTGTCGATCAATCAAAATACCGTCCGTGCGGCATCCTCGACAATCCTGATCGTGCATGCAGCGCAGCTGCTGACGCTGCGGGGCAGTCCCGGACCCAGGCGAGGCGGCGCGCTGCGCGAGCTGGGAATCATTGAAGATGGCGCCGTTTTAATCGCAGACGGCAAGATTCTCGCGCTCGGGACCACAGATACGATCACGCGGGAGAAGTACCGGGCAAACGGTAGTCTTAGAGAAATCGACTGCTCCCACAATGTGGTATTACCGGCATTTGTCGACTCCCACACTCATCCCGCCTTCACATCTCCACGCCTGATCGATTTCGAGAAGCGCATCTCCGGCGCAAGCTACGAAGAAATAGCCGCGGCAGGCGGGGGGATTCGCGCCAGCCTACGCGGAGTTCGAGAATCGTCACGCAACGAACTGGCGTCCCACATTGTCGGGGCTTTGAAAGAAATGGCAGAACACGGCACGACAACCGTCGAAGCGAAGTCAGGATACGGATTGAGCGCTGAGTCCGAGATCAAGTCTCTCGAAGCGATTCGTGAAGCGTCACAACAATGGCCGGGAACGGTGGTCTCAACCTTGTTGGGAGCGCACGTGGTTCCCCCTGAATTCCGCGACGATCCCGACGAGTACGTGAGGATTGTGTGCGAGGAGATGATTCCGGCGGCAGCCGACCGCAAGTTGGCCGAATTCGCTGATGTGTTCTGCGAGCGCGGAGCATTTTCGATGGAGCAGTCTCGGCGCATCCTGCGGGTCGCTACGCAATGCGGGCTCGGCGTGCGCGCGCACGTTTGTCAGCTTACGCCGGCGGACTTGGGATCGCTCTTGGAGTTTCACCCGGCCTCACTGGATCACATGGATTTCGTCAGTGACGACGACATCGCTGCACTGGCCAAGACCGACACAGTTGCGACGTTGCTTCCGGCGGCGAATTATTTTCTTGGGCTCCAATCGTTCCCGCCCGCCCGCAAATTGATTGACTCAGGCGTCGCCGTCGCACTTGCTACCGATTACAATCCGGGCACCGCCCCCACGACATCGATGCCGTTCGTCCTGTCGGCAGCTTGTACGCACACGAAAATGTCTCCGGCAGAGGCGATCACGGCCGCAACCTACAACGGCGCATGCGCGCTGCGACTGCAACACAGTAAGGGAAGCCTGGAGCCCGGCAAAGACGCAGACATCGCAATCTTCGATGTCGCGGACTATCGCGAGCTGGCCTACTGGTTCGGCGTGAACCACTGTCGCCATACGCTTGTGAACGGCACTCTGCTGGAAGCAGAGCGGGAAACGGCTCGCTAACGTCGATCGAACCGCTCGCGAAGTAATCAGGCCGTTCTTTGGCGCGCTTCTTTCCCATCCAACAAGCCAAGGAATTGAAGGCGTTCGCGGACGGAGGCGCCTATCGTGGCAGGATACAGCAGTTGACGAACTCTGGCCTTGGCCCTGACACCGAGCTTCGCAGCCTTGTCGCGGTTCGCCTCGACAAAGCGCATCATGTCGCAGGCATAATCAAGATCGGGATCAGCCCAGTGACAGCCGGCCTTATACGGACCGTGGCTGTTCTCAAGCGTGAGCATCCTATAAGGCACCAGGAAGCTATCGGCCTCCGTCATGAAGTCCACATTCCCCGAGTATGCGGTCGCTATCACAGGCTTGCCGAGGAGCATGGCTTCGGCCATGGTCAGGCCAAATCCCTCTGAGCGGTGAAGCGAGATATAACAGTCGGCCGATGCCATTAATTCCAGAGCTGCAGACCTGGTTAAGACTCGATCCAAAACCAGGATATTCGCGCCGCCGGCTGCAGTCTGCAAGGCGCGCAAGTCCTCCCGATGCGCATCGCCGTGAACTGTCTTTAAGACCAGCTGTATATCTTTCCGATCTCCGAAGGCCTTTTTAAATGAGGCGATCAATCCGAAAGGATTCTTCCTTTCGACAAAGCTATGGAAGTCGAAGGCGAACAGAAAAACAAAGAAATCTCTGCCTAATCCAAACCTCTCGCGGTCAGCAACAGCTCCATCGGCGTTGACGTCGAGCGAGTGCGGCACGACCCGCACCGGAACCGGAGCGTGCGAAGCTACGGCGTCCCGAGCGAACTCACTCGGCGTCCATACTTCATCCACATAACCAAACGACGTGGCCCATTCGGAGGGGAAATCGGCGAGTTCCCAGGCCCAGTAGCCGATGTTGTAGTGGCCTTGTATGTACGAGTAGTGTTCCTTGGCAAAGCGAGGGAACTGGTCGGCATTGACCGTGACCAGATTCGCTATAAACGGATTCTCTGCCGCCGGTTTCTCGGGGGACTCTTCCAGGTTCTTCGAGGTTGGATCTATCCAGCTATTGACTGCATATTGCACGCCGCTTGCTTTGATGATGCGCCAATTACTCCTCGCACCTTCGCCCACACCAGTCTCTGCCCGGAAGTAACCCATAAGGTTGACGCCGGGAAGGAAGCTGCGTTCCCGATGAAGGTCGAACCTGGCGACCGGTTGCGCCTCGGAGCTATCATTCAACCATTGGAACGGGTTGCCCAGGTGCCCAACATCCTCGCCAAGTCCCCAATAGTATCTCCTTGCGGATGGAGGGATCTTTACGCCATTCTGAAAGAAGTCGTTGCCATACTTCCAGCCAGAGGTCTCTCGCCAGCCGTTATCCAGCAAAAGATGTCGATATCGACTATAGAGTCTGCGCGCGCCACCCGTGTCATTCTGCGTAAACCGGTCCTGGTACTTCGACACTACCCACAGTTTCTCTGGATCAAAGCCGCTAAAGTGAAAGAAGTATAGCGACTTGCCGTTCACCATGACAGGATCGCTGCAAGAAACAGCGCGCTCGTGAAGATTCCAATAAGCGACGTTATAACCTGGCTCACGCAGAATGTGCACACCCTGGAACAGGGCAGGGACCAAGTCCATCCATCGCTGATCTACAAACAAATTGTTCTCGATGGAGACAAGGCAATGATGGTATAGCTTGCCACACCACCAGTGAAGCAAGCGCCGGGTCTCAATGCTATTCCGAAGTCCTAGAAAACCAAGGTTGTATGTCCCAGCCTGCAGGATGTCATGGTCGTCTTGATGAAGACCATCGGCCGGCAGCGGAGACAACAAATGTGGAGTAAGCAGGACATTTGCGTCATCAAGGCGGTTGCTTAATCCTTCGAGTGAGTCAAAGATGAGAATGTCAGGATCGAGATAGAGAAGCTTCCTGATAGAGTACTTGCGGAATAGATACTGAAGAAAGTAAGGCTTGACTGCGGTGCTGGCTTCGAGGATCGTGTATTTAAACAAGAAGCCATCTAGGTTGGGAATATCAAGCTGGGAGACTTCTATGCAGTCGAACGCCTCAGCCTCAGGCGCAAAAAACCGATACGGCGAATCCAGAAATAAGACGAAGAGCGGAGAATCAGAATGAAATTGGCGCCATGCCTCAGCAAGAGTACGAGCCATAGGTAGATAGTTCTTGGCAAGTATTGTGCAAGCGGCGAATTCTATAGGCGATCGGTTCATGGGGTAATTCGAAAATGCGCGTAAGACTCTTGTCTAAGAACGGTGGGCAATAACAGCGTAGGCCGGAGCGCCGCTTATTAGTTCGAGCGAAGAGTCACCACCGGTCGCAGCATTTCCATTGCCGGAGTAGCCGGCCGGAGCGCCGGCAGCTGAAATGGATACAACCTGTGGCGCAAGCACGGCTATCCGGGCATCACGAAAGCTATTGCTATCCAGCATGGACCGCAACACCTCTGCATAGATCGGCCGTAGATGACTAGGATCAATTTGCCAATTCCGCCCAAACGGAACATCCGAGTCCGGATTTATAGTTTCGATGACGATCACTCCGCCGGGCTTTAATCCCGCCGAGCACAGCCTCACCAGCTCAAGCTGAAGGTTGGAAGGCAAATATTCCATCACGCGGGCACAAAAGATCCCACCCAGGGAGCGTTCCGGCAGGTCCCGTAAGTGGCGGAAGAGATCGGTCTCCAACACTTGGAGACGCTTACGACGAGCTACTTCACAAGCGGCGTGGTCCGACTCAACACCGTAGGCGTCAATGCCGGCACGTTTCAGCAGCTGGAGAAATTCGCCGCGACCGCAACCGAGGTCCAAGACGGGAGCCAGGCCGCGAAGAAGTTCTACATATGGACTCTGTTGCTCCTGGGTTGCGACTTCGACAGCCTCCAGTGCGTGGCTAAGAGCTATCGCGGTCTGCTGATCTTTCTTGAGCTGAAGTACCTGGGCCTTCAAGGGCTGAAGATCGAGCAGTTGATCCTGAAGCTGGTTGATCGCTCTGCTGTGTTCTTCGAAGGCGTGCGCCACGCTGTCCTGAAAAGGCTGAAAGGAGCGGGTGTGCCAGCCTATGGAACGTTGTATCAGCCGTTTGAAAATCTGGATGGTGCGATTCAGAATGCCGGGATTTCTCGGATTGAGCTGTCCCACAAGCTGACTTGCGTGGCGCACCTGGGCCGAAAGCCGCTCCATGCCGGCAGAATCGATGGCAGGCGGGACACTGGGAGATGCATCGCGCGCGGAGGTTTCGTACCGCGACACGTGCTCTCTCATCGTCGACAATATTTCCTGCTCTTCCATCGATGCTCCTATTGGGCTTGCGGGTTGAACGTGAGTTATCGGACTCCCCGCGGACCTGATCGCAAGAAAGTCATTAGCTTGCGAATCGGCGCCGTCACCTTCCATGATAACGAATGGTGCATTCGATAGAGGGTATCTTCGGAAGCGGCCAGTAGTTCCTGGGTTTTGCGCAGAGTTTCTTCGCTCTCGACAGCCGCCTGCCGGGCCTGAGCCGCCGCTTCCGCGAGCTGGTTCGCCAGGGACTCGCGCTGGGACAGCGAATCTCTCAGCTGCGCGTCGCGCTGGTTGATCTGGGCGTCGCGTTCCTTGAGCTGCGCGTCGCGCTCGATGAGCCGGGATGCAAAGCCGTGGAACAACTCGATCGCCAGTTTGCTTGCCGGAGTGATTCTCAGCGAGACGCGCACCGTTGCCGGACCGCGGATATCACTCGGTACCGCTACCATGATCTGGGGATCGTCTCCTGTACTGACAAAGAAGGATGCGACGTCATGGTAGGGCTGCGTAGCGGTCCCGGCAGCAGTGAGATCGGACGCACGTTCCGCGTCGGGCTTCCACAGAAGCTCCCCGGATATGGAATAAATCTCCAGGTCGCCGATCTCGACAAAGCATGGCTCACCAGCAGGATCAATCCGAAGAGGTGAAAGAGCACCAGGGACACGCAAGTCAAAGACTACCGTCTCCCATGTATCCGCTTTTATACGCCGGATCTGGCAGGTCTCTACCGTATGACCGGATTCTCCCCAGGGAAATATCTGCACCCGCACCTCGGGTACGAGCGGAGGGGGGGCAGGCCGCCCGGCGGCAAGCGGGAAACGGCCAAGAATGTTTTCCAGGTGCGAAGCGTAGATCACATAGTAGCGTCGAAGGTCTTCCTGGACAGGCAATGAGCTGTCGAAGAGCAGCTCAATGAGCGGCGAGCTACGATCGATGCGGTCTTTCGCAACTACGCCGAGACCCCAGCTGTGATGGAACTCGAATGCATCCGGGAATTCTGCTTTGATGTCGTTCCATAGGCGCCACACGCCGAAGTCTTCGTGTCGAGGACAAATATCGTGCAGCAGAATGATGCCGCCCTTGCTTACCTTGGGAAGCCAGGAGCGGAAGTCGCGAGCCACGGCTTCATAGGTGTGCAAGCCATCGATATGGAGAAGATCGATGGATTCGTCTTCGAACTGCGACAGAGCATCGTTGAAACTACGCCGCAGCAGGTAGGAAAACTGCCGGTAATAGCGATTGTTGTAGGTAGTGACCTCATCGAAAACCTCTTCGCCATATTTGCCGGCGTGCTCATCGCCTTCCCAGTGGTCTACTGCGTAACACAGACAGGAAAGATGCTGCTCCTGGACGGTCTGGCAGAAGGTGAAGTACGACTCGCCCCAGTGCGTGCCTAATTCAACGATAAGCCGCGGGCGGATGGCCGTGATGAGATCGTTGGCGAAGGCCAGGTGACCTGTCCAGCTACCAACATTGCGGGGCTTGTAACGGCGCGGGAGAAATCTGGAAGGAGACAGCGCGAAACCGGGAGTGGTCGCCTTGGATTCTTCCACTTGCAGGGTTGTAGACCTCCACGGGATACGCAGACGTTTTGCTCTGCAACTGCGTTGCCGCCGATCTCTTCACCGACGGGAAAACGGGTGCTATCCCACGCTAACGATGATTATAACGCTAGCTGAAAATGTGTTGACCGCGATCGCGCCAGGTGTTAACGCCATGTCCCTACCGCTTCTAAATAGCGGGGAACTCAAGGTTCATCAACAGCCGAGCGGAGGTTCGGCGCTCGGCGCTACAGTTCCCGGTAGTTCAGCAAGCCGGCGCCGATCACGACGAAGCACAGCGGCCAGATCCAGGACGGGATGGCACGGTCTTCCTTAGGCAATCGCAACTCCAGCCAACGCGACCAGCCCGCAGCTACGCCGGCCACGGCCAGCGGTGTGTGGCTCAACTCTGCAAGACTCTCTTCGCGCACATTAATAGTGCCGTGAGAATGGGTGAGCAAAAGTGCGGCACCGACGGCGCAAAGGAGCGGGAATATCAAGGGCAACACGCCCTGTTGTGAAGCCTGGCGACGGACGCGAAGTTCAAAGATGGCGAACGCGATGCAAAGCAGGGCCGCGAGGCGATGCTGGAAGATTTCGGGATCGGCCCATGTCGCCCAGAAGCTCTTGGGGCCGAGGGGCCAGGTGTCGGGATCGCCGCGGAAGAAGATAAAGATGCCGATGCCGATCATCAGCAGGGGCCAATACTCGGCCCATTTGGCATGTCCGGTGCGCGCCAGCAGGGCGAGGAGCCCCATGCCTACGACGATCACCCCCATCCAGTGATGGTTGTATTCCGACCATTTCTTGTCGTTGATGCTGCGCAGTGACAGAGGCGAGCCCTCACTGGTATAGGCGATGGTCTTGCGCGTGGGATCGTCGGCGGAGTAATGCTGGCCAGGCATACGGGTGGAGAGCGCGGCCACATCGGGGCTGCGCAGCAGCGGCAAGTGTGGCTTGATTCGCGCCAGGATGTGCGAGGGTTGGACGGTGTCGTTGGGCAGGTCAACCGCCGGCGGCGCAGCCGTCATGGAAGCGGCCGCAAGCACGATGGTGATGCCGATTCCGACTTCGGCTTCGACCAGACGGCGCAAGCGGGGAATCGTCTCTTCAGGACCATGGCGCCGCAGCAGGAGGAAGTTGATTCCGCCGAGTGCAAGCATAGCGCCCAGCATGGCGACCTTCGCCAAGAGCATTAAGCCATAGGATGTGCCGATGAGAGCGTGCCAGGAACCGACGTAGGCGAGGCTCATGCAGAAACCGCTCGAGACCAGCAATACGACGCTGACCAGCGCCAGTTGTGAAAAACGCTGAGTCAGATACCACTGCGTTGTCCGCTCGCGGCCCGCGTGCAAACCCATCAGCAGGAACGGCAGACCGCCGATCCAGAATCCCGTCGCCGTCACATGCACCAGAGTGAGCGACATAAGAAATGCACGGCCATCGATGCGCGAGGCGGCGTGATCGGTCATGACTGACGCGCCCAACACGCCTGCAACCAGCAAACTGAGCAGCCACGTCTGGTGTTTACCCTGTCTCACCAGCACGGCCACGAGCAGAGCGGCGGCCAACATAATTGTGCTGGCGATAAAGAAATTTGCGCCGATGACCTCGCGGAAACCAATCTCCGCCGACGCCATCAGGGCGGCGGAGTTGACGTAGAGATAGAGCAACTGGACGATTACGATCGCAATGGCGGAGGCGCGGAAGAGGCGCAACGAGCGGGCGCGGACGCGCTCCAAGTCATCGGCGGAAAGCTCGGGGCTGGAGCGGGCGATCCAGAAGATGAAGAGCAGCCCGCCCAGCAGCAGAGACTGCGCGACCAGGGTGGCGGCGCTGAGGACTACCGCGAGATAGCCAAAGATGTCGACAAGCTTCAGCATCGGGAACGGCTAGTTCACCGTAAAGTCGACCACACCGTTGCTCATGTGGCCATCGGCGGCGAGCACGCGCCACTGCAGCTTATAGGTGCCGGGCTTGAGCCCACTGACGCTCGACTCCAGGACGTCGGGAGACGATTGTTTCGGGGCTGGAACTTCGATGGTCGAGCCATCGGAAGCAACCAGTTGTAGGTGCGACCGCTTGCCGTCGACGCGCACGTTGAAGCGCAGCCAGATGGGAACAACGGGACCCTTCACGGTGGAATTCGTGGTGGGCTTCGACTGCATGAGTACCGCATGCGCCCAAAGCGGTTGGACGACAGCGGTGAGTACGACAAGGATCAGCAGGACCGGGAGAGCCGGGCCTCGTAATGCACGGCGCAACAGAGATACCTCCAGCAGCTTTGGGATTGGTAGCAGAATACTATCTTCGAGGGAAGGGCTCAAACCGGTGTGAAGGAATACCCCGACGCAGTCGGTGAAAAGCAGGTCCCTCCACTAACCGCTTAAGCGGCTCGGTCGGGATGACGCCAATTAGGAAAAGTGACCACCGGACGCGGGCCTGAAGGCGCACTCTGCCACTCTCAGGAATCCTCGCGCTTGCTCTGGTGCATGCCGACCAGGCGGCTGATCAACACTGCCGGATACATGATGCCTAGCACTGACTCGATAACCGCGAGCGAGCGGGCGTGGCTGGACCAGGGCACGATGTCGCCGTATCCCACTGTAGTCAGCGTGACGAAGCTGAAGAAATTGAAATCAGCGGGAGTAAAGTGCTTGCCAGGCTCGACTGTGTCCCGAAACGAGCCCGGGAGCAGAGTGTTGATGAGAAGAAACGCCAGCCCGAAGGTAATTCCGATGAGCAGGTACGCGGAAACTGCGCCCGCCAGCGTGTCGGTGGTGACGCTGGGCTTGGAAATGATGGACCAGACGAGGACGCTGGTCGCAAAGACCAGGAAGGCGAGGCCGAGGAATTCATCCGGCAACGCAAACACCGTCCGGTGCTCGACAACCCGGACCAGACGTATCACAATCGCCGGAAAGCCGAGAATGAAGGCGATGGTGGTAATCCGCCCGCGGCCCATGACGGCGTAAAGCGACGTGCTGAAGACGATGACCGCCAGCAGCCGAAACAGTTCGTCGTGAAAGCTAAGAGGGGTGAGGAACGGGTAGATGACGATCAACCCCAGTTCGGCGAACAATAGCGCGGCATAAGGATGCAGGCGCCTCCGCGCTCGGATCTCCATAACCTTGTCCTTCGCGGCCGATACGCTAGCCTGCACGAGAGCTCCTCCCTCAATGCCCCCGAGTATGCCATGCCCGGGTTGGCAAAACAAAAGCGGCAACTCTCACAACTCTGAGGTGGATAGCTCCTCCACGCTGCGCAGCGACGAAGGCTGCCCGAGAGAAAGCCGCCCAGACGAAGCTGTAACCGATACTCTCCGGCCAATGACGTAAGTCTCACGACAACCCGCCAACCTCGCCGTTGGCTGCCGCCCGCTTTCCTAAAAGCCCCGCAAACTGCGATACTGAGTCATTAAGCTGCGAGTTTTTCTCCTCTCCTCCGCCAGTATGTAAGCCGCAGGCCGCTCGAATCGGGCGTCCGGAGAGGCTCATCAAAATCTCGTAGACAGCAAAAAGGTCTGAGGATTCGGTAAGGCTCTGTGCCCCAGGTTCGCGTCCTTCGGTTGGACGCTAACCTGGGCCGACGACATAACACGAATGAGCGACTTTCTCAAAGCCGTGCAGGAACGCGTCGTCATTTATGACGGCGCTATGGGTACCAGCGTCCAGGCCCGCAATCTCCCGCTCGACGAATTCTGGGGCAAGGACGGCTATAACGACATCCTCGTGCTCAGCCGTCCCGACGTGGTCAAGGACATACACGCCGCCTACTTCGACGTCGGCGCCGATGTGGTCGAGACCAATACATTCAGCTCGACCCGCATCGTCATGGCCGAGTACGACATGGCTGACCGCGTCCACGAAGTGAACCTTGCCGCGGCGAAGCTGGCGCGCGACGTGGCTTCGAGCTACTCGAACGGACGCAAGCGCTTCGTCGCCGGTTCCATGGGTCCGACCACCAAGCTGCCCTCACTGGGCCACATCGGCCTGGATGAGATGGCCGCCGCATACGAAGAGCAGGCGATCGGTCTGATCGACGGTGGCGTCGATGTGCTGCTGCTCGAAACCTGTCAGGACATCCTGCAAGCCAAAGCCGGACTGGTCGGCATCTTCGATGCGCTGAAGAAGACAGGGAAGAACGTCCCCGTACAGGTGCAGGTCACGCTCGAAGCAACCGGTTTGATGCTGCTTGGCACCGAGATCGGCGCCGCGCTCACTACGCTGGAGATGTTTGACGTCGCCATCATCGGCATGAACTGCGCCACCGGCCCCAAGGAGATGAATGACGGCGTCCGCTACCTTGGACTGAACTCGCCCAAGCCGGTTTCCGTTCTGCCGAATGCCGGGCTGCCGGAGAACGTCGGCGGA
>Ga0126381_100006943_pt1 | contig 12575 bp, 20 predicted proteins | sample PanSoiMetPlot_28_FD_96465 | JGI IMG/M metagenome (GOLD analysis project Ga0126381, IMG submission 96465) | Tropical forest soil microbial communities from Panama - MetaG Plot_28 | ecosystem: Environmental > Terrestrial > Soil > Tropical forest > Bulk soil | place: Panama | collected 2016-02-17
CCTTGTGCTCCTTGCTCTGGTGGAATGGCTGTGCCTGTGTTGCCACTCTGACCAGGAGCAAAGATACCATAACTAGGTGGTTGGTTTTGTGCATCAGCAGGGTTGTACATACCTGTAAGGAACTGCATCGTGGAAGGTTGTCCTGTTGCTCCTGTAGCTGTACCAGGACAAGGGTTATCTGCCTTGAATCCCTGAGATACAAAGCTGGCAATCACGATTCCTATTGCCATTACTCCTGCTATCTCTTCACTGAATACGGAAAGAATATCTAGCATTCCAAAAGCTATAGCTGAGTGAATGATACGGGGAGGCCACGGTAGTCTATGACAATCCTTCATATCATAGTATACAATGGCGCTAACTGTTAGTACCCAGCCTATTAGATATAAGTGCTTACTCTTTATTTAACATCCTGGGCATCCTGTAAGACCAAAGATTCCACCTAGAGATTTACAGGCGGCGCACCATGCTTGCTGTGTAAATCCTTGTGGTGCTTGCTGTCCTGATACTCCACCTGCTGCTCCTGGTATCTGTGCTGCATTACATGGTTGTGCAGTAGAAGGCTGACTTGCAATACAGCTACCACTTGTCCCCCAGCCTGAGCTACCTACTGCTGAGGCAAAGGCAGAGAAGCTACCGTCATTCTGTAGATTCTTCACAATGGCTGCATATCTAGTGCCTTGTAGAGTCTGAAGAGTAGCCTGTACTCCTTGTGTAATGGAGGGGTAAATAGCTACTCCTGCTGAGTTAGCTACTCCTGCCTGGTTGCAGCATTGCAGGGTAGTATTAAATGGATTGTTGATTCCCAAGCCAGAATGACCTGCGAGGTTTCCTTCACAGGCATTCCAAGCCAACATCTTTGCCATGTTATTACCTGAGCATGGCGCATTGACTCCCTGGAGTATACCTCCTGCCCATGTACTACTACTTCCTGAAAATCCATTAGAGGCATTGTTAGGTATTTGTGTTTGTGTGCTATTATCTGGTGGTTGTAGTTGGATTGCTGTACCCTTTGACATAGTTCCTGTTGGAAAACCGAGAAGGTCTACCAGGCTATATCTGCAACTGTTAGGGTTATTAGGGTCACAGTCCACTCCTGAGAAGTGGTGCAGTCCCCAATAGAATACAGCGTAACCTATTGCCATAAGTCCAAAACCAAAGATCATACTACGTACTCCTGTGATTCATCCCTAAGCTGCTGTCGTATTGGTTTCGGTCCCTGTGGAGCACGGTACCGTACTGTGGTGCTACGCCTAGCACTTCCTACCCTCTGATACCGAGTCTCAGAAGAAACAGCTTCTCGACCTGCTACCTGTCCTACTTCTGCCTCTGGTGCTGCTGCCAGCATAGCTACGTCCGTTACATCTCTACCTGCTTGTGACTGTCGGACTAGTACAAAAATACCGCCAATGACTAGTACCCCACCTGCTGCTACACCTAGCGTACCTGCTATCATTTGGATCATAGGGTTAAGCATTCCTAGAATCATTTGTCCTACAGACTGACCTATCTGTCCCGACCACCAGCTAGGATCAAGTTGACTAGGTATACCAGGAATACCAAAGGCGCCAGTTAGGTTTGCTTGTGCATTAGTGGCATTTACTGGGACGGGACTAGGGGCAATGTTTGATTGTAGGTATCGTTGATAGGCTCCGCTTGTGTAAGTTGTCCAAGGCTGCCAGTTACCTCCGCTATTTGAGATAGCAACTGCGGCCCTAGCGTTTCCCATAACATCATAGGTAGACTGACTCCCGTGGACGCTATTGATTTGCCAGAGTCCTCTGTCAATCGTACCGTTACTGTCACAGTTAGTGGCACCGCTATTGCCTCCTGACTCTGCCATTGCTATTGCTGCTGCTATTGGAGCTGTCTGTCCCGATCCGCCTGCTGCTGACCAGATATACTCTAACTGAGCATAGTTAAACTGGACATTGCCAGGCTGAGGATTGTCACAGTTGCTCATCTGTTAGGTACTTCCCTTACATGGGCTGGTACTCTGACTGTATGAGTTCCTATCCCTGTGCCTGTAGCTTCTCCCTGAGGTTGCATCCTGCCTGGACCTTCCGCCTGTCCTCCTGCTCTCTTACGAGAGATATAAACTACTAAGATAATGGCTAGTATTATACCCCCGATTAATAGAAAACTATGACTTCCTGTTCCTCCACTGGTACCTGTAGTTAGTCCACTTGTGGCACCTGAGGCTCCCTGTCCTGTGCTTGCCGGAGTTGATCCAAAGACATTATAGCTTCCTGGTCCTTGTTGGGTACCAAGTGACATAAGTGCATTAGCGCCTGAACCAAGGTATGTTCCACCATTCTGACCACAGTTATTATCGCTCCATGTAGAGCACCATTGGGTCCAGTCTGTTCCATTGTTAGATAGTTGGTATGCAACTCTAGCACTAGCAAGAGGGTCTGTAGAACCAGGTGGTGAACCATTTTGCGGAGTAAGCCACAGTCCAACACCTGTGGTACCGTCTGGATTTGTACGAGTCGCATTCGGGTTTAATCCACTTTCTGCATCTGCTACTGCTGCTGCCATTGCTGCGGACTGTGGACTACCTCCTGCCTTTATCCAATAGTTTTCTACCTGATTGAATGTTAGTGCGCCACCTGTCTGCTGTGGCATTGCTGCTTGTGAAGAGATAGGTAGTGGTGCCTCCTGTGCTGAAGTCATTGTGGTGTAACTCTTATCTTGTTACCATCATTGTCAAATATCCATTGAGTTCCATCATTCTCTATGATGCGATGATTCAACTTGTCAATGGTACGACGATAGTTACAGCTAGGGTTTCTACAAAAGATACGGTTGATTCTGCTGGTGATATCGGCATACTGTGTGAGCTGTCCACACTCTGAACACGGCCAGGGACCTTCTATACCCCTCGCTTTATACAGTCCATTTACTGTGCCTAGCTGCATGATTCACTCTGCTACTTTCCTAGTAAGTTTCGGTACTTACGCCCGGATTTTCTGTCCCACTCTTCATGGCATAGAGATATTGTGCATAGAGAAGTACCGCCGCTAACCCTCCACCTAGTAATGGCGGCCACCTATCTTCATCTAGCATCATGCCGATCACCACGAACAGTAGTCCTTGCAGTAACCCCAGGTGGACCCACTTCATCAATGTAGGTGCTCTCTTTTTGGCATTGATTTCAGTGGTCTGAGGACTACTGTTCGTGGCTGATATAACATCATACATTAGCGTAGCGTAGACGGCTACCTTAATAGCCTTGTCTCCGTTACCTGCAAATGGATCGGCAATATCCATACTATGTCACCATGCTCCGTGCTAGTCTACACATCATTGACCTGCCACGTAGGGCTGTGACAATGGTATGGCTGTTGAAGCAACCTGATTACCGTAACCTACAGGCGTATAGATATCATAACCAGGCTGCTCGTACTGTGCTCCTGTAGCAAGGTTAGCCGCATTACCAAAGTAAACAGGTGCTCCACCACCAACATTAAATACTTTGGAGCCTTTCGTATTAACACCTAACCAGTCCATCAGTCCTTGTGCTGTACTCACAATACCATAGCCTACATTGATTGTAGGGTGTGGTCCTGGTGGTGGTGCTGGTGGTAGTGATCCTGTAGGTGGTGGAGGATTTGTCACGTTAACTGGTGTAGTTACATTTACAGAACTCTGAGGTACATTAACAAATGTATCTCCCATCTGTATTGGCATTGGTTGTGCCTGTGTTGTCAGATTGCTTACAGGCACACTACCCAAGTTAGACGACAATCCCTGCTGGTTAGCCTGGTTTGCTGCTGCGGTTGCTGCTGCTTGTTTCCTCCTGAGAAGATACCAGTAAGCAATACCCGCAACAATCAAACCCCATGCCCACCCTGGAAGGGGTCCATACTTTCGTGTCAATGCTTCTAACATAGTTACCCACTTGTAGGTGAAGTGTTATACATAGTTGGCATTGTGGAGTAACGTGGCACAGTTTGTACGCTCTTGAATCTTGGAGCAGGCATCATTGCTGCTGGTCCTGGTCCTCCACTGGTACGAGTGGGTAGCTGTGGTACCTTCTCGGACCATGCTAGATTCCGCATTGTACCAAATGAAATAGTAGCTGCTGGGAAGGCAATGTACCAGTCATCATTCTGGATATAGTTTACTTTTGGCCCTAAGAGCCACTGTTGGAATACTGATGATGGTACAGGCTTGTACCTCTGCGGGTTTCGTGCGGCACGAGATTGCCTACCTGCTGTGAACCTTATTCCATTTAGACGGTTACCTCTGTCAACTACAGATGCCTTTGACGCAACTGTAGCTACAGAAGGAGGCTCAACAGATTGCATCCTAGTTACACTGGTAACATAGGCAGAATCAGGGATAGGCATTTCCCCGTAAAAGTCACCGAGATAGCTACTAGCTTGCTGTGCTGATTCTCCACCAGGCTGCGGAATACGCTGAAATGGATGCGTTGGTTGCGGCTGTCCACCTATCATATTCCGTGTCAATCCTGCCATTAGGTGACCTTTTTAAACAGCCACCAGCCAGCCACCAGGATCACTAGAAGCACTACGATCGTCCTGAGATTGAGTGACATTATGTTCTCTCCTTCCTACGATGGCTTACCGAGCATTCCATTGACACCAATCTTCCAGAGGTTTGCCATTCCTCCGAAAAGAGCATTGGTACCATTGGCATTCATAATCATGTCAGCGAGAATAACTCCCACAGCCATGATTACAAACAGGTTGATTACTTGTCCTGCCATGACTCTCCTTGTAATGATATTCCGTCGAGCCTACACATTAGCAGCTCTTTGTCTTGTACGAGTTACCTAGCATTCCACTGATACCAATACCCCAAAGGTTTCCGATTTGACAGAAGAGGGTACTAGTACCTTTAACATTTGCAGAGCTAACTAGGTCAGCAATGATTACCCCAATAAGGATAATCGTAATGAGTCCTACTGCACCCTGCATTATGGGAAACTAGCTGCTGGTGGTACAGCCCTTCCAAAGATTCTGATATGGAATCCAAGGATCACCAGAACAGCTATGGCAAACCATATCCATGACCAGATATGAGGCTGACTTGCCATGCTGCTGCCAGGCACTACAGGCTGTGCATCCACCGACAATGACGATTGCAGACCTGGGCCTGCATCAATGGTTGCTGTCACTACTATCCTCCTTTACGCTGCCAGGTGTGTGTACGGAATGCCAGAAACCGGGAACAGTTCGCCCGTAACTGTAAAGAGTTGGCCTGTTCCAGTGAACGTGCCCCATGTACCAGCTACTTCCAACAGTGTCGCAGGAGTAGTAGGCAGAAGCAGGTCGTAAGTATCAGCAGTAGACACAGCGGTCTGTACTGACTCACGGAATGACCATACAACCACGCCTGTTGGAGCCTTTCCGGCCGGTGCAGCAACCGGGTTGTAGCTGTATGATCCGAACTGCTGGAACATAATGTCCCGACGCTCTGCGAGCATCTCAAACGTGATAGGAACACCATCAACCCACAGACTTAGATCGCTTACAGGGTAGGCTTCCACTCTGTTGTTAGCAGGAGTAGTACCAGTGTCACGGAGAACTGTAATCAGTGTGTGGATAAACGTACCCACTCTCGGAAGTACAATCCTCTGGAATGCACTACTGCTGATAAGTGTCTGTGCTCTAGTCACTGACCATTGTGCAGAGCTTCCCACGTCAGGCGGAGCAATCTGTGGGTTGTCAACAGGAGCCATCCAAAATGCCTCATTCAGTGTCCCCGTAACAGTACCAGGTGTGGTAGGTGGAGTGGGGAATACTGTTCCAATCGGGTTCAACTGGATTTGGATTTGTGGCTGGGACGCTGCATTCATAGATGCCAGTGAGCAGTATCCGCTGCTGTCCATCTCCAATGGAAGGTTGAGGTTAAAGCTAAAGTTTTGTGTACCAGATGCAGTAGGCATAGGGACAAAACTAGGCTTTGCGCCTGGGTCATTACCGAACCCTAGCATTCCTCTTTGACCACCATAGAAGCTAAGAAGGTTCAGTGAAAACCCATCCGCCTGTAGGATTGGTTGCCCAAATGGGTCCCGCAAGAACAGGTTTTGAATGACGTTGTATGGTGCGTCCTGTGCCAGAACTGTTGTCGTAGTAGATGACTGACCAGCACTAGCCATTGTGAAGGAAAGAAACCGAAGGTATCCACCAACAGGCTTCAGGGTAGGGGTCCAAAGACTCCCATAAGCCTGTCCCGCCTGTGAAGGTCCGAGAATCTGACCCTGCCTTGACAGTCTAGAGAATGGAGCAGCACCCGCCGGTGTAGTCGGCTGTGCCGTAGTCTGTGGCATACGGGACACAGTTGACTGAGCGGGATTTGCCACCTGCAAAGTCTGTACTGAACTGGGCATTTCACTTCCTTTCTAGATAAGCGGTGCTAGTCCAGCAGCCGCAGGATTGTTAGCATGGTGCGCCAAGAACCCCCGCATAAGGAAGTTAATGACAATCAGCCATGCCATAATGTATACTCCGATACCCAACATTACAGTGCTACCTCATCCTCCGTGTCTGGTGTCTCTGTGTCTGGTGTCTCGTCTGTTGTCTCGTCTGGTGTCTCTGTTGTCTCTTCTGTTGAACCCTCCAAGTTGTCCATCCTTTCCTCAAGAGCAGTAAGCCTTTTCTCCGTTTCATGGGATACGTCTGTGTCTACCATTATCACCTCTTAGATAAATCTGGTACTCTTGTGATTGCGGTGTAATCTCCACCATCTCCTACAACTAGAAACTCGCGCCTCTGTAGCCTCTGTATAATACCTAAGTGTTGTCTCTTTAGTCCTCCTATTTCTCTCAAACGTTGGTGTGCTCTTTCATCATTGATTCTACCAATCCATACAAAAGAAGGCTGGTCATAGAATGATGATGGTACCCATCTAGGCGCCTGAGTCATGGAAACCATCTCAACTCCGCGACTTCTACCTCGCAACCATATCTGTTCCACATAAGAACGAAGGTTGAGTGAAGGTACTCTCGGGTCTGTGAGGTTACGACATTCATCCACAAAGATAGTCCAACCCCCTTGCTTATAGCATTTAGCTAGAGCGTCTTTGACTTGCTCTCTTGCCCTGCCCCAATCGTCTGAGACAACCAACCTATACCAGCTATGATCTGGTTCTTTACGTCCTCGAAGCCAGGGATCTCTGTCAGGTATCTGTCGTACCGATCTTCCCACACCCCGAAGAGTCTCATCATCTCCTTTATTGTCAATAATGAGAGCACGGTGCCACCCTCGCATGGGGAGGAGTCCTCTTGTTGCGAGATACGATTTCCCCCCACCTGAAAGTGAAATGATACTGTGGTGGGGGCTGTCTTTTGGAGTCCATCTGTCATAGATATCGTGCTTCACTTCCTGCCACGGTTTACGGGGAATCCTGTCAGCTAGAAGCATCTCTTCTAGCTCTGATTGCTCCGCTCTAACGGGAGTTGGCATAGGTTGGTGGTCCCTGGAACTGTGTATTTGGTTGGTAACCATTACTAGGAGCACTAGGAAATACACTATCGTATGCCTGAGCTACACCTAGTCTCTGACCTACCGTACTGTGTGGATCAGCCTTCTGTGTGTCTACCTGTACGGCATAGGCTACTCCTGCTACATCTTTAGCTACCTCATACACAGGTGCGATACTGGCTGCTCTGTGTAGAACTCGCAAGGCTCTTTGATTATTTTTGCACAGTTTGATAAGTGCTATTGTAAACGGATCGGCCCTAAGAAACACATAGTAACCAGTGACAGGAAAGAGTGGTCCTGCTAGGGTACCGAGCAAACGAATGTCATCTGCTAACTCTTCCTGTATCCGTTGGAGCTGACTTTCCACCCCAATAAACTCGGGTCCTTGACCCTGTACGCGTAGCTTTGGGTTGTGCAAATCGCAATACTTAGGAGTTCTTTTCTTGTGTCCAGCCTTCGTAAGACCCGGCGGTCGAAAAGTAGGCGCACCACAAACAATGCAGGCTCCATCCCCTACTGGTGTAGTAGCTTCTTCAAAAGGTTTATCATCGTCAGGTACGTCAAACTCTTCTATAGGCTCATCCTCTTTCTCCGGTTCAGGGTCAGGGATACTACCTAAGAAGGCGGCAATATCAGCATCCGTAAGAGTGTCCTCAGGGTCAGGAGGGATGCTAGAATCAGACACTTAAAACCCAAAGGTATCAGACAGAGCAATGTCCAGTAGACTCCGCCTTCTCTGTGCTGGCTGTGGTGGCTGTGGATCACCTGGTTGCTGTGGTTGCGATGGAGTAGACTGTCCTGGTTGTGGCTGCTGCTTCCGAGCCTCTTCCAACCATGCTGCGAATGCTGCCGGGCCTACGTCCTTAAACCATTCGTCTGCCCACTCCTTAAACTTTGATTTAGCTAGCTTCTCCCTATCCTCTGGTGTGATTGATACGTCTGTCATTGGCTATCTCCTACTGTACTTTGAGTGTCTACAGGTGTGTTGGAACTTAGCTCTGGCCCACCATTTTTCAATGCCGACATTAGGCCACGGATGCCTCCGCCCGACTGTCCCATCTGCGACACGAACTGAAAAAGGCCCTGCATGTTCTCGCAGAGCCAGTTCATTTGTGCGCCGAACATATCCATTCGGGTTGCTAGTTCCTCAAGAGTTACCTCTTGTTTTGTCTCTTGAGTGTCTGACATATATCCTCCTATACAGACTTATCCAGCATACTCCTTTCTTATAGTCGTGTCAAGGGTCACCATTGACACCGAATGCGAGAGTATGATAAGATCATACTGCATATATGCGGTTCTACTCCTTCCTGCGAGGGAGGGTTTGGAGGCTCCGACAGTCTCCATTCCCTCCCTCAATGGGAGTCCAGTGTACGGGAACCACGAGTGAACTGTGTATATGCAATGAGTGAGAACCAAGTAGGTTGATTGCTCCGGCAAGCCTACGCAAATGAGAAAGGACCAAAATGGCAGATAAACAAGTGTCTTTTGAGGACACTCCTGAGGCGGAGGCAGAGGCTATAAAGCGTCTGCAAGACAAGGGTATACTCCCTGAGCAAACAGCAGCCAAAGCACAGGACTTTGAGCATCGTAGCCCTGAGCTACAGGCACTGTTTGACGAGGCACAGCGTAACATCCTGAACTGGATTCCCGATGAGGCAGGACAGGAGGTTGGTGGTATTCTCAAAGATATTACTGACGTTGACGCTGACTTTGTGGCAGGTGGTACCGTACCCATGCTGATTATTGAGTCACCTGCTGGCATCCTTTGGGGAGTAAGGACATACCATTCTGTCCTTCGCAATGAGATTGAGCGGAGGATTGAGAAGGGTCGTCTTAAGGTAGGTGACATGATTGTCATTGTCTACCGTGGTAAGGGTGGTGACCCTAACAGGACACTCAATCAGTATGAGGACTACCGTGTGGTAGTCAGGCAACAGTCATAGCTCTCCCCTAGGAGAAGGAGGGTGGGTCCGTTTCCGCCTGGGCATCTCCCCCATGACGGACCCACCCTCCACTAGCAAGGAGTAGAGCTAGTGGCAGAACGTAGATCAATATTAGGTAGACTCTGGCAAGGAGTTAGGAACCTTTTTACTCGTGGAGGACAGCAACCTCCACCAGTTTACCGTCCCTGGGAACCACCACCACCTACTCCTAGTGTCTTTGGATTTCCAGAAGAAGAAGAGGTACCACCTGGAGGAATAGACTACATACCTGAGGAACCTGAGCCAGTAGAGAGTGCCTATCCTGTAGCTGGGATGGTATTGGTTCAAGGTAATACAGACTATTGGGATACACTAGAAAACTGGAAGAGACTGGTAGAATCTAATGATGCTGCTACTCTGGAGAATCAATATGGCGTCACCAATATAGGCATCATTCGGCAGTTGGTAGCACAGGGATATTGGGATGATGGACTTAATAGTCTTGACTGGCAGAGATTCAGAGAGGAGTATGCACGGCAGTTTGGTTTCACTACAAGCAAGTACAGTCCACGATGGGGGAGATAATGGTTTACAAGAGAGTAAAGAATAAGCGGATAGAGATGGAAGATCACGAAGGAGTAGTAAGAGAGAATGAGACTCCTACTGAGTTCTTCCATCGTCGTAACTATAAGGGTCAAGGTCATCGTAACTACGGTAGCAGAGAGTTTATAGCCTGGGATGGGGAAGGAATAAGAGCAGAAGAACCTATAGACATGGGGCTAGACCTATTCATTAGTCCAGATGGTAAGCCAATCAAGGGTTACAAACCACAGCCACAACCTTATGTCCTCCTTGCTAACAGTAAAGGAGGATACATTACTAAGGAGGAAGGGCTCAGTACAGAGGAATGCTTTGACCTACTACTACAGACAAAGCAAGAGTATCCTAATAGTATCTTCGTAGGATTCAGTTTCAACTATGACATTAATCAGATGCTTAAAGACGTACACCCTGTCTTGCTTAAGGCTCTCCATCAGACTAATGAGACAGCGTACAAGGATTACTTTATCAGATGGTATCCACGTAAGAGTTTCTATGTTAGGCACAGGAACTTCAAGAGAGGTGCAATCCTGTACGATGTCTTTGGATTCTTTCAGAAGAGTTTTCTAAAGACATGCGAGGAATACCTAGGGAAACATGATCCAGACCTACAGCTAGTAGCAGAAGGTAAAGCAGCTAGAGACTCTTTTAGTTATGCAGAGTTGAATGACTTTATCCTACCATACTGTTTAAAGGAAGTGGAGATGACAGTAAGGGTAATGAATCAGCTAAGAGAGGATTTACACTCAGCAGATATGGACCCTGGCAGGTGGCATGGTCCTGGTGCTATTGCTTCTAGAGTCTTTACAAACAATGCGGTTCCTATCAATAGGGAGATACCAAAAGAGGTACAAGATGCCAGCCAGTTTGCCTACGCCGGAGGACGATTTGAACAGTTCAGGGTGGGCCGCTATCCGAATACTGTATGGGAATATGACATTCGTAGTGCTTATCCAGCAGCGGCTACTCACCTTCCCGACATTTCTCAAGGTCATTGGGAACATGCTGACAGATTCCAACCAGGAACATTTGCTGTCTGGAATGTTAGCTATAGAGAGAATGATGGGAGAGGAAGGACTAATAAACCTCAACCCCTTTTTTGTCGTGCCAAAGATGGACGTATCAGCTATCCTTGTCAAACACAAGGATGGTACTGGACGCCAGAAGCCAGTCTTGTACCTGATTCTGTCACAGAAGGATGGGTCTATCGACCTGATACCTCTCGTAAACCCTTCAGCTTTATTGAAGAAATGTATGAAGCAAGACGAGCTTTTAGAGATGCAGGTAACTCGACCGAAAGAGCGTTGAAACTATGCATGAACAGTATCTATGGCAAAACCGCACAGACCATAGGGAGTAAGGATGGTGCTCCTAAATGGCACCAGTTAGAGTATGCTGGATACATAACTTCCTATGTTAGAGCATTGATTTACAATGCTATGAAAGGTAATGAGGAAAACATCCTGGCAACTGAGACAGATGCAGTATTCTCCACCTGTCAGTTGCAGTTAGATATCGGTAGCAAACTAGGACAATGGGAAGAGAAAAAGTTTGATGAAATATGTTACCTTCAGTCGGGGTTCTACTATGCGTTTGCCGAAGGGAATCTTCCAACGATTAGGTTCAGAGGTATGGACAGGAGCGGAGAAGGAGACTTCCCTGCTGGACTACCCCCTAGGACAATACTCGATCATCTACGTCAAACTGCTAGACAAGACTACTGGATTTACCCGCCACTTTTTAGTAGCACAACACGATATATTGGGCTGGGACTCGGACTCCAAACCAACTCGGTATGGCGTAGCTGGGAGGCAAAGAACAGGACCATACGACTCAATACTGGACCTGGGGATGGTAAGCGTTATCACCTAGCAAGTACTTGTAGTCTGTGTAGAGCTGGACTCAATATGTATGACCAGCCACACCCTATGAACATAGGAGGGTATGAAGGTAAGAGCTATGCCAGATACATACCCTGGAGAGAACTAAGTGGTACAGCAGGTGTAGAACAGTGGGAAGAGATGGACCCATCAGAAAAGATATTCGCTGACGATATGGAGAACTGGAATGCTTAAAGACATAACTATGCTCCGTAAACTACGCATTAGGTTTAGAAGGAAGAAGAAAGTGTATGACTGGACGCAGGAGTGTCCTGAGTTAATACCTCAGGAGCACTCCCACGTCCGAGTCTACCCCTACTACGATGGGACTATGCGCCGCCTTCCGCCTCTAGAATCTCCTGTAATGCCTCCTGATTCTCCTGTACCTCAACAGCCCAGGAGCCTAGGAACTCACCACAGTTCTCACACTGACGCTGAATCCCAATAGCTTTAACTTTATCGTGTGGGCAGGTATCAGCAGCGTAGCGGATAGAGTGAGGAACATACTTAGTGTCCTTGTCTGCCTCTACCTGCTGTGCCTGTTCCACTAGTCTCTTCTACTGAGCAGGATACTTCTCTTGGACCCACTGAGCAGCTAACCTCGCTGCCCTGTTGTGTGTCCTAGCTGGCAGGTTGTTTACCTTGTGACGGTACTTGTGACTGTCAGCTCTAGCCCTTGCTTTATTCTGCTCAGTTGTCAGCTTCTTTGAATATGC
>Ga0126381_100006944_pt1 | contig 12575 bp, 10 predicted proteins | sample PanSoiMetPlot_28_FD_96465 | JGI IMG/M metagenome (GOLD analysis project Ga0126381, IMG submission 96465) | Tropical forest soil microbial communities from Panama - MetaG Plot_28 | ecosystem: Environmental > Terrestrial > Soil > Tropical forest > Bulk soil | place: Panama | collected 2016-02-17
CACGTGGCGGTCACGGGCTCAGAGCTTAGACGGGCGAGCCTCTGTTTTGTTTGGCCTCCTACCAGCAAGGATGGATTTGAGTTGACAGAACGGCGGCCAGGAACAGAATGGCGTTATGGCACACCAATTTACGACCTCGTACGTGAAGGACTCGATCGACCTGTTTCGGTACAACAAAAAACTCGCCGAGCGGGCCATGGGGCAATGTTCGGACGAAAATTTGTTCGCGGTAATGGACTCGGAGTCGAACTCCATTGCCATTATCGTGAAGCACATGGCCGGGAACGCGCGCTCGCGGTGGATGGATTTTCTTACCACCGACGGAGAGAAACCGGACCGCAACCGTGACGGCGAATTCGAGGATGCTCCGAAGACGCGCGCGGCGCTGGTGGAATTATGGGAGCGCGGTTGGAAGTATGTTTTCGATGCGCTGGAGCCCCTGACGGATGCGGATTTGGGCCGCACGGTCACGATTCGCACGGAGCCGCACTCGGTGATGCAGGCCATCAACCGGCAGATGGGACACTACGCCTATCACATCGGGCAAATCGTGTTTCTGGCGAAACACCTGACCGCCAAAGCGACCGGCAAATGGGATTCGCTGACCGTGCCTCGCGGACAATCGAAACAATTCGCCGCGGACGTAGCTGCAGGACGCAAATCCCAACGATAAACGAAATGAGCTTCTCCGCCGCGGACGGCATTCGAGCGGCACTCGGCTTGGCTTGCCTAGCAACAAGGGCGGTGTGCGGTTTGTGGTCCACGCTCATCCTTCATTTCGTATTCGCCGGGAATTCGGCTAACCTTTGTAATTCATGGCAACCCTGTTTGAGATGGCGCCGCTCGAAGACGGCGGCTTGCGGTTGAACGAGGCGCAGCGGCGGGCGATCCTACATGGCGAAGGGCCGCTGTTGGTAATTGCGGGCGCGGGAACGGGGAAGACCCGTGTTATCACCGAGCGCATCAGGCACCTGCTCGATTCCAGTCCAGAGCTGACCGGCGAAAACATCCTCGGGCTGACGTTCACGAAAAAAGCCGCTGGCGAAATGAAGGCTCGGGTGGTGAAAACCACCGGCGAGCGTGGCAAAGCGGTGACCCTCGACACGTTTCACTCTTTCTGTGAATCGCTGCTGCAAGATACCGATCCGCAGCGCGTGCTGCTCGGCAAGGAGGATCACTGGATCCTGCTGCGTAGGAACCTGGCGCGGTTGCAGCTCGACAAATACCGCCGGCTGGCGGAGCCCGGCGAATTTCTGAGCGACTTTGTGGAATTCTTCTCGCGCTGCCAGGATGAACTGGTTTCGGCCGAAGATTACCAGCAGTACGCGGACTTGCTCGCACGCGAATTGCAACAGGAGCGGGCGTTTCTGGACGCTGACACGCTGGCCGAGCGAGAAGAGCTAGTGGCGCGCGAGCAGGAAATTGCGCGGGCCTATCGCGCCAGCGAGGAACTGCTGCGCGAAAAGAAGCGGGTTTCTCTGGGATCGTTGATCCCCAGCGCGGTGGCTTTGCTGGATACGGACACGACGCTGCGGCAAGCGCTCCAGCAGCGCTACCGGTACATCCTGGTGGATGAATTTCAGGACACCAACATCGCGCAACTGCGGCTACTGGAGCTGCTGGCGGGCAAATCGCGAAATATTTTTGCGGTTGGGGACAACGACCAGGCGATTTACCGGTTTCGCGGGGCGTCGTTCGCGAGCTTTCAGCTTTTCCTCGAAAAATTTGCCGGGTCGAAGGCTGGCGACGATTCGCACAAATTCCGCGTCAGCCTGACGGAAAATTACCGCTCGACGCCCAACATTTTGCGCGTGGCCACCCAGGTGATCGGGCAAAACACGGTCAGCGCCGACTTCCCCAAGAAACTCCTGACCACGACTCGCCCTGAAGGCGAGAAGATTCGCATTGTCGAATTCGCTTCCGACGAAGAAGAGGCGCGGTGGGTGGCCGGCGAGTTGCAGCGCGTCCATGCTTCAGGGGCCGCCGGGCGCCGGTGGATGGACTGCGCCGTGTTGTACCGTCAGCACGCACACCGCGATGAACTGGTGCGTGAGCTTTCCGCGAGAAAGATTCCTTTTGTCATCAGCCGACTTTCTATCCTGGAACATCCTCTGGTGAGGGATGTGCTTGCGTATCTGCGATTGATCGCGCGGCCGTTTGACGACATTGCCTGCGCGCGAGTGCTTTCTGCCCCGGCATGGAACTTGCAGGCGATTGAGCTGGTGCGGCTTGCCGAGCGCACCGCGAAAAAACGCGGCACAGCACTTTACGACGCACTGCAAGCGCCGCAATCCGAGCTGCCTTTCGATGGATCGAAGGCGCGGCTGGCACCGTTGCTAGAGTTTCTCTCCCAGCATCGCAAAACCATGCGCCGCCACACCGCGCGCGAGATTTTGGCGGATTTGCTCGAATGGCTGGAAGTCGCACAGCGCGCGAACGCTCAGGACTACAAATACGTCGCGCGGCTCGCCGAGTTTACGAAGGAATGGGAGCCCAAGAGCGACACGCGCAGCCTGCCGGAGTTTATCGAGTACCTCGACTATTTTGAGCAGGCGGGAGGAGTCATCGCGCTCGAAGACGACGCGCCGGCGGACGCGGTAAAGCTGATGACCGCGCACGGTGCGAAGGGGCTGGAGTTTCCGCAGGTCTTTCTGCTGCGCGTGAACAACAGGAAATTCCCGGCGCCGGAACGACCGCACGTCTTCGAATTTCCCGCAAGGCTGATGAAGGAAGGCGAACCGGCGGAGCAGTTCCACATTCAGGAAGAGCGGCGGCTTTTTTATGTGGCGCTGACGCGCGCGCAGGAGCGGCTGACGCTTACCACGCTGACCGAACCAAAGGGCAGAGTTCCTGTATTTATCGAAGACATTTTGATGGAGCCGGCGGTGCGACGGCGGGACGCGCGTCAACTCATGCCGAAGATGCCCACGTTTCCTGAGAAAGCCGCGGCCAAAGGCCGTGCCTCGGGCAGCTTGGAGCTTTTCCCCACGGTCCAGGGCCCCGCGAAAATCTTCTCGCGCATCGCGGATTGGGCGGAGACGTTTCATCCTCCGTCGGCGGAGCCGCTGACGCTGAGCCCGTCGGCGGTGAACGGCTACCGGACGTGCCCGCAACAGTATTTGTTCGGGTATCTGTGGTCGCTGAATGAAGGGCCGAAGGCTTCGCTCAGCTTCGGCAGCATCATGCACAACACGGTGAAACGGTTCCTTGGCGAGCTGCGCAAAGGAAATAAGCTGCCGTTTGAGGACGTGCAGCGGATTTTCGAATTGGAATGGCGGTCGGTGGGCTTCGAAGACGAATATCAGGAAGCGGAATACAAGAAGGACGGCATCGAGCAGTTGCGCGTGTTTCATAGGGGCGTGATGGGTGCACGGCCGGAGGTCCTCGAGCAGGAAAAACGCTTTGAATTGCCGCTCGAGCACAACGTCATTGTCACCGGGCGCATGGACCAAGTGAATTCTCTCGGGCGTAGCGACGTGGAAATTGTGGACTACAAGACGGGCCGGCCCAAGAAGGAGTCGCTGGCGAAAAAGGATTTGCAGCTTAGCCTGTACGCGCTGGCGGCAAAGGAAATTTTTGAATGGAATCCGGTAAAGCTGGTCTTCCACTATTTGCAAGACAACCAGGTTCAGGTGACCACGCGCGATTCGAAACAGCTTCAAGAAGCCCAAAACATCGTGCAGGAAGCGGCGGCCGACATTCGCGCGGGGCAGTTTCCGCCGCGACCGATGCCCTCGGTTTGCCGAAGCTGCGCTTACAAACCGATTTGCCCGGCGCATGAAGAGGAATTAAGCGCATGAAGCAACGTCTTTACATTGCGACTCCGTGGTTGGACGGCATCTGGCGAGACGTCAACTTTGCCCTGCGACAGCTGAGACGATCACCAGCCTTCACCTTGACGGCCGTTCTGACGCTCGCGCTCGGCATTGGAGCCACCACGGCGATTTTCACGCTGGTGCAGCAGGTGATGCTCAGGTCCCTGCCAGTTACCAGGCCCGAACAGCTCTGGCGCATCGGCGATGCCGTCGTGTGCTGTTACTCGGACGGATACACGCAGGGAGACGGCAACGGGCGGCCGCAGAACGATTGGAATCTCTTCTCGTGGGAGGCGTACAAGCTTTTGCGTGCGGGCACACCGGGGTTTGAGCAACTGGCCGCGTTCCAGCTCGGCGAGGCTAACGCCCACTTGAGCGTGCGGCGCGCCGGCTCGCCAGTTCCTGTCGCAATGGCCAACGGGGAGTACGTCTCTGCTAATTTCTTTGAGACCTTCGGCATTTCTGCGTGGCGCGGACGTTTTTTCACAGATGCCGACGATCGCGAAGGAGCGCCGCCGGTCGCCGTGTTGAGTTTCCACGCTTGGCAAGGGAAGTATGGCTCCGACCCTTCGATGGTCGGAGCGACGTACCAGTTCAGCGGTCAGCCATTCGCGATTATCGGTATTGCCCCACCGGGCTTCTTCGGAGCAAAAATCGCTGCCTCGGACATGCCCGATTTCTGGTTGCCACTGACGACCGAGCCCCTCATCGCTGGTGCAACATCCCGCTTGAAGAATCCACGACTGGCTTGGCTCGACCTGACCGGCCGCGTCCGCTCGGGCGCCGATCCAAAAACTCTCGAGGCGCAGCTTCAGGTGGAGCTGCACGAATGGCTCGCGAGCCATGTGCCGGATATGAGGCCGCAGGAAAAGAAGCTCTGGGAGAAGCAGACGCTGCACCTGACGCCGGGCGGGGCAGGTGTTTCTTTGATGCGCGAAGACTACAAAGAAAGTTTGTGGTTGCTCCTGATGGCAGCTTTTTGCGTGCTGTTGGTAGCCTGCGCCAACCTTGCCAATCTGCTGTTGGCGCGAGGACTGAGGAACCGAAATCAATCGGCGATCCGAGCTGCTCTGGGTGCGTCCCGAGCACGGCGGGTGCTCGGCGCGCTAGCCGAGAGCCTCATGCTCAGTATCTTCGGCGCCGTCGTGGGTGTCGTCGTGGCGCATGCTGGCGCCAAGCTCATACTGCACCTTGCTTTCACGCAACCGGACAGCTGGATTCCCGTGAGCGCCGCGCCGTCTCCTCCGGTGCTGCTCTTCGCGTTGGCAATTTCGCTGGTCACAGGCGTCATCTTCGGCATTGCACCGGCTTGGATGGTCTCGCGGGCCGAGCCCATCGAAGCGCTGCGCGGAGTGAATCGCTTTTTGGCGCGCAATCGCCAATGGGCGCAGAAGACACTGGTGATCGGACAAGCGGCTGTATCGCTTGTACTTCTAAGCGCCGCGGCGATGCTCGGCCAGAGCCTGCGCAATCGGGAGCGACAGAACTTCGGATTCGAAACCAGCGGCCGTTATCTGGCCTCGGTCGACCCTAAGGATTCGGGCTACAAACAGGAACAACTCGTGCCACTCTTCCGAGACATCGAGGACCGTCTGCGCAACATCCCTAGCGTCCGCATGGTCGGTTCGATACTCGAGGCCCCACCCAGCTGGCTTGTGACTCATAACATCCAAATTGAGGGCAAACCCGAGGACCAGGGTTCAGCCGGTTCAACGCGCGTGACCCCGGGATTTTTTGAGACTTTCGGGAACGCGATGGTCATGGGGCGCGCCATCCTTGACGCAGACAACGCGGGAAGGGGTCCTGTGGCGGTCGTCAATGAGGCTTTTGCGAAGAGATTCTTCGCCAATGAGAATCCCATCGGGCAGCATTTCGGCCCCGTTCCAGAGAAGAATGCGGGGATGTACGAAATTGTTGGCGTCGCTTCCGACATCGACTTCGGCGCTCGACCGCAGCCTATGTATTTCCTACCGGAAGCGCAAACCACGCGATTCGATGATCCCGAAGCAGAAGAGCGCGAGATTTGGTCGCATTACCTATACAACGTCGTGATTTGGGCGCCGGGCAACCCACCCGGTGTCGCGGCGCGGGTGAAGAAGGCGCTGGCGAACGTGGATCCGAATTTGGTGACGAGCGGCGTTCGGTCCTATTCGGAGGTCATTCACGCTGGCTTTTCTCAAGAGAACATGATCGCGAGTCTGACTTCGCTGTTTGGAGGGCTCGGAGTTGTGCTAGCCGCCGTTGGACTCTACGGAGTGACTGCCTATGGCGTGGAGCAGCGGGCGAGCGAGATCGGCGTGCGCATGGCGCTGGGCGCTGACCGCGGTTCGGTGTTGGCCCTCGTGCTGCGCGGAGCTTTCGGGCAGGTCGGCGTCGGGCTGGCGTTGGGCATTCCGGCGGCGATCGGCGTAGGGCATCTGATCGGGAGCCAACTTTTCGGAGTAAAGCCGTGGGATCCGCTGACGCTCTCTGCGGCCACGTCGTTGCTTCTGCTGGCAGCGCTGGTCGCCGCTCTCATTCCCGCGCGTCGTGCCACCAGTGTGGATCCCATGCATACGCTGAGGGCGGAGTGAAGCAGCCCGTACGATCCAGTATTGACGCCCAGCTAACCAAAGAGAGCCGGCTGGGCAGAGGTGTCGTCGAGGTCGCAGAAGTTGCTGAGACCCACGCCGACGAGGCGGAAACGCTGGCCTGAGTTCAGACCGACGCGGTCGCGAAGCGATAGAGCGATGTTCGTCAATTCGTCGCAAGAGGACGGCGGAGAGGGCGGCGTATGGCTGCGGGTGATGATCTTGAACTCGGCGGTCTTCAGTTTGAGGACCACGCTGCGAGCGATTCGGGATTCCTTGCGCGATGCGGCCCAAGTGTGTTCGGCGAGTTTGCGGATCATCGGCTCCATCTCGGCCAGCAGCAGGTCGCGTTCAAAAGTGTCCTCGGAGGAAATGGATTTTGTGGGCCGGTCTGGGATCACTTTGCTGTTGTCGACTCCGCGCGCCAACTCGTACAGACGCACGCCATAGCGGCCGAAGCGGCCTTCGAGTGTTGCTAACTCCATCTTCCGCAGCTCGGCGATGGTCGTCACGTCTAAACCTTTTAGCTTCTCTTCCGTGACCTTGCCGACTCCGGGCAGGCGGCCCACCGGCAACGGCAGCAGAAACGAATCTACTTCCTCCGGCTGGATGACGAACAGTCCGTCCGGTTTCTTCCAGTCCGAAGCAATCTTGGCGAGAAATTTGTTCGGAGCCACGCCCGCCGATGCTGTCAAGTGGAGTTCCGCGCGAATCCGCTCGCGAATCGTGCGCGCGACTTGCGTGGCTGTGGAGAGTCCCATTTTGTTTTCGGAGACGTCCAGATACGCTTCGTCAAGCGCCAGCGGTTCAATCAGATCCGTGTAGCGTGCAAAGATTTCGCGCACCTGATGTGAGACGGTCCGGTAGCGAGGGAAATCCGGCGGCAAGAATACGCCATTGGGGCAGAGGCGCTCCGCTCGAACCGCGGGCATCGCCGAGCGAACTCCGAACTGCCGAGCTTCATAGGAAGCGGCGCAGACCACGGAGCGATTGCCGCGCCATGCGACAATGACCGGCTTGCCGCGCAGTTGCGGATCGTCGCGCTGTTCGACCGACGCATAAAACGCGTCCATGTCTACATGGATGATCTTGCGAACGGCCGCGGTAAGAGTCTCGTTTTCGCGGAATGCTATGCAAACCTCCCGCTTTTTCAGAGTTCCCTTTGCAGGCGAGCATTACGGCCGGTCTTTGTCGTCGTACTCTTCGGGCACGTCGTCTTGCGGAACTTCACGCGTGCGCACTTCGCCTTGATCGGCATCAGGAGCGTTTTCCACACCGCTCACAATTCCCGCCTCAAAGGTCTGCCCTTCCTCCAACAATTCGTCGGCGCTCTCGGAATCCACGTTCTCAACTACCGAAGCTCCGCCAAAGTCTCCGCCGCCTGCTCCCGCAGCCGCGGTGCGAGCGCGACGCTTCAACTTGACGGTCTCGACGCTTTGGTCGCCAAACACGATCTGCTGCCGGCCGGCGGCTCCCCGGTATGCCACCGGCTTACGAGCCGCCTTCCGCTTTGGTGCCTTCTTCGCGTTCAACTTCGCTTTGGCTTTAACTTTTTTCGCGCCCCGGCTTGCTTTCTTTTGCTTCGCTCTTTTCGCCATGTCTCTACCCTCCACCGCGGGCCAGTCTACCACTAGCCGCCAGCTTCGGTCATTCGAACAGGGCTCGGCGATGGCGGGCATTCTGCCGATGAGCCCGGGATTTCTTTTCCTGACTCATGGAGAAATCTCTTCCAACTTGGGATTGAAAAAGAACGCTACGGGATGGCGATCAAAATTCCGCCATTGAGGCCGAGAGCATGCTCGTGGCCCGGCCCGAATTTGTACTCGTAAGTCGGTTCGAGATACCAACCGAAACGATGCTTGCGGGAGCGCCAGAACATGAAGTCGAGCACCGCCTCGGCGCCGACGGAGTTGCTGGACGCGCCGGATTCCCTGATGTGAATCCACTCGGGACCGGCGCCAGCCATAAACTCGATTTTCTTCGAGAGGCTCCAGGGCTTTTTGAAAAGCAGATCGGCGCTCCATTCGGTCGCGTGGCGGCTGAAGAGCGGTGTGACGCCGGCTTCGAGTTCGAGCCAATGTTCGATCGGAGTGACCTCTACCGCCATGGTAGGGCCGAAGCCGGATACGGCGTTTTTGAGATTCCAGGCGCCCGCGGCGCCAAGTTCGAAGACGGCGGCAGATTCCTTTTCGTCGGGTTGCTGCGCAAGCACCGTCGCAGGAGCAAGCAGCAGCGCGGCGATGGCCAGCGGTTTTATCAGGCGCACGGGCAGCCTTAGCGATTCGGCAATAAATGCGTGTGCCAGTCTATCGCAGTTCCGCAGCGCCACAGGCGCGCGATTTGCCGCATTTGGCCATCCAGCTGCTAAGCTGTACCTACAGCGAGAAGCCCATCGCAAACATCTCGAAACGGTGCGGGAGGAATCGGAGCCCATGAATCGCAAAACCGTCTACTTCGTTTTTTGTGTTCTCGGCATTCTGCTGCCGTATTCGCAATTCGTGCCGTGGGTGGTCGAACAGCACGGCTTGCCGCTGGGGCTTTTCGTCCGCGAACTGTTCTCTACTCGGATCGGCGGGTTCTTCGGCATGGACGTGATGGTTTCCGCCGTGGTGTTGATTTTCTTTCTCCGCCGCGAAGGCAAACGCCTCGGCGTGCGCCATCTGTGGCTGCCGATGGTCGGAACGCTAACGGTCGGCGTATCGCTGGGCTTTCCTTTGTTTCTTTATCTACGCGAAAACGCGTTGGAAAAGAGCTGAACGCCAAAGGGCTGGTGTGGCGGTTGTTTGGACGCGCGAGACAGTAGCCTCTTGGCGGATTTGGCACGAAACACACGGAAGGCGAGTGTGGTGTTCCGGAGGCATGCGATGTCCAAGGGGCGGCTGGAAGCATTCAGCGATGGCGTTCTGGCGATCCTCATCACCATCATGGTGCTGGATCTGAGGATTCCGCGCGGGGCGTCTGATTTGGCTGCCTTGCAAATCGTCTGGTCGCCTTTTCTCGCTTACGTCCTCAGTTTTCTCTACATCGGCATTTACTGGAACAATCATCACCATCTGCTCCAAGCCAGCCGCAGCGTCAACGGAAAAATTCTTTGGGCAAACTTGTACTTGCTTTTCTGGCTCTCTCTGATTCCAGCCGTAACTGGATGGATGGGCCAAGAACCATTCCGGCTGTGGCCCTCGGCCATTTACGGCGTCGTCTTGTTCATGAGCGGTGTGGCCTACTCCATCCTGCAAGCATCGCTGGTAAAGCATCACGGCAAGGACTCGCCTTTGCAGCGGGCCATGGGTGCAGACGCAAAAGGCAAACTTTCTATTGCCCTCTACGCCCTGGCTATCGCCTTGGCTTTCGTAAATCCCAAGATTCCCTATGTGCTCTATTTTGCGGTGGCCCTGATTTGGCTGATTCCCGACTCGCGGATCGAACGCGGCCTGGAAGGGGGCAACTCAGGAATCGCCTAGGGCAAAATACACCGCCCTATTTCTTTGCTGGAGAATTCCATGCAGCGCCGTTGCTTTGGCGCGGCATCTTTCTTTGGGCTGCGATTATGCTGAGTTCGAAGACCGAGCTAGAAAGTTGATCTTGCACGATACCGATCGAGTGTCCGGCCCGGTTCTACCGTGCGGCGCCGGTGTAGTAGCCTTCGCGGGTGAGGATGGTCAGGCCTTGGCGCTTCACGCGCACTTCAATCGAATGATAATCCTTGCTGGGGTCCGTGCCACCGGGTGAGTAGACGAGCGTGTACTGGTTGCGGGCCTCTTCGGTGACGCGCGAGTACAGATCTTCCATGTCTCGGCTCTTCAATCCGTAGTAGACGTCGCCGCCGGAATCCTTGGCGTATTTCGCGAGGCGCTCAAACTTGCGGTTGAAAACCGCTGATCCCACACCAACGCCATAAACTGAAATTTCGTACCGCAGCAGGTCCTTGATGACCGCGTCGTACTTGTTGGTGTTCATTTTGGGATTGTTCACGCCGTCGGAGACGAGCAGGATCATTTTGCGGCGCTTGCGTTGAGGGTCGCGGTCTTTGAGCAACTGCGCCGCGGCGTAGACGGCGTCGTCCAGCGCTTTGTTGGATTGACCCTTGATAATCATGGTGGTTTCCGGCGTCTTTGGAGCGTCGCCGGTAGCCGAATGGCCGTTGATGGTGGGGCTCTCGATGATAGCCGTGCTCGTCGGCCCGGCATCAGGCTCTTCATCCAGGCGCGTGCGCTTCAGTTCGGTGAGCAGCTTGTCCTGATCGCTAATAAACCCGTGTCCTTCATGGACATAGGTGTCGAAGCGGCAGACAAAAGCTTCGTCGCTCGCGCTCAAGCCGGCAATGATGGAATCGAGGCTTTCCGCCACCTGGCGCGAGTCACTGCGTTTCAAATCATTGTCGATGAGCAGAACCAGGGACAGCGGAACGGCTTCCGCGTTGAAGGAAATGATTCGTTGCTCGACGTCGTCCTCGAAGATGCGAAATTCGTCCCTGCGAAGATCCGGAACAAGCCTCCCGGCGCCATCCTTCACGGTGACGGGCACAATGACCTGATTCACACGGGAAATGAGGCCAGGCTTCTGCTGGGGCTCTTGAGGCGGCGGTGTTTGCGACTGCGCGGGCGCGGCGGAGCCTTGTTGCGGCGGGCCCGTTGGTTGCGCACGCGCGCGGAGCGGAACGCGCACCAGCTCCAGCGTCAGGAGCATCACGCCAGCGGCAAATGCGATTTTTCGTAGACTTTTCATGGTCCTCGGGCCAAACTTCGTGTAGATATTATCCGCTCGGGTCCGACTTCATCGCACGCATCCTAGGAGGCGCCTCGAAGCATCCTACTGGTGCGGTGATGACCCGCGCGGCGCGTCTGGCGGGCATCCTGGGTTCCACATGGTTCCAAGGAAAGTATACATGTGTTCGATAAACAAAGTTGTGACGCAGTGCGCAGCGGCATTGGTTGTATGGGCTCTCGGGGCGCCGGTGGACGCGCAGGAGCCGGCCCAACCATCACCACAAGCTTCGCAGCCGTCCGCTCAGCAAAGCGACCAGCAAAACCCTACGATCAAGAGCCAAGTCAACCTGGTCAATATTTTTGCCACCGTGCGCGACAAGCAAAAGCACATCATGCCCGCGCTCAAGCAAGAGGACTTTCGCATTTTCGAGAATGAACAGGAACAGAAGATTGCATTCTTCTCCGCGGAAAAAACGCTTCCGGTCACGCTGGGATTGCTGATTGACACCAGCGGCAGCGAGCAAAACCGACTGCCCGCGGAACAGGAAGCCGCCACGCGTTTCCTGAACCGCGTTCTGCGCAAGGGCGACGAAGCCATGGTGATTTCTTTCGATGTCGATGTGGACCTTCTTTCCGATTTCACCGAAGATCGCGCGCAACTCGACCGCGCCATTCGCAGCGCCCGCATTAACGCTCCGATGGTGAGCATGACGAATCCGGGCCCGCTGCCGCCGGAATCGCGCACGCGCGGACTCCGGGGCACTGCTTTTTACGACGCGATTTGGACGGCCTGCGGCGACAAACTCGCGACCGAAGCCGGGCGCAAGGCGCTCGTCATTATCACCGACGCCGACGATCAGGGCAGCAAAGTGCGCGTCGAGGAGGCCATCGAAGGCGCTCAGCGCACCAACACGGTGGTCCACATTCTGCTGGTGCACGATCCGGGTTTTGGCTGGCGGCCGGACATCGCGCACAAAATTGCGGACGCCACCGGCGGGCGCGTCATCGAAGTTTCCTCAGCCAAACATTTGGATGAGGCTTTCGATCAAATCTCCGAAGAATTGCGACTGGAGTACACCCTCGGATATTACCCGACCAATTCCGCGCGCGACGGGACGTTCCGCAAAATCAAAGTGGAAACCACGGACAAGGATTTGAAAGTGCTGGCACGCAAAGGATATTACGCACCAAAAGACGAAGGCTCATCGAGCGGTCAAAACTAACGCATAAACTGGCGGAGCGCCGCATCCTTTGCCTCTGGCCAGAAGAAACGGCAACCTTGACCGCTGTTCGAGCGGAACACCGCGGATGCATTGACCCCAGTTCGGCTCGCGTTTTACTATTTTCTGCTCATTACTTTTGCTGACCAGTTCGTTTCCTCGTATCTCGCAGGCCGAAATGCTTAGCGAAACCATCAGCCACGGTTCATCCTCGGAATGCTGAACGAAACCATTGCGCACTACCGCATCCTCCGCAAACTCGGC
>Ga0126381_100006946_pt1 | contig 12573 bp, 21 predicted proteins | sample PanSoiMetPlot_28_FD_96465 | JGI IMG/M metagenome (GOLD analysis project Ga0126381, IMG submission 96465) | Tropical forest soil microbial communities from Panama - MetaG Plot_28 | ecosystem: Environmental > Terrestrial > Soil > Tropical forest > Bulk soil | place: Panama | collected 2016-02-17
CCACCAAACGGGACATCGCAACCAAGCGTTCAGCGTGAAGCAGGGCGCAGGGAGTGATGGACCCCCGCGGCTTTACACCCTAGTTTTTGAAATCGCTGCAGGAAGCAAGCCGGGCGGGGAGGGCCCGCCGACAAGTGACCCGCGCATTATCCCACCGCAGGTCGCCCGCCGCAGAGGATGAGCCCGTGGCGACCGCGGCACCGCCGTCGACCACGCGGAGCACTACCCGGCTCTACCCCCCATCGAACCCGGTGGTGCGTAACCTGAGAAGCGCCGGGGCCGAGCGGTGCCGAGTGGTTGGAGCCCTCAGCCGACTGAGCGCTACCGCCGGTAGTAGCCCGCGCGAAAGACGAACCCACGATCATTTCTGGCCCTGCTGTGCTGGCATGTCGAGCAGGTCAAAGCTCGGTAGCGGCCGTCTAAACCTGTGAAGCTGCAGAGCCGAGACCAAGTCCTTCGCCTTCTCGCTGTTCTGTGCTCGCAGTAGGCCACCCAAGAAGCCCTCCATCGCTGCGTCCGCGTGTCAGCGTATGCGCCACGGGTGCGCTGAGGTCTAACTTCAGGGAGGAGCCGATCACGAATGTCTGCTCACCTGCTCGTGGAGGACTGGTTCGTAGCTCGACTTGTAACAGCCCTCCTGTGCTACCGCTGCGCCTGTACAGACTTCAAATGTGTCTTTTCAAGAGCGCTAACGTCTAATCTCGAGGGATGAAAGATAATTGTCGTTTGTTGGACCTGACAGGAGTGCGAGCCAGCGCTATCATCGAGCAAAGTGTATTTTTGCGTTTAGGTACGGCTCAAGAAAACAGATGCCGCCCAACCGATCGCTGCAATGAGCGCAAATAAACCGATGCTGACCGCGGCGCTCAGACATGCTCTGCCGAGCATGAATAGCACACTGGCGTGGCCAATCTCTAATTGGTCTTGGAGCGCATAACCTTCGATAAGTAGGAAGGTAATAGCTGAGACCCAGAGACCCAAACGGATTGAGCCGCTGCGGATGCGACGCGCTCGCGACGAGGTGCTCATGGGAACGCACGCTGAACCAACGCAAGCTAATCAACGGAACATGTGTGCGGTGGACCGTCCACCGTTATTTTCTGTGAAGATTGGAAGTTAGGTAGATTTTCTGAGCGCGTTGTAATCGCGCAACATAAAACTGAAGGCACCGCTGCCGTGATTTAAACAACAACGCGGGGACTTTACGGGGTATTTGAAATCGCTCTAGCGAACGAAGCCACCCGGGGCTCTCGCCGCTCCTCCCAAGCTGGATGGTTGTCCGCCGCTGAGCGGTCGCTTATCGGGTAGGGTACGTCAGCTGCGCAGCGGTTCGCCTCGAGCAACTAACCCGCTGACCGTCATAGCGTACCATTATCCACCCCGTGATATCGCTCAAGCCTCCCTGCGCAGGCGAAGCGTCTTGCCAAAGCGCACGCGGGGAGCGTGAAAATGCCGTAGGTATCGACATTCGGCACTGCCTCCATTTTCTTGTGATTCGTCGTGGACAGCGCTTTGCAGGCCAACCGGAAGGGCGAAAAAATATTCGCGATCAAGCCGTTTCGCGCCGGGCTGCTCTCCCCTGCCCATGCCGTCCTCGTGGTTGCGTAAGTGCTCGATGATATCGGCAGCGCACTCATCACGGTGCTCACGGTGCTGGTTATTACCGACCTGAGCGGTTTCGTGATTCAATCGTTCGCTGTGCGGCTGCCTTCACCCTCGTCGCCGTAATCGCCGCGGCCGCAACGGCACTGTTCTGGTTGTTCCCGTCAAAGACGGGGCCCGAGAAATACGAAGACTAGCGCGCTCCAATCGCGCCGGCGATCAGCTCCGCGACGTGCAGGGTCGGACGGCTGGCGCATTGCTCGATCTGCTCGCGGCAGCTGAAGCCATTGGCCAGGATGATCGTTTCCGGCGCGGCTTTGCGGCTGGTCGGCAACAGCACGCGCTCGGCTGCGGCGATGGACACATCGGTATCGGGTCGATGCGCGGAGCCAGGGCGGCTTCGCGCACGTCCCAGATCTTGGCCTGCTGCGCGCCCGCACGCATCACCCTGCCGTCGTGGCCTTTGGCCGGATAAGCCTGCGCAAGCTTCTCGGCAGGCTCGGCTGCAGCCTCGGTTGAATCCGCCCCGAACTCGACCACCAGCCAGCCATGGCCGCCCGGCAGCGCCGCCACCTCCCCGGGGGTGATAATGCTTTTGAGAGATGAAATCGATCAGCTCCTGATCAACGCCTTCGAGACCGATGGGACGATACGTCAGTACGTCGGGAACCGCATCGGCGGCTTGAAACACGTCAGGGAAGCCGATGTGCCAGCACGCGGCGACGCGGGCTGTGCACTAGGTTGAGCCTTCCCTCGAATGGACTGAGCGGTGGAGCCGTGCAGCCGTTTGGGAGTTTCGACGAGGCGCCGGAAGTCAAAAAATTGGCTGGTCCTCGCAACCGAATACAACGTCAATTACGTAAACTTAAGGTCCTGGACATGCGCCGTTCAGGCCAAGGGGCTTAGGAATGAGTGGCCGAACGGTCAATTTGTGCCGTTCGATGACTGTTTTGACCTGGCGGCGCGCGTGGTCCGCACGGTCGGCCGACACGAGCACGGCGGAATAAGGCAAGACATGCGCATAAGCTCTACATTCAGAACTTGGGCGCGCTTCTGGCGCAAGCTAACTGCTTCTTTGCGCGATCCTTATCGGCCCGAGCAACATTACATGCGTGGCCGGGGGCCCCGGTGGCACGCAAAGCACCCGCAATAGCGAGAGCATCATTGGGATTGATCCATGCGTGACTTTCTTCGCCCGCCGCATTGCGGAGGTTAGGTCGATGCTCTACCGCCCTGAAAGCAACCAAACTGTTACATGTCCATGCTGCCATCAGGAGATGATGTTCGTCCGCTCTATTCCCAAGCTCGGGGTGCTCCCGGAGATACGGACTTTCTTCTGTCCATCTTGCGGCGAGGCCGAGACCCTGGAAGTGACATTGACACAATAGAGTGCGCGACCGTATCTCGAGATCGCGCGATAGACCGCCCACTGGGCCGGGGCCGGTTCAGGAGATCAAGCCCGACGACCACCAACTCCCTGCACCGTGGCGCCTCTACAGGGATGTGATTTCGATACGGACGCCGTAGGCTTGGCAGCGTCGATCAATTCCTCCCAGTGCGCTACCTCCAATCATGGATTGAAGCTGCCCGAGCATCATTTGGCAGCTCATACGCGATGAAGACGCCCGGCGCCGTGACGGAAGAGAAGCTGTAGCCCTGCTTCGCCACTTTCATGGCGGATGCCGCTCTGGATTAAAAGGAGCGGTATCTTGATAGCAGGCAGTCGTTAAGAGAAAATACGGCCGCCAGACCTGGGCCGGGACAAGAAGGGCGCGGCTATCGCGCGCGCGAGTCGACGTTTCGCCGCTCTGATCGAGGTCGGGTTGGCGACATCGTTGCGCAGAGGCTTGACGGGGAGCGCCGAGGTTACTGACTGCTCGACGAGGTTCGAACCCACCCGAATTTCATCACTGCCGGTCCGAGCCATCACGGGTGTCTCGGATGAGATCGAGCGCGCCCTGCAGCACGTGTACAACGACCCGCAGACGCTCGATATCTAGGCGTCGCACAATTGAATGCTGCGCCGTAAGCCAATCGGCGGTGTGCCGCGTCCTGATATTGTCGAGCGCTCGGGTGCGGTTCCCCGAGCGCTCGTAAAAGTAGACGGATAGAGTAGTAGTGGTGTCAGCTGACATAGCTCGGCGGTGTATTCTGCATGCTCACCGTAATGGAAATACCGTAATCACGCCTTTGACGTACTGCACCGGTAACGTTAATTTTTGGTTAATGTCATTTCATGCCTAATTGTTGGAGGTAATAAATTACGGTAGGGCGAATGGTGACGCAACCAACCAAACGCTGCTCTTGGCCGTATCACCTCAAGGGCACGCCCACGAAATTTGTCGGCATCGCGCGTGAGGCGCAATTACACCTTAGTCCAATAGACTCGCTCCACTAAGCAGTGTCTGATCTAACTCCGGTCCGCCTCAGTCGAGTAGCTTTGATGGGGTGGTTCCTGCGGACGACATCATTTTGTCTGTTCGGGTGTCTGTGTATAGAGCCGGCCTTGTTGCGCCATGACGACTAAAACGCCGGGGCGCCACTGTCGACGCTGCGCCACTGCTGAGCGGGCTGCTTCATGACGATATGCTTGAGGTCTTACCCGCTGGAGGTTGCTGTTGGCACGTTTTTTCCGGGCGCTCTAGGATTCAGCAACAACAGCTTCGGGGCGTACGTCCCACTAGTGGAACTGCGCACGGCGCTCAATGAGGGAATGCCACCGCGAGCGAAGGGATTTACCGGAGGCGATTGGCGTTCAACTTCCGTGTCCCAGAAAAAAGCCATACACCGCTCTAACCCGAGCACCGCCCATCGAGACCTGCCGGAGGGCCAATCGTTGGGATAGGTAGCGCGGTTGCCGAGAAACCCGAAGGGCCGGCTGACGAGAGGTATGTCTCGAATCCGAGTAGTGCTCATTGGTATCAAAGGGAGGATCGCAATGTTCTTCTTTCAGGAAGGCTTCACTTATCGAAATTTCTTGTTGGACGCACTTGCTATATTCTTCTTCATCGTGTGGTTTTGGCTGCTCATTACCGTTGCCTCTGATCTTTTCCGACGCCACGACATTTCAGGTTGGATTAAGGCAATCTGGGTGATAGGCTGGATAGTATTTCCATACATTTTTGTACTGGCGTATTTGATCTTTCAGGGAAAAGGTATGGCGGAGCGAAACGCACAACAAGCCCTGCAGGCACGCGACGAACTCAGGAAAGTAGTTGGTTTCAGCGTCGCAGATGAAATCACCAAACTCGATCAGCTAAAAAAATCCGGGTCGATAACGGAAGACGAGTTTCAGCGCCTCCGCGCCAAGCTCGTCTAGCAGAAGCTTTTCGGCCGCGCGGCAAGGCTTGCGGTCGTTGGGCTCGGGGGCGCGCCGTCCGTCTCGGGGGCATCCTGAATCTTTGGTAACATGGCAGTGCCTCAGCTAGAGATGTCGGCGACTAACTCCTTATCTGCCGCCGGACCGTAATTGTTCTCCTCGTGACGAGAAGGCATCTGAGCCGGAGATAGACGTGGAAGTTTGTGCAGAGGGACGCGTCTCGAGATCGGCGGCCTGAACGTGGCCCTAGGGATGGGCGTTGCGGTTGCTGGGCAGGTTGTTCCGTCGCCCGGTGTCGAAGGCGTCAGCTGGGCTACGCCGGCGTCATCAGTTCTGTTCGCTGAAGTCTGGCAAGCTGTAGAATAAATCAAAGACCGAGGTTACAAATAGCTTGGATGAGTTTTTGTCGCAGTACGTCATCAAGTGTTCTGTCTGAACACTGGGTGACCATGCTTCGAGGTTCTTGACCGGCTTATTTAGTGCGTCATTTCCTCGGTTGATCCCGGACATGAATCCTTGTGCCCAAGAAAGGTAGATCACTCCAAATATCGCCTTCTGCCGCTCTGGTAGTTTCTTGCTATAGTTCGAAATGACTTGACTACAGCTTGTAGCGCCGATGCCGGACAATCCAACCTTGGCAAGTGGGTTCTCTTGTGCTTTGGCTGCGCCGGCAATCACAAGCAAGACTATTGCTGTTGTCAATCGCACCTGTCCCTCCCTGTTTCGGTTTCCTTGCTGATTCTCGGTGACGCTTGGCCGAGGTCGACGAAATGAGCCGGTGTGAGTGTCCGCGGGACTCTTCGCATCGGCTCTTTCGCTCGTATCAAAGTGGTGATCGCTAAATCGCCAATCCCCTTGTCACCGATGCTTCCGGCGATCGCCAACATGGCCAGCGGTGCCCTTCGTCATCAGATTTGGCGCCGACGATGAGGAGCCCCGAGGCCGGCCACGCCCAGATGATGATTTCCCGCGAGCACGGGATCGGAAAGGCCGCTCGGCAGCATCCGCCCCCATGAGCTGGGGAGCACGTCGCGGTGGCTCAAGGATGCCGCGGCCTGGAAGACGTCCTCCACGACAGGGAAGATGGCCAGGACCATCGAGAGCGCGCTTTCGGCGGGCTTCCAGAGCAGCACGGCGCCGATGGTGATCGACGGCAGAGCCGTCACCCGGGCCCACAAGATGGTCGACACCTTGCGTGCCGCGAACACGGCGATGATCCGACGAAGCCGCTTGATGTAGATCAAAAGCCGGCCCAAACGCCGGGTTACCCTCCAAAACCTGCCGCAACACCAGACGGGAGAAGTCAAACCTGGAGATCAACCGATGTCCAAGAAAATCATGATCGGCGCCGCCACGGCCGGTCTTGTGCTGACCACGGTGGCCGTGGCCCGAGCAGGCCAAAATGACGCGGGCGAAGACAAACGCGGGGCCCTGTTTCACGCGTTCGCCGCGCCAGGGTGGGGCGCTTATGGCGCTTATGGGTTTGGTGGGCCGGGCCCGGGAGCTTATGGCTACGTACCCGGAGGGTTCGGTTTCGTTTCCGGGCGGAAACACCCACCAGGCGCGAAGTGCGACGATCCTTGCTACGACGGCAAATCCGATCAAGTACGTTGAGATGCAGCCCGTCTTGGGCGCCGATGCACCCAAATCCAATATCCTGGCGTGCTCCACTGGTTATCTCCGGCATTACTGCCAACTACACGTAGGGACGGGCGCGGGCGACCCATGCGCGCTTCGGTGCTCGCACCACATGGCTTTCTTTGTGCATCGATGATCGGGGACTTAGCGTTGTGGATGTCCTGTGAATATCCACACCAACATACCCTCACGATGATTCCGTCCTGCTTAGCAACCTGAAGTGGGTAGTATAATTATGACGCGTGGAGAGGTCACGCACCGATCCCTTTCGCGGGAGCGGACGGAAGGCCGTCAGGGCAGGCTGCCGTGGGGCCCTCCAGCGCAGGAAACTGGAGCTGCACCAATGGGATTCGTGCTCGCCATCGTCGCGACAGCAGTCGCGTTTGTTGCCCTCTGGATCTTCCTCATGATGTGCTGGGCCGAGAAGGTGGCAAGGGATTCGAGCAGGCAGCCACCCCTGCGCCATGGCGATTGGCAGTGGTAGCCCTTTGACGCGACTCGAGCCTTGCCTTTGCGTTTCGCGCGGCGGCGCTTGCGCTGCTTCCGTTCAAAGGCTCCCGGCCACTTCGGAGCGCGACTCAAATAGTTTGAGGCATCTCAATGGGCTTCTGGATCGGGCTTGCCACCGTAGCAATGATGCTGGCGCTTCTTATCCTGTGCATGGTGGCCGCGATGCGCGATGCTGTTAAGCTCATCAACCCTTCAAAGGAATGAACCGCTGGAGCGGTGGCACTTGCGTTCATCCGCCAAGAACGCGCCGGAGCAAAGGTGCGCCGCGGGCATGAGTAGCCGCGCCGTGCCGTCGCGGCCATGCGATGATGGCGGCCTCCGCGCCCGCAGTTTTGCTGCCTATTGACCCGCAGAGCGCGGCGAGACCCGCAACAGTGTGAAGCCGATGCTTGAGGCCTCATCGGGCGTTAGGACGCGGACCTTCGCCAGGTGCGTCAGCCTCTCGACATGACCGGGAACGGGCCCGATGCGGGTGTACTCGGCGAGCTTGCTGAACAGCAGCACGGTCTCGTCAGGGTAGGCCTCGATCAGCTCCATGCTCAGACCGGGGCGAGGCATGTGGCAGCCGTTGTTGCCCATCTCCGCGATGAACTGATCGTCATCAGTGGTGATCGCGATGGTCAGTTCCTCAAAGGCCCGCAGCGTGTCGCAGACGGCTTGGCCGCTCTTGATCTGCAGGTCATAGGCGAAGGTGGGCGCTGCAAGGCACACTACCAGGGCCGCCATGACGACGGTCGCGCGCATGTTCCCTCCCAGGGCCATCTGGCCCGGCTTTCAAGAGCCGGCACTCTTTGGCGAGCGACGTATGCGCCGGGAAAGTCGCTGTGTCCAGCGTCCAGGCGTGACTTAGTTTGGCCAACTCGCCTGTTTGTCGCACTTAGCGAACGCGCTGCAGTTGCTGCTGCTGTAGCTGGAGCTGCTGTTGCAGCTGCCGCTGCCGGATTTGATTCTGCAGCTGCTGCTGCATCGACGGCGGCTGCTGCTGAAACTTTTCCTCCAATTGCTGCCGCAGAAACTGCTGTTGCATTTGCTGCTGCTGTTGCAGAAGCTGCTGTTGGAGGCGCTGCTGTGCCGCTGCCACGCCCATCGGCGATGCCAGCATGAGCGCGGCCACAAAGGACATGTTCTTGATCATGGGCACGCCTCGTAGGGTTCGATTGGCCTCTCAAGTCGGCTCGGGGCCAGCGGGATCTGTCTTTTCAAAGGCGGACCTGGCCGAGCAGCTGGAGAGTTTAGGCGGATTCACGCCAAGCTGGTGGATTGTAATACCATCACTGTCCATTAGGTCAAAGTCTGCGGACCTTTGCTTGATGCGCCGCCAATCTCTAGGTCTTGGTACTCCTGGACGATTTACGAATTGCGCCACAAGCGGCAGGGTTGGTGCGCGGAGTGACCTCCTCCCACCTCTCGCTCCGTGCCCCAGACTAGCCTCGGTCCGAATCGCCGGATCGAGGCCTTTCGAAGCTTCCCGAACTTCCGTCCCCATCCGTTGCCCTAAACCCAGCTTGCTCCGCGCCGAGCAGGAGTTGGCGATGACTTCTATAAACCCAACCGCGACCGGACACTTAGATTGTTCGTCTCCAAGTTTTGTTCGTTCCAAGTTTTGTTCGTTCCAAGTCTTGTTCATCTCCAGGTCTTGGGACTAGTTGATGATTTGCCGATGATGCATTCCGACCTACCAAGGAGGCGCGGGCGGAGTGGTACGGCCACCCCACCTCGTCCGCGGCCCCGAGAAGGGCGCGATAGGACGCGGGACTTCTCGGGGCCACCCACCGACCTTGAAATAACGCCTGGAACAGGATCTCGTTTCTTCTAATCGTGATCCTGCTCTACATTATTGGTGAAGCATGATCTTTTCCGAACACCGGCGGTTACTTTCGGGATCATGCTCTAAGTCCGATGACGACAACCGCAAATATCAGCGCCCCGTGTCAGCGTCCCGTGGGACGTTCAGGTCGGCACCGCGGAGCCCGGGACCATGATGGCCGGGAGCGGCCCGTTCCATTTCTCGGCCTGGGTCAGCGCGACGAGATTGGAATTGGACGCGAACGCATCGGCGCGCGCGCGGTGGCCGGGATCAAACCAACGCGCCGCTGCGGCACGCGGCAAGGAAGAACGCGACGCTGCTTGCAACGTGGGAACCGATTTCGGGGCGCAGCGCGTCGAGTTTCTGCTCGAACAGCACCCGCATCAGGATGGGCAGGACGACCAGATCGAGGAAGGATCGCGCCGTTGTCGGGAGGCGCTGCGGGGCGAAGGCCGGCTGGGTCCCGAACTCGTCGGAATGCGCGATCTCGCGCAGAATCCGGGCGGTAGCCTTGGTGCTGAGGTCGCGCGCCAAGCGGCTGACGCTACTCGCCAGTTCGGGAAATCGATGCGCCCCGACGATGGCCAGCCGCAAGCGCCCGACCCTGTCGCTCTGTCCAGAGCCCACGTCCGTGAGACGCTCCCCAACTGACCACGGTCGACACGTCGCCCCTGAAGTGCGTCACCTCAACGGTGAAGAGCGCCCGCTTGTCGGGGAAGCGGACATAGATTTGGCTTTCCCAGCGCGTGGCCGCGGCCATCTCGTCGGTGCTGGCGCCATCGAAGCCGCGCTCCAACACCCTGCGGGCTGCAATTGAGGATGCGGTTCTCGACCGCTCCAGCGAGCTCCTTTGGCGGACGGCCAAGGGGCACCGCGGCACGCTTCGCCGAACGCTTGCTGGCCGCCGGTTCTTCCTTCAAGTCATTCATTTTGCTGCTATTTGTCCGGGGTGCCATTCGAGCCGGCCGTTCCCCAGCCTCTCAATTTATGCATACCAGATCCGCTTATAAAGAGAACAGAACGGTACCGTTTTTATTGACCTGGGCCGCCGAACGCGCTAACTATGACTCGAAACGGAACGGTATCGTTTCTTATAAATAGAGGAGCGGCCATCATGTTGAAAGACAGCGTCCTGGAAAGCGGCGAACTCGCGCCCCAAGAGAGTGATAGCCCCCGATTTGTTCCGGTCTTAAACCGCGCGCCGAACGCTCACCCCTGGGGACCGGAGGTCAAGGCGCGGGCGCCGTTGCCACCGGAAAGCCCTGTTGTCGACCAGCCCCGATTGCCGACTCAGCCAGGGCAAGGGCAGCTGGCGACGACCGGCATGAAGCCCCGCAAAGGTGTCCTCAAGCGCCGCCCCCTGCTTTACGCCATCGGTGCGATGCTTCTCGCGGCGACCCTGGGCGGCGGCTACGTTTATCTGGACCACGCAGAGCACTTTCAGTCGACCGACGATGCCTTCATCGCGGCGCGGCAGTCCGCGCTCGCTCCCAAAGTGTCCGGCTACATCACCGCCGTCCCCGTCAGCGACAACCAGCATGTTGCCGCCGGCGACGTGATCGCCCGCATTGACGAGCGCGATTATCGCATTGCGCTCGAGCAGGCGGAGGCGCAAGTGGCGGCGGCGCAAGCCAGCATCGAGAACATCGACGCGCAGCTCCAAGTGCAGCAGGCGCAGATCACCGCCAACGAGGCGCAGGTCGAGCAGGCGCAGGCGGCGCTGGTGTTCGCGGAGCAGCAAGCGGCGCGCTACCAGGAGCTGGCGAAAAAAGGCGCGGGCACCGTCCAAAACGAGCAGCAATACAGCTCTCAGCTTCGCCAGCAGCAGGCCGCTCTGGCGAGCGCGCAGGCGACGCTGAAGCTGGCACAGCGCCAAACCGAGGCGCTGAAGGCGCAACGCAACAGCGCAGTCGCAAGCCTCGCGCAAGCAAAAGCCCAGCGCGACCAGGCCAACCTCAACCTTTCCTATACGACGGTGACGGCGGCGCAGCCGGGGCGTGTCGTCAACCTCAGCGCTGCCGTCGGGCAGTTTGCGCAACCGGGCACGAACCTGACCATGTTCGTACCGGATCAAACCTGGGTCACGGCAAACTTCAAGGAGATTCAGCTCGACCGCATGCGGCCCGGGGAGCCCGTGACGCTGCGGATCGACGCCTATCCGGATCGCGCGATCCGTGGCCATGTCGATAGCGTTCAGCCCGGATCCGGCACCGCGTTCTCGCTGCTGCCGGCGCAGAATGCCACCGGCAACTACGTCAAGATCGTCCAACGCGTGCCGGTCAAGATCGTCATGGACGATCCGCCGACCGACGTCGCACTTGGCCCCGGCATGTCGGTGGTCCCGACCGTGCGGATCGACCAAGCGCCCTCGCTCTATGAGCGGCTGAGGGGGTGGCTATGAGCGCCGCGGCGACGCAAGCTGGCGCTCCCGCCGCCGCGAGCGGCACGGCCGCCAACCCGTGGTTGATCGCAATCCTGGTCGCGCTCGCGAGCTTCATGGAGGTGCTCGACACCACCATCGCCAACGTCGCGCTACCCTACATTGCCGGCGGCATGGGGGTGAGCGAAGACGAAGCCTCGTGGGTGGTAACCACTTATCTCGTCTCCAACGCCATCATCCTGACGGCGAGCCCCTTCCTTGCCCGCATGCTTGGCCGCAAAACCTTCTTCCTGATCTCTCTTGGACTGTTCACCTTAAGCTCGCTGCTTTCCGGCTATGCCCCGAATCTGGACGCGCTACTGCTGTTCCGTATTCTGCAGGGGCTCGGCGGCGGCGGCATGGTGCCGCTCGCCCAATCGATTCTCGCTGATTCGTTCCCGCCGGCGAAGCGCGGCCAAGCTTTTGCGCTGTTCGGCGTCGCCGTGGTGGTGGCGCCGGTGGTAGGCCCGACGCTCGGCGGCTGGCTTTCCGACAATCTCTCCTGGGAATGGGTCTTTCTGATCAACGTGCCGGTCGGCATGTTCGCGATGGCCATGATCGCGCTGGTCTTGCGCGAGCCTACGCGCCAGCAGTCGCAGCAGGAAGACCAGCGGTTCGACGTCATCGGCTTCATATTGGTCGCGACCTTCCTGGGTGCGCTCGAGATCGTGCTCGACCGGGGCCTAGAGGACGACTGGTTCGCCTCGACCTTCATCGTGACTTTCTCGGTGCTCTCTGCGGCGGCTTTCGTGCTGATGATTCCGTGGGAGATGCGCCACCGCAATCCGATGATCGACCTCAAGATGGTGGCGACGCGCCAGTTCGGCGCGGCCTTCGTGGTGATGCTGGCAACCGGCGCCATTCTGCTCGCGACCACCCAGTTCTTGCCGCAGCTGGTGCAGCAGAATTTCGGCTATACCGCCACCTGGGCCGGCCTCCTGCTCTCGCCGGGCGGCGTCGTCACAATGATGATGATGTTCGTCGTCGGCCGTCTCGCCGCCAAGGTGCAGCCCAAATATCTCATCATCGTCGGCGCGGTGCTCATCGCGCTCTCCATGTACCAGATGACCAACGTCTACGGTGATCTCGGCTTCTGGTACATGGCGCGCTCGCGCATGCTGCTCGGCGTCGGACTGCCGCTGATCTTCATTCCGATCATGACCGCGTCCTACGACGGCATTCCGCAATCCAAAACCGACCAAGCCTCGGCCTTGATCAACGCGGCGCGCAACACCGGCGGCTCGATCGGAGTCTCGATCGTCTCAAACGTGCTGACTC
>Ga0126381_100006948_pt1 | contig 12572 bp, 8 predicted proteins | sample PanSoiMetPlot_28_FD_96465 | JGI IMG/M metagenome (GOLD analysis project Ga0126381, IMG submission 96465) | Tropical forest soil microbial communities from Panama - MetaG Plot_28 | ecosystem: Environmental > Terrestrial > Soil > Tropical forest > Bulk soil | place: Panama | collected 2016-02-17
TCGGGGTTGATGCTTATCCGCGGTTCAGCCTGCCCGACGGCGTCACGGTTGCTCGGCTGGCAAGGGCCTGGGATCGGTGGCTCGGCACGCACAGCCGTGGTGTCCGGCGCCGCACTGTGCTCAGCGAGGTCGGGATTGACGCAGTGGCAGGCTCTTTCTCCGATCCAGGTGCGTGGATGAATACCACGAGCTCGCCCATCAACGTCCGAGTTCAGGCAAAGTGGTACGAGGCAGTGTGCCGGGCAATAAAAACTGAGCAGATCGGCGGTGTCTTCTGGTGGGAGGTCAGTTTCGACGCCGATCCTGCGGCTCCGGCTAAGTTCCAGTCCGACCGGCTTACGTTCCTGGGCCGGCCCGCACAGCGGGTGATCCGGAACTGCTTCGCCGGCCTCAGTTCCACCACAATCGGATCGAGCTAATGGGAGAGCATACGGCGGTGGGCCAGTCGCAGGACGATGATCGGCGGCCTGATTGGCCTCCAGCCGGGCCAGGCCAGCAGCCGACGCCGGCTACTCCGCCGCACGGTCAGAACGGCTCGGCAAACGGGGCCAGCGGGGGCCAGGCCGCGACACCAGTCACGGCCGGGCGAGTGAGTCATGCTGCCCGGTCGCGTGGCATCGCTGACTACCTTCCGCTGGGCTCCGATGGCCGGGCGCTCAGGCGGCGAGCTCCAGCACGGCTGAATGCAGGCGCACATCGCGCTCCCAAGTCTGCTTTCGCTGTTACGAGCCCGCCGACGACGGCGGAGCACACTTCCGCCGTGCCGCTGCCGCGGCGCGCCCTCGCTGCCGTGCTCCGCTTTCCGCGAGAGCACAAATTGTTCTGCTCGGTCCTGCTAATCGCGGCTGTGGTGCGCATCGTAGTGCTGCTCGGCTATCCGCCTGCCATGTGGTTTCCCGACAGCCTGCCGTACGTCGAGTACGCCTTGCACCCGCAGCCATACGCTGTCCGGCCCATCGGGTACTCCTTCTTCCTGATCCTGCTCGAGCCGTTGCACAGCGTCATCGTGCTGACGGCTGTGCAGCACGCCATGGGCCTGGCCATGGGGATCGCCACCTACTTGTTGCTCCGGCTAAGGTTCAGGATGCCCGAGTGGGGAGCGACCCTAGCGGCGCTGCCGGCGCTGCTGTCCGTCTACGAGATCCAGCTCGAGCACTACGTACTCAGCGACACCTTCTTCGCGCTGCTGATAACGCTCGCGATCGTGCTAGTGCTGTGGCGGCCAGTGCCACGATTGTGGGCGTGCGCACTGGCCGGTTTGCTGCTCGCCTGGGCGGCGCTTGCACGCTCGCAGGGCTTGCTGCTCGCGATCCCGTTCGTGCTGTACCTGGCACTGCGGCTGACGAGGCGCAGCACCAGGATGAGGGTACTGGCCGGGATCGTCGCCCTCTGCTCGCTGTTCGCTCTACCGCTATTGGGCTACGCATGGTGGTTCGACCAGGTCAATGGAAGTTTTCAGATGACCACCAGCACAGGCGCGTTCCTGTACTCGCGGGTGGCGAGTTTCGCTGACTGCACTGTGATCAAGCCACCAGCCGACGAACGATGGTTGTGCATATCTGGTCCGGCCGCGCAGCGCCCCTACGAGGGCTATTTCGTCTGGGGATCAGTCTCCCCGCTCCAGCACGGGCCGGCTCCGAAGTTCAGCGCCAAGGTCAACAGCCTCGCGACCGACTTCTCGTTGCGCGCCATCGAGGCTCAGCCTGCCGCCTACCTCGCGACAGTCTGGCATTCGACGTTCGAAACCTTCGCGGTCCGCCGCGACTCGAATCCGGATGGACAATCCCAGAGCGCTTACATGTTCCCCGCCGCGGCGCCTGAGTCGCTGCGAGCCCTTGCGACCGCGAGCCGCGAGATCTACGGCGATGGATATGACTACAACGGGGGGGCAGACCCAAGCACGAAGCTGGTCTCGCCTTACGCGGGAGTAATCCGCGCTTATCAGGGCTTCATGGTCTTGCCAGGGCCGTTGCTGGCCTTGATTGTGCTGGTCGGCGGTATAGGCGTCGTCCTGTGCTGGAGGAGACTCGGCGGGCCGGCCCTCATGCCGTTCCTGGTCGGCGTCGTACTCATCATTACGCCCGCCGCGACCGCCGATTACAACGCTCGCTACGTGGTTGCGTCCATTCCCGCCTTCTGCATAGCGGCCGCACTCGGGCTGCGGGCTATCACCGAGATCCGGAGTTCAGCACGTGCGGCCGGACCTGGCGCTTCTGATACAGCAGGTGACCATGCGCAGTAGCGGCGAGCGCGAATCCGTTAACGGGACGGACCAGGTGGAACTCAGCATCCTGATGCCGTGCCTGAATGAGGCCGAGACTGTCGCGATCTGTGTGCAGAAGGCCGTGTCATTCCTGCTCCTGCACAGCGTCGATGGCGAGGTGCTCGTTGCTGACAACGGCAGCACCGACGGTAGTCAGGCGCTGGCGCGTGCGGCGGGTGCCCGCGTCATTGACGTGGCAGAGCGCGGCTACGGCAGCGCGCTCATCGGCGGGATCCTGGCGGCGCGCGGTCGTTACGTGATCATGGGCGACGCTGATGACAGCTACGACCTCACTGCCCTGGGGCCATTCCTCGAACGGCTACGCGCGGGCGCTGAGCTGGTCATGGGGAACCGGTTCCGCGGTGGGATCGCTCCGGGCGCGATGCCGAACTTGCACAAGTACCTCGGCAACCCGGTGCTCAGCTTCACCGGCCGGCTGTTCTTCCGCAGCAGCATCGGGGACTTCCACTGCGGCCTGCGCGGTTTTAACCGGGACAGCGTCCGGGCGCTTGGCTTGCAGGCCTCCGGCATGGAGTTCGCTAGCGAGCTTGTGGTCAAGGCAACGCTGGCTGGCCAGCGGATCGAAGAGGTGCCGACCACGCTTTCGCCGGATGGGAGGAGTCGACCGCCTCATCTGCGCAGCTGGCGCGACGGCTGGCGGCACCTGCGCTTCTTGCTGCTCTACAGCCCCCGCTGGCTGTTCTTCTACCCAGGGCTCGCGGCACTGCTGCTCGGCCTGATCATCGGGGCAGCCATTATTCCTGGACCGCTGGCAATCGGTGGCATCAAGCTAGACGTCGACACTCTCGCTGCGGCATCAGCCATGGTGATCATCGGGATGCAGGCGGTCCTCTTCGCGATCTTCACCTCGGTGTACGCGAGCAACGAAGGATTCCTGCCGCCCAACGCGAAGGTTAAGCGGCTGTTGCGAGTGTGGACGCTGGAGCGCGGGCTAGCCGTGGGCGCAGCCCTCGGGCTGGCTGGCCTGGCCGGCGGAATCGCGTCGCTGGTGCTCTGGTCGGGCTACACGTTCGGTCGGCTCCCTTACGAGTCGGTGCTGCGTCTGGTGCTGCCATCGGCTACCGCGCTGGTGCTCTGCTGCCAGCTGGTGCTTGGCACCTTCTTCCTGAGCATCTTGGGCATTCGCAAGTCCGGTCAGCACCGAACTCCTGGCGTCGGCCGCATCGAGTCCGAAGCGGTTGCCGCCAACGGCAGTGCGAGCGAGATGCAGCCCGGGCTGGTCCCGAATCAGCGAGGCTCGCACGCCGCGACTCGCCCTCGGCACCGGCATCGGGCTTGACCAAAACTGCAGCTAAGCCGCGGATATGCATCGACATCGAAAGCGTGCAACGGCACGGCCGGTCGTGCGATGCAAATTCGGTGAAGTTTCGGTCATACACCAGCTGGCCCTGATACACCGACCTAATCGCCTCGATGAGTCGGCCGCACGCCCGGCCTGTGCCGCCTGGCGTACCGAATCAGCAGTCTCCGATAGCTCCTGAACCTTGCAGCGCGATCACTCGGCGCGATCGTGCCTCGCCACGCAAAGAATTCCGCGACGTGTGCGGGTGTCGGGGTCACACGAGCCTTCGCGAAGACGCAGTTCGAGGTAATGCCATGGGTAAAGAATGGGAAAGTGATCGCTATAGAGTTCGCATTGAGGCCGATGGCGTAGTTAACAATTCTCCGGGACTTTATGGCGATGACCGTAGCAGCCGAGTCATCGCGATTGGCCATCCAGTACACCTGGATCCCGAGTTGCCGCATGGCAGGGGTGCCACGGGTGCGCGACTATCAGCACCGCGGCCTGGGTGACAGTTGTCCTAGGTCGTTGCTGGCCGGATGGTTAGACCCAGAGGAGCATGCGGAGGCCATAGCAGCCAGTGCCCCGGCGCCGGCTAACTCGGCGGCAGATATTGGGGCGACGCGCTTCGGTCACGGCGCCTTCATGAATCTTCGCTAATCGTCACTTACCGAGCCAACGCTAGCAGCGGCAGGCCGCTGTCCGAGCGCCAATACTTATCGTCCTTGACTGATGACCGCGCCCAACCATTGGCGTCAGCGGCTGTGCACAGACCGCTACTGTCCGACCGCACCTGGCAAGCTTTGGATAACGTCTCCATTACAGGATGCCGTGGCGGGCATGGCTGCTTGCTGACGCTGCGGGCCTGTTATAGCTTCAAACGGCTGTACCCAGCGGCCGCTGGCGCGATGACATCACATGTCTGCCAGGCCTGCGCGGCTTCGGCGTATCCGTTGTCAACCCGCTGGATCTCCTACGCGTCAACGCACTGAGAGCTCTTTCGCCGCGCCCGCCGCATACGGCGAGCGACAGCGGGTAGAAGTGCTCAGCTTGGTCATTGACGCGGCTCCTTATTGCCGCATTGCTTAGTGATTGCTTGAGAGAGGGCGCTGGTGATAACAGCGAGGGTATCGCGGCTCATTTCCGCGGTTACGGTTGCCGGTCTTGTATTGACAACTGCGGGTATTGCATATGCGTGGTGGCTGTCCGGATCTCCGACCATTACCCACAGAGCGCAATTGACCGCAAGTCACATGCAAATGGTTAAGGCTACCTATCCTGACTCGTTTACCGCAAAGGCGGATCTCCTCTCGTCAACAGCGTGGACTGCTACCGCTAGCGATCAGGCAAGTAACTATCCCGCCAGCTATGCAATTGATGGAAATACCAATACGTTCTGGAGTTCTCAGTACACCCCGGCCGCAGTTCCATTGCCGCACGCCATCACCATCGACATGCATGCTCTGCGCGATGTTTCCGGGCTGACGTACCTGCCGCGTCAAGATGGAGTTGCTAACGGCAATATCGGCAGGTACTCGATCTCGGTCAGTCGCGATGGGAAGAACTGGGGCTCACCGGTAACAACCGGAACCTGGTCCAACGACGACCTTCTGAAGACAGTGGTCTTCGGCGGGGTTCTGTGCAGGTATGTAAGGCTGACTGCCCTGACAGCCGCCAACAGCAATGGCCCCTATGCGGCGGCTGCCGAGATAGGCCTGCTCGGCAATCCGCCAATCGGGCCGGCCCTGTCGCGGAGCGGGTGGACCGTTGCGGCTGATAGCCAGGCACCAGGGGATGCCGCCAGCAGCGTCCTCGATGGTGACGGACTGACCATCTGGGACACGTCGTTTACCGATCCTGTCCCGCCGCTGCCGCACAGCATCACGATCGACATGCACGCCACGCACGTGACTACCGGGTTGTCGTACCTGCCGCGCCAGGATGGCAATCTGAACGGGACCATCGGCCGCTATTCGGTTGCCGTGAGCCTCGACGGACGTGTCTGGCGGCAGGTGGCCGCCGGCACGTGGGCTGACGACGCCACCAACAAGTACGCGGTATTCGCGCCGGTGTCCGCCAGGTTCGTCAAGCTCACTGCGCTGTCCGAGGCTGGCAATCGGGGTCCGTGGACATCTGCGGCTGAAGTTAACGTCCTTGGCGAGGCGCCATCCGCCGCGGTGGGTGGCAGATGGAGCGCGCCGATTGGCTTCCCGATCGTGCCAGTTAGCGCAGTTATGCTGCCAGACGACAAGTTGCTTACCTTCTCGGCGTACGGCGACATGGCCTTTGACAAGACCCCGGACACTGTAACCAAGGTTGCGGTCCTTGACCTGAGGACCGGCAAGGTCACCGAGCCGATAGACGTCAACACGCACCACCAGATGTTCTGCACGGGAATCGCATTGCTGCCGGACGGGCGCGTCCTGGTCAACGGTGGCAGCAACGACAGGGCGACGTCGATCTACGATCCGGCGACCAACAAGTGGTCCATCGGCCCACTCATGAACATTCCGCGTGCCTACAACAGCGACACGACGCTCACAACTGGTCAGGTGCTGACTCTCGGCGGGTCGTGGTATGACTCCGCGGGCAATAAGAACGGCGAGATATTCACTGCCAGCGGCGCCACCGGTAGCTGGCGGGAGCTCTCTGGCGTGCTCGCCAGCAACATCCTGACGGCGGATCCGGGCGGCAGCTGGCGTTCAGACAATCACCCCTGGCTGTTTGCTCAGGCCGGGGGAACAGTGTTCCAGGCTGGTCCCAGCAAGCAGATGAACTGGATCACCACCGCTGGCAACGGGTCGATCACGGGTGCCGGGCTCCGCGGTACCAGCGCTGACGCCATGAATGGCGACGCAGTCATGTACACACCTGGCAAGATCCTGACCGTCGGCGGCGCGACGGCGTACCAGGACGCGGGCTCGGTAACAGACGTTCAGGCCACGGGCCGCGGCTATGTGGTCAATATCAGCGGTGGACCGCACAAGCCGGTCATCGTCACCCGGACCGGAAACATGGCATACCCTCGCGCTTTCGCCAACGGCGTGGCACTGCCCAACGGGGAGGTTCTCGTCGTCGGCGGGCAGCAGCACCCGGAGCCGTTCAGCGACACCGGTGCGGCGTTGAGCCCGGAACTCTGGAACCCGGCGACGAACAAGTTCACTGCTATGGCACCGGCGGCAATTCCGCGTGACTATCACAGCGTGGCCGTGCTTCTCCCAGACGGCCGGGTCTTCTCCGGCGGCGGTGGCCTCTGCGGAAGCAGTTGCACCACGAATCACCCTGATGGGCAGATATTCTCGCCGCCGTACCTCTTCAACGCTAACGGGACTCTGCGCCGACGGCCGCGCATCAGGACTGCGCCGGACATGGCAACTACCGGTACGACTATCACGGTGCGAACGAACTCACGTACGCCGAAGTTCGCGCTCATGCGGATGGGTGAGTCCACGCACACCGTGGACAACGACCAGCGCCGGATCCCGGTGACAGCCACGCTCGTGCGCGGCACCAAGTTCAGGTACAGACTGCGGCTCCCGGCTAGCACAGGCGTGCTGCTTCCTGGGAATTACATGCTCTTCGCTCTGTATGCCAATGGAACTCCGAGCGTGGCGAAGATCATTAACATTCGTTAGCAGGCTAGCGTGCACTACATAGTCGGCACCGTGAGTTCGCCGCCTGGCGGCGGTAGCCCAAGGATCTTGGCGAGCAGTTGTGTCGCGGTGTTGTTGTAAGGGAAATCGTTGTCCGCAGGCACGAGGTCGTAGTAGATGAATAGCTGCCCGATCCGGGCCATGACGACAGCGAACTTCATCGCTGACAGGACTTCGTAGTAGTCCATGTGGGCAAGCTTTCGCGCGGCAATCTGCTCGTACCTGGCCATCGTCTGGACCGCATCGGGGAAGCCGGCTAGCCGCGGCACACCGACGCCCTCGCTGTGATGGCGGTCAAGCAGCAGGAACCACGCCACGTCCTCCTCAGGCTGACCGAGCGTGGCCATCTCCCAGTCCAGGACGGCGGCCACGCGTCCGGCGGAGAAGATGATGTTGCCGATGCGCGAATCTCCCCATAGCAACACGGGCTCGCGGCTCTCCTCCGGCCGATGCTCGTGTAACCATTGCAGCGCCATCTGCGCAACCGGCACGGTGCCTTCGTAGGCCCACTCCAGATAGTGCTCGTAGTAGGCCAGCCGCTGCCGTAGGCCGGTCGGCCCGTAGCTCAGCTGGTCGACAAAATGGAGGCCGAGTCCGGCGACGTCCAGCGCATGCACTTGCGTCAGCACGCGGAGGCCAGACCACCAGATGCTCGCCCGCTCCGCCGGACTGGTCTCGGTCAGCCAGCCGCCGGTGTGGTAAGGGGGCATATCCGTCGGCACATCGCCGTCGATCCGGCTCATGACGTAGAAAGGCGCGCCGAGCACTGACGGATCTGTCTCGCGCCAGTGCACGGTCGGCACCGGGATGTCAGTACTGGCAAGGATCTGCAGCAGACGGAACTGCTCGGCGAAGCGAGGGTCGGGAAAGATCTGGAAGCCCGTCGGCGCCACCTTAGCGACCAGCCTCTCTCGGTTCGCGATGCCGCGTGGCCTTTCCCAGCTGGCTTCGAACATCAGCGTCTCTGCGGAGAAGCCGGTGGTCGCCGGTGTCTGCACCGCCGTCACGCAGACGGCTGCCGCACCCGGCATCTGTACTTGCAGCCATGTCTGCAACCGCGCCCTGGTGAGGTCCGGATCGCGCTGATCAGGGACCGGCATGCCGACCTCCGGACGCCATGAGCTAGATAGAATTGAAACACGTTCTATAGCGAGGGCTGCCGGAGGTCAACTGCGAGCATGGGTTACGGCGTGGACTTACGTCATATGCCGATTGCCGCGAGTATTCTGGCAACTGTCATCTTGCAATCTCCCCTCTGCATCGGGTAGGTCCCGCACAGGTACTGGCGGTTAGGCCGTATACCCGGCGAGGCAGTACCAATGGCTTGCGGCTTGCCGCTCGCCAGGGCCGGGCGGGAGCGGAGCCAGTTGGTCGAAGCCGTACTGCGGGTCAGGCGCCGCAGGTTCGATACTCGGACGGCAGATGCCGCCGCCCGGTACGCGACGATGGGCTGGCCTGTCTGTATCGGCGCCTTTCCGCCCAGCCGCAGTCAGCGGCCGGTTGATCTCAAGCGCGCCTGTTCCTGCGATCGGATCGGCTGTCCCTCGCCAGGTGCACATCCGCTGTCACCCGCATGGCAGCTTCAGGCCAGCACGGACACGGCCACGGTCGAACGCTGGTGGGTCGCGATGCCAGAAGCCAATGTCGTCCTGCCGACCGGCCGGATCTTCGACGTACTCGACGTCCCTGCCCAGGTAGGAATAACGGCACTGACCCGGATGGAGCGGTCAGGCCTGCGGCCCGGGCCCGTGGCGCTTAGCGCCGGGGACCGGGCCTATTTCTTTGTCGTGACTCGTGGTGCACCAGCCGACGAGAACGAGTGGTGGTCCTGCCACCTAGACTGCGAGCCGGAGGAAGTCGCGGAGGTCTCCGGGCTTCAGTGGCACTGCCGGGACAGCTACGTGATGGCGCCTCCCTCCCGGCATGGCAGCGGCGTCGCCCGCTGGCTGCGTGACCCGGCCAGCCACGAGCTACCTGACGGCGTGCGCCTGCTCGAAGTCCTGGCCGATGCCTGCGAGGAGGCTGGCTGATGTACCGAGTTAACCGGCGGCAACGGTCCGCCGAGTTGTTCGAGCGCGCCTGCACGCTGCTGCCCGGAGGGGTGAATTCGCCGGTACGGGCTTTCGGCTCTGTCGGCGGTGACCCGGTGTTCATGGCATCTGGCCACCGCGCCTACCTGACTGACGTGGACGGCAACGAGTACGTGGATCTGGTGTGCTCGTGGGGGCCGATGATCCTGGGACACGCGCACCCATCGGTCGTTGCTGCGGTCCAGTCTGCCGCGAGCCGCGGCACCTCCTTCGGGACCGTCACCGAGGGCGAGGCAGAACTTGCCGCAGAGATTGTCGAGCGGGCACCAGTCGAGCGGGTGCGACTAGTCAGCTCGGGAACTGAGGCCACGATGACGGCCATCCGACTGGCCAGGGGCTTCACTGGCAGGCGGCTGGTCGTGAAGTTCGCGGGCTGTTACCACGGACATGTAGATGCGCTGCTGGCATCGGCAGGCTCAGGCGTTGCGACGTTCGGGCTGCCCGACTCTCCGGGCGTGACCGGAGCGACCGCGGCAGAGACCATCGTATTGCCGTACAACGATGCCGAGTCCGTGCGCCAGGTCTTCGCTGACCGGGGCGCCGACATCGCCTGCGTGATCACCGAGGCCTGTCCGGCGAACATGGGCATCGTGCCGCCCGCGGCGGGATTCAACGAGCTTCTCTCGGCATTGTGCACCGACAGCGGCGCGCTGCTGATCATGGACGAGGTGCTCACTGGCTTCCGGGTGACCAGGTCGGGCTGGTATGGCCACGAGGGCGTACCGGGCGACCTGATGACCTTCGGCAAAGTGATGGGCGGCGGCCTGCCGGCCGCGGCCTTTGGCGGCCGCGCCGACATCATGGCCCGGCTGGCCCCGGCTGGCCCGGTGTATCAGGCGGGCACTCTGTCTGGTAATCCGCTAGCGACTGCGGCTGGCCTGGCAACGCTCCGCGAGTGCACGCCCGAGGTATACGCGCGGGTGGACGATGCGGCCGCGACGGTCGCGAAGCTCACGGCGGACGCGCTCACGGAGGCGGGTGTGCCGTTCCGGTTGCAGCAGGCGGGCAATCTGTTCTCGGTGTTCCTCGGCATCAGCGACCCGGTGCGCGACTTCGGTCGGGCCCGTAGCCAGTCGGCAAGTGCGTACGCGGCGTTCTTCCACGCCATGCTGGACGGCGGCGTCTACTTGCCTCCTTCCGGTTACGAGGCCTGGTTCTTGTCCGCCGCTCACGACGACGCTGCGCTGACCCGCATCGCCGAAGCGCTGCCGGCCGCTGCAGCCGCAGCTGCCGGAGCCATCACCTGACAACGCATCCCAGGCGCAGAGCGGGATGCGTCCCGTGGGCGAATGTCACAATTCATGGCGATACCTCTAGCAGCCGGACGGCTTTCGTCGACATGCGGCGCAGGAAGTCAGGCTGCGAAAGCTCCGAGAGGTGATGAGCGACCGCCAGCGATACATCGAGATCTCCTAACCCGGCTGGGTGCCTGCTGCCCGCGCGGCGGGCACCCAGCCGCGGTTAGTCAGCCGACGGCCACTGCAATGATGCCCACTACGATCGCCGCCGCGGCTATCAGCTTCCGCGCCATATCGCCCTCGCCGAGCAACCGCCGGCCGAGCAGCACGCCGAACAAGATGCTGACTTCACGCACCGGGGCGATGGAGCTGACAGGAGAAAAGCGCAGCGCTACCAGGACGAGAACGTAAGCCAGTGGAGCGAGCACGGCGGCGGCGACTACCTGTGCGCGATAGTCCCGCCAGACTTGGCGTATGCGACTCGCATCGCGGGCCACCAGCGGCGCGAAAGCGATCACCATGAAAGGGAACGCCGCGTAGCCCTGCAGTATCGGCGGCGTTCGCAAGGTGGCGACCGCGTACTTGTCCCAGACGGTGTATCCGCCGATGAAGGCGCCGGTGCACAGCGCGAGTACGACAGCGGTGACGGCTCGAGGTCGGGCAATTGCTGGCACCTGCACGGCAACGGCCGCGCTCGCGGTCTGGACAGTCCCGTGCTCTGAAATTGCTGGCCGGGTGGCAATATCGCGCTGAGTGGCCGGTATGCCGATCGCAACGATGCCCGCGATGATGCACCCGATCCCAGCCAGCGTCACCGGTGCTGGACGTTCGCCCAGCAGCGCGATTCCAGCCAGGGCCGCCAGCAGTGCGCCCGAACCACGTCCGATCGGATAGACCAGGGACAGATCTCCCTTGCGGTAGCCGAACTGCAAGAATAGGAAGTAGCCGGCTTGCAGCACACCAGTCCCGGCCAGGAACAGCCAGGTCAGCCACGTCAGGTGCGGATGGCCGAGAATCACGGTCAACGCGACGACCGGTGCGTACAGGCAGGCTCCGGTAACCGCGAGCAGCCAGATAAAGCAAACAGCCCCGGTCGCCGCCGCCTGCTTGCTGAACAAGTTCCACCCCGCGTGGGCAATGGCGGCGATCAGGATCAGGGATAGCGCGAACGGGCTCACGAGCGGCTCCTGTTGGTCGGCCCGCGTGCGGGCACGGCAGACAGAGCCCTCGAGGTTTCTATCCCGTCAGGTGTTCGCCCGCTGTCCGGGCACGGCCCGGTCAGCAGGGTCCTGGCGCCGCTCGGTCCAGTCCGCCCGGTCCTGGTTGTGGCTGGCAAAAAGAGCGGACCGGGCGCGGAACCCTAGGCGCAGCCACATGCTGCCTTCAGGCTAGCCGGCCCGCCCGCGGCAACCAGTGGCCAGATCTGGCCGGTCCGCGGACCCCGGTAGGCTGTGCGCGGTATGAGCACCAGCGATATTCGACCGCCCGCCGGGACTACGGCGATCGTCCACCTCGTCCGGCATGGCGAAGTCAATAACCCTGACCGCGTGCTCTATGGGCGGATACCAGGCTTTCACCTGTCTGAAGCGGGTCGCGTCATGGCGAAGGCCGCGGCTGACTTCCTTGCCGGTCGCGATGTCACCGTGCTGCGGTCATCTCCGCTCGAGCGGGCGCTGGAAACAGCCGAACCGATATCGGCCGAACTTGGCTTGGAGATCCAGGTGGATGACCGCCTGATCGAGCCGTGGAACTACTTCGAGGGCATGCGGTTCGGCGTTGGGGACGGCGCACTGCGCAGGCCCGCGCACTGGATACACCTGCGCAACCCGTTCCGGCCCTCGTGGGGTGAGCCGTACAAAGAAGTCGCCGCTCGCGTGCTCGCAGCCGCAAGAGACGCGGCTGGGGCGGCAGCTGGCCACGAGGCCGTCTGCGTCAGCCATCAACTGCCGATCTGGGTAGCTAGGGAAGCGGCGACGGGACGTCGACTCTGGCACGACCCGCGGCGCAGGCAGTGCGCCCTTGGCA
>Ga0126381_100006949_pt1 | contig 12572 bp, 8 predicted proteins | sample PanSoiMetPlot_28_FD_96465 | JGI IMG/M metagenome (GOLD analysis project Ga0126381, IMG submission 96465) | Tropical forest soil microbial communities from Panama - MetaG Plot_28 | ecosystem: Environmental > Terrestrial > Soil > Tropical forest > Bulk soil | place: Panama | collected 2016-02-17
CCGCCGTTGTTGTCCGCCGTCCAGTTCATGAACTGCAGATGGCTGTCGCTGCCGGGGCCATTCTGATCGAACCAGTCGACCGTGCCGAACTTGCCGGCGCGAATGTCGATGCGCCGCACCGGCACCTCCGTCGCGAGCGACAGCGGACCGCGATCCACCTTTTTCGTCTCGCGGCCGAGCGCAATCGTGTGACGGACGAACAGCCGGGCGATGTACGGCGCGCCGCCGAGCGATGGATTGCGGACGACGTCGAGGTTGGTGAAGCCGGCGAGGCCGAGCGCGTCGCTGATGCCGTGGCCGCCAGCGCTCTCGACGTCGAAGATCACTTCGGTGCGCGGTGCGACGACCAGGCCGGTGAAGAGCGTCAACAGACGCGAAATCGCGTGCTCGGATGTCGCCTGCAGGCTGTTCGGACCTTGATACGGCGACGGAAACTCACCGTGCCACTGAAAGATGAAATTCATCTGCCCCGACAGCCACCAGCGCGTGTCGTCGGGATGCGGCGCGAGCGTACCCGTCTCCTGCGCGCGCATCGGCGCGCAGCAGGCGGCGAGCAACACCACGAGTACAAAAGCGAAACGGATCATGACTCTTTTGAATCGGAAATCGGCGGGCGGGGCTGGCGCGGAGGCACGTCCTCACTCGTCCAAGCTTCAGCACCGCGCACCGTGAAGGCCTCAACTACGCTCAGCCTAGCCACGTTAGGAAAACCCTTGTGCCGGGAGTTCCTGTTCCACCCCGATCGATCTCTCTCGAAATCCGAAGGGGCAGTGGCTTGTGTGTTGCGCGGGAGCCTCACCTACCGAGGACCCGATCTTTTGGAGTGTCGCGCCGCGATCAGCGCACTGTCAAGTCAATTAGTGATGAACGTGCCCGCTCGCGTTCGGTCGCCATCGCAGAAACGCGTGATACGAATGCGAACCTTCCCAGTACGGCAGCAGGTCTGGCGACATGTGATACAGGGTCACGTCGCCGCCGACGCCGATGCGTCCGAACATGCCCTCGGCGAGATCGCGGACCGCACCAAGTGCCAGTGCGTCGATGTGTGAATAGACGTGCGGATGCTGGAAGCCGAACGGGTGATATCCGAGGCCGAGGATCTCTTTTTCCACGATTTCCGCGCGTCCGTACGTCGTCCAGTGACGGGCGAGGCCGAGGTCCCACTCGAAGAGAAAATTGTCCGAGACGCCGTTCGTGACGACGGCGTCTCGATTCTCGCCCCAGGCGAGCGTGGCCGCGAGCGGACGGGTGGCGACGGCGCCCTGGTACTCGACCGACGCGGTAATCCGCGTCTCGTCGTACGGCTCGAACCACTCCGGCTGGTGTAAGTGCCCAGCCGACACCTGCGCTTGCCACGCGCCCCGATGCCAGCCAAGGCGGCCTGAGTACGAGTCGATCGCCGGCGCTTCGATATTGTAGCGATTCTCGTCGGGTTCCTCGCCACGAAATCCGGATGCCTCGATCGTGAAGTCGCCGACGTCGGCGCCGCCGGTCACCACGCCGTAGGAAACGTGCGTCGAATCGAGCCAGTGATGCGTCAATGGCGCCTGCGGGTTGTCGCGCGCCGATTCGCGATGCATAAACGGCGTCGGACCCAGCGCCGGCGCGCCGACGACGCTGACGGCGATGGTGTAGCTGGCGCTCCCTTCGAAGAGCCGGTACGACGCGCCGAGCGACATGAAGAGATCGTGGGGGTGCTGGACGTTCGAGAGCGGAATCTGCTGGTAGCTCTCGCCGGTCTGGAAGAGCTGTGGAGATCCGCCGGGGTAGACCCGTGTATCGCCGACCCAGACGAATTGGCCGACGGTCAGCGGCTCGAGCGAGATCATCGCGTTCAGCGTCAGCTGGCCCACGTTGTCGTCGCGCGTGCCGCTGACCATGAACCAGTTCTGCGACTCCCAGGACTGGAAATCGGCGAACTTGCGTTGCTGGTAGTTGTAGCCGACAAAGACGTTGGCGTCGGTGGCGACCGTCCAGTCCTGAGCGGCGGCTGTGGTGGCGCATAGCCACAGCACGACCGTGGCGGATCCAATCCGCCAGCGCGAGCGTCTGAGCATGAGTCGGTTCTTTGTTAGGATATCGAATAACGATGCGTCGCGTCCTGCGCGCTCTCACCGGCGTTTGGCTTGCTTGCCAGCTCGTGGCCGCGGCGTCGCCGCTGGCGCTCGTCAGCGATCGCTTCGGCATCGATCAGGCAGAGTGCTGTCCGGGCATCGGTCCGGGTCAGACCTGTCCGATGCATCATCATTCGGCCGACAAGGCGACGTGCAAGATGGAGAGCGCGTGCGCGCATCACGATGCCGCGCTGCTCACCATCCTCGCTGTCGGCGTCCTGCCCGCGCCCGTCGCCGCCTCGACGCCGGTGTCTGACACCGCGGCGCCGGTGGCGTCCGAACCCTCTTCGCTCTCGCGCGCCGTCGTTCCCGACCTTCCGCCCCCACGCCTCCTCGCGTAGCTCAGGCCGTCAGGCCTGCTCACACGGCAGCCCTTAAGGGCTGCGCTACATGCGAGGTGTTTCGTGCGAACCATGTTGCTCGCAGGCGCGTGCGCCTGCGTGGCGGCAGCGTCGGTCTACACGGCCGCGCCGCCGCTGACGTCTATTGCCGTTCCGCATCGTGCGGCGGCGAATGTCTCGATCGCCGCACAAGGCGATCTCCTCGCGGTTGCTTTCAGTGCGACCGCGGACAGCGGCGCTTCTGATATCTACGCGGCCGTCAGCCGCAACGGCGGCCGAACGTTCGGCGCGCCAGTGCGCGTGAACGACGTCGCCGGCGACGCGCGCGTCAATGGGGAACAGCCGCCCCGCATTTCGCTCCGCGACAGCCGCATCTCCATCGTCTGGACCTCGAAGGGCCCGAAGGGGACACGCTTGCTGCAGTCGCGATCCGGCGATGGAAAGACGTTCACACGGGCCGAGCTCGTGCCTGGTACCGACGCGGCCGGCAACCGCGGATGGGAAAACGCGGACAGCCGTTACGCTGTATGGCTCGACCATCGCGAGCTCGCGCAGGACGAGTCGACGATGACCGTGATGCACCACCAGCATGCGTCGGTCTCGAAGCCCGACGGCGTGGCGATGGCGCAGAAATCCCAACTGTTCTTCGCGTCACTCGACGACTCAGTGGCGCCGCATGCCGTGACCGGCGGCGTTTGTTACTGCTGCAAGACGGCGCTCGCCGAATCAGGGGACGGTGCGATCTATCTCGCCTGGCGTCATGTGTATCCCGGCAACTTCCGCGACATCGCGTTCACGCTGTCGCACGACGGCGGCAAGACGTTCGCGCCGCCAGTCCGCGTCAGCGAAGACAAGTGGATGCTCGAAGGCTGTCCAGACGATGGTCCGGCGATGGCGATTGACGCGCAGAAACGGATTCATCTCGTGTGGCCGACGCTGATTGCCGAACCGGGGGATGACGCCCAGACCATCGGGATCTTCTATGCGACGTCGACTGACGGACACACGTTCACGCCGCGCGAGCGGATCCCGACCGAAGGCGTTGCGCATCACCCGCAGATCGCGATCGCGAGCAACGGGTCGCCCGTCGTCGCCTGGGACGAATCGCAGAATGGCACGCGGCGAATTGTGATCGCGCACCGGCATCAGATGACTGGCGGCGCGAAAGTTTCGCGCGAGGTCGTCGCTGACGAAGGTGTCTATCCGGCGCTTGCCGTATCAAACGGCGTCACGGTGGTTGCGTGGACGGCGGGGAAGGGCGAGTCGGCGATCGCCGTGCGCCGGCTGGAGCCATGAGGCGGACGTTCCTTGCGGCGTGCCTCGCGCTGTGGACCGCTACATCGTTCGCGCAGGAAACGATCAACTCCGCGAGCGTGAGCGGACGTGTCGTCGATACGCAGGGCGGCGTGCTGCCCGGCGTTGCCGTGACGGCACGCGAGACCGAAACCAACGTCACGCAAGAAGCGACGACCGATGCCGGCGGCCGATTCCGGTTCCCGTACCTGAAGGTCGGCCCGTACGAGGTTCGCGCCCATCTCGAGGGGTTCGTCGACGTGACACGGACGCTGAGCGTCGCCGTCGGCGGTGCGTACGATTTGCCGCTGACGCTGGGTGACGTTGCCCTGAAAGCCTCCGTCGATGTCGTCGCCGAAGCGACGCCGGTGGAAGGCGCGCGCAGTCAGATCGCGGGAACGGTGACGCAGACCGAAGCGAAGAACGTGCCGCTCAACGGCCGCAACTTCCTCGACCTCGCGCTGCTCGTGCCGGGCGTGTCGCCAACCAACGTCGGCAGCACGCAGTTGTTCGCCGAGTCGTCCGCGGTTCCCGGCGCCGGCTTGTCGGTCGGCAGTCAGCGCAATTTCTCCAACAACTTCATCGTCGACGGGCTGTCGGCGAACGACGATGCCGCGGGGCTGAGCGGGATGCCGTACGGCGTTGACGCCGTGGAGCAGTTCCAGGTGGTCACGTCGGGCGGCCAGGCCGAGCTCGGGCGCGCGCTCGGCGGCTACATCAACGTGGTGACGAAGAGCGGCACGAATACGCTGCGTGGCGATGCGTACGAGTACGTGCGCGACTCTGCGTTCAATGCCGCGAATGCGTTGACGGGCACGACGTTGCCGATGCACCAGAATCAATACGGAGGCAGCCTCGGCGGACCGATTGTCGAGAACCGCACCTTCTACTTCGCCAACGTCGAGCAGCGGCGCCTCGATCAGCAGGGCGTCGTGACGATCGCTCCGGCGGCGGTCGCGGCGATCAACACCGGGCTTGCTGCCGTCGGCTATCCGGGTTCACCGATTGCGACCGGCACGTTTCCGAATCCGGTCGACAGCACGAACGTGCTGGCGAAGCTGGATCACCAGGCGAGCGGCAGCGATCAGCTCGGTGTGCGCTACAGCTCGTACGCCGTGACGTCGACGAACTCGCGCGGCGCCGGGGGGACGAGCGCGGCCACCGCGTCTGCGGCGCTGGACAACGTCGATCGCACCCTGTCGTTCAGTAACGTAGCGACGCTGTCGGCGACGACCGTCAACGAAACGCGCGCGCAGATGACGTTCAGCGATCTGAACGCGCCGCCGAGCGATCCCGTCGGACCGGCAGTCAGCATTGCGGGTGTCGCCTCGTTCGGGACGCTGTCGGCGAGCCCGACACGACGCGAGAATCGACTCTACGAAGTGGTCGACAACCTGTCGCATCAGGCTGGCGGACACGCACTGCGCGCCGGCGTCGACTTTGTCTTCAACGACGATCGCATCACTTTTCCGCGGTCGGTTCGCGGCAGCTATACGTTCTCGTCGGTCCAGAATTTCCAGAACGGCGTCTACAACAACGCCGGCTTCACGCAGACATTTGGCGCGACCGCCGTGTCGCAAACCAATCCTAACGTCGGCATCTACGCGCAGGACGAGTGGAAGCCCGCGCCGTCGCTGACGATCGATGCCGGCATCCGTTACGACCTGCAGTTTCTCGAAACGATTCGCACCGACCGGAACAACGTCGCGCCGCGTGCAGGCTTCGCGTGGACGCCCGACGAATCTGGCCGAACGGTCGTTCGTGGCAGCGCAGGTCTGTTCTTCGATCGTGTGCCGCTGCGCGCGCTGGCGAACGCGCTGCTCTCGGCAAACAACAGCGCGGATCTCGGTCAGTTGCAGCAGATCAGCCTGAGCCTGACACCCGGTCAGGCCGGCGCGCCGGCCTTTCCGAACATTCTGCCCGTGGCGGTAACGTCAGTGACGCTGCCGAATCTGACCACGATGAATCCGAACATGCAGAACGGCTATTCGCGTCAGGCCGGTATCGAAGTCGAACGTCAGATTCTGAGCGGGATGACGGTGAGCGCCGGTTATCAGTACACGCGCGGCGAAGACTTGATCATCTCGATCAACCAGAACGTGCCGTCGTGCGTCGCGACCGGCACCAATAATGGCTGCCGTCCGGTAGCCGCGTACGGCAACAACAGCCAGTACTCACCGGCCGCATCATCGTCGTATCACGGATTGCACGTGTCGATCGTGCAGCGGCCGGCGCGATGGGGATCGTTCCGCGTGTCGTACACGCTTTCGAAGGCGATGGACGATGTGGGCGAGTTCTTCTTCAGCTCGCCGATCGATCCGTTCGACGTCTCGAAGGACTGGAGCCGATCGGACGACGACCAGCGTCACCGGCTGGTGTTGAACGGCGCGTTCAACCTGCCCTGGGAACTGCAGGCGAGCGGCATGCTGCAGTACTACTCGGCGATGCCCTTCAATATCACGTCCGGCGTGACGACGATTCAGGGCACCGCCGGGCGGCCGGTCGTCAACGGCGACTACATCGCGCGCAACGCGGGTGTCGGCCCGGACTTCTTCAGCCTGGGCGCGCGCATCAGCCGCATGTTCCGCGTCGGCGGACGCGTGCGCCTCGAAGCGATCGCCGAGGGCTTCAACCTGACGAATCGTGTCAACGTCGTCACCGTCAACGGCAACTTCGGTGCGGGTGCGTACCCGACGAACCCGGCGCCGACGTTCGGTCAGGTCACCGCGGTCGGCGATCCGCGATCGGCGCAGTTCGCGATTCGCGCGAGCTTCTGACGGTCAGCGCACGACGACGCGATACGCGAGGAGGATCGCCGTCACGCTCAGAGCGGTCCCGCCGAGCATGAATGCGATGACCAGGATGTCCCACAGCGGTCGATGGTCGTAGAGCCAGGGCAGGTCGAGCGAGTGGAGTCCGTGATACAGCCAGCGCTTGGTCCAATCGTTCGACGAGTAACTCCCGACCACGCGCGCCGTCGCCGGATCCACATACGTGACACTTTCTGGTCCGGTGTCTGACACCGCGATCGATGCCGCCGCCGGTTGGTGGAAGATCTTGAGTACCGGGAGCGGTTTGAGATGGCGGCGATCGAGATAGTAGGCGTCGTAGCGGTCCTGCAGTGACACTTTTGCGCCGCTCGAAGTCAGCGTTGTGGCAATTCTTGCCGCGTCAAACGTTCGCGCAGGCGACCCGGTCATCGGCACGACGCGCGTCGTGCCGTCGTCGAGCGTCGCTACGTACGCCGGATCACCGGCGACCGATACCCACTCGAGCTCGTTGACACGCAACGGCGCGAGCGCGACGAGCGCCTCCCGCGGACCGCGTGTCGCGAACGCGTCGATCGACAGCGGATCGCGGACACGCACCGGTGCCGGTGACGGCGTCGGGAACGGATCCATCGAGAGCATGCCGCTGAACGCCCAGGTCATTGCGCCGGCTCCGAAGACGAGGCCGAACATCGTGTGCCACCGCTTTTGACCACGATACGGAATCCGCGCGTTCGGCGCCGACATCCAGGTGCCGATGACGAGACCGAGCGCCGCCGCGACGGTCGCGATGCCGGACGACCAGATCACCACGGAATTCCAGAGCTGCTGACGCTGACGTAACGGCGTGAAGTACAGCCAGTGCGGAATCGGTCCGAGGTACGCACCGATCCGCGATGCTGTCGTCGTGAACTGGACCACTTCGCCGGTGGCCTCGGAGACGTACACCTGTTGGCCGTCGGCGAACGAAAACTTCCACAACGGCCGCATCGTGCGCAGCGGACTCTGCACCGTCCACTGATCGACGGTCGTCACCGCGTCAACTCGCGCCTCGTCTTCGTTGCGGCGGGCCCATCGCGCGGCGACCCGCCGCATCGTCGACGCCGACGCGGTGCCTCGTAGCTCACCGGTGTCGGCGAACACGACGCGCTCGTCCCGTCCGGCGCGGATTCGGTAGACAGGGCGGCCGTCGAACGTGTTGAGGTGCACTTCGCTCGGTTGACCACGAAGGCCGCTTCGCGCGAGCGCGATCTCAAGTGTAATGCCGATCGATCCACGTTCGAGCGGCGTTGCGCGCACGAGGCGGTCAGCCGGCGTGACGCTGGGGAAGTCCCAGTACATCATCCCGATCGCCGACGGAAACCAGAGCGCGAAGAACACCGAGAGCGGTACGCCAAGCCACCGGTGCACGAAAATGAGCGTCCGCTTCACGCGGCTCATTCGTAACCGGGATCCTTCGCTAGCTTTCGCTGCAGCGATCGACGATGGATGCCGAGCAGGCGCGCCGCGTGCGACACGTTTCCGCCGCAGTCGGCGAGGACGCGGTTGATGTGCTCCCATTCGACGCGTGCGAGGGAGGGCACCGACACAGGCACGTCGCCGTTCGCGGTCGTGTCACGATCGAATGCCGCGACGATCTGATCCGCGTCGACCGGCTTCGTCAAATACATCGTCGCGCCGAGTCGCACGCTCTCGACCGCCGTCGCGATGCTGCCGTAGCCGGTGAGGACGACCACGTTCGTGGTCTCGTCGAGCGCTTTCAGATTGCGGACGAGATCGACGCCGGAACGCCCCGGCAGCCGCAGATCGACGAGCGCCAACTCGGGGCTGTCGGCTTCCGCGGCCGCCATCGCCGTGTCGTAGTCGCCGGCGCCCGTCGCATCGAAGCCTCGCGCGTGAAGGGCACGGACGAGGCGTTCGCGAAACGGCTCGTCGTCGTCGACCACGAGGATGCTGCGCCGTTCGAGGTTCAAGTCGGTCGTCATACGGTTTCAGTGGTTGCTCGCACGGGCAACTCGAGAACGGCGATGGTGCCGCGGTCGGATGTCAGCGTCAGGGATCCGCCGAGGCGCTCGGCGAACAGCCGCGCGAGAAAGAGACCGAGGCCCATGCCGCGGCCCGGCTCTTTCGTGGTGAAGAACGGTTCGCCGGCGCGTTCGAGGACGTCCGGCTGCATGCCCGATCCATGGTCGTGGACTTCGACGCGCAGCCGCGCGGTGTCACCGTGCACGACGACACGCACGCAGTCGGACGTGCCGGAGGCGTCGAGCGCGTTCGCGACCAGCGAACCGAGAGCCTGGCCGAAGCCCGCACGCGGCAAGTGGACCGTGTGAACAGGTGCGTCGATCGTGATCTCGAGCTGTTCGCGCCGCGGCGGAGGCAGCCGGCCGCGCATCTCGTCGAGCGCGCGCGCGACGTCGAATGATTCCGGCGCGGCCGTCGCGATGCCGCCGGCGCGTCCGCTCATCTGGTCCAGAATCGCCTGGCAGCGGTCCACTTCCTGACGAATCAGGCGTGCATCTTCCGCGGCGCCGCCACCGCCGTCGATCGACGCGGCGCTCAACTCGAGCTCGCGCGCGCTGACCGCAATCGTCGCCAGCGGCGTCGACAGCTCGTGTGCCGCGCCGGCTGCCAGTGTCGTCAACGCGATCAGCCGATCGGCGCGTACCGCTCGCGCGCGCATCTCTTCGAGTTCGTGTTCTCGCGCCTGGAGTGCATCGGATGCGCGGCCGACAAGGTACGCGCACAGTTCCGCGGCCGCCGCGACGACGACCCACACCGTGAACAGGTGCGTCGGCAGATCGTTGAGCCGGTGGTGATGTTCCTCGGCGGCTTCGTTCAGATGCCAGTAGACGAGCACGCCGTAGCAGGCGAGCGCGAAGGCGCCGAGTCCCCATGTCGCGCCTGCGCCGACGGTGACGGCTGCGAGCGCGATGTAGACGGCGTACGCGACGAGAAACGGATTCGAAGGTCCGCCTGTGAGATCGAGCAGCGCGGTCAGCAACAGGATGTCGATTGCGAGCGCGGCGGCCATGAGACTTCGCGGAACACTGCTGCGATTGCGCAGGGTATGCACGACGCCGATGTTGGCGACAAGGGAGAGCGCGATCAACGGCCAGGCGCGTCGTAGCGGGAGATCCGCGGTCTCAAACGCCCAGACGCCAGCCAGCACGCAGAGGTCGACGATCGCCGTCGCGATTCTGACGCGGACGAGCAGCCGTCGTGTTGCGAGTGGCGCGGCGCCGAGAAACCAGGGCCCGGTCACGGTCTAAGCATAGCGCCCCGGCGGCTGCGACAATTTGCCGCACATCGGACCGCGCGAGCGGCACGTAGAGTACCGATGTGGTGCCGGCAATTCGCGGGCTCTTCGTCTTCGTTCTCTTCTGTTTCCTGGTTTCGGACGTGCACGCGGCAGACATCTCGGGCACCGTCCACGACAGCGGCGGCGGAGTGCTGCCGGGCGTGACGGTCGACGTGCGCGCCGGCGCTTCGATCGCAAGAACCGTCGTCACCGATGCGAAAGGCGCGTTTCAAGTCGCCGGGATCGGACCGGGCCGCTATCAGCTCGTCTTCACGTTGATCAACTTCGCGGTGGTTCGACGCGACGTCGACGTCAGGGCGTCGCTCCGCCTCGACATCGTGCTGCCGCTCGCGCTGAACGCCGACGTGACGGTCACCGGCAAGCGCACGTTCGCGAATCTCGCCGACGTCGAGAATCCGGCGGAGAATCTCGTCGGCATCGCGCAGTCGGCCAGCCAGGGTGCGATTACCGCCCGGCAGATCGAAGAGCGTCCGCTGATGCGCGACGCCGAGGTGCTCGAGGCCGTTCCCGGCGTCATCGTCACGCAGCATAGCGGGGAGGGGAAGGCGAATCAGTACTTCCTGCGCGGCTTCAATCTCGATCACGGCACCGACTTCGCGACGACGGTCGCCGGACTGCCGGTGAACCTGCCGACGCACGCGCACGGGCAGGGCTACACCGATCTCAACTTCCTGATTCCAGAGCTCGTCACCGGCGTGCAGTTTTCGAAGGGTCCGTACTACGCCGAGCAGGGGAACTTCGCGACCGCTGGATCGTCGAACATCAACTACGCCAACGTCCTCGACGCGCCGATCGCGCACGTCGAGGCCGGCGGCGAAGGGTACGGCCGCGCGGTCTTCGCGGCGTCACCGAAAATCGGCGACGGGCATCTTATCGCTGCGATCGAAGCGGCGCACAACGACGGACCGTGGGAGCATCCGGACGACTTCCGCAAAATCAACGGCGTGCTGCGCTACAGCCGCGGCGATTCGGTGAACGGCTTCTCACTCACCGGTCTCGGCTATCGCGGCATTTGGAATTCGACGGACCAGGTTCCGCTTCGCGCGATCGATACCGGTCTCATCGGCCGTTTTGGCTCCGTCGATCCCACAGACGGCGGCCACACCTACCGCTATGGCGGCATCGTCGACTGGCAGCGCGCGTCGAGCGGCGGTGACGCATCGACGCGCGCTACCGGCTACGCGGTCGCGTACGATCTCGACCTGTTCTCGAACTTCACGTACTACCTCGACGATCCCGTGCGCGGCGACCAGATCGAGCAGGCCGATCATCGCGTCACGTACGGCGGCAAGGTGACGCATCGCCGCCTCGCGAAGTGGCGCGGTCGCGCGATGCAGAACACGTTCGGCGGCCAGCTGCGCATCGACGACATCGCGAACGTCGGTCTCTACCATACACAGGCGCGCGTACGCCTTTCGACGACTTCGCAGGACTCCGTGGTCGAGACCATGGGCGGCGTGTTCGCGCAGAACGAGATCGAATGGACGCCGTGGCTGCGGACGATGGCGGGGATTCGCGCGGACGCGGCGCACTCCAGCGTCAACGACCTCGAGGTGTTCAACAGTGGGACCTCGATGGCCGCGCTCGTCAGCCCGAAAGGCGGCATCACGCTCGGGCCGTGGACAAGGACGGAGCTCTACGTCAACGCCGGCAGCGGCTTTCACAGCAACGACGCCCGCGGCACGACGATCACACGCGACGCGAATGGCAATCCGATCGACCGCGTGACGGCACTCGTGCGCGCGACCGGCGCCGAAGTCGGCGTCCGCAGTGTCGTCATCCCGCATCTCCAAACAACGCTGTCGGTCTGGACGCTTCACCTCGTCTCGGAGCTCGTGTTCGAGGGCGACAAAGGGGTCACCGTGCCGAGCCGTCCGAGCGCGCGCAATGGCGTGGAGTTCGCGAACTATTACAGTCCGCGCAGGTGGCTCGTCTTCGACGCCGATCTCTCGTGGTCGCGAGCGCGGTTCACTCAGCACGATCCCGCCGGCGACTACGTGCCCGAAGCGGTCGGCACGGTCGTGTCCGCGGGCGCAGCGATCGACGGACTTCGTCGCACGTTCGGCAGCATTCGCTGGCGCTACTTCGGACCTCGGCCGCTCATCGAAAACGATTCGGTACGATCGAACGCGACGAGTCTCGTGAATCTGCAGGGTGGCTATGCCCTCTCGTCCAACGCGAAGATCGCCGTCGATGTCTTCAACATCTTCAACGCGCCCGATAGCGACATCGATTACTTCTACACCTCACGCCTGCCCGGAGAACCGCTCGGCGGCGTCGCTGACATCCACACGCATCCGACGCTGCCGCGTACTGCGCGCGCGACGCTGATCGTGTCGTTTTAGAACGGACGAGCTCGCACTGATCGTCGTCGTGCCCTTATCATCCTGAGCAGTCCTCGGCCTCAGGTGAACCGCTTTTCCCTTTCAAAGAACTTCTGTCCCACACGTTTCGATAGGTTCCTGTAAAAGACCATGGAATTTCAGCCTTTTTCGAGGTCTGCCGTTTCGGCACGCCCGACGCAATGCTCGGCCGCCGGAGGAGAAGCGTCTGTGGCGAAGTGGCGACGTCGAATTCGGCAGCTCGTGATCGTCGTGGCCATGCTGGCGTGGGCAGCGCCGGCTGCGGCCGAAACCTTGTGCGACCCGGCATATCAGGACTGTCGGACTCCGCTCCTCAACCTGATTAACAACGAAACCGTCGGCATCGACGTGGCGTTCTGGTTCATGCAGGA
>Ga0126381_100006950_pt1 | contig 12571 bp, 5 predicted proteins | sample PanSoiMetPlot_28_FD_96465 | JGI IMG/M metagenome (GOLD analysis project Ga0126381, IMG submission 96465) | Tropical forest soil microbial communities from Panama - MetaG Plot_28 | ecosystem: Environmental > Terrestrial > Soil > Tropical forest > Bulk soil | place: Panama | collected 2016-02-17
ACTGCCACCGCCCCCGCCCCACGCCCCAGCAGCCCGCACCCGACCCTGTGGCACCGCGCTCAGTACAACAAAGCCTCGCGCGAGAGCGCTGTTGGATACCGCTATCAGCGCCTTGGCGGCTCCGCGCAGCGCAGCCGTCGATGGGCTCCTATCGGATCTTTTCGGCGGCCCGGCAGGGATCGCCGCAGCAGGGATAATCAGAACCAAGATCATCAATCTTCGTCACCACATCACCGCCGAAATCGGGCCGCCTGGCACCGTGGCTTGGCATACCGAGCTTGACGCCAGATGTGCAGAGAGCCCGGCCTACAACGTTGGACTTGGGCTCGCGGCAGTCATGACGTTGTGCCCGGACTTCCTCGACAACCCCGGGTCGGTCGACAACAATGCCGAAACGCTGATTCATGAGGCTGCCCACGGGACAACAGGGCTTGCCACTGTTGATCTCGCCTACGGCCATACCCGGCTCATCCGAACACTCACCGCGGCGCAGTCCTTGACAAACACCGATAGCTACGTCCGGCTAATCCAGAACATTGACGCTAGCATCGCCGGTACCCCGCCTGTCCCAATCGGAGTCGCTGGGGACACCCAGGCGGGCATCCCAGCCGAGCCGGACAGGCGAAAGGCGAGGATTGCTCTCGCCCATACCGAGAAGTGGCTAACGCAGGCCTACCAAGACGTGTCTTCGCTCTACGACACAATCGTTTCCACCCGTGCAGCAGGAAGCTGGACTGGGTCTACGGCCGCTTTCGATCGTCAAACCATGCACCGCCTGGCAGCTGTTTTTCCCATAACCGACCCTGGCGCGGCGGCACCCTTCGCCATGCCCAGCATGGCCGACCAGCTTAAGCTCGCCGCGATATACGACCGGTTCATGGCGATGCGGGCCGTCATGTGGGGCAGGGGAATCACTATGACCCAAGCGGCGATCGGACCAGACACCTGGGCCCCAGGACCTGGCAACAGCGTGGCACTCACAGCTCCGTTCTTCACCCTCTCGGTCCCCGACCAGGTGCGCCACCTGATCATCCTGCTGGCGGCCGCTCATTCAGACATCAGCCCAGGCATGCGGGCAGCCTACACGGCCGCAGCTGATGCGATCCGTACCCACAGAGGCCTCGGCCCGTGACATTCTCTGTCACCCGTCATCTCCAGCTGCCATTCAGGGCGTCACCGCCATGGTGCTTGTTGCGAGCCGGCAGGCATCTGCACGTCATAGCCTGTGACCTCGAACGCGGAGGCGTCCGGCACGCCGTGCTGGAAGCAGGCTCACGCGGTTGGTTTGGTGAGTGCACACCTCTGCCGCTGGCCTATCCCACGGGCTTGAGTTACGGCTCCCGTGGCCTGCTCGTCACAGGCGCCGCGCCCGGCAGCGAAGGCCCTGTAATCCTCAGGCTGACCGGCGATGCCTCGGTTCTAAGTCAGGCCCAGTTGCCTATAACGGGCAACCTACTGCGCTGGCCAGTGCCAGTACAGTTCGGAGACCGTGAATATGCGCTCTGGGAGGAATATTGGGGAAACAGGACAGCTGTGGTCAGGTGCCTCATAAGGCCCGACTGGACGTTCACGGTGTCGCGGCACCTGTTTCCAGCTTTTGGTGACCGAACAGCCTTCGAAGTCGTCGGTGACAGAACGCTCGTGGCCCGCGTCGACCCCATGACTAAAGATGTCGGTGTCTTCTTGCTCGGAGACGATCCCCGCAGCATGTCCAGCGCAATGATCGCGGAAGACGGCCTTGATGTGGCAGCTTCTTCCGCCCATCACGGAGTCGTGATCGCATGGAGCAACGGTCATGGCCGAATCCGCCTGCGCTGGGCTTCAGCCGACCTGAGCACCCAGGACCCAATCCTTACAGTCGCCCAGGTGGATTCTCCGGCCACCGTCGCCGGGCTCAAGCTCGCATCATCAGGCAGTGCCACGGCCGTCCTGTACCGAACGTTGACGCCCCATGATCCGCGCGCAGTCACCGGTGGGCCGACGCCGGAGCTGGGGAGATTGCAATTCACCACTCGTGAGGCCGTCGTGCTGGTCGACTTGGCGTCCTCGACAATCACGTACCCGATTTGGCTCGACCCTCCTAGGAGCGGAGCCGCGACCGCCGAATGGCTAGGCCCGGATGTCTGGATACTTCACGGATCAGCCGATCCAGTTATTTCCCAGATCTCGACGTCTTGACCGCCCGTGATCTTGCACCATCTGCCGCCGTTGAGATGAAGTAGCTGCCGGGCTATCGTAGGCTCTTGGGATCTGGAGGATCACGCTCGATGGAATTCCTATCCGCCCGTAAAGCGACTGGGCCATCACCGCCTATTCATGGCGAAACTATTCCTCGTGTCGACGCCGCCCGCAGATCTGCTGTGCTGGGGGCAGTACCTGCGGGACAGCGGCCGAGCCGTCTCCCAGTTTTGCCCGGCGGCCACTCCGCCGGTGAATCAGCGATGACACCGGCCGGCAGACCAGCCACAGAGCCGGGAGCTTCGGGGCTTGCGGGCCAAACCCGCAGCCGAGCACCGTCGCGTCGATCATCTCGGCCCGCCTCGGACCTCTTGCAGCGCAGTTGCTCTTGTGAAGGCCCCACAAGCTCCATTGCTGAATGCGGTCCCTGTGGCGCGGAAAGGAGGCTCAGGCCAGCCGGTGCACCGGGACAAGTACAGGCGACTCGCGTGCCGCCAATCGTCGGAGAAGTGATAAGCGCACCGGGTCGGCCGCTCGATCCCGCCGTTCGAACCTTTTTTGAGTCACATCTAAATACCGACGCTGCTGCGGTCAGCGCGCCTTCGAAGCCTTCGCCTACAGCCGACAGTCCATACATTGGTGCCCCCGGGGATTACCTTGAGGTGGAGGCAAACCGCATCGCGTCCCGGGTGGCCGAAATATCGCCCGCTAGCGAGCAAGATCCGGGCCGAGGCAAGCGGGTGGATCTTAGCAGCGTTCGGATCCATGCCGACGCCCAGGCAGCGCAGTCAGCCCGCGATGTAGGCGCTCGCGCATATGCGATGGGACACCACGTCGTATTTGGCACAGCGCAATACGCCCCCCATGCGCGCGAAGGGCGACGGCTCTTGGCTCACGAACTGGCGCACGTCTTGCAGCAAGGGAAAGCTTGGCAATCGCCTGATGCGCGAGCCGCTGGCATTCTGTCTCGCGTCCCCGACGATGAAGGGATCGACAAGACACCCCCGGAGTACCTGTATTCAACCAACTGCGGGTGGATAGATTTCGGTCACGCCGATGGCTCGGCTGCTAAGCGCCTCCTCAATGACGTGCATGTCGCCTCAGAGAAGCTGCGCAAAGAGAGCGAACTACAAGAAGCGCCGCCCGGCGCGCACGTCATTGAACACGACGTGCCGGGTCGAGCGCTCAGGAATGAGTGTCCGCGAGCGTACGAACCGGGTGAGAAAGAGTCCTCGGCACGGCCTAACGGCCCATCGCTTAGGACAGAAGCAGGACCGCACTACACCAATTACTTCCTGCTCGGATTCGAGGTAGACCAGTCAGAGCCATCGCGATTCTCGGCCGAAGTGGCGAACCTTGCTAAGATGCTAGAGGGTTCGCCAGATGCCAGCATAGAGCTTTGGGGATTCAGCGATTGTGTAGGACTTGAGGCCCAGAACAGAACGCTTCGCGTTAGTCGCGCCCTTGCGATCAAGGCAATGCTTCCGGCGTCACTTCACGCCCGAGCCAATGTAGTCACCTTCGCCCCTGTAGACCATTTCGTGGAATCCAATATATCGCGAGAAGGGCGGCGCGCCAATCGCTCGGTCGCCCTGAAGGTAGTATCACCGCTAGCGCCGGTGCCGGGAAGCTTCAGCGAGCGGAGCGGCACGAGAAAGATCACGGTCAATTTCGCGAAGGTGGACTTCCAGATCCTTGCCCCTCTCAGCCTCGACGAAGAGCAAAGTGTTGCACTGAGTATATTCCAGAACGTGTCAGTTCTTTTCGAGACGACGCAGATGTCCACTGACTGGATAAAGAAATCTGCTTTCTCTGAGGAGGATCTGCCATCGAATATAATGGGCTTTTATAAGAGCGCGCACGGAGTAAACATAGTCGAGGTCTGCGCAGTCTGGGATAAGCAGCATTCAAGAGATTCTCTAAAAGGTTACCAATTTAAACAAAATCCCACATTCAAACCCCTATGGCTGCCGACAGGTGGAGTTTGGCCGACTCAATTCTCGACGATACGACCAGAGCCACCAGGAAGGCTATGGCGGACAGAGAAGGCTGGGATCTCGGTTTTCGGGCTCGGGCACGAGATCGTCTTTCCTCATGGCCCTGCCAAGATCATCAAGTGAGGGGCGGGGTGTGCGCCGTCGGCTACCATGCAGATATTTGTGCGGAGGTTCGCCATGCCGCTGGTCTGTACCGGCGCGATGTTGCAGTGCTCATTCGGCACCTCTCCAGCGACGTTCACGGCTTCAGGCACCCGCACGTCAGCGATGAGCCCTGCCGGGGTCGTGACCGACGTCGCCCCTTCGAACGTGCCGTCGTTCGGTATGTGCATGTCGCTATCCAACCCCCAGGTAGCTTCGGCAACGTCGGCGTCGGGCGTCTTGAGCCCCATGCCGTGCGTTCCCGTGCTTTCGCCGTGGACTCCCGGCGCGACCAGGGTCACGATAGAGCAGGTCGCAGCGCTCGATGATTCGTCGCAGTGCGAATGCACCTGGGCCGGCGTCATCACCGTGAGTTCGGCCGGTCAGACCGACACCACCGTGCAGTAGGAGTCGTGCAGTAGGAGCATCGCCTAGTCGGCACCGGGCTCGGCGCCCGGCGGAGTGGGCCGCTGCATTGGGCGAGTCACAGCGGTGCTCGGCGTCCCGGACTTAGACCTGGGCGTCTTCGGTGCGGTGGGTGCGGTGGCGGCGGCCGGGGACCCTGAGGCCGAGGAGCCCGCCCCCGGTTCAGCTTCGCCGACCGCCCCGCCTGCTGGCGGCGATTGCCCTCCAGCGGCAGCGCTGACGGCGCTCGGCCCTGCGCTGTAGGTGAATAGGTCAGCCGGGTTCGTTGCCGATACGCCAGCCGGCGTGGTCACAGTGACGTCCACCGTTCCCGACCCGTCTGGGATCACGGCGCTCATCTGTGTGTCCGAGGTCACCCCGAACCCCGTGGCGGGGTTGCTCCCGAACATCACAGCGGTCGCGTTTGTGAACCAGCTGCCGGTGATCGTCACGCTGTTCCCGGCGACGTCGGACTGCGGTTGGATGCTCATCACGACAGGCGGCGGCACAAAGTCGATCACGGTGTTGAGTACGTCCCAGGTGACTAGGTCGGACGGTATCGTCGAAGGCCGCGCCGGCAAACTTGTCGGATCGATGAAGACGTTGCCGGTGACGGCGATGGCGGGCACCCCGTACGGCTGGTTGACGAAGGTCGTGATGCTGAAGGCGGCTGTATTGGGGTCAAGCGGTACTTCGTTCGCGACGATGTTCCCGGTGACGGAAGCCTCGGTCAGCCAGAAGATCAGGACCGCGTCGCCGAACGGGGACCTGGTCCTGATTCGGCTGCCGTGCAGGAGCGCCGATCCGCTGGCGGGCGGTACGAACATTCCGGGAATCTGGCTGAGGTCGGCCACCACGAGCCCGGCGCCCGAATAGGAGTTGGCAATGACCGCGTCGACCTGGCAGTCGCAGATGTCGAGGCGCCGCGACACGCTCGTCCCGGTCTCGGCGGTCGGGATAAGCGCCGCCTGGCCGGCGCTGCCGGTCTGCGGCTCGAACAGGAACTCGAATCCCGGCGGAACGGCGGCAGGCCCGGTCTTGACGTCAGATCCGGCGCTGGCAGACCCGGACGCATCATTTCCCGCCTTGCCGGCCGAGCCTGCTCCACCAGCGGCCGCAGCGGCGCTGGCTTGCCTCGTTCCTGCCGGCGTCGCGGGGGAGGTCGAGTTTGCGCTTGCGAACATAGCGCGGGCCGTATTCCTGGTTTTCTCGAGCAGGTCCGGGCTAGGAGCGACGATCTTGCCGCTGATCCTGCCGGGCGCGGAGGCCAGCAGCGAGGACGGCGCTGGCATTACCGTTGCCGTCGCCGTAGCGAGCACATAGATCCGGTCGAGCAGCGGTCCTAGCCCCAATGCACCGTAAAAACTGAAGACGTTGGGGTCGCCGATCGCGAGCGAATCGAGCAAGACGACGGTTGATTGGTCGGCTGGCGATATCAGCCAGAAGCCTCCATAGCAGTCGCGTACCGTATTTTGATCGATGCGAATGGTACCTAGCTGGGACATGATCAAAGCAGGAACGGTCACGCCCTCGAAGACGCATCGCTCGATGGCCGCGTCGTGCAGCGGCGGCACCGCATCGCCGCTGCCCCCCGTCAGCAGCGCGGCTGGTATGTGGAGGAAACCGAAGTACACCTGGTATGGCGGTTCGGTCTGGGTGGTGCCTGCGGTTAGGTCGTGGAAGGGGAGCACGTCGGGCGCCCCGGCAGCAGTCTCGAAGGTGCATCCGGTCAGCTCGAAGCCGTCCACGGCGCCGGTCGAATAGATCCCGGCGCCGAAGACATTGGCCGTGCCGGCATCGGGAATTGTGAATGCGCAGTTCCCAACGGACAGGCCACTCGCGTCGGTGGTCGATATGCCGATCGCGAGCTGCAAACCGGTCGCGAACGCCGTCATCAGCTTCTGGTTCGATGGCTGCCGCAGGCCGACGAACGCGTCGGACGGCGGCGAGAACGGAACGAGCGGAAGGGACAGCTCGAGCCTTTCGATCTTGACGGACTGAAGCCCCTCCACGACGATCAGTCCCAGGCTGAAATCTGGTCCGGCCGGGCTAGCCGCCGCGAGCACAACCCCGCCGTCGCAGCCGCGCAGCGTAATGCCGTCCAGCCCTCTCCCGAGCACGATCGGCTCGGACAGCGTGTAGGTCCCGGGATCCAGGCAGATGCTGACCGGCCCGCGGTCCGCGAAGCTCGAGATCAGGGCCGGCAGGCCCGCGCCGTCGTTGACGTCGTCGGGCGAGACATTCACCGTGCAACCACACTTGGTGGCCGCGGTCAGCGCGACCAGGTCGGAGAAGGGCGGGACGCAGCTCGACACCGCCGCGTTCCCGCCCTGCCAGGTCAGCACCGCTAGCGGGCACGCCCAGGTGCGCGGACCCTCGGCCGGCTGTGCGGTGACGGTGTAGCGCGCCGGATACACGATCGTCGGGTTAATGGGGCGGACGGCAAACTGCCAGAAGTCGCCGATGTTGAAGGAATCGCTGGTCGAACTCAGCGTGACAGCTAGGCCGGTGTCGCCCAGCTTGACCTGCGAGCCGAATGGGGCGACCACTGTCTCTTGCCACACCCGCAGGTACAGCTGGGGCGCGTTGCTCAGCCAGTCGTCTGGCGGCTGCCCCTGGAAGATCAGCTGTTTCTGGTCCGGGTCATAGGGCACGGTCAGCTGGGAAACGAAACCTGCCGGAGTAGCTATGTAATCGGCTGGCCTCTGCGGCCCCCCGTAGTTGGCCGGGGTGAGCTGCATGGCGTCCCACAGCAGCTCGACGGCCTGGCCAGCCGCCGGAAAGTGGAAACTGTCCACCGGAGAGCTTTCCAGCGTGGCCGTCGTGGCGTCCGCGTTCACGTCGAAGGTCGCCGTGCTCACACGGTAAAGGAAGGAGGCGTTGTCGAAGCCCCAGACCAGTATCGGATTGCCGTTCGTGTCGACGCCGGAGATCATCACCCGGATCAGCTGGTTCTCGGCGCCCAGGTAGCCGCCGGTCGCCACCGGCTCGCACAGGCTCGCCGCGGCGACGGGGGGGCTGAACGTCACCAGGAGCGACGTGGTCGACCCGAGCATCATCGACGTGGAGTCGAACGCGAGCCCTTGCCCCACCAGCGAATCGAGGTATTCGCCCCAGGCGTCGATGCAATCGCCAGTGGTCGCCGGCCGCCGCATGAAGCGCTGCAGTATCCGGCGGCGCTGCATCGTGTCCGGTCCGCCGAGCGCCACGTCGGCCAGCGCCGGGTCTTCAGCCGCGGAAACCTCGACTTCGGAGGCGACGAGCATGACAAGTTCGTAGGCGGGGTCTGCCGATGGGATCGCTGGAGCTACCCAGGGTGGGCCGCTGGGGTGGTCAAGCCACTCGGGCTGCGTGCTGTAGGTGACGGTCTGGTCGAGATCGAGCCTCTCACCGCCCAGGTACAGCGTGCCTGCGCCGATCTGCAGGTCGCCAGGGGTACCGGCCTTACTATCGGAGCCGAACGCGGTGACCGTGTAGCCGTTGTCCGGCGTACCGACCGGACCGACAAGGTCCAGCGTCGTCAGCCGGTCGCGCTCGTCGGCGATCGCGGCGGCCTCGTTGATGTCCGCCTCGACGGTCACCCGGCCTTGTTGCGCTACCGATCCGCGCCATTTCCTGGTCTGGTCGTAGCTCACTCGTGCACGGTCGCCGGCCATCGCCGTCTCCCTCTTCTGCCCCGGCTGGGACGATGATCACGTGACATGCACGATCACGGGCGTGAGCCCGAGAGGCATGTACTCGGCGTATTTGATGAGCAGGCTCTGCTCCTTGACCGGATTGCCGTCGGAGCAGAACGCACCCATCTCGGAGCTGTCGTCGGCACCGGTGCTGATCGAGGCGTCGGCAGCACCGCCGGCCACGATGGCGGCGTCGGCGGTCTCGAGCAGTTGGGCGTAGCCGGGGTGACCGTAGGCGTCGCTGGTGAAGATCGGCGCTGCCGCCGTGATCGCCGCCGACAGGTACTGGCGAGGAATCGCGCTGTCGGCCGTGAAGGCGCTGAAGCGGACGCATCCGTCCTGTCGGTCATCGACCGCGGCGAAGTCCCTCAGGATCGTGTTGCTGGCTGTCAGCCGGTGGACGGCCATGCGGCCGAGGACGGTGACCCGGGCGAGCCGGACGGCGGCGTCGGCGACGGCGATCGCAGCGACGCCGAGCGCGACCGGGAAGGCCTCGTCTAGCAAGCCGCGGTTCAGCTCGGCCAGGCCGACGGCGTCAAGAGGCGTCGTGGAGTTCCCGAGCGCCAGCACCTTGGCACTCAGGTTGACGCCGCTGAACAGCGTCTTGTCGTATAGCGACGGCCCCGCGACGAGCTTGTTGAGCGCGTCGATGACCGAGGACGGCAGGTTGGCCTGGGACGAGCTCACGTATGCCTTCAGGTCGGCCACTGAGCCGGGCACGGCGGCCGACATCGCCGCGATCAGCGTCTTCGCCAGCGGGTCGTCTGCAAGCAGACCGCGGGCCAGCAGTGCCGGATCGTAGATGTCGGCGTTCGTGTACGCGGAGCCGTCGGTGGCCGGCAGGCCCTGCACGATGCTGTCGCTGATCGTCAGATCCTCTACTGATCCGCCGAACCTCGTGCGGATCGGTCCGATGATGCTGTGGTCGATCAGCAGCCTGCCGATCGCGCTGGGCTGGTCGGCCGATGCCGCCGCATCGGGCTCGATGAAGATGCGGCAGGGCGCCAGGGACAAACCGTCGACGGCATTGGCCAGCGGTGGCGAGCCGAGAGACGCCGCGCCCGGGTCGATCGTGCAGGCGGTGAGGCGCACCTCTTGGAACGACCCGCGCAGCACGAGATCACAGCCGCACAACGTGAGGCCGTCAAGCACGAGAGTTCCGTCCGCTCCTCCGGTAACGGTCCACGCCGACCCTCCGCCGGCTAGGCGGCTGACCGGTCGCAGTTTCTGGCCGGCTCGCACGAGCACCGAACCAACTGGCGCGGCGGTCGAGCCGACATCGGCCAGCGATGTGTAAGTCAGCGAATCTGTGATCGTGACCGTTCCGGTTGTGCCGATCGACATCAGCGCGTCGTGGAGCCCTGCGCCGCCGCCAGCTACGTGAGTCTCGGTGCCGACCACGCTCGGCCGGTCGCCGAGCGGGTCGCGATCGTACGGACCCGCCCCGACTGTGGACGAGAACCCGTAGTTGTAGCTGACCGTGAACGGGTCATTTGGCGGGGCGGTCGTTTCGAACCTGCCGATCTCGGGCCAGATCCGCGCGATCCGATTGCCAGAGCTGACCGCGTACCTGGACGTCACCTCATCCTTGTCTGGATACGGTGGCCGCGGCGGAAGCGGCGAGGTGCCGGGGTCGGTGATGGCAGCCTCTAGCGAACTGGTGAGCGGGCCAGGTACCTGCCATTCCCGAGCCGGAGCCCAGTTCGCAGCGAAGTCGTCGGGCATGGCTGGCTGAGGTAGGAACAGCGCGATCTCACGGCCGGTCGGGTCGAACACGTACTGGTTCTGGCAGCCCGGCACGTGTACCGGGGTTCCGCCCGACACCTGAAAGCTGGTGAGCCGCCACAAGAACACGGGCAGCTTCGGTATGCCGAAATGGCCGAGCACACCCCGGCCGACCCGGAAGTCGGCGGTGTTGAAGCCCTCGTCGAACGCCGAGCCGGCGAGCGCGGCGCCATGCGCTGACCTCAGGTCGGCGAACCCGCCGGCCGACCCGCGCGTGAGCAGCCCGATCAGGCCCTCGGTGCGCAGCAGCGCGTCGACGTCAGCCTGGCTGGCGCGGCCGAACGCGGCCGGGCCGATTGCCGGGTCGAGAGCGTGCCTGGTCCGAGCCAGCCGCCTGAATCCCTCGACCACGTGCGCGGGCCAGCCGGTGACGTCAACCGCGAGTTCTTCTAGTGCCTCGACAGTGCCCTTGCGTCGGCGGAAGTGGATCGTGTTGGCGACGTCGAGTCGCTGACGACGCGGGTTCAGCTTGTCGACCAGATTGGTGTCGAGCAGATCGCCGATGTAAGGGATCACCCAGTCGTCGCAGGTCTCGATCGACTGATCGGCCCACAGCCGGTCAATGCTCCGCCGGACGACGGCGAGCTGCACCCCGATCCGGTTCAGCAGTTCACGGAGCGGGCGAGAGGAGTGGAGGCTGTCGGTGTCGGCGCTGCGGTAAACGGCGGGCAACAGGAGCCAGAGCCGCTCGGCGTAGTAGCTGTCGTAGCCGTCGTTGACCACCGGTACCTCATCCACTGGCCGTCACCCCCGTGATTAGGACATTTTCCGGCGGTAGGTCGAAGAAGGCAGCCTCGCCTGGGTCGAACACCTCATCGAGGACCAGCAGGATCACGCCGCCGCCGAACTGCAAGCGCCACTCCACGAACAGGTCATGCACGGCGATGACGCCGGGCACGGTCAGTGCGGCATCGATCGAGCTGCGGTACAGCCGCTTGCCGATGCCCATCCGGGCCGGGCTGAACAGGCCACCGCCGGTGTTCGAGATCGCTGCCGTGGCTGCTGCCGTCACGTCAGCCACCTGCCTGTCCGCTGCCACGACCAGTGTGCACATCAGCGCGAGTTCGAGCCGGTTGGCCGGCAGGACACTGACCGGCCGGTTCGGGTCGGCGGAGCCGGCGAGCGCTGCCGTGGCTGCGGCGACGGCAGCGTCATCGTCGCCCACATAGACCGTCACCAGAGTGCGCTGCTCGGCCTGGTCGAACGACCAGTACGCGGCGACGCGCGCCACGCCCGGCGCCTGCCCGGCAACGACTTCATAGTCGACGGCCGAGATCGCCCGGCCGAAGGTGAACACGCTGGCGGGCGCGTTAGCGCGGATGTCGTCAGGGGACTGCGGGTCAGCGCCGCCGGACACGGCGACGGGGTTCTGGATCGACGCGAGGTTGAGTTGCGGCTGCATGATCGTGACCAGGCGCCCGACCGGCGGGCTCACCACCCCCGATCCGTACCGGTAGGTAGCCATCACATTGCCGGTGCCCGAGGTCAACCGGGTGCCGTTGACCCCGTCACCAAATGTCACGGTGGTAACCATCTGGTCGGGTGACCGCAACAACACGTAGACGCGGGCATCCGGTGGCTGGCCGTAGAAGCTGGAAACCTCCTGCCACGCCACGCCGTCGACGTAGACGGTCAGGGCGGCGACGGAGCCGTTTCCCGCAGCGAGGTAGGTGAGCGGTCCTTTCGACAAAGTGAATGCCTGATTGACCAGAGTGGCGTTGCCGCTGCCGATGACTTCGTCGCTGACTGTTGTGCCTCGGGACACCGGCACGACGTCGAGCAGCAGTTGCAGCGGCACCGCAAGCGGGGCACTAAGAGCGGCTTGCGGCGTTCCTGCCCCGATCACCAGGATCTTGCCGGGCCCGATGCCAAAGAACTCCACGAGGATCCCGGTTCCGGTGGCGTCCGTGAGGAATGCGCTCGTCGCGCCGGCCTGCAGGGGGTACGAGGCAGGAATGTTGAGCATGACCGGAAGCGTCGGCAGGTTCGTGGCTGGGACGCCGATGATCGTTCCGACGACCTTGTAGGCATACCTGACCATCACAGTGCTGGTGTCGGCTGCGGAGAGCACGGAGGCGTTTGCCGACGTCACGTAGAGCGACAGCACGGTATGCGCGACGGCGATGCGGGCGGGCGGCGGCGAGGCCGGGTAGGCAACCGTCCACAGTTCCTCGGTGACGCTGGACACAGCGGCGAATACGGACTGATTCACGGGCCCGGCGTCGAAGAACACTGGGTCGCCGACCGAGATCCCGCGCACCACGGCGGCCAGGTGCGCGATCGTGCCGCTACCGTCGATTACGTTGCCGGTGTGGCCTGAACTGTCCTGCGGATTTTGCTGGGTCCACAACGAGGTCGCCGTGGCTGGGCGCATCAGCCGGTAGTCCG
>Ga0126381_100006952_pt1 | contig 12570 bp, 6 predicted proteins | sample PanSoiMetPlot_28_FD_96465 | JGI IMG/M metagenome (GOLD analysis project Ga0126381, IMG submission 96465) | Tropical forest soil microbial communities from Panama - MetaG Plot_28 | ecosystem: Environmental > Terrestrial > Soil > Tropical forest > Bulk soil | place: Panama | collected 2016-02-17
AATCCATCTTACGCCGGCTTTCGGGCAGACCGTCGTGATCGACGGCGACGTCGAGACGGGGCGCATCTACTACGCGCCCTTCGGCGGCGGCGCCAAAGTCTGGCTCGCGTGAGGCGCCCATGGTCACGCAAGCCCCCGACCGTCCCTTCCTCGGCATCGGCTGGAAGTTTCCGCTCCAGGTGACGCCGAACGGCCGGATCGCCCAGGCGAGCGCCGAACAGCGCATCGAGGAATCAATCCTGCTGATCCTCGCCACCGCACCCGGCGAGCGGCCGATGCGGCCTGATTTCGGCTGCGGCATCCACGATCTCGTGTTCGCGCCAAACAACGCGCGCACCATCGCGCTCGTCGTGCATCTGGCGCGCCAGGCGCTGGTGAACTACGAACCGCGCATCGACGTGCTCGACGTCTCAGCGCAGTCGACCGCCGAGAGCCCCAACCAGCTCCTGATCCGCGTCAACTACCGCATTCGTTCGACCAATGCGATCGGCAACATGGTCTATCCCTTCTACATCACGGAGGGACGCTGATGCCGCTCGACCAACTGGCGCCGTCGATCGATGACCGGCAGTTCGACGACATCCTCGAAGAAATAAAGACGCGCATCGCGCGCTATACGCCCGAATGGGTGTGGAACGACTACAACGATAGCGATCCCGGCATGACGCTGGCGCAGCTCGTAGCCTGGCTGTCGGAGATCATGATCTATCGGATGAACAAGGTACCGGACCTGAACTACATCAGGTTCCTGGAGATGCTGGGCATCGAGCTTCGGGCCGCACAGCCCGCGCGCGTCGATGTGACCTTTCCCATCAAGAACACGGTGACCGATCCGTTCGTCAACGTGAACCTGCGCACGCAGGTTTCCGCTCCCGCCGACGACGGCGGCCCGCCGGTCGTGTTCGAAACCGACAAGGCGATCGTCGCGCTGACGGCGCAGCTTCAGTCGGTGCAGGCTTTCGACGGCTTCGCCCACACCGATGTGACCGCCGACAATTCAGCGATGCAGGCCTTTGCGCCGTTCGGGGACCTTGCCCCGGTTGATGCCGCTTTCGTCCTCGGTTTCGGGTACCCGCCGGCCTATCCCACGCCCGATGTGTTTCCGGTCATCGCGTTCGACCTGATGGTCTACGCAGTGGAGGCTTCTTCGGCCGGCGCAATGGTGACGTGCGGCCAGCCGCCAAGCGCCGTGTTCGCGCCCGCGAGGCTGCAATGGGAGGCCTGGGACGGCGCTCTTTGGAACCGCATCGACGCGCTCAAAGACGACACCGTCGCACTGACGCGCACCGGCGTGCTCACGCTGCGCGTTCCGGCCACCACGGGCATCAAGCGCGATTTCGTGGGCGCTTACGAGAACGACGGCACCAAACCGGCGCTGTTCTGGATCCGCGGCCGGCTGACCAAGGCACAGTATGAAAATCCGCCGCAGTTGATCCACGTGCGCACCAACACGGTCACGGCCCTGCAAGCCCAGACCGTGCAGGGCGAGGTGCTGGGCGGTACGGACGGTTCGCGCGCACAAAGCTGGACGTTCGCCAACACGCCCGTGATTGCGGGCAGCGCGCAAGTACAGATCGACGACGGCACCGGCGCGGTGAACTGGAACGTGGTGTCCGATCTTCTCGACTCGGGCGCTCAGGCCCAAGATCTCGCTCTCGATCCGACCAGCGGCACGCTTATGGCCGGCGACGGCGCGCACGGCGCCGTCCCCGTCGCCAACCCCAACAATCCCGACGCCAACGTCATCGCCGTCGAATACCGCTACGGCGGAGGAGTGAGGGGCAACGTTGCCCCCGCCGCGATCAACGCCATGCTGACGGCGATCGACGGCATCGACAGCGGCAACGTCACGAATGCGTTCGCGGCGGCCGGTGGAACCGACGAGGAGACGCTCGACAAGGCCAAGGAGCGCGCGCGGCGCCTGGTGCGTTCGCAATGCCGCGCCGTGACACTTGACGATTTCGAGTATCTCGCCATGCAGGCGGGCGACATCGCCCGCGCCCATGCGCTGGCCCTGTACAATCCGCAATTCCCGACTGTGCCGGTGCCGGGCGCGGTGAGCGTCATCATCGTACCCAACGCGAAGCGCGATCCTAATGTGCCGTACGCACCCACGCCGTCGGACGGACTGATGCGCACCGTGTGCGCCTATCTCGACCAGCGCCGCCTACTTACCACGGAAGTCTACGTCGTCGCGCCCACGTACCAGCAGATCGTGGTGACGGCGGAGATCGTCGCCAAAGACGACGCTGACACGGCTGCGGTGCAGGATGCGGTGACCCAGGCGCTCTCGACCTATTTCGACCCGATCCTCGGCGGCGACGACAAGACCGGATGGCCGTTCGGCGGCACCATCTACTACTCGAAAGTCTATCAGCAGATCTTCACGGTGCCGGGCGTCGACTCCATCGAGAGCCTCACGATGACGCGTGACGGCATCGACTTTGCCGAATGCACCGACGTACCGATCAACGCCAACGGACTGCTCTCCTCCGGCAGCCATCAGCTCCAGGTTCTCTACGCGGACGAGGTGACGCCATGACGGCGCACGCCTTCTTTCCTGGGACGCTGGGGCCCGCGCAGCAGGCGGCGTTGCACGTGGGACCGCAGGACGCGTTGCCATTCGATCCGCGCGCGCTGGTGCTCTATGGGCGCTGCGGCCTCGACCCTAAGGACGGATTTGCCGCCGGCACGCTCGATCAGATCGAGATCGAGCCCTGCCACATGATGATGGAGCTTGCGCCTGCACCGGGCGCCGAGCGCCGTCTCATCGAAGCGTCGGGCAGCTTCGGCGGCCTGAAACCGCCACTGAACGTCGCAGCAGCGGCAGGAGGCTCGATCTATATCGCCGATCGCGGCAACGCTCTCGTCAAGTATTTCGATCCGTGCGATTGCGCGTTCAAGCCGCTGCCCTGCATCTCGACGGCGCCCGCCGACGCGACGAATACGCATCACTTCGTACCGCTTGACCGGCTGAGTGATCCGGTGGGGCTTGCGGTGTCCGGCACCCAGCTCCTGATCGCTGACCGCGGGCACCACCGCGTCGTCGTGGTGGGACTCGTGGGGGCCGTCCCGCGCGCGTCGCTGCGCCTGCCCGGGCCGACGGGGTTGCGGGCCCTGTGGTCGCCGTTCGCCATCGCCGTGGATTCCCACCGACGCATTTATGTGAGCGACCCCGATCATGCGCGCCTCGATCTGTTTTCACCCGAAGGCCGCTGGCTCAAGGGCTGGACTGCGATGGGCGCTATCGGCGCGCTCGCGATCGACTGCGACGATCGGCTTTATGCCGTGGCCGGCGATTACGCGCGCGACGCGGCCGGCAATCCGGCGCCGGCCGCGGTCGAGATCTCGGACGGAGCGATCAAGCCTGTCACCGACAACGTTGCGCAACTGCGCGCATGCTTTCCCCGCAATCCGGTATCGAGCGACAACGCCGGACGGTTGCATTTGCTTTGCGCCACCGGCCAGACGGCGGTGTTCGATCTTCAAGGGCTGCCCGTCGCCGAGAAGAACGCGGCCGCACTGCTGTTGGTCGCGAAAAGCGGGAGTTATCTGTCCAGGCCGCTCGATTCCCGGCGGCGCGGCTGCATTTGGCACCGCGTCGTGCTGACCGGCCATCTGCCCGCCAAGACGCGCATCGACGTCCAAACCACGACATCCGACGTGGCGCTGAACGACGCGGAGCTCGCCGATCTGCCGGCGCAGGCGTGGAGTAATCCCATCTCCATTCGCAATTTGACGAGGGGCGTCGCCGACTGCCTCGTCATGAGCCCGCCCGGTCAGTATCTCTGGCTCAAGCTCGTCTTCGCGGGCGACGGCAAATCGACGCCGCGTCTTTCGCGCATCGTCGTCGAATATCCGCGTGTCTCGCTGCGCCGTTATCTGCCCGCGGTGTTCGGCATGGACCCCATGTCCGCGGACTTCACAGACCGCTTCACGGCGCTGTTCGACACCACGCTGCGCAGCATCGAGCGACGTATCGACACCATCAATGAGCTGTTCGACGCGGCGACTGCGCCTGCCGCAGGCCCGCGCGGCAATCCTGCGACGGACTTCCTCTCCTGGCTCGCAAGCTGGATCGGCGTCACGCTCGGCGCACAATGGCCGGAAGCGTTGCGCCGTGCCATGCTCAAAGCGGCGCCCCAGCTCTACACTTTGCGCGGCACGCGCTACGGGCTGTGGCGCCAACTCCTGGTGTTCCTGGGGCTCGTCCGCAGCTGCGACGGCGCCTGTGAAGTCACCCGCTGCAAGCCTCTGCCGCTCAACTGCACAAAGCCGCCGGCGCCGTGCCCCAACGAACCGCCGCCGCTCATTCTCGAGCATTTCAAGCTGAGGCGCTGGCTGTTCGTTGGCGCGGGCAAATTGGGCGATGACTCCGTGCTGTGGGGCCAGCGCATCGTCAACCGCAGCCAGCTCGACTCTAATGCCCGCGTCGGCCCGCTGACGTGCCCGCCCGACCGACGTCCGGCGACGCAACTCATCTCGACTCCCGACCCGCTGCGCGATCCGTTCCTCTACTACGCCAACCGCTTCAGTGTGTTCGTGCCGGCGCGCGTGAAGAAGCGGACTTGGCAGCGCAAGGGCCTCGAAAAGCTTCTCGCGCAGGAGTCTCCTGCTGGGGCGTTGTGGCAGATCGAGTACGTCGAGCCGCGCTTCCGCGTCGGCGTGCAGGCGATGATCGGACTCGATACGGCGATCGCGCGCGTTCCATCGGGCATCAGGCTCAACGACAACGCACTCGGACACGGCACCGTGCTTCCGCCGCGGCCTTCGTCGCCGCTGCGTACAGGCGACGCGCGCGTCGGCGAAACGACGCGACTGAATTGAACGGAGGGCGAGGCATGAGCTGCAAACATGAGCATGGCTCACAGACCGTCTGCGAAGCCTGCACCTTCGAGCCATTCGTGAAGAACAACTACTTTACCGGCAAGATGATGGGCGCGGCCGACTTCATCGCGGAGACACGCTATCACTCCGAGAAGCTCCGCCTGCATCAGGCACGGTTGCACGGATGGGGCGTGGTGTGCGGGCTCGACGTGGTACCGCACCCCAACGCAAGCTGCCGCACGCGCTATGTGGTGGTGGAGCCGGGCTCCGCAGTGGATTGCTGCGGCAACGATATCCTCGTGCCCGAGGAGGAGATCCTCGACCTGCTCTGCTATCGCAAGGTGGCGGATCTTGCGAAGGAGAATCCCGCGCGACTACACGCGCTCGGCATCTGTGTGCGCTTCCTCGAATGCGCGACCGAGAACGTGCCGGTGCTTTACGACGATTGCGGCTGCAACGACGACGGCTGCGCGCCCAATCGCATCCTCGAGTCCTACACCTTCGACGTGATCGTCGATCCGCCGCTCTCGCGGCTCAACAAGCTCGACCCGGCGCAGATCGCCGGCGCAGCCTTCGTGCGGCCGCCTGCGACCGGGTTGGCTGCCAATACGCCACGTATCGGCAGCGCCGTGATCGTGGGGACGACGCTGTATGCCCTCGATGCCAAATACGCGCAGAAACTGGTCGTTTACGATCTCGTCGCGCGCCACGGCATGACGCTCGATCTCGGTGCGGACGCATTCGGCCTCGCCGGCAACGCACACTTCGTGTTCGTCGCCACGGCGCCCAAGAGCGGCGGCTCGACGCCGATCGTGCAGGTGTTTCAGCCGGGCGGCACCGGCGCGCTGACGACGCTGGCCAGCGGCACGGCCGCCGCCAACACGCTTGCCATCGGCGCCAGCAGCGATCCCGCCCGCGCCGCGATCCTCTACGTGAAGGAGACAGGCGATCTCCTCGCCTTGGCGCCCGATACGACGAATGGCCTTGCGGGACCGGCCACCACGCTCGGCACGATCGCCGCCAACCTATCATCCTTCCTTGTGGTGCCGGACGGCAGCATGGCCTACGCCATCGACAGCGGTGGCGCGAAAGTGAAAGCCATCACCGTTGCGACGGCGGCAGTCGCCGACCTCGCCACCTCGCTCTCGGGCGCAAGTCCCTCCGCCCTTGCCTACTGGGAGAGCGGGGGTAAGAAACTCCTCGCTGTCGCAAGCGAGACCGCCAAAACGCTGAACCTCGTCGATCTCGGCGCGAGCACGCACCTCGCCTCGCTCACACTCGACCATCCCCCGGAGTTCGTGACAGTCGCGCCGGCCGATCTGGTGCAGGTGATAGAAGAGGACGGCAGCGCCGCCTATCTGCAGACCATCGACGCCGCTCCGCTCCAGGGCGGTCAAACTGCCGTCGTCGGTGCGCCGCGCATGATCGATGGTACGGCGGAGCGCATCGTCGCCTTCACCCAGGCGGCCGAGGCGGGGATCCTCGCTGATTTCGATCAGGCCGATCTGCCCTGCGATGAACTCGTGTGGCATCAGCCCTGCTCCGCCTGCGACATGGCCAATTGCGTCACGCTCGCAACCATCGAGCGTTATCAGGCCGGCGCGGCGATACTTGCTGCCGATCCCGCCGCCACCCTTGCCGACGACATCGCCAAGAAGCAGGCGCGTATCGACAATCGTGAGGGCCGCAAGGTGCTCGCTTCGAGCGAAACCCTGCAGGCCTGGATCGAATGCCTGGAGCTCAAGGGTACGCCCGGGCAAAACGGAAAAGACGGAAAGGACGGAAAGGACGGAGCGCCGGGCAAGGACGGGCTCGGATTCAATCCCAATCTGCCCAAAATCATCGACATCGGCTGGAAGTTTGAAGACAAAGTGGCGATCCAGGACTTCATTGCGATCTACGCGAACGTCCTGACCCAATCCGATCCAAAGACAGCGGTGCAGAAGGCCATCCTCGCGGGCCAGGGCGTGCCGCCGCTCACCATCTACTTCAACAAGGCGATGACGGGCGTCACGCGGCGAACGCTCAGCGTTTCATTCGTGATGCCGCTGCCGACGCCAGGTGTCCACGGCGGCGAGTCTGCCGCCGTCTATCTGCCGATCGACCTACGCATGTACGGCGACATCGTCGAAGTAACGGGTTCGATTCCGACGCCGCACACCGGCGAGACCGCGCCCTACGCCGCGTCGTTCCTTCCGCGATTGGAATTCTTCACCCAGCCCAATGGTCAGCTCGCCTGGCCGGTCTATGTCCTGCTGGCGATTGCCAGCGCCGTCGGCAGCAGCGATACGCTCGACCTGCCGCAATGCATCGTCGCGCTGAAGGGCGACTTCGTGGTCGCCAGCGGACTTGCGATCGATGCGGGAGTGCTCGACGGCGACAATATCGGCGGCAAGGTCGGCGACGGGACCTATACACGGCCCGGCCCGATCACGGGCGGCAAGAACCCGTCGGGCAATCTCGACGAAGGCGGGCTGTTCGAAAGCTGGTTCTTCCTGAGCGGACCGCGATGGGCGGCCGGCACCACCGGCCCGATCGATCCACAACAAGTCCACTCGTTCTTCGCCCCATCGACGTTCGGCATAGCGGCCGCGCCACCCACAGCGAATTTCAGCTCGGCCAGCGATATCGCGAAAGCAACCGGCATCTCGCAACGGCTCGCCGACCGCATCGTGCAGGAACGTGCCAAAAAGCCGTTCACCAGCGGTCAAGATCTCGAGACGCGCCTCAACATCTCAGCTGCCGACCGGAAGAAGCTAGAAGCCAAACTGCTCATGCTGTGACGGAGAACGATCATGGCCATGTATTCGACCGTTTCCGACCGGCTCATCGCCGCGCTCCAGCAACCCACCCCGCAGGATTGCGCGTGCCCACCGCCATGCCCCGCGTGCGGCGGGCTCGAATGCCTATGCCGGCCGCGCTTCTTTCCCGGTCAGGTCTTGACCGATGACGACCTCAACCGGCTGGAGCAGTATGTCATCGCCAAGAACAAACTGCACAATCGCTACTTCCACGGCGCGGGCGTCGTGTGCGGGATGGAAGTCGTGTGCGATCCATGCAGCACGACGAACGTCACGGTGAAGCCCGGCTATGCGCTCTCGCCTTGCGGCGAGGACATTATCGTCTGCAGCGACGCGTCGGTGAACGTGTGCGACCTGATCAACCAGTGCAAGCCTCGGAACGATTGCGACCCCTTCGGCGCGCAGCCGCCAGCCGACTGCAAGCAGGGCATCCAGCGCTTTGTGCTGTCGATCTGCTACAACGAGACGCCGTCGCGCGGTGTGCAGCCGTTAATGAGCGCGCCTTGCGCCTGCGACTGCGGCGGAAGCTGCAGCGGCGGATGTGGATGCAACGGATCGAAGGGCGGCTGCACCTGCGGCAGCAAGAGCACTGCTGCCGCGAAACCGCTGGCAAAGACGCCGTCTAAATACAACGCGCAATGCGAGCCGACGCTGATCTGCGAGGGCTTCAAATTCGCCGCGACCAAATACGTTTCAACGACGACGAACTCGGACGTTTCACGCTTTGGCGTGTGGGGCGTGATCGCGACGAAGGCCACGCAGTTTGGACCGCTCTTCACGCGCCTGATGCTCTGTTACTTCAAGGCCCAGGAGATCAAATCGGCCTATACCGGCCAGTCGTTCGACAGCCTCAACGCATCGCAGCTTGCAGTCATCTACAGCGAGTACGGCGCGGCCTTGCGCGATTTCGCGGAAACGCACCTCACTCATCGCTGCGATCTCGCGCGCAAACTCGCCTGCCTCGACATGCCCGCGGCGACCAACACGACCAACGTGGCCGGCAATCACGTCTTGGTCCAGCCGGTAGTCGCCAGGCCAGGCTCGGCTAACGTGGCCGGCGATCACGTCTTAGTCCAGACGGCATTGTCCAGGTCAGACTACCTCTCGCGGATCGAGACGCTGAACACACTGTGGCTCGAAGTGTTGCGCGACTGCTTCTGCTCGGCGCTGCTGCCTCCTTGCGCCGGCGTGGAGTCCAGCGATTGCATCCCGCTCGCCGTCGTCACAGTCAACGTCGACACGTGCGAGGTGATCGAAATCTGCAACTGGCAGGCCCGCAAGTTCGCGCTGACGTTGCCGTCGATCTTCTATTGGACATCATTCATCAACTGGGGCGCCATCAAAGATGCCATAGCGCGGCTGTGCTGCGGAACAGCCGACCAGAGGCTGTGGGAGACGATCTTTGCCATGATGCAGAAGACCGCCTCTGCCAATGCCGGCGCGCAGCAGACCATTGGCATGATGGAGATGAGGTCGGCCGCCACATCGGGCACGACAAACGGGACGACCTCGGACACAACGACCACCACGGGAGCCGCGACCTCGCCGCTCAACACGTTCAACGCCCTGCTGGGCTTCATGCAGCAGGCCACGCAGCCCGACGGCATGGCGAACCTGCTTTCCGCTGCCCAGCCGACGGCACAGCAGGCCGCCGACATCTTGAGTCTCCGTCAGAGCGTGGACGCCCTTCAAACCAAGATCAACGACCAGGCCGCACAGATCGAACAGCTGCTCAGGAGATAGAACCATGGCGACACAGGACCAGCGACCGCGGTTCTACGAAGGCCAGTACCTGGGCGCGGACGACATCAATGCCGTCGTCGAATACGACCACGAGATGATCGCGCGTCACGAGTTGGGCCTGCACGGCTGGGGCATCGCCGTGGGATTGACACTGCTGGAGCAGCCGACGCCAGGCGCGCCCAAGCGCCAAAACGTGTTCCTCGCGCCCGGATTGGCCGAAGACGGATTCGGCCGCAAGATCGTGGTGCTGACGCCGGCCCAGCTCCCGGACACATTGTTCGCGAAGATTCCCTTTGCGGCCGACGTGGACGATCCGTCCAAAAACAACGGCACGCCGCCGGGCCGCTTCGTCAAGGTCTGGCTCGCTTACGACGAGCAGACGGGCCAGCCGCCGGGCGCGGGCTTCGTCAACTGCGATGCGGGCAACGAATACACGCGGGTCCAGGAAACCTACCGCTTCCTGATCGGGGACCAGACCGACACCCACCGGATATCGGTCGCGGGCCGGACCGTGAATGCCGTCGACGCATTGAAAATCTCAATCAATCCCACGGCGCCGAGCCTTCCCGACGAGAGCGTGCCGCAACAGACGTTCCCGTCAGACAATCTCACGGCGCGCTGGCTGATCCCGATCGGCTTCGTGCGCTGGGTGGTGAACTCCAGCGGCGGCGGATACTTCGTCGACCGCAACATCGATCCCAACGACCGCGGCGACGACCGCATCCGCAAAGTGCGCCACTACATCGGCACGGTCACCGAGGCGATAAACGGCTCCGACGGTGCGCTCGTTCTGCGCAACCGCACGGACGATCCCAACGCCAACGGCCGTTTCCTGGCACGGCTGCAATCCGGCGATCCCTTGAGCGACACCCTGCGTGATCTCGTGTGGGTCGAGGGCAACCTTCGTTCGGTCGGCGACATCCGGATGGCGGGCGGCGCCTTGCGTTTCGCGGACATCAACGGCTCGGACCAGAACACGCCGCTGTCCATCGAGCGAGTCGGCGACAAGCCACTGGTGACAGGCCAGCGCTCGCTCGACGTCCTGATCGGCCCAGACGCGCAGCCCGACAATCGTTTCGCAGTCGCGACGGTAGTAAAGGACGATCCCGACCCGTCGAAACGCCAGCTTTCCGAAAAGCTCTCGGTTCTCTCCAGCGGCAAGGTCGGCGTGGCCAACGATTCACCGGCCTACGCTCTCGATGTCAAAGGCGATCGCATCCGCCTCGAGACGCCGGATGGCTCCAAGGTCCTCGATCTCAGGACCGACGACGGAAGCGGCGTCACGGCAGAGTCGCGTACCAGTGACTTCGTGCTGCGGGCGACCGGCGGCGCGCCGACGCACAACCTAATACTCAATCCCGACAGTTCGGACGGTAACGTGGGCGTCGGCATCGCCACTCCCGACCCCAACTACAAGCTCGATGTGAAGGCCAAGGCCATCAAGCTCGGACTGGAGGACAACGGCGGCGGCCAGCTCATCCTCAAGAATAATCAGAACGATAACAAGATCTACCTCGAGGCGTTCAGCTCGGACGGCACCGACAATGCCGACGAGTTGCTGCTCACCGGCCGCAACGGCGGTTTCGTCCGCGAGATCGCGCTGCAGGCAAAGACCACCTACGTCGCAGGCAATCTGGGCGTGGCGACGGAGACGCCCGACCAACCGCTGACCGTGAGCGGCAACGTCCACGTCATTGGCGACAATATTGTGCTGGAGAACCCTGCCAGGACCAAAAACATTTTTCTTTTCACCAGCGGGTCGGACGTGGACCTCGCCACCACGACGAACGATCTGTCGATCAGGAGCGAAGGCCACAACTGTCTGATCAATTGGCTCACGGGAGACGGCAATGTCGGCGTCGGCACGGGATCGCCGCAGCAGAAGCTCCACGTCGGCGGCGAGTTCGTCCGCATCGAGGGCAACGGCGAGGCCGCATGCATCGGCTGCGGCCCTGGCGACGTCAACGTCGGCAGCTTCAACAGCGCGGTAACCGACGTCTGGTGCTGGAACCAGGGCTACAACGGCTTGATGGATTTTCATTGCGCGCATCTGCACCAAATTTCGGACAGGGAGGCAAAGACCAACATCGCGCCAATCAAGAATGCGCTGGAGACCATCGGACGCCTGCGCGGCGTGCATTTCGATTGGAAGAATGCGCCCAAGCGTCCAGCCGGACAAAAGGAGATCGGCCTCATCGCCCAGGAAGTCGAGGAGGTTCTGCCGCAACTCGTGGCGCACGGTCGCGGCACGGCAACGGTGGCATACACCTCCCTGGTACCGCTGCTGATCGAAGCTCTAAAGGAGCTGAAGGAGAGGAATGACACGCTGGCGCAGGAACTGAAGGTACTGAAGGACCGCTTCAAAAAACGCTCCGGAAAGAGTCAATGACGCTGACCGTCCGAAACTTCGCGATCGAGTGCCGGACACCGGCCGAAGCCGATCCGGCGCGCTCGCGCGAAGTCCTGGACCGTACGCTCGCAGGAATCCGCCGCGATCTGCCGCAGTTCCTGCGGCACGCTCTTTCCGGCCAGGACGCCAGGAAGGACATCGTCTTCGTCGAACGGCTTGCTTTCGAAGCTACGATCTCGGCAGATTGGAGCGAAGATGCCATCGCGGCGGAAATCGGACGCCAGATACTGCGCAAGCTGTGGGCGCACCTCTCCGATCCCGACACACAGCGCTTTGCCGACGCCGCCGAGCTCCTGGCGCGCTTTCTGCTCGACGTCGCGGAGGGCGCCGCGTTCACGCGCGGTTGGCACCGCATGTTCGACGGCCTCAAGGCGTTACCGCTCTCCGCCACGATCCGCACGCTCATTGAGTACGACGCGCACGCCGCCGTCGCGGCCTTTGCGCGGCTCGACCGCGGAAGCGTTGAGAAGATCGTCGCCCAAATGAACGATGCCGACGCGCTGCGGGCGCTGACGGCGGTCGTCGCCGACTCGGCACGGCCATGCCGCGATTTCCGGCAGATCGCAGAGGCCCTGGTGGCGCTAGGTCCGGCCATATTCGCCAGGGGCAGCCCGTCAGCCGGCACAGCGCGCCGTCACGTCGCGCTTGCGGCCACCCTATTCCGGCAGACTGGATTCTCCGCCGACGCGACCACGTTGCGGCTCGCGGATGTCTTGCTTGCGGCGGCGAAATCCGGAGCGTCGCTCGAGAATATGCTCGTCTCGCTGGCGGATCATGGTGACGCCGCCG
>Ga0126381_100006954_pt1 | contig 12565 bp, 5 predicted proteins | sample PanSoiMetPlot_28_FD_96465 | JGI IMG/M metagenome (GOLD analysis project Ga0126381, IMG submission 96465) | Tropical forest soil microbial communities from Panama - MetaG Plot_28 | ecosystem: Environmental > Terrestrial > Soil > Tropical forest > Bulk soil | place: Panama | collected 2016-02-17
AGGACGTTGCGGCCAAGGATAAATATAGGGCCAAGCTAAGGCGCCTGAAAAAGTGGCATGCGCGCGAACTCCCAGGTTGGCTGAAGCCCTGGCGGCAAGCAGTAACTGCTCAACCGCCCACGCTTGTCGCGCCTTTGGATTTCGTCGAACCGATTGCGGGGCAAAACCGTCGAACGCCAGGTCGTACGCAGGATGAACAGCGACTAACTGGCCCTGCAGATGAGTGGAGAGCTCGGTGAGCACCAATCCGTGGTCGGCTATGATTGCCAGAACCTCCTCGCAGTACGTCTTACTCTCGGCTGCACGCTTCAGATCAAAAAGCCGAGCCTCCCAAGACGGGATCTGTACCCCCTTGTAGCCAAGACTCGCCGCCCATTGAGCAATTCCGCTGAGGCTGTTAAACGGGGGATCGGGACTGGCAAACTGGGCCAAAAATATCGCTGGACCTTTCACGGTTCTCATCATTCCTTAGCTGCTCGCTTTCTTTGTGGTAAGCCTTTGACTAGGCTGTCGCCATCACTTGGCCGTTCCTGGATGACTACGAACTGCCGAGGGGAATGATTTTACCTCTAGCGCTCGGCGACCAGACGGACTGTGCCGAGGAGGCCCGAGGGTAAGGGCTCGAGGTTTTCCGTGTCCTGGGGTAGGAAGCGTTGCCCGTAGCGAGCGTTCAAGAGGCGGTAATCGGGAAGAGCTCGGCCCGCGAGCTCGTTGATTGCCGTGTTGTAGACCTCGATCCGGAGGTGGTGCTCGCCTTTTCTAAGCCTCCCGGGAACTTCCAGTTTGTATGGGGGCTTCCAGATCGAGCCCGCCAGCCGGTCGTCAACAAACACCTGGCAGACCTCACGAATCGGGCTCTCGAGGCCAGCCAAAAAACGTGAATGCTTATCGCTTGCCTGGATCTCGCGTCCGGGTCCAAACTCGAGATACGCCTTCTCGCTTTCCTCGGTCAGCCAAAACTGTTTTTCATAAATCGCCTTCCCGGAATAAAAACGCGTGGCTGGATCCTCGCTCCAGGATCGCAACTTCGACATGGCAATGGTTTTGTTCAACCCAGGAAAGGTCACCGTCCAGTCGGATCCGAGATCTATGGTGGCGGCGTCGCCGTGCCTGGCTGGCTTTTCCCTCGGCGAAAGCTTAGCTGGTGCTTCTTTACTCGCGAGAAGAATGCGCGATTCGTAAGCATCGAGCTCTACTGGGACAGTGTCATCGCCGCTCACGGGAGTGGATTGTCCGCTGAATGGATCCCACCATGTGGCATGTTCCGCCTGGGTGCGGAAGCGTAACGTAGTCGACAGCGATCGATTGCTGGTATTTACCAGGAAGTAGACGTTAGCAAACGGCAATTTTCGGTGGACGAAGCCTAGGGCAGAAACTTTCGGTGAGGCGGTAATATCAGGCGTGAAATGTTGCTCAAGTATTGCTCCCAACTGAGGCTCATTAGGCACAAACCAAGCTCTCGCTTGTGATCCCCGGAACAGTGCTTCGGAAATCCGCGCAACGGCCGCAGTGTCGGCTTCCTGCTCCTTCAGACCGGGTGCCTTTGTGGGCAGGCGCTCGGTGGCGATCAGGATGCCGCCCGTCTGGGCATAACGCTCGATGCTGCGATAGGTTTGAAGCGGCAGACGTTCGATATGCGGCAATATCAATACGGGATAGGGGATGCCGATTTTATCGATCGTATCGGCGTCGATAAAATCAAAATTGCTGCCAGAATCGAGAATCTGCGGAATCACCTCGGCACCCAAAAGTCGTTCCGCGGTTTCCGAAACGGAGTCTTTCCCGGCAACAAAGCCCGCCCAAGCGTCATCGGTGGGAACAAGAAGCGCGACGTCCGAGATCGGCTGCCCTTGGCGTAATAGGTAGCTGATCCTTTCTAGGTACAGGGCCAGCTCGGGCATAACCGGCCACCAGGGATTGTGGTCATTGAATGCACCGGCGGCGTAGAAGCTCCAGCCTGGTTCGGGAAGTCCGGGAGGCGAATAGGGCCAACCGTGTCCCACAATCTGATTGACGCCCTCGAGAAAGAAGCGATCGGCGTCAGCCTTCATGTCCAGTGGCGTGGCCCGAAATGCTGGCGAATGCAGCCATGTCCAGGTCTCGGCAGAAGCAATGTTTCTTTTCTCCTGATGAGCGGCCGAGGACGCCCAGCGCGTGGGAGAAAAACTTCGCCACTCGTCGCCTTCGCCTTCCGGGAGATCGACGTATTGATTGCTGGCGAGCGAAACCGCCGGGAGGCCATAAGTCTGGGAACGAAAGTGTGTGCGGTGTTGCGCCGCCCAATCGCGGATTGGCGTGAGATACCGCTCATCGATCAACTCGGTCAGGGTTTTACCCCAGTCATGGCGGATGTCTGCGGTTTCCGGTCCAAAATCTTCGACCAGGGCCGGCAGGTGAGGAAGGAGATCGTAGCCGCGGCGCTTTAAAAACTCCTCGGGCAAATCTCGGGTCCAATCGGAGCCGTACACCTCCAGACTGTCGCTGAACACCGCGTAGGGCGGATTAGGCCCAAACGCTTCGAGCAGGCGATTGCCCACGCTCTCGAGGTGATTCCGAATCGCGTTCCGATCGAAATGATCGAGCACAAAGCCTTCGGCGCCGATGGCAGGACGTTTCACCACCATCCCGGTGCGGCTCGCGATGAACCAGGTTATGGTTTGCGACCGCATTCTGGCAGGCAAGCTTAACCTGCCGTTCCGGATATCAGACAGGTTCAAGGCCTGCCAATCCTGGCCCGCCTCATCTCCGTGGGCCTTGGCTGCTAACAGGTTTTCCCCAGCGCTCAAATCGGGAATCACAGTCGCCTGGGTATCAGCCGGTACCGCCGTTCGAACCACGCGCAGTTTGCCTGCAGCTTCGGTGATCGGAATGTGCGGACCACCGAAGGGCCAGCCGCTGCCAAGCGTGAGGTCGAAACGCAGTCCCAGCTCTCGCGCCCTTTGCGCAGCAAAACGCAGAGCTTCGACGAACTCGTCGGAGAGATAGGGGAAATTATGGAAGTTTCGCTCGGGATCATCGAGCCCTAACGGATACACCGGCTGGAGTTCAATCCCGCCAATGCCGGCTTGCTTCATGGCACTGAGCTCGCGTGCGATTTCCGCTTTGCTGACCGAGGGGCCAAACCACCACCAGCGCATCATGATTCTGCAGTCGGCAGGCGGATTTTGAAACCCAGAGCGCAAGCCCGCCAAGCCGGCAGCCTGCGGGAATGCTCGTCCGGCCAAGACGGCAAACAAAAAGCCCAGCAGGAGAACCAGCCGCCGGTCCCATTTCATGTCAACGGCGTCTTTCGAAGACATAAAACCTGCTTTCAGACAGCCCTAAAATCATGGCGATCTTTATGACTCATTTTCATGCAAGTTATGATAACTTACATTTTTGCTTGGTCGAGGAAGACCGGATTTTCGCCGTTCCAACATGAAGAGACGCTCGAAAACAGTCAAGCTGAGCGACGTTGCGCATGAGGCGAGGGTAAGTACCGCGACGGTTTCGCGCTTTGTAAGCGCACGCGGAGGCATCATGCCCGAGACCCGCGGCCGGATCATCGAGGCCGCGGCCCGTCTGGGTTTTGATCTTGAGCGAGGCCGGAAATCGCGAATTATCGCCTTTCTTCTCAGCAATCGCCACGCGCTCCATCCCTTCCATTCGGCCGTGCTCATGGGCGCGCAGGCTTATTGCGCCGAACACGACTACGCTGTGCTTTTTCTGCCGTTTCACTATGCCACGGCCGCCGAAGCCAACGAGGTTAGGCTGCCAGAAGTTCTGCTGCAACGCAAAATTGTTTCGGGAGTGATCGTGGCTGGGACCAACTCGCGGCCTCTGCTCGAGCTGCTCACGGCCAAGGGAATACCCTGGGTGGTCTTAGGAAATAACGTAATCGCGGCCGGCGACGGCGAACTGAGCGGCGGTGACGCGGTCTACTTCGATGATATAGACGGCGCATATGAGTTGACCCGCTATTTGCAGACTTTGGGGCATCGCCAGATCGCTTTCATTGGCAAGTTGAGCCTGCCCTGGTATTCGCGGCGCTACCAGGGGTACGCCCGGGCGATGCACGAAGCCGGCCTGACGGTACAGGTGAATGAACGCAATTTCCGCGAGGGCGAAGACATGGGCTATCTGGCTACCAAGCTAATCCTGCAGCACGCCCATGCCCCAACAGCAATCTTTGCCGGAGATGACAGCGCAGGACGCGGAGTTTATCAGGCTGCCCGCGATTGTGGTCTCAGAATTCCCCAAGACCTCAGCGTAGCGGGGTTCAACGATATTCCCGAGGCTGCCGCACTTCACCCGCCGCTGACTTCGGTACGCGTGTTCACCGACGAGCTGGGCAAGCAACTGGCGGAAGTCCTGCTCAGCCGCATCGCCAGGCCGGATTCCCCGCCTCAAACCCTGGATTTGCCCACGCAGCTCATCCGGCGCGAGTCCTGCGCTCCCCCGGCCGCGTCCCTTGGCTCGGCCAGCCAAGGTCTCACCGCCAAGAGCGCGGCTCAGTAAGTTCCCTAGAGGCAGTGCCCATCCTGAGTTCGTGTAATTTTACATAGCTACTCTGAAATTTTTCTTGACACTTTCGAATCATGCATGATTTAGTAACGCCGGCGGTAGTTCGGCCGCCACCCAACGGTGATTCAGCCCAAAAACCCATTTTGCAATGCAGAATGTCGCCAGCAGGAGAGTCATTTGCCGGACGGCGTTGCACCGGTCGCATTGCGCAGTTTTTCTTTCAGTTCGATCCTGGTTCGGTTTGCGTCTGTGTTTCGCATTGCGCAACACGCTCGGGCGGCGGGAAACCGTTGACAAGCTTTGACCTGAGGCAGTACACGAAGCGCGCTGGTGCCGCTCTGCTTCAGAAAGTCGAATGGTTCTTCCACGCTAGTTGCTTGTGGCTGATCCAGGTTCTGAGGAGTTAAAAAATGTGTCGGAAATTGTGTTGGCTCTTGGTGCTGTCGACCGCTCGATTTGCGGTTCTCTCCCCGTCCACGCTGATGGCGCAACAGATCGCGGTTGCGGAGGTCTCCGGACAAGTGTCCGATCCGAACGGGGCCGCGCTGCCAGGGGCGAGTGTGAAGATGACAGAGACGGATAAAGGAATTGTTCACACGGCCACAAGCGATTCCAATGGAAATTATTTGTTCCCCGGACTGCCAGTCGGACCTTATCGCTTCGAAGTCACCAAGACCGGGTTTAAGACTTACGTCCTCAACAACATCGTGCTGCAGGTCAACGATCACGTTTCTTTTAATGCGCCGCTCACCCTTGGGAGCGTGAACGAGACGATCGAAGTCTCGAGCGACGCGCCGCTGCTTCAGACCGAGAACGCGGCCATTTCGAACGTGGTGGACTCGCGCCATATCGTAGACCTCCCTTTGAATGGGCGTTACGCCACCCAGCTGGTATTGCTGGCGGGCGCCTCACTGAACGCGCCTGGGGGAGATGAAACCGGAAGCAAAAACTTTTACAGCTCGCAAACCATCTCGGTGGCAGGCGGGCAAGCCAATGGAACCAACTACATGCTCGATGGCGGTGACAACAATGACACGTTTTCCAACGTGAATCTGCCGTTCCCATTTCCCGATGCCCTCCAAGAATTCAGCGTGGAAACCAGCGCGCTGCCGGCGCGCAATGGGTTGCACCCAGGCGGCGTGGTCAATTTGGTGACCAAATCTGGGGCCAACCAGATTCACGGCGACGCCTTTGAGTTCTATCGCGACGGAGTTTTTAACGCCACCACCAAGCGATTTGTCCCCAGCACCAGTTCTGCAGCTCCCAAGCCGGACAGCTTGCTGCGAAACCAGTTCGGCGGAACCGTGGGCGGGCCGATCATTCACGACAAATTGTTCTGGTTCGCCGGTTATCAGGGCACACGATCGCGGCAGACGAGCAGCCAGCAGGCTCACACAGCAACTCAGGCAGCTCTGAACGGAGATTTTACGGCTTTGGAAAGTCCTCCCTGCGTCTCCAGGGCCAAAACCTTGACGGGCGGTTTTTCGGCAAACAAGATTAATCCCAACAAGTATGATCCTGCAGCTATCAAACTCTTCCGCTCCGGATACGTGCCCCTCTCAACTGACCCCTGCGGCCTGCTGAGTTATGTGCAGCCGATCGTCAACAACGAGGATCAGGTGATTGGAAAAGTGGATCTGATGATTAGCCAGAAGCAGAGCCTATCCGGTCGCTACTTCATTGTCGATTACCGTTCTCCCGCGCCATTCGACATTCACAACCTGATTCTGACCCAGTATCAGGGCAACAAGGAGCGCGCGCAGACCTTTACGCTCGGACATACTTATACGTTCACCTCGTCGTTCATTAACTCGCTGCATGGCACGGTGAGCCGACGGCGCGACGACCGTTCTGTCGACCCACGCGATATCAACCCCACTACGCTGGGCGTCAACATGTATGTCGCAGTGCCCGATTTTCTGCTGTTTAACCTCACGAGCTATTTCATGGTGGGGTGCGGTACCTGCGCGCCTGGATTTTTCAACGTAAACACTGGGCAGGTGGCGGATGACATCGACTGGATCCGCGGTCGGCACCATTTGGCTTTCGGCGCGGATTATATACACACGCAAAACAATACCCTGAGCGGGTACGACGAAAACGGAACCTTCTCATTCACGAACATCGTGACCGGTGACGGGCTGGCGGATTACCTCCTCGGTCAGCATGCCGCATTCACGCAAAGCCGGGCACAAAAAGTCGCATATCGGGAAAATATTCCCAGCCTTTACCTGCAGGATACCTACAAAGCGAACAAGAACCTGACCATTACCGCCGGATTGCGCTGGGAGCCCACGATCCAGCCCGCGGACTACTTCCGCCGCGGCAGTATCTTCAACCTGAATGACTTCTTAAAGAATGTCCACAGTTCCGCCTATTCGAGCAGTGGTCTGCCAGGAAGTTTCCCGCCTGCAGGAATGCTTTACCACGGCGATTCCGGAGTTCCCGCGGGCTTTACCGATAACCACATGCTGAATTTCGCTCCCCGCTTCGGGATCGCCTGGGACCCGAGCGGCAGAGGCAATCAGAGCATCCGCGCGGGGTATGGAATTTTCTATGATTCCAGCATGGTCTGGTTCTCGCAGCGGCTCACCTCGAACCCTCCCTTTGTGAACCAGATTGATACAACCCAGGGATGTGGAACCTTCAGCAATCCTTGGCTCAACTACAGCACAGCTGCAGGCTGCGTTTCTGCCTCAGCTACGAGTCAGAACCCATTCCCCGGCGGCACCACGGTTTTCCCCTCCGGCTCATTTTGGGTGAGCCTACCGAACCAGATGCGGCCCATGTACATGCAGCAGTGGAACGTCAGCTACGAGCGCCAGTTTTTGAACGAGTGGTCCTTCTCCTTGGCGTATCTGGGCAGCCGCAGCCTCCATGTGCCCCTCGCCTATGACGCCAATTACATTGAGACCAGTTCAGCAGTGTGCGGGGAAGCGATCTTTGGCAAGGCGGGTTGCACCACGGGAAATGAATCGCAACGGCGGCTTCTTTACCAGATCGCCACCGCGAACGGCACCCAGCTTCCGCCCAAAAATGCGGTCACGTCCCAGTATGCCGAGGGACTCGGGATCATCGATTTTGCTGACGATAGCGGCTACTCCAATTACAACGCCGCCATGGTAACCCTTCGGCATCGTTTTCGCCACGGATTCAGTGCGCAGGCCAACTATACTTTTTCCCACTGCCTGAGCAACGGAGATTTTAACGGAGACTTACGGCAGAGCTACTACTCGATTCAGACCAACCACCGCCTGGACTACGGCAGCTGCAATTTCGATATCCGGCACAACTTCAACCTCTCCATGGTCGCCACAAGCCCTTTCCGTGGGACGGGAGCAACGAAGTGGTTGCTCGGTGGCTGGCAGTTTGCTCCTTCGGTGCGCATTCTGAGTGGCTACGCAGTGAACGTTGTGAATGGCAAGGATTCTCTGGCCGATGGCAATGAAAGTTCCGGCTCGAACGTTGGCGCCCGGCCAGAATTGGTTCCCGGCCAACCCGTCTACGTCAACAAATGGGTAAGCGGCTCGGCTTGTCCGGGTGGGGTCTCCATCTGTTATGAGTTCTTAAACCCGGCCGCTTTTGCCGACCCAACCAGCAGTTCGGCTCCGGTGGTAATCAATCCGGCGAAGGGCAACGTGTATGCGTACACGCCGGTCCGCCGCGACGGGTTCTACGGGCCGGGATTGCTGCGCTTTGACGCCAGCCTCAGCCGCCTCTTTCCCATCCGGGAGAGAACCCAGGTTGAATTTCGGTTTGAGGCTTTCAACGCTTTTAATAAGGTCAACCTCAGGCCAACCAGTGGAATCGGCGGAGCGGCAGGCCTCAACGGTACAACTTTCGGCTTTATCACCGGGTCACCCAGCCCTGGCTTCTTCCCCAGTGATTACGACCCGCGCATTCTGCAGCTTGCCGTCAAGTTGCACTTCTGAGATCACAGCGGGGAAAGTTCTTCCGCCTTGCTCTCGACAACCCTGCCCAGAAACTCGATATTCGATCGTGCTGAGCCGTGATCCTGATGGCGACGGTGGCTGGCGAGCAGAGCGCTAACTTAGGCGGCATGGAATTCCACACGGCTCGATCATTCGCGTCAATTGGCGTTCTCGTGCCGTTCAAACCACTCCTTTACGGCTTGGTCGAGCGCCTTTAAATCCGGCCTGGTATGCGCCGCTTCGACCGACTCGCGCCACTCCTGGTTCAAGTCTCCCAGATCAACACTGGACCCCACGCGCACATACAGAGGAATCTGATGCAACTCGGCATGCACGGTGACAGTTTCGCCGCCGTCTGAAACTTTGTCCGGATCCCAAGCGTCGCGCCATTTTGATCCCGCCGGCAAATAGATCTTTTGCGTGCGCTCATCTTTTTGCCAGATGGGCGAAACCAGTAAATCCGGGCCGTAGAGATAAGTCCACCAGTTCATCCATGCGTCCTTTGCCTTGGGATCCTCTAGAAACAAGGGACGTACGATGGGCATTCCGCTGGTGTGCGCTTCCTGCGCGCATTGATAGCTGTAGTCGGCGATCCGTTGGTGCAGGCGCGCATACAGCCGCCATATGGCGATCAGAGTCTCGTCATAGCTGGGGGCCCGTGGCAAGTCCCAGAAGCCGACATTTTTGGTTGGCCCGACTTCCATAATGGGGGTAAAGGCGCTGAAAGCGAGCCAACGGGCGCAGGTTTCTTGTTCGAGCAGTTGACGGTTATAACCACAAGTATCGGAACCCCAATTGGGATATCCCATGATCGCGGAACGCTGGACGGCTACGATCTCGGCACGAAGACCTTCCTGGGTCCCAGCGATGTCACCTCCCCAGAAGACCCCATAGCGTGAACTGTCGGTGTATGCCGCCCGAGGCATAAGCACAAAATCGCCGTTGGGATGGTACTGCTTGCTCACCTCGTAAGCGGCTTCGAGATACAGGACCGGATATGCATTACGGTTTTCGCGCAGCGAGCGGCCGTCAAACGCTCGATCCGGGCCATCGTCGGGAATGTCCTCCTCGCTTCGATCCATCTTGAAGCCGACAACACCCAGCTTAAGCAACCTAGCAACTCCGTCCTGCCAGTAGCGCTTAGCTCCAGGGTTGGTGAAATCAACTAGTGGATAGTTGCCATGCAGGGGCTTGGGGTTCTGGTCGGGCAGATTGTAATGCCGGGCCAGGGCTTCTTTCGCCATTTGCCCTTGAAAATAGGGTCCGATCCACATCAGCATTTGCGAGTGCTGCGCGTTTAACCAGGCGATGGATTCTCGAAAATGGGGCAGGCGCTGCTCGTCGATTGCAAAGTCATCGTAACCTTGAGGACCGGGTCCCCAAGGGCGATCGATCCAGTACACGCCGTTCGGAATCCCGTAGGCTTTCATCATCAAAACGTCTTCCATAAACTCCGAGTTGAAGGGCCCTGTCACGGGAGTGCCATCGTAATAGGTCGCGCGCTGGGTGTTTTCGTCTCGCCAGCGCCAGGGAGAATACATCCATTTCGGAGGCAGGATCGCGGGTCCGGCATCCAAGCTATGAGCACGAACCAGAGCCGCTGGATCTGGCGCCGTATAGATTTTGAAATCCAGTGACGGTCCATCAAACCCAATTTGTACACGCTTCGGATCCTCAGCACAGAAGTCGTAATGCCCGGGCCAGGCGCCTTTGACAAACAGAGCATATCCACGCGACGACAAGTAAAAGGGAGCGTAAAGTCCCAGTGTGGGCTTGACCAGCATCTCCACTTTCTGGCCGTGCAGGTTCATGGCTTCCGTGCGACCTGGAGCCCAGGTCTCTTGTTGGGGACCGTCCACGAGACGCTCCATGAGGCCGGTGTAGTATTCGTCGGGGCCACACTGGGCGCCGAAGCCCCAACCCATAATGTTCGTATTGGGCTCGGCGCTGAGGGAAACCAGAAAGTCTGAAGCCTGACGCTTCAGCGAAAGCCTCACCATGCGGCCGTCCGGCATGCGTAGGTGGCGATCGGAGTTTTCATCTGGATGGAGATTGGCGGTCAACGTTTCCGGCAAGAGACTTCGGCCCGAGGCCGTCTGATAGTAAAAATCATCGAGCGTTAGCCGGTCTCCGGCTTGGTTGTGACCGTCCGCGGCGATGCTCAGCGGAATCGACAGCATGCTGCCCGCATGGTGTTCTTCATCGGGCTCGCTTGCCTGGGCACCAGTAAAAGTAAGGAGTACCCCCAGTCCTGCCAACAACCAGATTAGGTTTTTCTTCATTGTTTCTCCCGATTAGAAATGCCTTTCCAACCCATACCTCGCGTGACCAATTTTCTACAACTGACGTGAAACTCGGTATTTTATGGTAGGCAAGAACCCGAAGCCGGAACCGCTCTCGAGCTTGCTAGATTTCACTTGGCAAACGGCTGGTCTCCGGCTTATTTTCGTTTCTTTGACTTCTCTTTCCCGGCAGGCGATTGCCACGGTAAAAACCATCTCGCTCCGGTTTCGAACTTCATGAGGGCAACCTAAGAAGGAAGGCCTGAAACGATGCCCAGCCGTCGCGAATTTCTCGATCGTTCCCTTCCAGTGGCGGGGATTCTGGTCGCTCGACCTCAGATCAAGAGATGGGCAGCATGGAGTGCTTTCGACAACGGCGAGCGAGCGGCTTCCCCCGACTCCCGGAGCGAGGTGCCGCGTATCCTCGAGCGCATCAAGCCGCCGGTTTTTCCCGACCGCAGCTTTGTCATTACCAAGTTTGGGGCCGTAGGGAACAATAGCTCCGATTGCACGGCAGCTTTTGAAAAAGCCATTGCCGCTTGCAGCCAGGCCGGAGGAGGTACGGTGGTCGTACCCAAAGGCGAGTTCCTTACCGGTCGAATTCGGCTTAGAAGTAATGTCAACCTCCGGGTCGAGGCCGAGGCGACGATTCGATTTACTCGCGATTCGTCGAAATATCCTCTGGTCTTGACCCGTTGGGAGGGCGTGGAACTCATGAATTTTTCGCCTTTTATCTACGCCTTTCAAGCAGAGAATATCGCCATATCGGGGAGCGGAACCATCGACGGCAATGCCGACTGCGAACATTGGTGGCCCTGGAAGGGGCGCCCGGGTTGCGGCCCGACGCCCGCCGGCCCAACCCAGGAAAGAGACCGTAATCATTTGTTCGAATTGGGTCAGAGACGTGTGCCGGTGGAAGAGAGAGTCTTTGGCGAGGGACATTTTCTCCGGCCGCAATTCATCCAGCCTTATCGTTCGAAGAACATCCTCATCGAGGGAGTCACGCTGGTTGGATCTCCCATGTTCAACGTGCATCCGGTCCTCTCAAGCAATATTACGGTTCGAGGACTGAAGGTGATCAGCTCCGGCCCGAACACCGATGGCTGTGATCCCGAGTGTTCGAGGGATGTGCTCATCGAGAATTGTTTCTTCAATACCGGCGACGACTGCATTGCCATCAAGTCGGGCAGAAACGAAGATGGGCGGCGCGTGAACGTGGCTTCGGAGAATGTGGTGATCCGGAACTGTCGCATGCAAGACGGTCATGGAGGACTGGCTGTCGGCAGCGAGATTTCTGGCGGATGCCGCAACGTCTTTGCCGAGAATTGCCAGATGAACAGCCCCCATCTCGATCACGTAATTCGCATTAAGAACAACGCCATGCGTGGTGGGGTGATAGAACACATCTATGTGCGTAACTTTCAAGTAGGGCAGGTCGGGGTTGCCGGGGTCAACATCGATTTCCTCTACGAAGAAGGTTCCGCGGGAACATTCACCCCCATCGCGCGGCAAATTGAGATTCGCCAGCTCACCACCCAGAAGGCGAAGTACGCACTCTACCTGCGCGGCTTAAAAAATGCACCTATCGAAAATGTCCGGCTGGCCGATTGTGACTTCGAGGGTGTGGACCAGGGAAGCATCATCGAGGATGTAAAAAACTTATCGCTTGATGATGTCCGGGTTAATGGTAAGCCAATCGGTCCGAATTCTTGAGCGCGGAGACCGCCTTCGGCGGTCCAGAAATTCTAGTTGTTATTCGGGACCGCGTCGTTGGCCGGCTCGTAGGTGCTGGAATTCAAATATTCATAATCGTTCCAACCGGTGATTTCGTGCGCCCCGGACCCATTC
>Ga0126381_100006955_pt1 | contig 12563 bp, 11 predicted proteins | sample PanSoiMetPlot_28_FD_96465 | JGI IMG/M metagenome (GOLD analysis project Ga0126381, IMG submission 96465) | Tropical forest soil microbial communities from Panama - MetaG Plot_28 | ecosystem: Environmental > Terrestrial > Soil > Tropical forest > Bulk soil | place: Panama | collected 2016-02-17
CGACTTCATCGGTAGCAGCGGCGAGACGCCCTTCACGGATCGCGCGCCAAAGCGCAACGTGAGCTTCGGTTTCCTGAGCAGAACCGCTGAATCTGGAGTAGCGCTCGCCCGCCTCTTCGTCGGAGATGGCTTGATAGACCAGCTTCTTTCCGATGGCGTGGGCAATGACCTCGGTAGCATCGCCAAAGTTCAGGGATCTGGGCCCGGTGATGGAAAGAATTCGGCCTTCGTACTGGGTATCGAGCAGAGCCGCCAATGAAACCGCAGCGATATCTTCAGAATGGATAAAAGGCCGGCTGCCGTTTCCGGTGGACGATCGCACGATTCCTTCCGTCTTGATGGAGTGCGCCCACGCAAGCAGATTGTTCATGAATCCCGTGGGCCGTATGAAGGTGAACGCCACGCCTGAGGCTCGTATGGCAGCCTCGCCCAGTTCGTGCCACGCCCCGATCGCAAGGCCGTGCTCAACATCGAGCGACGACAGCTTGACGATTCGCCGGACTCCTTCTTCTCTGGCGACGGTCGCCGCGGCCTCGTCTCGCTGCGGGATCTCCGGACCGACGTTGACCAGAAAGAGAGTATCGACGCCCTTCATCGCCAATCGAGTCGTTGCAGTATCCGCGAGATCGCCCATGCGTATTTCCGCAGATTCTCCAAACAGAGCATATGCCTTCTCCGCGCTGCGGACGAGAACTCTCGGACGGATGTTTCGCGCCACCAACTGCCGCACGACTCGTGCACCAACATCGCCGGTGGCACCTGTGATCAGATATGTCATTCTGCCTCCCGTCGCGACCTGATGGGTCACCCGTCGCGTCTTTAAGAGAGAGCCTAAGCGCAATTGAGCCTTTGTCTACTCGCGTTCCGGTCGCGATGTCGCTACTGCGCCTTCGCGGTCTGGAACTGATTTGTTAAATGAATGCTCACATTTTGGGGGTAGACTTCATTCAGTATGCGGAAGCCAGTCAGGAGTTCGATTCGGCGACGCCGGCCGACTCAGAAGCGGGCACAGGAGACCGTGGACGCTATCCTTGAGGCAGTAATCAGACTGCTCAAGCGCAACGGTGCATCCACGATTACCACCAACGGCATTGCCGAAGCAGCGGGCGTAAGCATTGGCTCGGTCTACCAGTACTTCCCCGACAAGCGTGCGATCTTTATCGCACTGCACGAGCGGCATATCCAACAGGTCGACCGGGTGCTTCAGGGGAAGATCAGCGAGAGTGCCGGCGAGCCGCTCGACCGGCTGGTCTCCGATCTGATGGACGGAATGATCGAGATCCATGCATCCGATCCGGAACTCGCCGCTCTTCTGGATTCTGAAGTTCCGCACAGGACCGATGGAGCCGGGGAGTTCTCGCTCAGGCTTCATGAGCCTCTCCGAAGGGCGCTCGCACAGCACGCAGAGAATCTGGGAGGGACCGCAAAGCTGGATCTGCGGGCTTTTCTTCTGAGCAACATGCTGGAAGCTTTTGGACACGCCGTTGTGCTGCGCCGGCCGCGTGCGCTGTCACAACGAAACGCAAGAATCGAGGCCTGCAAGGCGATCCTTGCCTGTCTCAAAACCTAGATGGACCGGATCTACTTCATCGCGGTTGCTGCGAGCCCCTCGTACCGGACAATCTGCGCATGAGTCTCGGCGGCCATGTCGGCGTCCGCCTGCCACTGGCGGTACCATTGCATCGTCCACTCGAGTGCTGCCTCCAGGTTGAGGCGAGGCCGCCATCCGAGTTCGGCGCGGGCCTTGCTGGAATCGAGCTTGAGATAGTGCGCTTCGTGCACGCTGGAGGTATCGTCCCGTACCCACGCTGCTCCCGGCCCCCACATCTTTACCAACCGGGTAGCGATGCGCTCGACGGGCCACGCGTCGTCTTCCGCGGGGCCGAAGTTGAACGGAGAAGCTGCTTCCGCCTTCCCCGCCAGCAGATGTTCGGCGAGCGTGATGTAGCCTTGCAGCGGCTCAAGCACGTGTTGCCACGGGCGAATGGCATGAGGCCGGCGGATGAGGACCGGCTGGCCAGCGTGGAATCCGCGAATCAGATCGGGAATCAGCCGATCCTCTGACCAGTCGCCGCCGCCGATCACATTTCCAGCGCGCGCGGTGGCGATCGCAACGTGATGGTCGCTGAGGCGACCCAACGAGAAGTAGGAATCGCGATATGCAGCCGCAACGATCTCCGCGCACGCTTTGCTCGACGAGTACGGATCGTGCCCGCCGAGCGGATCGGTCTCGCGATAGGGCCATGCCCATTCACGATTCTGATAGCACTTGTCGGTCGTAACGCAAACAACAGCACGCACGCTGGGCGATTTGCGAACCGCCTCGAGCAGGTTTGCCGTGCCCATCACGTTTGTTGCGTAAGTGACTAGCGGGTCTGCGTAGGAGCGGCGCAGGAGCGGCTGAGCCGCCAAGTGAAATACAACCTCGGGCTCAAAGTCGGTGAGCGAGGCTTCCAGTTTCGGATAGTCCTGGATGTCGCCGCGGTCATCGTCGACGACGTTTCCCACGGAAGCCAGCGTGAACAGGTTCGGCTCTGTCGAGGGATCGAGCGCGTAGCCGCGGACCTTTGCGCCTCTGGCCGCGAGCCACAGAGCCAGCCAGCCCCCCTTGAAGCCCGTATGCCCGGTGAGAAAGACGCGCCGGCCCTGCCAGGGATTCGTGGGGTGACGGTTCGGTGCCCCCGCGGACGGGTCCTTGTCCGCGGGTTGATTCACCACGTCTTCCACGGAGCCCTCCCGCTCGCCCAGAGTTCTTCGAGCCGTTGCTTGTCGCGCAGGGTATCCATCGGCTGCCAGAACCCTTGATGGAAAAACGCCTGCACCTGCCCTTTGGCCGTCAGGTGCTCGATAGGTTCTCGCTCGAATGTGATGCTTTCGTCGGCAATCTCGCCGATTACCTTCGGAGACAGGACAAAGAATCCCCCGTTAATCCACCCGCCCTCGCCCTCGGGCTTTTCGCGGAACCCGTGCACTTCACTGCCCTCGACGCTGAGACCGCCGAAGCGTGCGATCGGACGCACCGCGGTGATCGTTACCTGCTTGCCGTGGCTCTGGTGGAAGGCAATCGAGGCGGAGATGTCGACGTCGCTCACGCCATCGCCGTAGGTCATGCAGAAGGCCTCTTCGCCCTCCACATATTGGGCGATACTGCGCAACCGGCCGCCGGTGCCGGACGTGTCCCCGGTATCGACGAGGGTCACGCGCCACGGCTCGGCTACGCTCTGGTGAACCTGCATGCGGTTTTCCTGCATGTCGAAGGTCACGTCAGACATGTGCAGGAAGTAGTTCGCAAAATACTCTTTGATCAGATAGCCCTTGTAGCCACAGCAGATGATGAAGTCGTTGATCTTGTGTTGGGAATAGATCTTGAGGATGTGCCATAGAATCGGGCGCCCCCCGATCTCGACCATAGGCTTCGGACGGATCGTCGTCTCTTCGCTGAGCCGCGTGCCGAGGCCACCGGCCAGGATAACTGCTTTCATTTGATCCCCTTGCTACCCAACCGCGCAGCCGGCAGCACATTTTGGTACCTTGGTGGTTTTCCTTGACTAATACAGTACACCGCGTTCATCCGATTGGATATGCTTGGGGAGTGGACCCCAGATGACGAATGGCAGTGAACGGCTACGGCAGCAGATTCTTGAGCTGACGGCCCAGTACTTCGCTGAGGCTTTCCCCCCTACGGACTTCAAGCCGGGGATCACACCTGTTCCGGTGTCAGGCAAAGTGATCGACGCCGCAGATGTGAGCGCAGTGGTGGAGTCCGCGCTCGACGCCTGGTTCACGACGGGCCGTTTTGCCGAAGACTTCGAACGCAAGCTGGCCCGCTTTGTCGGCGTGCGGTGTGCCGCGCTGGTCAATTCCGGATCGTCGGCCAATCTGTTGGCGCTGACCGCGCTCACTTCGCCGAAACTGGGCGACCGGAGACTGAAGCCCGGAGACGAAGTGATCACAGTGGCCGCGGGCTTTCCGACCACGGTCAATCCGATCATCCAGAATCGGCTCGTGCCTGTTTTCGTCGATGTCACGCTGCCGACCTACGAGATCGACGTCACCCAGCTCGAAGCTGCCCGTAGCGGTAAAACGCGCGCCATCATGATCGCGCACACGCTGGGCAATGTATTCGACCTCGATGCGGTGACTGCTTTTGCAAAGAAATACGATCTGTGGCTCATCGAAGATTGTTGCGACGCGCTCGGGTCCACCTGGCAGGGACGGCGGGTAGGAACCTTCGGCGATATCGCGACGGTTAGTTTCTATCCGGCGCACCACATCACTCTCGGAGAAGGTGGAGCTGTCCTCACCGATAGCCCGAATCTTCAGCTCATCATCGAATCCTTCCGCGACTGGGGCCGCGACTGCTGGTGCGAGCCCGGCAAAGAAAACACCTGCGGCAAGCGATTCGATTGGCAGCTCGGGGAATTGCCCTGCGGTTACGACCACAAGTACATCTACTCGCACATCGGCTACAACCTGAAGGCCACCGACATGCAGGCCGCTCTGGGCGGGTCGCAGATCTCCAAGCTGCCCCATTTCATCGAGCGCCGCCGACAAAACTTTCGACACCTCTTCAAGGCTTTGCAGCCATTGCAGGATTGTCTCGTGCTGCCCGAGGCGACTCCGGGATCCGACCCGTCCTGGTTTGGCTTCCCGATCGGCGTGCGTGAGTCGGCTCCGTTCACGCGCCAGGAACTGGTTCGCGCGCTCGAGTCGAAGAAAATCGCGACGCGGCTGCTCTTCGGAGGGAACCTGCTGCGCCAGCCGGCTTACCAGGGCTGTGAGTTCCGGGTCATCGGCGGTCTCAAGAACACCGACTTCGTCATGAACAACGTGTTCTGGATCGGCATCTACCCCGGCCTCACCGTGCCGATGCTGGACTTTGTAGCCGAGACCATTGTTGCATCTGCTGCCAATCCCAGAGCCCGAGAAATCGATGTGCCAATCCGCGGCAAAGAGCCCTTATTTCGCGCTTAAGAAGGGTTCTTTTCGCGCGGGATTGCACATGAACTCTTTCTATCGTCTGCGCCGCCCTTTGGCCGACTCTGCCGACGTCACGCTCCGAGCACCCTCAACAGAGACAGCCCGCGCATCAAGGAGGGTCATATCCTCGGCTGCCCTATTCGCTGCTTCGGGTTGGAATGGAGCGTCTGCGCACGCGGCGTCGAAGTGGTATCCAGCAACGTGAAGTAATCAGAGATCCCGAACGGGGTCTGCTTGCTCGTAACTCAGCACAGTTCTCCTGAAGCCTTCTTCCACGCTCGTCGTTGGCTCCCAACCGAGCGCCCGAATCTTCGAAATGTCAAAATGGCCTCCGGTCAGCGGACTCGACAGATGACGGTCATTTGCAGTCCGCTCCCTACGAATCACTTTGCAGCTCCGCTCGGGAAACAGTTGGCAGAGCATCTCCGCCAGTTCCCATATCGAAGTCTCGATGTCAGATCCGACGTTGTATGCTTCACCGCACTTGCCATTCAGGAGAACTGTGAAATATGCAATCGTCGCGTCCGCCAGATAGCAGAACGGCCGCCGGGCACTTCCATCGCTCTTGATAACGATGTCCCGATGGCCCACGATATCGGCGACAAAATCGGCGAAGACGCGTCCATCATCGAGGGCCATGCCTGGTCCGTATGTATGCGATATCCGAACGATCTTCGCGGGAACTCCGAACTGGGCATGCCAGCACACGCACAGGGATTCCCCGGCTCGTTTTCCCTCCGCATAGCAGGAGCGAATATTCATAGGATCGACGGGCCCATAGGACGTCTCTGTGACTGGAATGGATGGATCCAGCAGCCGGCCATACACTTCTCCGCTTGAAAAGAACAGAAAACCCTCGCAACGCGAATGGTTCGCAAGCTGGAGCATACGTTGTGTCCCGAGCACGTTGGGTTCGAATGTGCCCACTGGGTCTGTCGCAAAGTATTTCGGACTGGCCTGGCTGGCGGCGTGAATGACGAACTCGGGAGGGTCTAGGCCAATCAGGGGATCCCGAACGTCTTGCACGGTGAGCCTCAGGTCCGGGCGACCGGCGAGATGGCCAAGTCTGCGCATCGCCCTTTCACGGTCTCGTACGAGGCCTGTCACACGAATTCCCGCTCTCTGCTCGTCGTTCAGATACAGCAGCGTTTCCAGCATATAGACGGGCAGAAATCCGTTGGCTCCGGAAATCAGGACGGATTTCTCGAAAAGCCGCCCCCAATCAAGGTCAGCTGAAACTATGCGCTTTAGGTCTTCCTCGATGATCGGATGCCTTGCCAAATGGGCCTCCCGGAGCTAACTCAGCCATCCCTTTCTATTATTTACGAAGCCAGGGCCGACCCTATGCGATTGTTCGTGAAGAGCCGCAAAGTGACAGCATATCTTCAGTAACCCTGCCTGGCCTTAAAGCGGTGCGGGACGTTCTGGGGAACTGCTATGATGACCGCGGAATACGGTCAATTTGCGGAAGTTGGCGAGCTTCACAGCGGAGTTTCCGCCGAAGACCAAGGAGTGGATTCCCCATGAGTGCAGTCAGGATTGGCAACAGGCTGGTCGGCGACGATCAGCCTTGTTTCGTCATTGCCGAAATCGGCATCAACCATAACGGCGACATCGATACCGCCAAGCGCTTGATCAGCGTGGCGCTCGCTGCCGGATGCGATGCAGTAAAGTTCCAGAAGCGTACGGTAAGCGTGGTGTACACGCCCGAGGAACTGGCAAAGCCACGTGAGAATCCCTTCGGTCCAACCAACGGGGACCTGAAGTACGGCCTTGAATTTGAGCAAGAAGAGTACGAGGAGATCGACGCATTCTGCAGATCGATCAAGATGACCTGGTTTGCCTCCCCCTGGGATGAAAGCTCCGTCGATTTCCTCGAGCCGTTCCACCTGCCGGTTCACAAAATCGCCTCTGCTTCCCTCACCGACGACAGTCTGCTCCGCCACATCCGCCGGACGGGCAAGCCGATCATTCTCTCTACCGGCATGAGCACCTACGCTGAGATCGACCACGCCGTCGAAGTGCTCGGCAAGGAAAACCTGATACTGATGCACGCCACCAGCACATATCCGGCGAACTACGACGAGCTGAATCTGCGTGCCATTCCCGTGATGGCGCGACGCTACGGCGTCCCCGTAGGGTACTCCGGCCACGAAACCGGGATCCCGACCAGCGTCTGCGCAGCGGCACTTGGCGCATGCTGTGTAGAGCGCCACATCACCCTGGACCGCGCCAGCTGGGGTTCGGACCAGGCGGCCTCCCTCGAGCCCAACGGCATCAATCGCCTGGTTCGTGATATCCGCCTATGGGAACAGGCCAGGGGCGACGGCATCAAGAGAGTCTACGAACGCGAGTTCCCCATCATCAAAAAGCTGCGACGTGTCGGCGCGGCGGTCTAGCTCTGCATGGATCAAGCGGACCTGAAATCCCGGCTTCAGCAGATCCGGGCTCTGGCTTTAGACGTGGACGGCGTTTTGACTGACGGAAGCTTCTGGTGGGGTCCCGGTGGCGAAGAGTGGAAGCGATTTTCCTTCGCTGACATCATGGGCATCTCGCTCGCCCGGCGTGCAGGCTTGCAAATGGGTTTAATCTCGGGCGAAGCTACGCCCCTCGTCGACCGTTACGCGGCAAAGATGAACATTGCCTTCGTCGCTAAGGGTTGCCGCGACAAAGCCTCAGCCTTGCGCGACTTCGCAAGCGCGACAGGAGTTGCACTGGCCTCAATCTGCTACATCGGCGATGATGTGAACGACGTAGCCGCGATGGAGATCGCCGGACTATCCGCAGCGCCGGCAAACGCCGTTGTCATCGCAAAATCCCATGCAACATTCGTCACGCAGAATTCCGGTGGCAACGGCGCCGTTCGTGAAATCATCGATGCGATCCTCGCCGCTCAGGAACTCGACAGTCGCGAAGTCTTTTCACGGCAGTGAGAAATCTTCCCAGCAGACAAATACAATTACGGTTGAACTCATGAAACTCTCTGACTATGTTGTACGCTTCGTCGCTGACCAAGGCGTCAAGCACGTCTTTTTGGTCACCGGCGGCGGCGCCATGCACCTGAACAACTCCCTTGCAGGCGAAAGCAGGCTTACGCCCATCTGTAATCTGCATGAACAAGCGAGCGCGGTGGCAGCTGAGAACTACTCGAAGGCCACCAATAATCTCGGGGTCTGCATGGTCACCACGGGTCCTGGAGGCACAAACGCAGTGACGGGTGTCGCCGGCGCATGGCTCGACTCGACACCAATGCTCATCGTATCCGGTCAGGTGAAACGCCCTGACCGGTCGTTCGACAGCGAAAACAAGCCTCTGGGCGTGCGCCAAGTAGGCGTCCAGGAGGTCGACATCGTCTCCATTGTCCGACCGATTACAAAGTACGCGGCAGTTGTATTGGACCCTGCCGACATTCGTTATCACTTGGAGAAGGCGATCTATCTGGCGCGTCACGGCAGGCCCGGTCCGGTCTGGGTTGACATCCCACTGGATGTACAAGCCATACAGATTGATGACCCCGAGGCCTTGGAGGGCTTCGACCCTCTAGAGTGCTTTACGAACGACACCGGTCACATCAGTCCCGGCGAATTGAAGGCACAGGTCAAGACCATCATTGACAAGCTCAACCAGGCTGAACGCCCCCTTCTTCTCATCGGCAATGGCATTCGACTCGCCAGGGCTGAAGCAGACTTGGGGAATCTCCTCGCTTTGCTGGATATTCCTGCGGAAACGACATGGCTTGCGATCGACTTGATGACCGATGATGATCCCCTGTTTGCAGGACGTCCCGGCACACTGGCTCCACGTGGCGCTAATTTCGCTGTGCAGAATTGCGATTTTCTTCTCGCTATTGGCGCACGACTTGATCGCGTGGTTACAGGCTACTCCCCCGAAGGCTTCGCGCGGTCCGCCTGCAAGGCGATGGTCGACATTGACCCAGCTGAATTAGAGAAGATGGGAGGATCCATCCACTTCCCTATTTGCGCAGACGCGGGTGAATTCATGCGCGCGATGCTCGAACAGCGATCACAAGTGGGAATCCGGGATCGATCGGCGTGGAAGCAAAGGTGCTCTGATTGGAGAAGGCGATATCCTCTGGTGCTTCCGGAGCACAAGGTTCCGGAGAGCCGCGTAAGCGCTTACAACTTCGCCGAAGTCTTGTCGGGTGTGCTCAAAGAAGGCGATTTTTATATCTCTGGCAGTTCAGGAACCGGTATCGAACTCGCTTTACTTGCGTTTCGCGTGAAACGAAAGCAGCGTATCTTTCACACTACAGCGCTCGGAGCGATGGGCTTCGGCATTCCGGCATCGATTGGAGCTGGAATTGTTGCTCTTGAGGGAAACTCGCATCGCAATATCGTCTGCGTCGACGGTGATGGGGGCTTTCAATTCAATATTCAGGAACTGGAAACGATTGCCCGCCTGAAGCTTCCGGTCAAATTCTTCGTTCTTAACAACGAAGGTTATGGATCCATTCGCGCCTCGCAAACAGCTTTTTTTGGTGGTTGCAGGATCGGTTGCGATACCGCGACAGGACAATCACTCCCTGACGTCCGTCGCGTTGCAGAAGCTTACGGCATAGTTACAGACATCATTCCCAGCCAGAGAGCCTTGGCCGATGAAATCCGCAGGGTTTTAGAGACCCCGGGCCCGGTGGTTTGCGACGTGCACCTTATTCTCGACGAAGTCCGTCAGCCGAGGGTCGCCTCCGTTCAGCTGGCCGATGGCTCCTTCGCATCCAAGCCTCTTGAGGACTTGTGGCCGTTTCTTGATCGCGATGAGTTCGAAGCGAACATGATCAACCCAGTTGTGAATGTCTGAGCGCACATGACCTACGTTGCGGTTATGCAAGGAAGACTCGTACCTCCGGAGGGCGGTCGCTTCCAGTCGTTCCCGCGATTGCGCTGGCGCGACGAGTTCGCCCTGGCTGCGGCAGCAGGACTGAATGCAATTGAGTGGATTTACGACTCGTTTGGCGAGGATATGAACCCGCTCGCGTCAGACGCCGGAATCGATGAAATGCGGCAACTCTCCATAACAAGTGGGGTCGTCGTTCGATCTCTCTGCGCTGACTACTTTATGGATCGTCCGTTCTTGCGCGCCTCGGTAGCGGAGCGAACCGGACTGACCCGAAAAATGGAATGGCTCCTTTCCAGATGTGGTTTGATTGGGATTACCCGCGTTGTAGTCCCTTTCGTCGATCACTCGAGAATTGAAAGTGAGCAGGAGTGCAAAGACGTTGTGGCAATCATAAGCGAACTGATTGCGTCTGCGAAGGTGAACCAGGTTGAACTTCACCTCGAAACTGCCTTGGCTCCCAGATCATTTGCGGCATTGCTCGATCGATGCACAGACTCCCTAGTTCGCGTTAATTACGATACTGGAAACAGTGCTTCGCTTGGATACAGTGTTGGTGAGGAATTCGCTGCTTACGGTCACCGAATCGGCAGTGTTCACATTAAAGATCGTGTGCTCGGCGGTGGAACAGTTCCCCTAGGGATTGGAAATGCGGATTTCAAATCTGTTTTCAACGGATTAACCATGCTCGGATATCAAGGTGACTACGTTCTACAGGTTGCAAGGGCAGCTCCGGGGGATGAGGTGAAGTGGGTTGCTCAAAACCGGGCGTGGCTGGGAGCGCAGATTGGAGCCGCGAAGGTGAACGCTCTATGAAGATTTTGTTTCTCGGCCTCGGTGGCATCGGCCAGCGACACCTTCGAAACCTTCGCTTTCTCCTTGGACCTGACCCCGACATCGTTGCATACCGTGTGCGTCGCCAGATGCACGTTCTTACGCCAGACTTGAGAGCAGATTCAAGCCGAAACATCGAGGAGGAGTATTCCATTCGGGTCTTTCATGATCTCAACGAGGCTCTTGCCTTGAATCCAAACCTCGCATTCATCTGCAATCCAAGCAACATGCACCTGCTGGCTGCTCAGGCCTGCATCCGCGCCGGCTGCGACATCTTCGTCGAGAAGCCTCTTTCGGATTCGCTGGATGGAGCAGCGAGTCTCATTCGCAGCGCAGCAGACCAGAAGCGAGTTGGCATGGTTGGTTACCAGTTGAGATTCCATCCGTGCGTAAGAAAAATGACGGATGCAATCCAATCCGGCATTCTTGGAAACCTTCTTGCCGTGCGCGCTTCCATCGGAGAAAACCTCACAAAATGGCATCCTTTCGAAGACTATAGACAAATGTACGCATCCAGAGCCGACCTTGGTGGCGGCGTAGTTCTTTCTCAGATTCACGAGTTCGATTATCTATATTCCATGTTTGGATTGCCGGATCGGATCTACGCAGTTGGTGGTCGCTTTAGCGATCTTGAGATCGATGTCGAAGACACCGCAAGCATCTTAATGACCTTCCGCGTCAACGGTCGTCCGCTTCCCGTCCATCTGCATCAGGATTACCTCCAGTGGCCTCCTAGCAGGCAATGCGAAGTAATCGGTGATCGCGGAAGAGCGATTATGGATCTCCGATCCCTTACTGTGACCATATTCGAGCACGACCGGGATAGTCCCGAGGTTAGCAGCTTCGCTGGTTTCGAGCGCAACCAGCTTTTCCTCAACGAGCTGAACCATTTTCTGGAATGCGTGAAAACACGCCGGAAACCAATCGTCGATCTAAAAGACGGCCTTCAAAGTCTAAGGATGGCGCTCGCCGCAAAGGAGTCAATGGCAACCGGTCTGCCCGTCGAACTGACCACTTCTAACGGGAGGTAAACTGAGTTCGAATCATGAGAGGCGAAAAAAAGAGTAGGTCAGCAGAACTCTTTGATCTCACGAGTCGCGTCGCCGTCGTCACCGGCGGCGCCGGACTTCTGGGCTATTATCACGGCGCGATATTGGCCGATGCGGGCGCACGAGTGATCCTGCTTGATCTTCCAGCGGCCAATCCCGAATCACGGGCGCATCAACTGAGCACCGAGTACGAACCGGAAGCAATTGGGTTGGCCTGCGACATCACATCCGAGCCTTCCCTGGAGACTTGCCGGTCGGAGATTCTGAACAGATTCGGTCGCATCGACATCCTTATAAACAATGCTGCCAACAATCCAAAAGTGGAAGCGGGCAATACCGGGTGGTCGAGGCTCGAGAATTTCCCGCTCGAAGTCTGGGATGCCGACATACGCGTCGGCCTCACCGGCGCATTTCTATGCAGCCGCGTCTTCGGCTCCGAGATGGCCAAACGAAGAACCGGCGTCATTGTTAACGTGGCTTCGGATCTCGCCGTTATCGCACCCGATCAGCGCCTCTATCGAGTAGACGGAGTAGCGGAAGACTCCCAGCCTGTCAAACCTATTACGTACTCTGTTGTAAAGACAGGGCTCTTGGGGTTGACGCGGTATCTTGCAACGTATTGGAGCGATGCGAACGTTCGAGTAAATGCGATCTCGCCGGGAGGTGTCTACAACGATCAACCGCAAGTTTTTCTCGACAGATTGAAGCAGCTTATCCCGATGGGACGCATGGCCAACCACAACGAATATCAAGGAGCGATCCTGTTCCTCTGTTCAGACGCGTCGTCGTATATGACCGGAGCAAACCTTGTTGTTGATGGGGGGCGAACATGTTGGTGATGAGTTA
>Ga0126381_100006957_pt1 | contig 12560 bp, 12 predicted proteins | sample PanSoiMetPlot_28_FD_96465 | JGI IMG/M metagenome (GOLD analysis project Ga0126381, IMG submission 96465) | Tropical forest soil microbial communities from Panama - MetaG Plot_28 | ecosystem: Environmental > Terrestrial > Soil > Tropical forest > Bulk soil | place: Panama | collected 2016-02-17
ACAAACGAGCGCTCAGACGACCAGCGTCGCCATTAAAAGGATAGACCCAACTATCACGGCCGGAAGAGCTTTAGCCGAAGCGCGCCCCTAGGGGCGCACGAGGTCGGCGTCAATGAGCCCTCGCTTGGATACTCACCAGCGTCGCGCGGGACCCCAATGACGTGCTTCTACGCTTTATCCCGGCACCGCGCGCTGTGAGCGTGCGCTGACGCCGGAGAGGGTTGAGGTTCGGAGGACCATATGAAGCGCCTGGGCTTGCGGGTCGTATGTGCGATTGCTGGCCTGCTGCTCTTCTTCCGATTTGGGCGGCCAGCTCTGATCTTTGGCGCCACAGGACCGGGTCCGTTCGGCAACCAGTGGGTGGCGGAAGGAGGAACCGCGACATTGCTTCTGGATGCCGACCTCCGGTTCATCGGCGCATTATTGATCGGAATTGGCGTGGTCTTCTTCTGGGTGGTGGTGCGCGTGGGGACACTAGGACCGGTGACATATATCCTCGCTTGCGCAGTAGCGGTTGGCGCAGCCGCAAGGGTCTACGCCCGGTTCAGCTACGGCGATCCTGGGAGTTCCGGCACTCTTCCGGTCATAATCGAGGTTATTCTCCCCGTCTTGCTCATTCTTCTTCAATATTATGTTGAAAAGGATCTCAAAAAGGAAGAACCACCATGATCGGGCTCGAAGTGCGCGAAATCAGAAATGCGCCCAAGGTTTGCGGTCCACTCCGGTGAAGGGTTGAGCCCCAAGGAGAGCATTGTTTGCAATCGAAACTCGGGTTGACGTTGACTTCCAGGAGGGCCGCACGTGCCATTATCAGCGAACCTGATCCACTATTTGATCAGCTACGCTGTCGCGTTTATCGTCTTCGGCCTCATTGCGAAATGGTATATCTGGCCGCGCATCAGAGATCGCCCGCCGAAGACTGCGCTGCCGCCGTTTCTCCTCTACGCTTGCCTGCGCGTCAACGGCCTGATGTTCCTGATGCCGGGACTCGTCTCGCCGGAGCTGCCACAGGCCTTCGCGATGCCCACCGCTTATGGCGACCTGACGGCGACCTTGCTTGCGCTCATTGCGCTTGCGTGCCTTCGCTACGAGAGCCGCGCGGCGGTACCGATGCTGTGGCTGTTCAATGTCGTCGGGATACTCGATCTCATCTACGCCCTCATCTCGTCGATCAAGGCCCACGTCGATCCTGCTCTGCTCGGGGTTTCCTACTATCTTGCCGTGCTCAATGTGCCGGCGATGGCCGTGGTGCATGTCATGATCTTCGCCTACCTCCTACGTGCGCTGGCAAGCATTCGAGGAGTGGCGCCTGGTTAGCGGCCGACAACCCGACTCCTCCGGGCTCGATGCGCGGCGCGTATCAAGTTGATGCGCGGCACGTATTGCCGATACACGTGCGCAAGACGCGGACGGAACCCGATTCCGCAGGCACGGACGCTCGCGCTGGTTCTCCAGGCGAAAGAAGCGTACCCTTGTTTATACCGACCAGACTGATTGGCCCGCATGAACCACGCCTTGGCGATGTGAAGCAGCACGGCTCAAGCGTCTGCTTCCATTGCTGAGCCGGGCAAGGAGCGTATCCGGAGGCAAGGACAAAAATGAAGTCGCCGAGTACCAAAAGAAGCAGCGCCAAGGATCGCATCCTGCATGCGGCCGCCGAGCTGTTCCACAAACAAGGGTTTCAACTGACGAGTCCCGATCAAGTCATAGAAGTCTCGGGAACCGGAAAAAGTCAGTTTTATCATTATTTCAAGAACAAAGAGGGCCTGGTCCACGAGGTGCTGCAATTCCACCTCCAAAGAATCGAGAGCGGCACCGCGCGAGTCAACTTCGAAGTGGGGTCGTGGTCGGAACTCGAGGAGTGGTTTCATCGACATATCGAATTCCAGAAGACGTTCAATATGACGCGGGGGTGCCCAATCGCAACGATCGGGAATGATGCAACATTGTACGATGAGCTCATTCGCCAGGACGTCGCCCTCATCTTGGAGGTCCTCAGGCAAAAGTTGTTGGCCTTCTTTCTGCGGGAAAAAGCTACGGGGGGCTTGGCGCGTGACGCAAACGAAGAGGCGCTTGCGACGTTTTGCATCGCCGCGGTACACGGAGCGATGCTGCTGGGTAAGGTGACACGGAATAGCCGGCCCGCCGAGTTGACGATCAGCGAAGCGGTGGCTCATATCAAGCGGTACGCCACCGGGTCTCGTGGCGTCCCTTGAGCGAGGCTTTTGGACGCTCGTCGCGCCCGCACATCAAATGGTCGCGAACGACTCGCGCACCCAATAGGGCCACCGCCATCGATAGACGGCGGCTATCAAATCGTTAGCAGATCGATAATTCGGCGTTGGGTCGCCTTCTGCTACGCTCATGCGAGGCCAGTGGTCCGTAGCCTTAACACGAGGGCATACCCATGCTGGAAACATTGACCCGCGGTGCCAAGCGTACGCAGCAGGAACTTGCCGGCAAGGCGGCAGTCGTCACCGGCTCGACCAGCGGCATCGGCGCCGGCATTGCGCGCGCCTTTGCCGAGGCCGGAATGAGCGTGATGCTCAACGGTTTTGGAGATCCGCACGAGATCGAGGCGACTCGTGCCGGCCTTGAGCGGCAGTTCGGCATCAAGGCCGCCTATTCGGCCGCGGATATGACAAAACCGGCCGAGATCACCAAGATGATCGATGATGCCGGCAAGCTGTTCGGCGCCGTCGATGTCCTCGTGAACAATGCGGGCATCCAGCACGTCGAAGCGATTGAAACCTTCCCGATCTCCAAATGGGACGCCATCATCGCCATCGACCTGTCGGCCGCCTTCCACGCCATCCGCGCCGTGGTGCCGGCAATGAAGAAGCGCAAGTTCGGCCGCATCATCAATGTGGCCTCCGCCCACGCGCTCGTGGCGTCTCCGTTCAAGTCGGCCTATGTGACGGCGAAGCACGGACTCCTCGGCCTGACGAAGACCGTGGCGCTGGAGACGGCCGAGCACGGCATCACGGTCAACGCCATCTGCCCGGGCTACGTCCTCACGCCGCTGGTACAGATGCAGATCCCCGAGACCGCGAAGGCGCGCGGCATCACCGAGGAGCAGGTCATCCACGACGTGCTCCTCCACGCGCAGCCCACCCGGCAGTTTGTGACCGCCGAGCAGCTCGGCGCGCTGGCCACATTCCTCTGCACCGGCGCAGCCGCCTCGATCACCGGGGCCGCGCTTCCGGTCGACGGCGGGTGGACCGCCCAATGAAAACGCAAGAGTTGAGCGCGCGGGAAAAGCGCGCGAGCGAGACGCAGCCGCGCGAAATCAGCCGCACGTCATGCACGGCGGAGCAGATCGCGGCGCGCGGCACGCGCAAGCCGGTCAATCTGGCCCTGCAGGGCGGCGGAGCGCACGGCGCCTTCGCCTGGGGCGTGCTCGACCGCCTGCTCGAGGACGATCGCCTCGCCTGCGACGCCATCAGCGCCACCAGTGCCGGCGCGATGAATGCGGTCGCCATGGCGATCGGCGTCTCTCGTGGCGGCCGCGACGGCGGGCGCGAAAAGCTGGAGGAGTTCTGGCGCGAAATTTCCCGGGCCGGCCGAATTTACTCCCCGGTTCGCCCGATGCCTTGGGAACGCTGGGTTGCGGTCAACCATTGGCGGAACGAATTCTCGCCTTCATTCCACGCGTTCCAGGCCGTGACGCACCTGTTCTCGCCATACGAGCTCAACCCGTTCGATTTCAATCCGTTGCGCGACGTGCTCACGAAAGTCGTCGACTTCGAACGGCTCAATGTTTGCCGAATTGCAACTCGGCTGTTCATCAGCGCAACGAACGTGCGCACCGGAAAGATCAAGGTATTCGAGAATGCGCAACTTACGCCCGATGTTGTCCTCGCATCCGCCTGCTTGCCTTATCTGTTCAAGGCAGTGGAGATCGACGGCGAAGCCTATTGGGACGGCGGCTTCATGGGCAACCCGGCCATCTATCCGCTGATCTATCGCGGCGCCTCGGATGACGTGGTCGTCATTCATATCAATCCGCTGGTGCGCAAGAAGGTGCCGCAGACCGCGCCCGAGATCTTCGACCGTATCAACGAGATCAGCTTCAACTCGTCGCTGATGCGCGAGATGCGGGCAATCGCCTTCGTATCGCGGCTGGTCGACGACGACGCGGTCGACGACAAGCGCTATCGCAAGATGCACGTGCACGCCATCCGCGCCGACGAAGAAATGGAGCATCACGGCGTCGCCACGAAGTTCAGTCCGGACTGGGGTTTTCTCACTCATCTGCGCGACGCTGGCCGGGCAGCGGCCACCCAATGGCTCGACGAGCACTTCGACGACGTCGGGCGACGCACCACGATCGATCTCGCCGGTACTTACTTGTGAACAGCAGAAGGTTCTTGGGAGCCCCACGCCGATCGGAGCGGGGTCTGTCGCCGAAGGAACCGGCGTCCTGTCGTATTCGCCGGCGCGGAAGCAGTCGACGTTCCGCGCGATCGTGCGACTGCTAAGCGTGATGACTTTTCTTCGAATCGTCATCACGCTTTGGCTTATTGTTGGAGCATGATCTTTTCCGAAAACCGGTATCCACTTTTCGGGAGCATGCTCTAATCGATTTCCCGCGGGTCCGCGACGACGCTATCAGTCGGACGAATAGCGCGCGCGAGCTCCAGAATCCGCTGCGCTTCGTCGTCCATCCCGCTCCAGCGCAATTTGCGGATCAGCTTGATCACTTCTGTTTCTTCCCGCGCCTGACTGCTCGGGATGGGCAGCATCTCGGGTCGTGAACGGTACGCGGTCATGTGCTTTCCCCATGTCCTGCCGATTTGCCAGGCTGCACGGATCCCGCGTGGCGCAAACCGAAGCGTTGCAGTCAGGGAGATTGCTGCGCCGGCCGCCCCTGCATGGCGCCGGTTTCGTTCAAGATGAGCCGGGCACTGCGGCGGAAGGTGAAGTAGGACCACAGCCATTCGAACGTGACGACGACACGCGATCGAAATTCGATCAGGAAGAAGATATGCGCCGCTGCCCACACCAGCCAGGCCGCCGCGCCGGAAAGTTTCAGCCGGCCGAGATCGGCCACCGCGTTGTTTCGCCCGACCGTTGCAAGGCTGCCGTCATGCCGATAGCGGAATGGCGGAGGCGGCCTCGATCCCTCGATGCGCGCCCGGATGACGGCGGCCGCATGGACTCCCATCTGCTTGGCTGCGGGCGCTATTCCCGGAGCGGGCTTTCCGTTCCAGCTCTTCGACAAGCAGGTATCGCCGACGACGAAAATGTCCGGATGCCCGGGAACGGACAGGTCTTCGCCGACTTCCACGCGCCCTGCCCGATCCGCGAGTGCCGACAGCCAGGTTGCGGCCGGAGACGCGGCGACGCCGGCCGCCCAGATGATGGTGCGGGCTTCTATCCGTTCATCGCCGACAACCACACCATCGGCGTCGCAGACCGTGACGGCAGCGCCCAGACGCACCTCCACGCCGAGTTTCTCGAGCTCGCGACGAGCACATGCCGACAGGCGCTCGGGAAACGTCGGGAGAACTCGCGACCCGGCTTCGACGAGAAGGATCCGCGCCTCCCTGGCATCGATGTTGCGGAAATCATGGCCCAATGAGACCTTCGCGAGCTCCGAAATCGCGCCGGCGAGCTCTACCCCCGTGGGGCCGGCGCCGATGAGCACGAAGTTGAGCAACCGCCGACGCTCGCTCGCGTCATCCGAGCACTCCGCCGCTTCGAAAGTCGACAAAATCTGCTGGCGAATGCAGAGCGCGTCGGCAAGCGTCTTGATGCCGGGCGCGAATTTCTCCCAGTCATCGTGGCCGAAATACGCGTGGCGCGCCCCGCTGGCGACGACCAGAAAATCATAAGCGATGTTCCTGTCGTGCAGGCGGACCGTGCGGCCGGCGGTATCGATTGCGGTCACCGACCCCATGAGAACCGTCGCATTCCTCTGCGCATGCAGGATTGCGCGGATCGGAGCCGCGATGGCGTTTGGCGGTAATCCGCCGGTCGCCACCTGATAAAGAAGGGGCTGAAATAGATGATAGTTGTGTCGATCGATCAAGGTAACGTCCGCGGCGGCACCTGCGAGCGCGCGTGCTGCGGACAAGCCGCCGAAACCGCCGCCAATGATGACGACGCGCGGTCTCCTCTCGTTCGCAGCTACAGCCGCACTCCGTTGCGCCGGGAATGAAACGCCGTCGCCGGCAACGCGGCCACGTCGATCTCTTTCGAACAGGTGAGTGATCGCCGTCCTCATGTCGCAAGGTTAAATCCTGCCGCCGACGAAATGAAATGCTTCGTTTGCATGGAATTGATGGGTTTGCGGCATGAAACCATTCTTTGACCGGATTCATGCGTCATTGCCATCAAAGCGATACGCAATAAGCAATTCACAGCGCCGTCGTTCGCGATCATGCTTGCAGCACGTGGACATGGGTTTGCAATCGGTCGAACACCGTGCGCACGGCGCGGCGGCGTGTCAGTTCAACCGCGGGAGCGGGAGGCCATCATGGATGCGATCGGGAAAGGACTGATGGCGGGATTCGTTGCCACTTTCGTGCTGTCGATCCTGATGATGATCAAGCAGTTCATGGGCGTGATGCCCGAATTGGATCCGATTTCGATGCTCGGCGCGATGGCTGGTTTCGAGGCTCCCGCGGCTCCTCTGTTCGGGTGGATCGGCCATTTCATGATCGGAACGGTTTTCTGGGGAATCGGCTTTGCGGTTCTCAACGATTGGTTGCCTGGCCCGCAGTGGTTGCGAGGTGTGATGTTCGCAGGGGCTGCATGGCTGATGATGATGGTCGTCGTGATGCCGATGGCCGGCAAGGGGCTTTTTGGCCTCGGCCTGGGTATCATGGTGCCCGTCGCTACCCTCATGCTGCATGTCGTCTTCGGGGTCGTGCTCGGGAACGTCTATGGCGCACTCAATCGCCACTACGGTCTATCACGAACCTATGCCCGTTGAGGTCGTCCCATGCTTGAGCGATCGAAGGCAAAGGCGGGTGACATCCGCAATCTTGCATCGATGCCGCTGGCATCGCCGTCCTATCCGCGCGGGCCGTACCGGTTCATCGATCGCGAGTACATGATCGTAACCTACGAGTCCGACGAGGGCGCGATCCGCGAGGCCTTGCCCGAGCCACTCGAGCCCGATGGCAGCAATACCGTGCTCTACGAATTCATCCGGATGCCCGATTCCGCCGGCTTCGGCGACTACACCGAGTCCGGCGTGGTCATACCGGCGATCCACGACGGACAGAAGGTCAACTTCACCGCGCAGATGTATCTCGACGACGAGCCGCCGATCGCGGGCGGCCGCGAAATCTGGGGCTTTCCCAAGAAGAACGCCAATCCCAGGCTTTCGATCGTGCACGACACGTTGACGGGCATCCTCGAGTATGCCGGCGTCACCGTCGCGATCGCCACCATGGGCTACAAGCATCAGCACCTGCTGTACGACGTCGAAGGCCGCACCCAATGCAGTCCGGACGCCGTGGTCGCAAAGATGAGCAAGACTCAGGTCAACCTGAAGATCATTCCGGGTGTCGACGGATCCCAGGCCATCGCGCAGCTCGTCTGCTATAATCTGGTGGATATTCGGGTGAAGGGAGCCTGGTCGGGACCGGCGCGGCTGCAGTTGTTCGCCCACGTCAACGCACCCGTCGCCGACCTTCCGGTCATACGGGTCCTCGGCGGGCTGCACTTCATCGCGGATCTCACCCTGCCATACGGCCGCATCCTTCACGATTACTTTGCTGCGAATTGACGTGAACAGGCGCCGGCCTCCTTGCGCTGCACGGCAGTCCGCCGGCATGCGGGGCGAGCTCGCGACAATAGCCGCCAGCTATCAATCCGATGAGTATTAAGCAATGTCAAACGACGCGCCGAACGTGTTGTCATACGTCGCGACGACCAGGCTCCAACTCAGCCTCTGAGCGCGCGCTTTGGACGGTTCGCAAAATGGCATCGGGACGGGGAGGCAGTGCGTAAACGGAGGGTACGTTCCATGAAGAACACCAAGTACAGGTTGCTGGCGATCACCATTGGCCTCGCGTCGAGCGTCTCGACGATCGCCATAGCGCAGGAGCCGAAGGTGATCGGCACTCTCGCGAACAACGATGGCATCTTTATCGACGGCAGAACGTTCACCATCGTGCCGGGCCGGCCAAGAGCAGGTACCGACATCAGAAAATTGGGCGCCCGAGAGATTGGCCCCGGCGCAATCATCTTCCGTTTCGAGGACAAGCTGTACATCGCTGACGCAGCCGAATCCATCGTGGGATACGTGACCGACCCCGATTTGGCACGGCAACGCGCGCGCGGCCTGCGCGACGTCGACATCGAGCGGCAGCGGCCGCTCGGGCTCCGCTCCGATCTCGATGTCGAGCGCCAGCGCCCGCTCGGCCTGCGCGACACCGACATCGAACGGCAACGGCCGCTCGGGCTGCGCGACGCCGACATCGAACGGCAACGGCCGCTCGGACTTCGCTCCGATCTCGATGTCGAGCGTCAACGGCCGCTCGGTCTGCGCGACCTCGACATCGAGCGGCAGCGGCCGCTCGGACTTCGCTCCGATCTCGACGTCGAGCGCCAGCGCCCGCTCGGCCTGCGCGACATCGACCTCGACATCGAGCGGCAACGCCCGCTCGGGCTTCGCTCCGATCTCGACGTCGAACGCCAGCGCCCGCTCGGCCTGCGCGACATCGACCTCGACATCGAGCGGCAACGCCCGCTCGGGCTCCGCTCCGATCTCGACGTCGAGCGCCAGCGGCCGCTCGGTATGCGCGATGCCCAGGTCGCCGGCCGGTATCGTGTGTACATCAACGATCCCGACTATGCGTACTACAAGGTGAAGAAGGCCTTCGAGGAGAATTGGGACGTCAACCTCGCGAAGTGACGGCGGAGCGCAAGGTCGGCGCTGAGGTGCGCGGTCGTTGGTGAGGGTGGAAAACCTCCGCCCTCACCGAAGGAGCGTGTCTCGGCGTCCGTCTTCAAGAGGAGACACCCGAAGGAGGCATGAAATGCAGACCTATCGTCAAAAAATCATCATCGGCATCGCGGCGGGCCTCGGTATCGCGTCATGCTGCTCAAGTCCGATATCCGGCCAACCGCTCGATGCGATTGCCGACAACGACGGATTTTTCATCGACGGCGCGATGTTGAAGGTCGTGCCAGGACGCGCAAAGGGCGATGCCGCGAAACTGATCGACAAGCTGGGCGCCAGAGAGCTGGGGCGCGGTACGCTCATCTTCCGCTCGGGCCACAAACTATACATCGTGGAAACACCGCCACTTGCGGTCACTGGCACGGCGGATCCGAAAGGCCGCACGATCGACGTCGACGAGGAGCGCACGCACCGCATTCGTGTCGAGTACGTTCCGCCGAAGAATCCAGATCATCAGGCGGTTTACGACCTCGTCAGGGAGCGCAAGTCGCTCGATACCCTGCAACAGATATTCAGCCCGCTGCGTCTGCCGGTCGATGTGACGATAAAGACGATCGGATGCGATGGCGTGCCGAATGCCTGGTACGATCGCAAGGGCGAGAACCCGATCATCAGCCTTTGCTACGAATACCTGCAGGAAATCCTGCAAAAAATGCCGACGGAAACGACGCCGGCGGGATTCTCGCCGCACGATACGGTGGTCGGACAGTTCTTTTACGCCGCCCTGCACGAGCTCGGCCACGCGGTCTTCGATCTTTACGATGTGCCTGTGTTCGGACGCGAAGAGGATGCCGCCGACCAGTTCGCCGCATATGTCATGCTGCAATTCCGCAACAACCAGGCGCGAAGGCTGATCGGCGGCGCCGCCTATTCGTACGTCGAATTCATGAAGGGTTACCAGGACAAGCCCAACGTGACCGTTCCGCTGTTGGCGTTCTCGAGCAACCACGGCTCTCCCCAGGAGCGTTTCTACAATCTTCTCTGCATAGCGTACGGCTTTGACGACAAATTGTTCGCGGATGCGGTGGACAAGCAATACCTCCCGAGGTCGCGTGCCGCGGGCTGCAAATACGAATATCAGGTCCTCCGGTATGCGTTCCGCAGCCAGATCAGCCCGCACATCGACCAGCAGATGGCGCAACAAGTCTTGGGTACGACGTGGTTCGCTCAGCCGATCAAGCGCCCCAGGGCAGAAAGGTGAAAGCCATACCGGCGCCGGAAAAATGATCGGCATCACGTCGCGCATCGTTTCGATGCACGGATCGCATTTTTGTTTCGATGGGAAACAGCGCAATCTAAGCAGATGACCGCACACACCGGGTGAATGATCATGCGGGCCGTCCGGAGCGACGTCATGGCGTGGCCTCCCTCGCCCAAGCTGTCCTCCTCACCGACAGCGTTGCTGGCAGCGCCCACCGCACTGCTGCTCCTCGTCCTCGGCGCCTGCAAAGAGGAGCGCCCCGCGGCGCAAACGCCTGTTCCGGTGCGCATCCAGCGCATAACGGTCGAGAGCACGACCGAATCGCGGGCTTACACCGGAGTCGTCCGCGCACGCTACGAAACCGATCTCGGCTTCCGGGTCGCCGGGAAGATCATCCAGCGCCTGGTCGATATCGGCGACCGCATCGAGAAGGATCAGGTTCTGGCGCGGCTCGACCCGACGGACTTCCGCCTTGCGGTGCAGTCGAGCGAGGCAGAACTCGGGGCGGCCAGATCGAGCCTGGCGCAGGCGGTGGCGGACGAGCGGCGATACGCGAAGCTTTTGGCGGGCGGCTGGGTCTCGCAAGCCGCCTTCGACCAGAAGAGAGCGGCGGCCGATGAGGCGCGCGGTCGCATGGAACGGGCCGAGCGCGCCTTGGGTGTCGCACGCAACCAGCTCGACTACACCGAGTTGCGCGCCAACGAGGCCGGTGTGATCACCGCATTGCTGGTCGAGGTGGGGCAGGTCATTGCCGCGGGCCAGCTCGCGATGCAGCTTGCCCGGCCTTCGGAGCGAGAGGTCGTCGTCGCCATTCCCGAGTCGCGGTTGGACGACGCGCATGCGGTCGCGACGGTCGACCTGTGGGCCGATGGCTCGCGACGCTACCAGGCCAAGCTGCGCGAACTGTCTCCGCAGGCGGATCCGGTCACCCGGACATTCCAGGCTCGCTTCACCATCGAGGCCGCGGACGACGCCGTCGCGCTCGGCATGTCCGCGACCGTCCGCCTGGTGCGCGAAGACGGCCGCACCGTCATGCGGCTTCCCCTCGGCGCCGTCTTCAGCGACGGCCGCGGCCCGGCCGTGTGGGTGGTGAGCGCCGACGGCCGTGGATTGCGCCGCACCCCGGTCGACGTCATCGAATTCCATCAGAACGAGGTGCTGATCGCGGGCGGATTGAACGACGGCGACCGGGTCGTGTCGCTCGGCGCGCAGCTGCTCGACGAGCACGCATCCGTGCGCGTGGTCGCGGAGCAGGCCGCGCGGAAATGAGCCGAAGGGGCCGACGGCATGCCAATGGTCAACCTTTCGGCATGGGCCGTGAAGCACCAGGCGCTGGTGCTCTTCCTCATCATCGCGATCTCGATCGCCGGGGTGAATTCCTATTCGCATCTGGGCCGCGCCGAAGATTCCTCGTTCACGATCAAGGTGATGGTCATCCGGGCGTTCTGGCCGGGCGCGACGGCCGCGGAGATGCAGTCGCAGGTGGCCGACCGCATCGAGAAGCGCCTGCAGGAGCTTCCCTACTTCGACTACGTCAAGACGTATTCGCGGCCGGGAGCGACGGTCCTCCAGCCGGTGTTGAAGGACAGCGTACCGGCCCGACGCGTCGCAGACATCTGGTACCAGACGCGCAAGAAGAGCACCGACATCAAGCAGGATCTCCCCGAAGGCGTGATCGGGCCGGTATTCAACGATGAATACGGAGACGTATTCCCCGCCGTCTACATGATATCGGGAGACGGGCTCAGCTACGCCGAGCTCAAGGACTATGCCGAAATCGTGCGTCAGCGACTCCTTTCGGTTCGCGACGTATCCAAGGTCGACATCGTCGGGACGGTCGATCAGCGCATCTACATCGAATACAGCTACAAGAAGCTGTCGACGCTCAAAGTGTCGCCGCAGGCGATCATCGACAGCATCCGCAAGCAGAACCTGGTGGCGCCATCCGGGTTCGACGACACCAATGCGGATCGCGTCTACATGCGGGTCTCCGGCGCGTTCACCGGCGCGGAGGCGGTCGCCGCCGTGCCGATCGAGGCGAACGGCCGCGTCTTCCGACTTGGCGACATCGTGGATGTGAAACGCGGCTATGAGGATCCGCCGACCTTCCTCGTTCGGCATGGCGGCCGGCCGGCGGTCGGCGTCGCTGTCGCGATGGCGGACGGCGGCAATGTGCTCGAGCTCGGGGAAAACCTTGCGGCTGCAATCCAGGAGTTGAAGACGGAGATCCCGATCGGCGTCGCGATCGAGCAGATCGCGGACCAGCCCAAGGTGGTCGAGGAATCGGTCGGCGAATTTCTCCGCTCGTTCCTCGAGGCGCTCGTGATCGTACTGGCGGTGAGCTTCGTGTCACTGGGCTGGCGCACCGGGATCGTCGTCGCAATTGCGGTCCCGCTGGTCCTCGCCATCGTGTTCGTCGTCATGGATGTCGCCGCCATG
>Ga0126381_100006958_pt1 | contig 12557 bp, 10 predicted proteins | sample PanSoiMetPlot_28_FD_96465 | JGI IMG/M metagenome (GOLD analysis project Ga0126381, IMG submission 96465) | Tropical forest soil microbial communities from Panama - MetaG Plot_28 | ecosystem: Environmental > Terrestrial > Soil > Tropical forest > Bulk soil | place: Panama | collected 2016-02-17
CCGGCGGAAATCAAATCGCGCTGGGATGCCCTATAAACGATCTTCTCGAATTTCGAGGCATTTCTGGTCACCCAATTTAGCCCCAATTAGGGGTCAAGAAGAGTTTTTCAACAGCCACAGGCGTTATCGCAAGTTTGCGCCGTTTGTTCGCCGCGCGCAAATAGGCGTTGGCGTAACTTATCCTGCGGCCCGATCACTTACGAAACGGCGGCATTGCGCCAGCTATCCGAGATGCACGCACTGCTCGTTAGTTTGTCGTCAATCCGGAACGGGTCGGTCCACTGTTCTCCAATGCGCAGACGCCACCCCAAGGCTTGTCAGGTTTGCGGCCTGCAGGATCGGGCAGAAGCGATAGCAACCGCATTCCAAACCGCAGCCGTTTCAACTTGGCCGCAGTCTGTAACAGCGAACACGTCTCGACCACCTTCCACCCATAGCTCGCGAAAAATTCTGGACCCTCCTGCGGCGCGAATTTCAGCGGCGAACCGGCCGCAACGAGCGGGCCACCAATGGCCTTCTGCAGCATATTGAGAAGTGCGGGTGATGTAAGGTCAGTGACCCAGCACCGGAAGCTGGACAGGGCCGACAGATCGCCCGCCAGTTCCGCAGCACTGTCGGCCTCCAAATAGACGATGAGACCTTCGCTCACCACCAGCACGCGCTTCGCTTCCCCTCCGAGCCGCCGAAACAGTGCGCGGCGGACTACCGTATCTCTTAGGTCCAGCGGCACACGCTCGATCGCGCAGACCGGACGTTCAGCGGCGAGTACTTCCTGCTTGTAGTTCAGCATGTCTGGCAGGTCTACCTCGACCCATCGAAGCTGAGCGGGAAGCTGCATCCGGTACGGCCTGGAATCAAGCCCGGCAGCTAGATTGATGACCATGTCCGCGCCTTGCTGCACCTCGCGTTCGATGACTTGATCTACCAGCCAAGTGCGGGCGACGTAGGACCATGCGTGCCGCTGGGCGAATGGCATGGCAGCAGCGATTTGCATGCCCCGATCACCGGCTAACTTACGCGCATACGGATCGCAGAAGACGGCATCAGCGCGCTCACTTTCCTGGGCACGATACACCGCTACCCACAGGGCAGTATCGGAAATATGACGAATCGGATTTGCTGAGCTCATGAGCGCGAGAATCATACCGGGTTTGCTGGGGAATGTGCGAGTTAACTTTGCCTCAGTCAAAGGAGGCAGCATGAGTTTCGCTCCACACGCCGAAACTCTGCCAGGCTGCTGTGGCCGAGTTAATGTCGGGGAGGAAGATCACCCAAGGCAGTGCGATTAGCAAGTGGTGCAATGAAGAGGTCTCTCCCGTCATGACTGCTCTTCTGGAGTTCGATTGACTGCATTGTTAGCGAGGACAGGCGTTATCAGAAGTAATCCCACGCCAGCGCGGTTACTTGGGTAATGGGGGATATTACGCCAGCCTCGGTCACTGACGGGGTATCGGCCAAGGTGCAGTTCGCGACAGTTACCTCTCCAGGAAAACCAGCAACAATTTGGAGACACAAAGGTTGCAAAACTAGAACATGCCAAGCGGGCGGGTGGGGCGTCTGATAACTGACAAGAGATGAAAGCCATGCAAGAACAATTTTCGCAATCGGAAGTATCCACCCTCAGATCGTACCTACTGGAAACACTACTCGACACGAACCAGGCGGCTGAGGTGCTGCAAATGTTCTTGATCGGGCACGGCTACGGGCTTTCTCAGGACGCAGCCATCGAAGCCGCGACGAAGGCCATGGCGGCACGGATGTCTCTGGCAGCGATTCGCGAGGAACTGGAGCGCGTGGCGCTGGTCATGTAACCGCATCCTGCTCCTCGGTCTGAGGCGGGTAAAACAGCCCGCCCTTGGTTCAGACCGAGTGGACAGATCTGAGGGCGGGAAAACCAGCCCGCCCTCGGGCCAGGAGAACAGATAGGAGAGACGAACATGGATGTTGCTTATGTCTTCTTGTGCAGCGTCTTGTGGCAGAGACGACGCGGCCAGCGTGCAGCGTGGGAGCTTACGAATGCCCTCAGTTCCCCGAACCAGACCATACGATTTGGGCCCGTAGCTTACTGTCCGACTTTCGTTCGTTGGTAATGGCGGCGGGCTTTCATACGGTTGCCACAGGCTGTCATGTCACACCACCGTCGGCTGCGGTTACGGCTCTCATCAACGAACAGCCAAGTGCAATCGGCGGCGCCACACTCGCGAACTCTTCCTAAGCGATCGCTGGCGAGCAGCTCTGCTGCGCTGGCAAGCACGGTGAACAGGATCTTCTGCGCTCCGTCGGCCGCACTCGTCCATTCCCTTTCGATCCGGTCGAGCTCCTTGTGCAGACGCAGCAATCCGGGGGCTTGTGACAGGGCTGAGTTCAACGCAGACAGCCGCTGGGATGACACCGAACCGCTACTTGCGATGCCGCCGAAAATCGAGACGAGCAGGTCGCGCACCGCAATCGCCTTGGCCAGAGCCGCCGCAGCGGCACGTGGGTTGCGTTCATAATGCGTTGCTAAGCGGCGGTGGTCGGACGAAGAGAGCAGCTCTGCCTCGGCCCCCCACTGCAGCAAGTCAGAGATGGCGTGCAGTTCTTCCCGTTTATCTTCGGCGTGCGAGTCGTGGATGGTGTTGGCGAAATCGAGGCAGATGGCGCCAGCGATGAACTCGAACCGCATGCAGAAATTCTAACCACTCATATATAACTTGACAAGTTATATATCTGCGAGAGTAATATCTAACCTGTGAACTCGGCTATAGCCAGTTAAGAGGGCCTAAATGACAGAACAGCGATTCACGATTTCCGTTTCTGACGAAGCACTTGAGGATCTGCACCGGCGCTTACGCGCGGTTCGTTGGCCCGACACAGTCACCGACTCGGGCTGGACGTACGGACTCGACCGGGAATGGATGCAGTCTATTGTCGATTACTGGCTTAACCGATATGACTGGCGCGTTCAGCAGAGCGCCTTGAATGAATATCCCCACCATCTAGCCGTGATTGATGGCTTCCGGATTCACTACCTGCATTTCCGCAGTAAGAACCCAAACGCGGTGCCGCTCATCATTACGCATGGCTGGCCGGGATCGTTCCTCGAGTTGTTGAAAGCAGCGTCTGTGCTCGCGGACAGCGCGTCGGATCCGTTTCACGTTGTCGTTCCATCACTGCCGGGATACGGGTTTTCCCAGCGGCCGTCTTCGCCCGGCATGAACACGTTTCGCACGGCCGAGCTTTGGGTCATCCTGATGCGAGAACTTGGATACGACCGGTTCGTAGCGCAAGGTGGCGACATCGGCGCGAACGTTTCGTCGGTGATGGCGTGGAAGCACCCGGAGTCTGTGCTGGCATTGCACCTGAACTACATTCCCGGCTCGTACCGGCCGTGGGTTGACGAAGCGACGCCACTGCGTCCCGCAGAGGTCGAGTTCAAACACAAGGCCCAGAGCTGGTACGACGAAAAAGGCGGTTACTGGCACGTGCAGGCGACGCAACCGCAAACGCTCGGCTTCGCGCTGAACGATTCGCCTGTGGGCCTGGCGGCCTGGCTTATCGACAAGTACCGCGACTGGGCCGATTGCGATGGCGTGGTGGAGAGGCGCTTCAGCCGCGACGAGTTACTCACGCACGTAAGCCTCTATTGGTTCACCGAGAGCATCACCGCATCTTGCCGCATGTACCTGGAGAGCCGGAGAGCTCCTTTAGTATTTCGGCGGGGCGAACGAATCGCGGTCCCCTGCGGTGTTCTGCATCTTGCGAAAGAGGAACCGATGCCGCCACGTGCCTGGGTGGAGCGCGCGTACAACGTGGTTCGCTGGACGGACAAGCCGAAGGGTGGCCACTTTGCCGCGTGGGAAGAACCGGAAATGTTTGCCGCGGATGTGCGTGAGTTCGTGGCGCCGTTTCGAAATGAAGCGCTCCGCGAAGCACGCGCGAGGGACGTGTGCGCGGAAATCCGGGATTGAACAGATGTACGGCGGTCTTTTGCAATCAGCCGCGGGTGACTGAGAACTTGCAAAACAAAGGAGGATTGCAAAAGAAGACAGGTTGCGGATATTGCGCTCTTGCCATTGCAGATTTTTCACCTCTGAAGTCGGCGTGCTTTCCCTTTCTTGTCCTGGCATGTAGTTTCCGTGGTGAAGGACAAATGACAGATGGCGGTGCGCCCGTTTCCATGAAGGCAGGGGACTCGAAATGAAAAAGTGGAGGAGCTCTTAATGTCTGATGTCGTAACGATAACCCCTACGAATGCACCCACTCCAATTGGTCCATACAGCCACATCGCCAAAGTGGGAACGTTTATTAAGAGCGGCGGCTTGGCCGGAACGTTTCCCAGCACCGTCGAACTTGCGGGAAGGGACGTGGGAACGCAGGCACGCCAAGTTCTCAAGAACATGTCAACCTTGTTAGCGTCTGCAGATTCGGACCTGGAGCATGTAGTCCATGTGAACGTTTTTCTGCTTCACATGAGCGATTTTGAGGAGATGAATCGAGTGTACGCAGAGTACTTGTGCTCGCACCGACCTGCGCGAACCGTCATAGGAGTACGCGAGCTCCCAAAGCCGGGAGTGCTCCTAACCATGAGTCTGACGGCGGTCACGCGGCAGTAGGGGGTCCGCAAAGCGAAGGGTGGGCTACTTCTGTGAAAGATTGTGTGGTGGATTCCGTTGAGCATTCCCGCGTTGACACCACGAATCAAAATGCTCAATGACAGTGTCGAGGACCAACTTCTTGCAATTTGTTGACACCCCATAGACATTCCAACGGTGTTTCAGCGGTTACGCTGAAATAATGAAGGCCAGAACCTCTTGTGCAGCCGTTGGTGCGGCATGGTGACTGCCGCCGGTTCTCCCGTACTCACATCCGTCAACTCAAAGCCTTCCCTTCTTCCCGCGGCCCAGGCTTCTCGCTTGGCTTCGATCGATGTTCTGCGTGGACTCGTCATGGTCATCATGGCGCTGGACCACACCCGTGACTTCCTGTCCTATGCGGGGCCAGCACCGGAGGATGTGGCGCACACATCCGTTGCACTCTTCTTCACCCGCTTCATCACCCATTTCTGTGCGCCCGTGTTTGCGTTTCTCGCAGGGACTGGGGCGTTTCTCGCCACGCGCCGCGGGAAATCAGTGGAGCAGGTTTCCTGGTTTCTCCTCACCCGTGGTCTATGGCTCGTTCTTCTGGAGTTTACCTTTGTCGATTTCGCCTGGGGCTTCGTCCCGTGGGCACATGCGGGAGTGATCTGGGTATTAGGTTGGAGCATGATTGCCATGGCGGCAATCGTGTGGCTTCCCGTACGCTGGATCGCGGGCTTGGGATTGGGCATGATCGCCACCCACAATCTGCTTGATTCGATCAGCCCCACTTCCTTTGGGAGATTTTACTGGGTGTGGATCTTTTTTTACTCGCCGGGCCGTATTCCGCTCACCTCTCATTTTTCGTTATCTGTCCGGTACGTCCTAATTCCGTGGGTGGGCGTCATGGCCGCCGGTTTTGCCTTTGGATCTCTGCTGCTCCGACTGGACCGCCGCAAGTGGATTCTGAGAGTCGGGATCTCAGCCTCGGCGCTCTTCTTTGTGCTTCGTGCCATCAATCATTATGGAAACGGCATCGCCGGCGTTCCAGAGCGATACGCACATTCCGCGGGTCCCTGGAGTGTTCAAGCATCTCTATCGTTAACTGTTATCTCATTCTTCAACACACTCAAATATCCGCCTTCGCTTGACTATCTGCTCATGACCCTCGGCCCGGCACTTATTCTGCTTGGGCTGCTTGATGGCATCCAGGCGCTGCGTGGGCTGAGTCGCATTCTGCTGGTGTTCGGCCGCGTCCCACTCTATTACTACCTCTTGCATCTTTATGTGATTCACATTCTAGCCATCCTTGCCTCACTCGTGTTTCACCAGCCGATCTGGTATGGCTCCGTGATCGCGGACTTTGCCCAGCGGCCTTCGGCTTATGGTCACGGTCTCCCATTCATCTACACGCTGTGGCTCCTGGCAGTAGCCATCCTCTATGTGCCGTGCCACTGGTTTATGGAGTTCAGGAGCAACCACCGGGAGTGGACTTGGCTCAGCTACTTGTGACCGCCACAATTACTAGCGGAAGGTTTGACCCGATCTCCGGGCTGTGTCCGCGTTAGCTTTTGCCTGTGTCGGAAGGCGGGGTGAAAGGTCTTTACGGACAGATTGCCGGCAAACCGAAAAGCTGGCCAAGAAAGGGCATAGCGCGAGTTACTGGCTTTCCCGCTGGGAGCGCCGGCGGATGGAATTCCAGGGGGCAGCGTTAGGCGGGTGGCCCGTCGCCGGAGAGCCGCTCCACGGTAGGTTTACCCCACTGTGCTGTTTCTGAGCAAGGCGAACGCCTTCCCCAAGGCGGAAGCAAATTCTCTTGCCGACTGCGGCCGTACAGCGGGGTCCCCATTCAGAGTCCGCTCGAAAAACTGCTGCCAGGCAGCAAGTGCGTCGGGCGCATGCGTAGAAGTGGAAATCGGGGTGAACTGGCTGTGGACGATGGCATAGTGCATCTGGGCGACCGTGGTCGCCGGAAAGGGATGGGTCCCGGTCAGCATCTCGTACGTGATCACCGCCAGCGCCCAGAGATCCCATGCCGGCGATACCGCCTCGCCCTTGAGTTGGTCCGGTGACATATACTGCGGCGTACCCAGTAGAACCCCGGACACGGTGTCCACCGTAGCCGCGGCAACGCCGCTCGGCGGCAGCAGAAACTTCGCCAGCCCGAAGTCCAGAATTTTGATCACCTCGCCGTTGCCGCTCTTGGCTAGGAAGATGTTCTCTGGCTTCAGATCGCGATGGATTAGATCGTGTTCGTGAGCCGCCTCAAGGCCGGAACACACGCCTTCTACAACGTGAAGGATTTGACTGGCTGAAAATTTCTTGTGCCGCTCGAATTCCTGCCGCAGGGTGGCGCCTTCGAGCAACTCCATTACGAGAAAGACGCGCGTGTCCGAATCTACCCCGAAGTCGTACACCGTTACCAGATTGGGGTGTGCGAAGGACGCTGCCGCCCTGGCTTCGAGGCGGAACCGTTGCGCCGCTTCGCCACTGCTGATGAGGTCTTCGCGTATTAGCTTGATCGCAACGGCGCGTTCCAAAGAGGTATCGGTGGCCTTGTAAACCGTGCCCATTCCGCCCCGGCCCAGCCTGCGCTCCAGCCGGTAACGCGCGGTCAGCAGGCGCTGAAATGGCATGGGAGTGAGCTGCGCGCCTTCATGGGCGCAGCGCCCCATGCCGCTGTCGTAGCAGAGGCCGCAACGGGGGCACTCTTCGAAGCCGCCCAGCGCGGTGGTAGCCGGGCGCTCCAGCAGCAAGGCTAGCGCGCTACCAATGCCGGAGAGCAGTTCCTGGTCCTCGTTGCTATAGGGCTCTTCTGATTTTTTCGAGCCCAGTACCATCAGCGCCTCGCGACCCTGAGGCGCGATCGCGATCGGCACCATCAAGTCGATGCGCGCATCCCGCAGGAAGTCGGTGTCTACCGAAGGAAGCTGCTGCTTCAGCCATCCGCTTTCGGCCAGCGATATTTGCAGGGGCTTGCCGAAAAGGCGCAAGGCGGCCATGAGCTTGCTTCCCGCGCTCAGCCCGCGGGGCTGGACCTCCGGCGGCGCCGAAGCGATGCTCCGATACAGCGACTCGCCAGTCTCATGCATGAGGATGGCAACGAACTCGGGATGCAACGCCTGCTCGATCCGGGTCACCACTTTGGACGCAACCTCTGCCAGGTTGGAGGAAGCACGGATCTCATCTACCGTCTGCCGCAGAAGGTACTGGGCATTGTAGTGCTCGCGATAAAAGCGGCGGTCCAAGGCTGCCATCCATTGCGATTGCTTTGTGTGCGCCACGACTCCAATGACTACCAGCAGTGCATACGCCCAGCCGTGGGCGGAGAGAAGCAATCCGAATGGCTGGTCTTTGTGCACCAGCAGATCGAAGATAAGGATTCCTGCCAGAATCGGCACAGGGATGAGTAGCACGCCACGGGCGACAGCGTATTGCAGGCTTTGACGCACGATGAAGCGCACTTGGAAGAGCCGCTGCTTCATCACCGCATAGACGACACAAATCGTGAAAGGAATCTGCACGAGGCCGAACACCAGCGGCGAAAAGGCCAGCTCATTGAGCCATAGCGTTTTTGGCGACAGGGAGAACAGAATACCGGCAAACACATCAGCCAGAAACAACAGCAGACCGAACAGAACCAGCCGGATTCGGCGTCGTTCGTTCGCCTCGCGGAGGGTGAGGTAGCTGACCGTCAGAATGACCAGCGAGGTCAGAAAAGTAGCCGGATTCGCCAACCCTACGATGACGAGGAACCAGCGGGGGATGGCACTCACATTGGGGTTGGCGAAGAACAACAGCGTGTAATCAATGACGATCATGCCGGCTAGCAAAGGGCAGGCCAGCAATGCCAGCAGCGCCCACGCCCATCGGCGATGCAGCAGCGGCTTGGGGAAGGAAAGCGAAAACAGCAGGGTGGGAGCGATAGGCATGCCACCCACATTGAGTGTCACTGCCGGGAAGATGAGCCACTCGATGGCCAGCGGCAGATTCCGCCATGCCACGGCAGCGCCCGGCCATTGCAGGAATAGCGGATTGCCTGTGCCCAGGCTGCAGAGGAATATGCCGGCGGCAACGGCCGTGAGGTCGCGCGGTCTCTTGAACAGAACGAGCAATCCCAGCAGCAGCTGAATCAGGCTGACAACAACTTCCACCCACCAGCCCAAGTACGACTGAGCGTGGAAGGACTGAAGCATGGTCCGCTTGACGACCAACGCAAGATGAAGTTCCTGGTTCCCGCGCGCCACCACGATGGGCAGCGGACGGTCGAAGGTGTTGTTGAGCATCACGCTGCCTAATTCGAGTATGTTTCCCACCGCCCGGCCATCGGCGTTGATGATCTTGTCGCCCGGCTTGAAACCAGCCAGGTCGCTGGGGCTACCCGGCGTAACCCTCAAAATGCGTAGGGTACCGAAATCAGGGTTGATGCCCGGTGACTGGGGAAGCTTGAATGGAAAATAGAGAAAACCCACTACGAAGCAGGCAATGAACGATGCGGCTACCAGCCAAAGCCACCATGGAATGCGGGCAGAGGACATGTTCGTGACTCAATACGATCGGAGAGACGCCCATTATAGACACAACCGCTGCACAGGCCGCAGGATGTGGCATGCCGCCGTATATACGGTCAATGCTCTGGCAATCAAAGAACGTCCTCTTTTTTCTCCACGCATGGTTCGGGCTGCTCTACCTCTTCGGCCTTCTTCTGCACGGCTTCGGCGATCTTCTCCATAACGATCTGCTCGACTTTCTCCTGGATCTGCTCGGCCTTACCACCCTGATTTTGAACGGCTTCTGTCACCTGCTGCTGGACCGTTTCGAGTACCTGGGCAACGACTTTGTCCGCCACTTCCTTGTGAACCTCCTCCGCTACCTCGACAGCTTGCGGCTTGTCCGTCTCCTTGGCGACTTCGGCGCTGGCCTCGGTCAACGCAATCATCCCCTTTTCCAGGACCTGCTCCGCTTCGACGTCGGTGAAGCCCTGTATGAGAAAGGCGATGACTCCGGTCCAGCCGGTCTGATGGCTTGCACCAATTCCAGCTCCGGTATCGCCGTGGAAGTACTCGTAGAACAGGATGTGGTCGCGCCAATGTTCATCGTTCCAGCGGTTGTGATCGCCGTGGGCCGGCCTGTGTCCTTGCCTGTCGCGGACGAACAAGCGCGACAATCGCCGCGCGATCTCCTGGCTAACCTGCAGGAGAGTCATCTGGCGTCCCGAACCGACCGGGCACTCGACTTTAAAATCGTTACCCAAGTGGGCGTACTGATTGACTAGGGCGCGGATGAGCATGAGCTGCATCGGCATCCAAATCGGTCCACGCCAGTTAGAGTTTCCGCCAAACATACCGCTGTCCGAGTCGCCCGGGACGTAGCCGACCCGATACGCTTGTCCGGCAGCATCGAATTCGTAGGGGTTGTCGGCGTGATATCGCGACAGCGAACGAATCCCGTAAGGGCTGAGGAACTCCTTCTCATCGAGCATGTAGCCAAGGATCCGGCGGAGCTTGTCCGGATTGACGAGCGACAGGATCCGGCTGCCACCCGCTCCTACGTCCAACGGGACTGTGAGAACCGCTGCCGTGTGGGGATTTCGTTCCAGAAACCATTGCGCCTCGTCGAAGAAGCGCGGCAGCCGTTCCCGCAAGTCGGCCGGCAGCACGGCGGTGGCCGTCAGTGGCAGCAGCCCAACCAGCGAACGAACCTTGAGCCGTACGCCGTTACCGTCGGGGAATCGCAGAATATCGTAGTGGATGCCGTCGGCCTGGTCCCATAGTTTGACCCCGGTGAAGCTCAAGTTGTCCATTGCCGAAGCGATCCACAAGAAATGCTCGAAGTATTTCAGCGCCATGGCTTCGTAATGGGGGTCGTCTTCCACTGCGAGCTCAACCGCAATCTGCAGCATCACCGACGCAAAGAACGCCATCCAGGCGGTGCCGTCCGATTGCTCCAGATAGCCGCCGGTGGGGAGCGAGCTGCTGCGATCAAAAACACCAATGTTATCCAGGCCGAGGAAGCCGCCCGAAAACACATTGTTTCCATCCGGATCCTTGCGATTCACCCACCAAGTGAAGTTCAGCGATAACTTCTCGAAGCAGAACTTCAGGAAGGTGAGGTCACCACGCCCGCGTAACTGCTTGTCGTAGCTGTATACGGTCCAGACTGCCCAGGAGTGGACCGGAGGATTGACGTCGTTGAAATTCCACTCATAGGCCGGCATCTGGCCGTTGGGGTGGAGGTAGTGGTGGCCGAGGAAGAGCCGCAGCTGCTCCTTGGCGAAATCGACGTCCACCAGCGACAAAGGGATGGTGTGGAAGGACAGATCCCAGACGGCGTACCACGGATACTCCCATTTGTCGGGCATGGAGATGACGTCGGCGTTGTACATATGAAACCAGTCCTTGTTGCGGACCTGAGCACGCACGCCTTCCTCGGGCTTGTCGCCATGCTCACGCAGCCACTCGGCCAAGTCGTAATGGAAGTACTGCTTGCTCCACAGCATTCCTGCCAGGGCCTGCCGCATGACGCGAGCTTCATCCTTGGTCAGCGTCGCCGGCGTGATGGACTCGTAGAAAGCGTCCGCTTCCCCTCGCCGCGCCTTGAATGAGGCGGAGAACGCATCCCCGAAGGGCGCCCGCAGCCGATCAGGCGGCTGGTCTGTCAACCGCAGGCGAACGCTCTGGCTTTCCTTCGCCGGCACGGTGAGCCGGTAATGGGCGGACGCTTTGGTGCCGCGCAGTTCGGGGTTGGTAGCGTTCTTGTTCCCATGAACGACGGCTTGGATGATGCCGTCCTTGCAGTAGGGCTGCTGGTTGGTCTGATTGAAAGCACGCTGAGCGTTGGTTTCGTTCTCGGTGAACAACAGATCGACGACGCCGTCACAGTAAAGAAAACGCTCGCCCAGGAGGCGATGCCGTGCGGCGATGGCCCGCACGTCCATGCTGGCGGCGAGGATCTTAAGCTCCGGTTTTTCTTCCTTCCGACGCCACGACCAGGTGTTCCGGAACCACACCGTGGGCAAGACATGGATCTCCGCGGGCTCGAGACCCCGGTTGCAAACGGTGATCTCTATTAGGATGTCCTCCGGTTCGGCCTTAGAGTATTCGACGAACACATCAAAGTACCGGTCCTGGTCGAAGATGCCGGTGTCGAGCAGTTCAAACTCAGGGGACTGTTTGTCGCGCGCCCGGTTGGCTTCAATGAGTGGCACATACGGGTACTCGGCTTGCGGATACTTGTAAAGGTACTTCATGTATGAATGGGTTGGCGTGCTATCGAGGTAGAAATAGTATTCCTTCACGTCCTCGCCGTGATTCCCCTCGCTGTTGCTCAGTCCGAACAGGCGTTCCTTCAGGATCGGGTCGTGACCGTTCCACAGCGCCAGCGCGAAGCACAACAGCTGACGATCATCAGAAATGCCGGCGAGCCCGTCCTCACCCCAGCGGTACGCACGATACTGCGCCGCATCATGGGTGAAGTAGTTCCAGGCATCGCCGTCGGAGCTGTAATCTTCGCGCACGGTGCCCCATTGACGCTCACTCAGGTACGGCCCCCACTTCTTCCAAGCGGCTCGTCCTTCGCGGTTGTCCTGGAGCCGAGCCTGTTCCGCGCCTAATTCGTTAGTCTGATTCGCCTGCATGGCAGCCGCCTCGCTTGTTGTCCCGAAGCCTGGGTGGCGGGGAATGCCGGGGCAACGACGAACATAGTACTCACGGCTGGGAGTCTGTCCAGAGGAATTGCACGCCATTGCAAAGAAATCCTGGCGGCCTATTGATCGGTTGCCGAGTCCCTTTTACGGCTACGATACCCTTTGCGGCTGCGAATGTGCAGCCCCTTCTGGCCCTGCGCCAGAACTTGGATGGTGCGGTAATGGCCATCCAGCTTGAACGCCGCTGGTTTGTAAGACACCACGTACTGGCTGCGCAACTCCGCCTGAATGGCCTCGAACGCGCTGGCGACTTCAGTGATCTGGCGAGGCGCATACGATCTCCCGCCGGTTGCGTC
>Ga0126381_100006959_pt1 | contig 12552 bp, 11 predicted proteins | sample PanSoiMetPlot_28_FD_96465 | JGI IMG/M metagenome (GOLD analysis project Ga0126381, IMG submission 96465) | Tropical forest soil microbial communities from Panama - MetaG Plot_28 | ecosystem: Environmental > Terrestrial > Soil > Tropical forest > Bulk soil | place: Panama | collected 2016-02-17
GGCCAGCGGGCTTCGACGGTCGTCGCGATGCCGCCTCGAGGACGGAATTCGCCTCGAACGACGGCCCACGCCGGGTCACAGGCTTTCACCACGTCTTCGAGAACCTGGTTGACGATGTTTTCCTGGAAGATGCCGAGGTTGCGGTAGCAGAAGAGGTATTCCTTCAGCGATTTGAGTTCGAGGCAACGCGAGCGAGGCATGTAGCGAATCGTCAGGTGCCCGAAGTCGGGAAGGCCGGTCTTGGGACAGACGGAGGTCAGTTCCGGGTCGTCGATCACGATCTCGTAGCCGGGAAACTGGTTCTGCCAGGTCTCGATCTCGGGGAATTTGAAATCGAGGCCGGACTTGGCGTGATCGTCGGTATAGCGCGGTGGCTGAGACATATCGCTATTGTAGAGTGCCGAAAGATGAACAAAAAGTCATGGATTTCTGCTTCTTAAGGGCTTTGCGATGAGTCCTATATACTGACTTTGGTTGCATACATGGCCACTGAAAGAAGGCAAATGAGCCGCCGCTGGTTCTGGTTGGGCGCGGCTGTAGTGTTAGTTCTTGTTTATGCGGGTGTGCGGTCGCTGACGCGCGATCGACTCTATGTTCGCGTAGCCCAGGCTTCCCACGAACCGTTGGCGAGCACGACCAGCACCAATGGCAGGGTCGAGCCGGAAAATAACAAGGAAGTTCATGCTCCCGTCGCAGCCATCGTGAAGGCCATATACGTTCAGCCTGGGGATCAGGTCCCTCAAGGCAAGCTTCTGATGGAGCTGGATGACGTGGACGCGCGGGCGAAGCTGGCAAGCGCTGAAAGCGCGGTGAAGAACGCGCAGGCGAATCTGGAAGCGGCAGAGCAGAGCGGCACGCTCGAGCAGCGCCAGGCCGCGGCCGGAGAAATCACGCGCAACAGGCTTGAGCGGGATCAGGCCCAGCGCGATCTGGATGCGATGATCAAGCTCAGCGCCACGGGCGCCGCATCTCCGAGCGAGGTCGCGGCGGCGCGGCAGCGGCTCGCAGCGGCCGAGGCAGGCCTTCACGCCTCAGAACAGAACGCCACAGGTCGCTACTCGCCCGCGGAGATCGCCCGCGCACGGGCGGGCTTGCAGGATGCCGAGGCCAACCGGCTGGCAGCGCAGCAGGTGCTTTCGCAGATGGCCGTGCGTGCGCCGGTGGCGGGCACCGTGTACAGCCTCAACGTGAAAGCGACAGAATTTGCCGAGCAGGGCAAGCTGCTTTTGGAGATGGCCGACCTGAGCCATCAACGTGTGCGTGCGTATTTCGACGAGCCTGAAATTGGGAAGCTGGCAGTGGGTCAGCCGATCGAAATCAAGTGGGACGCGAAGCCTGGTCTGCTCTGGAAGGGCCACATCGAGCGCACGCCGGCTACGGTGATCACCTTCGGCACCAGAAACGTCGGCGAGGCCCTGATTCAAATCGACGAAAATCCTGACGACAACAGGCTGTTGCCCGACACCAACGTGACGGTGAGGGTGACGACGAAAAGTGAAAGCAGTGCACTGAGCATTCCGCGAGATGCGCTGCGTTCAGAGAATGGCAGAACCTACGTCTTCAAAGTGGTTGGCGACGAACTCAAGAGGACTTTCGTTACCACCGGCTCAATGAACCTTACGCAGGTGGCGATTGTGTCCGGGCTCCAGGATGGCGACTGGGTTGCAACAGCAACGCAGAGCGGTCAGCCTTTACAAGAGGGCATTCCGATCAAGAGAGTTCAGTGAGGAAACTATTCGAAGCAGGTTTACTGGCCTTGTCGATCTCACTTGCGTGTGCGGAGACGCCGCAAAACGGGCTCGCGCCGGTAAATGCCGCCCTGCAGGCTGGTGAGGCAGATCAGGCGCTGCAGCTGCTCGGCGGCTTGCCTCCATCCGCCGACGCACACAATCTGCGTTGCCGGGTATACTTCGCGCTGGGGCGCTGGAATGACGCTGCAAATGAATGCGATCAGGCAGTGCAGCTTAATAGCGGGAGCGCGGTCCATCACCTCTGGCTGGGTCGGGCGCTCGGCGAAAAGGCAGACAACTCATCCTTTATGACGGCGTTTTCTTTGGCGAAACGGACGCGCGCCGAGTTTGAAGAAGCCGTCAGCCTGGACCCGCATAACGGCGATGCCATGAGCGACCTGGGTGAGTTCTATGCGTCTGCTCCCGGGGTTGTCGGCGGTGGCAACGACAAGGCGCAGGCCTTGGTGCCCAAGCTGGAGAAGGTCGATCCTGCGCGAGCGCACGTGCTACTTGCACGGATTGCAGAGAGCCAAAAAGACCCTGGCGCAGCGGAACGCGAGTTTAAGCAGGCGATTGCAACGAGCGAACATCCGGCCGTTCAGTGGATCACGTTGGCGGCCTTCTATAAGAAACACGAGCAGTGGGACCAGATGGAAGCCGCCGTTGTCACCGGCTACAGGCTGGCGCAGCACGATCGGGGCGCGGGCATTGCACTCTTCAACGGTGCAGCCGTTCTGAAAGGCGGCAAGAGGAACCTGGCCCTGGCGGCAAAGATGCTGGAAGAGTATCTTGCAGATTATCCCAAAACCGAAGAGGGTCCGGCTTTTGAAGCACACACGCGACTCGCACAGCTTAAGGCACAACTGGGTGACAAAAACGGTGCGATCGAGCACCGTGCCGAGGCGCTGAAGCTCGCTCATGATTACAAGCCGGCACTGGGGCTGACATTTTGAGTTACTTACGGCAAACGACAAACAGCTGCAGCCGTCGGAGAACCCTGCTCGTCGCGTCCCTGGCGGCAGCCTTTTCGATTGCCATGCCTGAAGTGCTCCGGGCGCAGGTTTCGCTGGCCACAGTGGTGGATCTTGCACAGAAGAACAGCACCGGTGTGCGCGCGGCCATGGCCGATGTGGATAAGGCAAACGCGGTACTGTCGGAGACGAAGAGCACGGTGATTCCCGCGATCAACGTCCAGACGGGAGTGCCGGTATTTCCTTCAACGGGTTTCACGGGGTCCCCGCCTTCGATCTTTACCGCAACGGTTCAATCACTCGTCTACAGCATTCCTCAGAAACGCTACATCGATGCGGCATCATACGGCGTGCGAGCAGCAAAGCTACGGTTGAAGGATGCTCACGAGCAGGTGGCGTTGGACGCTTCGACCGCTTACATCGAGCTCGACATCGTTACCCAGGAGCTTGCCGACGCACATCAGCAGGAGCAATTCGCCGCGAGACTCGTTGAGATTGAACTGCAGAGGGCCGAAGCAGGGGTCGATCCGGCGAGCGACCAGCTGCAGGCAAGACTTACTGCCGCGCAAATCAAGCTGAAGAGACTGCATCTCGAGGCACGAGCGGCAACCCTCGAAAAGCAGCTCGAAGCGCTCACTGGTCTGCCGGCGGGGTCGATCAAAGTCGATCACTCAAGCATTCCTGAGATTCCGCAGGTGCATGGCGACGTGGCCACGCGCGAGATGAATGGCGTCAAAGCAGCGCACCTGCTGGCAACCTCCAAAGCCCTGCAGGCCAAAGGCGATTGGGAGACGAATTACATACCCGATCTGCGGTTCGGTGTGGATTACCTGCGAACCACAACCATTCTGAATGATGTAAATTCCTTCTTTGCGAAGCCTCTGCCGCCGAACAACTTTTCCTCCGGGATTTCGATAAATTTTCCACTCCTCGATATGGGCCGCCGCGCTCACGCGAAAGAGTCCGCCGCGGACGCTTTGCGGGCCAAGGTGGAGGCTGAGCAGGCCGAGAAGCAGAACGATCTGGCCATTGCCGATCTCAGCGCAAATATTCGCGAACTGGATACGCTGGCGGAGATTGCTAGCCTGAAGCAGCAGATCGCCGGCGAACAGGTCAAAGTCGTGCAGACTCAGTTGATCTCAGGGAATGCAACCGGTATCGGGCCGGGTTCCCTGCCCCAGACAACCCCGAAGGCAGAGCAGCTGGCGCAGATCGACGCGAGTCAGAAGGTGCAGGACGCGCTGGATGCAGGCTTCGATCTTGCCAAGGCGCGGCTTAACCTCCTACGCGCACTAGGCCATATGGACGACTGGCTGGCCGAGATTCGTGGCAAGTAATCACTGAAGTACCCGGTACAGCCGAAAAACGCTCTGAATGTTAAAATTGCAGGGATGCCCATGCCTTTGAAAACACTCTTCCTCAACCCCCCATCGTTTGAGAACTTCGACGGAGGCGCCAGCTCGCGCTGGCCGGCTACGCGCGAAATCGAGTCCTACTGGTACCCGGTATGGCTGACCTACCCGGCGGGCATGCTGGAGGGTTCGCGCCTGCTCGATGCGCCGCCGCACCACGTCTCGGCCGACGAGACGATCAAGATCTGCAAAGACTATGAGTTTTTGGTCCTCTTCACATCGACGGTGGGCTGGGAAGGCGACCAGCGGCTGGCCGAAGCCATCAAGGCGGCCAACCCGTCCATTCGGATCGCATTCGTGGGGCCGCCAGTGACGACCTCGCCGGAGAAGGCACTGAACGAATGCTCGGCGCTGGACTTCATCTGCCGCCGCGAATTCGACTACTCCGTCGTTGAATATGCGAACGGGAAGCCGCTGAACGAAATTCTTGGCATCAGCTACAAGAAGGATAGCCAGATCATCCACAATCCCGACCGGCCGCAGGTGGAAGACCTCGATGCGATGCCGTGGGCCACGAAGATCTACAAGCGAGACATGGACGTCACCAGGTACAACGTGCCGTTCCTGCTGCATCCGTACATTGCGCTGTATTCGACGCGCGGCTGCCCGGCACAGTGCACCTTCTGCCTCTGGCCGCAGACCCTGAGCGGGCATGCATGGCGGAAGCGCTCGACCGACGACGTGGCAGCGGAATTGAAGTGGGCGAAGGAGAACTTTCCGCACGTGAAGGAATTCTTCTTCGATGACGATACGTTCAACATCCAGAAGGGACGCACGATCGAACTCTGCGAAAAGTTGAAGCCGCTCGGTCTAACCTGGAGCTGCACGTCGCGCGTCACTACCGATCGCGAGACCCTCAAGGCGATGAAGGAAGCCGGATGCCGGCTGCTGATTGTGGGCTTCGAGTCGGGCGATCCGCAGATCCTCAAAAATATCAAGAAAGGCGCAACGGTTGAGCGCGCGCGTGCCTTCGCCAAGGACTGCAACGACCTTGGGCTGGTGATTCACGGCGACTTCATTCTCGGCCTGCCGGGCGAGACGAAGGAATCAATCCGCAACACGATTAACTTCGCCAAGACACTGGATTGCGAAACCATCCAGGTTTCGATTGCACATGCGTATCCGGGAACAGAGTTCTACGAATTCGCCAAGGTTAACGGGTTCATTACCAACGAGAAAATGGAAGACGGCGGCGGCCACCAGATGGCACACATCGAGTACCCTGGCCTGCCGACAGACTATGTAATGGAGATGGTGCACCGCTTCTACGACGAGTACTACTTCCGTCCAAAAGCTGCGTTCCGCGTGGTCTGGAAAGCGATAGTGAACCGCGATGTGCCGCGACTTTACGTTGAGGCGAAGGCATTCCTAAAGCTTCGTGCACAGCGCAACAAGATGGTGAAGGCGGCGCGCAGCCAGCAGGCAGAGGCGGGCGCCACCGCAGGCGCGGGCGCGTAAGACGTTCGCGCGGAATTCAACATGGGCGGATCCGCTGCGGCGGAAGTCCGCCCTTCTTTTCGCACGAAATCAACGCAGGTATTTGAGTAGATGACGCAAATTCGGCCCACTCCGCGGCAATATCTGATTCTGGGGCTGGTTGCGCTGTGCGCGCCGCTGGGTGATACGTGCCTTTCTCGCGGCATGACTTCCCTTCCACCCATTTCGTTGGCGCATCCGTTGACGTTGATCAGCGCGGTCTTCACCCCGTGGATCGCGGCAGGCATCGCACTGCTGATCGGCTTTTTCGCGAGTTATCTGACAGCGCTTTCCTGGGCTGACCTGACGTATGTTCTGCCGGCAACGGCCTTCGGAAACGTGATCGTGGCGCTGCTTTCGAAGTTCTGGCTGCACGAACAGATTTCCGTGGCGCGGTGGGCGGGGATTGTTCTCATCACGGTCGGCGTCGGATTCGTGGCGCATGGACCGTCACGGACTGAGCGGCCTGGTGACGTCGCGCTGGCCGAAGGGAGCGCGAGGCCGGAGGTCGCCGAGGAGCAGCTGCGATGATCTTGCAAACGACAAGTTCGGGGACCGGCGCGTGGGCTGCTGCCGGAATGATCGCGGCAATCGTGCTGTCGTCGACAGCGGGCGAGGTGCTCACCGCGGCGGCGATGAAGTCGATCGGCGATCTCGACGAGATTCGCGCGAAATCGGGAATGAAGGGTGCTATTCGTGCGGTGATGACGTGTCCGTTATTTTTTGCGGGCGTCTTCTTCCTGGCGGTGGCGTTCTTCGCGCTGCTGTTCGCACTGAACCATCTGAACCTGAGCCTCGTGGCTCCAGCATCTGCCTCGCTCACGCTGGTGACGAATGCGATCGCAGGGAAGTTCTTCCTGCATGAGAACGTAGACCGCCGCCGCTGGGCGTCAGCGGTGCTGGTGTGCATCGGCGTTTACCTTCTGGCGCACTAAAACAGTTCGCGGTTCGCAGTTCTTAATTGAGTCCTCAGCGGGCGGCGCTGACCGTGGCCGGCTGGGGCGGAGTCGCAAATGCATCCATAAGCGAGATGACCCTCATCTGTACTTTGAGCTCGTCGAGCGACGCATTGGTCTTTGCGCTAATCTCGACGGTTTCGCCGGGCACAATGTCGAAGTAGTTGTCAGAAACGTCGACATCCGATTCGCCAAAGGAGAGATAGACATTGCGCGCAAGAACGGGCGAGGTGATCCTGATCGTGTAAGTGTTTTTCCCCTGGGTCTTCTGCTCCGATCGCGAGATGTTTGTTTGAAGGGCAACCGGCTTCAGGTGAACTTCTTTGGTTGGCGCGAGATAGATCAGGTTGCGTGAGACGCTCTTGCCTGTATTCAGGACCTCAGCGACGACGAAGACGCGCGAGGTATTCGCGGCGCCGGCTTGGGTAAGTTTTGCAAGCGGCCAGTCTAGATAGACTTTGCTCGCAAGTGGTTCGATGCTGATGTCGTGTTTGTCTTCGAGCAGCATCTTGCCATCGAAGTCCATCAGTCGAACGCGAAGTACAGCAGGCGTCGCGGCCATCTTGTCGGAGACGACGTACACCTTCACCGCACCGTCTTCGACATGCGGCGAAACAAGAATCGGTGCGTAGAAGCGGCGTGCATAGTATTGCAGCGCTTTCCAGCGGCCGTAGTAGTCGATGCTCGACCACGAAGCCACGGGCCAGCAGTCATTCAGCTGCCAGTAGATCGAGCCCATCGTTTCCGGTCGGCTTCGGCGAAAATGCTCTGCGCCGATCTTGATACCTTCGGCCTGCAGCACTTGGCTGACATAAAGGAAGCTCGCGAAATCCTTCGGCTCGGGATAGTCCTTGAGCAGGTAATCGTGGATGATCGAGTTACCCTCGTTGTTCTTCTGATGCGCCAGCATCACAGGCGTGAAGATGCTGGTGCGATCTATGGGTTCGGTGAAGGCGTCAATCGTTTTCATTTCAGGGAAAGACTGAAAGCCGTATTCGGTAACGAAGCGGGAGTTATGCGTTTCGTAGGTCGAGAACGGCACGCGCCCGTGCCACACATCCCAGATATGCGCGTCGCCGCTCTGATAATGAGGGCTGAGCGCCTCGTAGTCCGCGCTGGGCGAGCTTGGCCAGTACGGAACTTCAGGCGCGAGGCGTGCGACAACGCGCGGCAGGATTCCGCTGAACTCAGTGAGGTAGTCCTGCCACATCTGGTAGCGCACGTCGGCCGGCAGCATGGGGCGAGGCGCCCAGGCCATTGCAATTTCGGTCTCGTTGTTGCCGCACCAGACCACAATGCTTGGGTGGTTGCGCAGTCGCCGGACCTGGTCTTCGGTTTCAGCTTCAATGTTGAGCTTGAAACCGTATGTGCCGGGCTGCCAGTCATTGCCAAACATGAAGTCCTGCCAGACCATCAGGCCGAGCTCATCGCAGATCTGGTAAAACTCGTCGGTCTCGTAGTAGCCACCGCCCCAGTGGCGAATCATGTTCATATTGGCGTCGCGCGCGGACTCAAGGATGCGGCGATAGTTCGCGGTCGTCACACGATTGGGAAAGCTGTCGAAGGGAATCACGTCGGCGCCCTTTGCAAAGATGGGAATGCCGTTGACAACGAGCTGAAAGCTGCGCCCCCACTTGTCGGGATGACGATCCAACACAATCGAGCGCAGGCCGGTCTTTACCGCGCGTTCATCACTGACTTGCTGCGTTCCAGTGCCGATCTGCGCCTTGAATTCGTAGAGCGGCTGATCTCCATATCCTGCGGGCCACCATAGCTTCGGATGCGCGATTTCAACTGGAACCGTAACCGTATTCATTCCGGCGTGGAGACTGATCGTCCTGGCGACCGCGTTCGGCTTTGAACCGTCCGTGTAACGTACGGCGACATTCGCGGAACCGCTCTGAGACGCTTCGATCTCAAATTCCGCATCGACGTGCGCGGCTTCCCTGCTCACATCGCGCTCCCGGATGGCGAAATCGGCGATCCGCACTTTGTCCCATGCTTCGATGCGCACCGGACGCCAGATTCCGCTGGTGACAAATGTCGGGCCCCAGTCCCAGCCGTATTCATAGGCGGCCCTGCGCACATAGGTCTTCGGAGCGGTCTTCGTCTTGGGTTGCCATGGATCGAGGGCGGCAACTGCAGCTGCAGCCTTGATCGGCGAGGGAAATACCACACGCAGCTCATTCGCCCCTGCATGAAGGTGAGGCTTCGCCGAGGCCCGCCAGACGCGAAACATATTGTCGGCAAAGAGAACCTGCGTTCCGTTCAGGTAGACATTCGCGGTCGCGTCAAGTCCGTCAAATACCAGATCAACGTGCGAACGAGCCAGCAGCGTAGGAGTGACATCGAATTTGACGCGGTACTCCCAGCTTTCGTCCTGAATCCACTGGAGCTTCGATTCGTTATCGCGATAGAACGGATCGGGAATCCTCTTGTTTGCGAGCAGATCGAGATGCACGTCGCCCGGAACCGTTGCGGCCAACCAGCCTGCATCCTGTGCCTGGCCGTCTTTCACTTGGCGGAACTGCCATCCGCGATTGAGGACGACCGTGGAGTTCTTTGCTCCGCTCTGCGCCGATCCTTTTACCCCCGAAAACACCAACACTACTCCCGCAATCGCAACGAACGCGACCAGCCATTTATGAGTTCGCATCCAGTCCCCTTCGTACCAGTGCACGGGCAACACGCCCTAAAATTCGCTCACTAGGTTATCACGCGCAGTTCCGTGCGACAGCTATCGGCATGGCGATCGCATATGCGATAGGCGAGCGTGCGATCCGTCCGCCGTAATAAATATTGTGGATCGCGGAGAGGGCTGTTGGAGCTGCGCGCCCATGAGATGCATCAGGCGCGCGATCATGTTCGCCGGAAACGTGTGGCTGTGAACGAGATCCGCCTGAAACCTGCGCAGAAATTTTCGCTCGCGGAGGAACGCTTGAATTGCGGCAACCGGCGATTTTTCATGTCGAGCCGAACAACCTGGACGGTGGCCGGCCACTCATGCGCCTCGTGCGGTCGCAGTATGACAATCGCGACATCATGTCCGCGCGCAGCCATGCGCTCGGCGAGCGCCACGAGCGAGGTATGCATATAGGCGATACGCATCATTCTCCGGCTACAGTCAGACGATGCTATCGCGCAGGCTCACATAAAGCTGTGTGCGCGCTCACGCTCGATCGGCATGCGGCGTTTTATCAGCGTATCCACGGCGATCGCTCCCGGACCGAGAATAAGGATCAGCAGCGCGGCAAACCAATACGTGTAGGGTGTTGCGCCGTAGAAATCTTCAGGCTTGGAGAAGATGTGCGAGAAGTTGACGCGATCGTCGGGCACACTCAGGTAGGCCATCGTCATATTGACGAAAAGGACGAGGGCCGTCAGGCGCGAAGCGATACCGAGCGTGAAGAGGATTCCGCCGACGAACTCCACCAGGCCGACAAGCGTGGCCGTCATGTGCGGAGCGGGCAGGTTCAGGCTCGTGAAGAAATCCGTGACCTTGTCGAGATGCGTCAATTTGCCCCAGCCATCCTGCATGAACTGCCAGCCCCAGTAAAGCCGAACGGCCAGCAACAGAAGGCTTCGTTGCCGGCCAAGGATCGCATCGAAGGCGCCGTAACCACGGCGCGCGATATTCACGATACTGCTCATAATCTTCCTTTCGTTCTTAAGGAAACTGGGCAGCACGGCACTCACGTGATCGGTGTGCCCTTGAACACCGTTACCGCAGATCCTTCGGCAATAAAGGCTGAATCCGGAGATTGCGCCAGCACCCGCGTGAACTGTTGCCCGTAATATCTCTGCGCATCACCTGAGAATCGGGCGGCTTCCGCTTGCCTTATGTGCCACTGCGGATGTTCAACCTGGTACTCCAGAGTCCATTCGCCCCTTGCTGTGTAGCCCCAATAGTGCTCCGTGATGAACTCACCCAGCGAACCTTGCTCTGGAAGGTAGCCGGGGCTGGATGCCTGAGCTTCGATCGAGCAGCCTCCTGCCCCGGAGCCCCATGAAAACTCCACTGCCATGGTGCCTGTATCGGCGTCTAGATGGACTCGATGAGACATCGGCACGCAGGAATAGCGCTCACCATAGGCAAGCCTTGCCAGGGCAGACACTGCATATTTGGGCACAAGTTCGCGGATGAATACGACACCTCTTCGCGAACCGCGACGCACATAAAAGCGCAGATTCACTTCTTCAAAAGACTGATGAAACGGAACAGCATGGCCCATCACCTGTATCTTGTTAAACTCAAATCCGATCAGGCTCAAGTAGGTGACGCACTCGAACTGGTCCAGTTCAGTGCCCGAAGGGACGTAACTCTGAAGCAGAACCGGATCCACGGCATAATTGAGCATCACGAGATTCTTCCATTCAGCGGTAAGAAACGTGCGCTGCTGAGCTGGAGCTTTCACGCCTTTATGACAGTTCCTGAGCTGAAGAAGTTACATCGAATGCAGCGCTGCGGGCACTCAATCCAGTTGGTCCAGATTCGGAGCGCAGATCCAGCCGAGTTCCGCCCACGCTGTGAACCATTGTTTCACCAGACTTGGCCGTTTTGCGCTGGGAACGCGCGAACTGGTGACACCGACCTCGATAGCTTCTGCCAGCGGCCGCCCCGCGCGGATTGCCGACAGCGTGCGGAACTCCTCGCGTTTGATGCGCAGATAATAGACAGAAAAATCAACACGATGAGCCGCGAGCCAGGTGGGTTTGCGTCGAAGCGCGGGGAGCTTCGTGGGAGCCTGCTCGTCTTCCTCGTGCTGAATACCAGCCTCGCTTGTCTGACGTTTTTCCTTCTTGTGGAGGTTCAAAACGAGATCATCCACCGGAAACTCAAGCTCGATTAACTGCAAGTGAGGCTGAAGTGCGAGCCGGGAGCTGCCGTCGAGCAGAGCGACCTGCTCCAGGCTGAGCGGTTCGCGTTCTGTCATATCGAAAGCCTCAACGAATGCCCACTCCATACGGGCAACGTCCTGGGCGAGACGAGCGCGGCGTCCCGCATAATGCGGATTATTCGCAAGCCACTCCGCCAGGTGCGCACCAAGGTTGCGCAGCGTGAACGATTTGCTGGGGTGCGCCGTCAGATATGCGACCGAGATTGCCTCGAATGCCCGTGCACCCACCACAGAACGCAACGCCGGGAAATCCTCTGCGAGCGCACCAAGCACACGGAACCAGTATTGGCGGTTGTAAATCTCCAGACGTTCGAAAGAGGAGAGCCGGCTGTTCGGCGCGATGAACGATCCTGCCACGTCCACCATGTGCCTGCCATCGCTCGACTCATGTCGCATTCCCTCCTCGGAAGTGAGCGGCGTCATGATGGCTCGCGCCATCTCGCGCTGAATCTGGGACAGGCTCATCGACTGGGGGTTCATCGTGCCGTCTCCAGCTGCGTCGATTCCCAGTCTTCGGCCTCGAGGCTGGTCGACACGTTCAAAGCCGTCTCTGCAGCATCAACCAGATCCGTTGGACCATGGCTGTGCGTATGCAGGTATTGCTCTGCTTTCTTAGCCTCCGCATGCACTTCGTCGAAGCTGGGGATGTGATCGTCCCACTCAAGTAACGTGGGCGTCTGTCCGCAACGTTCGATCGCTCGTGCATACAGCTTCCACACCGGGTCGATCACTGGATGATCGTGTGTGTCGAGGATGTACTTTTCGTATCGCGAGTGACCCGCGATGTGAATCTGCGCGACCCGGTGCGCGGGAACGGCATTCACGTATTCCATCGGATCAAACTCATGATTGACCGAGGAAACATAGATATTGTTCACATCGAGAAGGATGCCGCAGTCAGCGCGCTCAACGACTTCTGTGAGAAACTCCCACTCCGTCATCTGCGATGCCGTGAACGCAGCGTAGGAGCTGACGTTTTCTACGGCCACAGGAATCTCCAGATAATCCTGCACCTGGCGCACGCGCTCGGCGGTGCGCGCCACCGCCTCCCACGTATACGGGAGCGGCAGAAGGTCGTGCGTGTACGTACCGTCGACCGATCCCCAACA
>Ga0126381_100006960_pt1 | contig 12551 bp, 13 predicted proteins | sample PanSoiMetPlot_28_FD_96465 | JGI IMG/M metagenome (GOLD analysis project Ga0126381, IMG submission 96465) | Tropical forest soil microbial communities from Panama - MetaG Plot_28 | ecosystem: Environmental > Terrestrial > Soil > Tropical forest > Bulk soil | place: Panama | collected 2016-02-17
CCCCAAATAGTATTCATGGCAGCGTCGAGCGGCCAAGGCCTCTTCTCTGAGTTATCAAGCGGAGAATCAGTGTCAGGATGACTGCGCCGATCACCGCAACGATGATGGTGTAGATCATGCCGCCCTGTCCCGAAAAACCAACCGCCCGCATGATGAGACCACCCACAAACGCGCCGGCGATGCCGATCACGATATCCATGGCGGCCCCGTACCCGGAACCCTTCATGATTTTTCCCGTGATCCAGCCTGCAACGAGACCCACGATAATCCACCAAAGTATGAACATGTTTCTCTCCTTCCCTTGAATTGGATTAAGGGCTGCATTCATCAGTTGTTTCAGTCGAGCGGGGACGGGACGACTAGGGAAAAACCTGAGGAACCATCTGTCTGCGCGATTCGGAGTGGATTGTCGTGGGCGTAACTTCCTATTTGCAGGTTAACCCTCGGTACGCATGCCCTCGGGTGTCATTTGATCACCGAATCGAGATCAGAGAAGACGAATACAATCACCGCGCAACCGATGAGACCGAACAATACCAAGACGACGGCGAGAACAGTTAATTCTGTCCTCCACACCCTTGCGGATGGGCTCGAGTCGAGAAATAGCTGCATTCAGTTCGGCTTCGATATCGGCGAGTTTTTCCAGTGCAGTCTTTAGCCGCTGTTCCATGTCCTGCAATGTCGTGCTGAGGTCACGTTTCATAGGCTTTCAGAGCAGCAACATTCGATTTGTGCCGTTCAATCGCCGCCTTGTCCAGCAGGTCTTCTAATTGCTGAAGTTCATCTGCGACATGTCTTTGATCCCGATGGATATCGTTAAGCTTCGCACGAGCATTATCAGCATTCTCGGTTGCGCGGTTCACGACGTTCTGTTGCATTTCGAGTTCTGCAACAAGTAATTTTGTCGTTTCGGTAACCTGCATGTCGTCATGTATTGCGCGGAGTTCCGAGAGGATTTCCCGTAGAGTCTGCGAGTCTGCATCTCGGGTCTGCCCGAAGCTCGGAAGCGAGCACGGTCGAATAGAAGAGAGCATCCAAGATCATCCGATTCAGCATTGAATTGAGGACCTCCCGATGAGAGCACAATTGTCAATCTGAATCGGGCGTAATGTCACGCTTGTCGGCAATCTCAAACCGCGTCCCACTTGGTACTTCACGAAAGGGCCGGAAACGGATAGGCCAGACCTAACCCACCGCGCCACATCTCGACTCTACCGGCCAAACACCCCGGTGGGACGAGTGCCGATGGCTGCTGGATACACTGGACTCAGCGATGACTTCCTCTATTCGCATCGATGCGGTGCTCATTCACTTTGCCGGGCACGACGCTCCAGGGCAGACAGCGGCGCTGACTGGCATTCTTGCCGAGCAAGGTGTGCGGATTCTCGATATCGGGCAAGCCGTAGTGCACGAGTCCCTGGCGCTCGGCATTCTGGTGGAAGTGGGCGAGGATTTTGCCGCGGTAAAGTCCATGCTGACCGAGCGGGCGCATGCGCTCGGGCTGCAGGCCAGCTTCAAGACCGTGCCCCACGGGTCGCTGGAACATTGGGCGCACCGGCGGCAGTCGCAGCACTTCATCATCACGGTTTTGGGGCGGGCGATCACGGCTCGGCAACTCGCGCGCGTCAGCGGTATCCTCACTCGCAACGGGATGAACATTGACCGGATCGACCGACTCTCCGGTCAACTGATGCCGGAGGACACGGGCGCGAACGCCTGTGTGGAGCTGGCAGCGAGCGGCGACCCCTTGGCCGAAGCGGCCATGAGAGCCGAGTTCCTGGCAGCAGCGCAGGAACTTTCCATTGATATTGCCTTTCAACACGAGAGCATCTTCCGCCGGAACCGGCGCCTGTTTGCTTTCGACATGGACTCGACCCTGATCCAAGGCGAAGTTATCGACGAACTGGCGCGCATGGCCGGAGTGGGCGAGCAGGTGGCGCGCATCACCGAGGCGGCAATGCGCGGGGAACTGAACTTCGACGAGAGCTTCACGCGACGGGTGGCGCTGTTGAAGGGTCTGAGGTCTGAGCGCGTGCTTACGCTGCTGCGGTCTATTCCGCTGGCAGAGGGCGCCGAGCGCCTGATTCGCACGCTGCGACTGTTGGGATACAAGACGGCGATCCTTTCGGGTGGCTTCACGTTCTTTGCGCGTGATCTGCAGGAAAGACTCGGTATCGACTATGTCCACGCCAACGAGCTTGAGACGGCCGGCGGCGAGGTTACAGGCATGGTGCGTCCACCCATCATGAACGGCGCGCGCAAGGCCGAGAAACTCGAAGAGATTGCGTGGGCCGAAGGGTTCTCGCTCGAACAGTGTGTGGCCGTCGGAGATGGGGCGAACGACATTCCAATGCTGAACCTGGCGGGGATGGGAATCGCGTACCGGGCGAAGCCGCTGGTGCGGGAGAAGGCCGGGCAGGCGATCTCGGCGCTGGGACTGGATGGTCTGCTCTACCTGGTGGGTGTACGCGACTGGGACCTGAGGGTGCACGAGTCCGCATAAACAGGACATATCTTCATCGGCACAGGGCAGTTTGTACAGGCAGCCTCCGTTCCTTGTGTGGCTTGTTGCGCACGCAATGGAACACCGTGACGATCCTAGCGATGCCGTACTTGTACCGAAACCGGAACTTTGACGAATCTTCGCCGTAACTTCCGTGTTTGCCGGTTGACCGCCCGGAATGCATGGCTCTGTCCGAACTGACAGTAGACACAACGCAATTGCCGCATACACTCGCTTCAGTTCGATCAGAGGAGACAAACATGCCTAAGGTTATTGTGACGGCGCAAGTTCAGGACCCTGCAAAGTGGGAAGCAGGCTTCCGGACGCATGGTGAACTTTTCCGCAAATATACCCTCCACTCACCGATTAATTTCTCCGTTGCTGGGAATGAGGTCACGATCTGCATGGAGCCAGAGAACCTGACGTCGTTTAAGCAAGCTATGGAGTCGCAAGCGACGGCGGAAGCGATGGCGTTCGACGGTGTCAGACGCGAGACCGTGAAAACGCTCGTCCTGGACAAGGAAATGAAGCTGTAGTGTACGGAGCAGCAAAACAAAAGGCGGCTGCCCGAGAATCAGCAGCTTTCGGTTTGCCGGTTAACCGACAACAACGCGACGCCGTGCCGATCTTTGCTGATCCCCCATAAGCCTCCTGCGAGGTACGCGCCTGTCCAGAGAATCAAAGCGACGATCATGAAGTTCCTCGAGCCAGCGTAACGATGATGCTCAAGAAGAAGGCCCGCCAACATCATCACAAACAGGAACCACATGAAGGCCCTTGTCGAGATTCTCAAGACGGACTTCAGTGTGGATTGACGCAGATTCTGTGACATGAATTGATCGTCTAGCCACCGCCCTACGCGGAACCAGATCAACGGCACGAACACCGAGGTAAAGCCAAGCAGCGACTGCTCGCTGGTGGGAAAGTGAAGGACGCCCGCAACGACGTCGAGAATACCTCCCAGAAAGACAGCAGGAAGGTTCAGCAGCATCGCCATCCGGAGAATCCTTCCGGCCTTCGGCTCAGGAGCAGGAGAAAACGAAACGTTCTCCGCGCGGGTAACTTCCGGTTTACCGGTTACTCGGCTCGAACGGCCAACTCCGGCGATTTCGACTTGCGGGAGGCTATCTCGTGTAAGATCACCTTCCAAGACCATTTCCACAACACAATCACTGCTCAGGAGAAATGATGCGGCAGCACGCTTCGACAGTGTTCGCACTGTTTACCCGTATGGCACGTTCGGCGCAACAGCCGATCATTGAGCTTGCTCAGCCGAGGTTGCGTGATCGCATCCTGCCCGTAAAGCCGCCAGGATTTCCATGTCGCCAGCCGTTAAGCTCTGCGACCTTGTTCCGAGGAAGCCTCATTCTGCTCCTGATTCTTACTGCATGTGTGCTGCGTGCCGAAACATCGAATTCGGCCGTATTCACAGTTTCTCCAGAGCAATGCGTCTGGCACGCGGGAGATAACACGGCATGGGCTGCTGCTGGCCTCAATGAATCCGGATGGCTGCCCTACTCCAAATGGAGTCCCTCATCCCTCGAGCCCAGAGTATGGATTCGCTGCCACGTCAATTTGTCCTCGCTCGAAAATCCTCCGCGTCCGACGCTCCAGATCGCGCTCTACGCTGCGTACGAGGTCTATGTCGATGGCCGCCTGATCGGCTCCGTCGGCAACCTCAACACCGGCATCTTCACAATGAACACCATCCGCGAATGGCCGCTCTCTGGCGATTCGGCCCGGCCTTCCGTCGCCTTGCGCGTCACGCGCCGGATCGTGTCAATGTTTCCCGTAGGTCCCGTGCCTCCGCTCGAAATTCATGCCGGCGACGAATCCCTCTTGCACGACCACCTCAGCGGCGTGGTCCTCGCACAAGTCCGGCCCAGGCTCATCCCCGCAATCTGTTTCAGCATTACCGGCGTGCTCGTCATTGTTCTGATTCCTCTGTGGGTGAACGACCGTAGTCGCCGCGAATTGTTGCTCCTTTTTATCTCCTGCGTGTTCGTGCCAGTGATCTACTTGAATTACCTCGCCGCTGCAGCACTCGTCCCTTATAGCGTGGCGGCTTATGCCTTGGCTTATGCAATTGCCGGTGCTACGGCCAACCTCACCCGCGTGATCTTCTTTTTCGCCCTTGCTCGCAGGCGCGTCCCACTTGTCTTCTGGATCCTCATCATCGTGGGCAACGGTGTGTACCCTTCGGTGGTCATGGAGTTCCTCCTCTCTCCAGCCCAGGCCCTTAGGCTGAATTCAGTTGCCTCGCACGAGTTGGAGGCAATTGCTGACGTCTTTCGCGTTCTGGAGAACGTCGCGCCCTTCGCCGCGTTCCTGCCCTGGTCGCGTCTGACCACCCGCATGAAACCGCTTGCTGTCCTCTCAATGGCTTGGGGCGCGGTCATGATGCTCTTTTTTGCGGTGCGCTTTACAAGTGCGCACATTCCCGGCATCCCCGATCTTCAGGCTCATTGGGGTAACGCTGCAGCCGATGCCGAGGCGGTCACTATCCTAGCGCTCGTGCTCGCGCTGCTCTTCCTGCTCTTTCGCGAGCAGCAGGAGACCGCCCATGAGCGCGCCATCCTCGCTGGCGAGATGCAAGCTGCCCAGCAGGTACAGTCCATGCTGGCCCCCGATTTACTTGACACGCTGCCCGGCATGCACATCGAGGTCGCCTTCCATCCCATCCGCGAGGTCGGCGGAGACTTCTACACCTGTCGCATCCTGCCGGGAAACCGCCAGCGGATGCTTATTGGTGACGTCAGCGGAAAGGGCGCTGCCGCCGCCATGACGGCCGCCGTGCTGATTGGCGCTGCCCAGAGGCGCGATGACGAATCACCCTCTGCGCTCCTAGCGCACCTCAACCAGGTTCTCGTCGACATGCGTCTCGGCGGCTTCGCCACCTGCCTTTGCGCCGAACTTTCCAAGGAAAACGTCCTGACCGTTGCCAACGCGGGCCACCTCGCTCCCTACCGCAACGGCGAAGAGGTAGAAATCGAATCCGGGCTGCCCCTTGGCATCGCACCGGAAGCCATCTACGCCGAATCCAGGATCCCCCTCGCTCCGATGGACCAGCTCACTTTCCTCTCCGACGGCGTCGTGGAAGCCCAATCCGCCAGCGGCGAGCTGTTCGGCTTCGACCGCACGCGCTCCATCAGCAACGATTCCGCCGAAGACATCGCCCGGGCGGCCCAAGCCCACGGTCAGCACGACGACATCACCGTCCTGACCCTCAGCGTCGCGCACGTCGAGGTGTTGCATGCGTAAGATGCGCATCGTTGTTCTGCTGGTTCACAGTGGGTCCCAAGCGTGGTGATCTACTGATGATCCGCTACGGCCCTAGCTGTGCTAAAAAGAAGTTCCATTGGAAATAGAGAGTTCAGTCCGTATGGTCGGCAAAACCGGAAGTTACGACGAAGATGCGTCAAGGTTCCGGTTTGTCGACAAACCGCCGGAACGCCATCGGTGAAACCACGAGTCAATCGCATTGCGGGGTCGGCCTTTTTCGCGGATTCTGTCATAAAATTCGGAAATGGCGGACGGCGCCTCAGGCGACACCGATCTTGTTGCTGCGATTCTCGCAAAGCATTGGCGCATTTACGAGCCGGCTGTTCGCACCGATCTGGGGGTCAGCCGGATTACGTGGCATGTTGGGCAACGATACTGGTTGTCCCAGTCCGAAGAATGGCGATCGGCGGAGTTGGCTGATCGGGCGCAGCTAATTCAGCGATTGCACTGTTTCGTCAGCAACGAGGGCCTTCCGATCTCAGTTCCGGAAGCTGTTCCCTGCGAGATTGGCCGCCTAGTCGTGACCGACTGCGGGTACGGATGGTCCTTGGCGCGTCATTTGGAAGGCCTCCATCCCCACAGCAACGATCCGGACATTTATTCGGCGATCGCGGAGGGATTGGCACGTTTTCATCTTGAGCTGCGGCTCTTTGCCGAGCACCTGCCAGTTGCAGTGCCCAATGGAATCTGCGTGCGGGCAAGGCAGAATCTTGAGCGTCTGGATCGACTGAACCTCGCGACTTTTGTCCCTTTCACCAACCACCCGAGGGAACGGGAACTTCTAGTGCGTGCAGGCGTTTGGCTGCTTCCTCGACTCGGCAGGTTCGAGCTTCTGCCAAGACAATTGATCCACGGGGACTGGACACCTCAAAATCTGCTGCTCAATTCCTCCGGTCATGATGCTCGTGTTACCGCCGTCCTGGATTTCGAGTCCATGGCACATGATCCAGTTCATGTGGATTTGGCAAGCACCTGCTCCACATTGCTCATGTGGTCTGGGCTGGACAGGACTGTGGAACGGATCACAGATGTCCTTAGCATCTATGAGAGGTTTGGCGGCATTCATCTTGAACGCGAGGACATCTATACCGCAATGCTTGCCCATTGGTTGTGTCATTACTGGAGTTGGCGCGATCGTCTAGAACGCGGGGGATTTGGTTTGGATGTGAAGGAGCGCCTCAGCCTCCGAGTCGCGTCGGTGCTTGATTTCCTCTGCGTGACTTAAGCGGCTTCGAAGCGAACAGGAATCTACGAACGCTTTGTCGGCTACTCGCTACTCGGAATTTTGACGATTCTTCGCCCCAAGCAGGCGTAACTTCCGAGTTGCCGGTCATCCGCCCGTAACCTCTGGATATCAACGGAACTGCAAGAAATGAATCACTTCACCTGCATGCGTTATAGACTTTCCAACGTACGAGGGTCATGATGCGAGCCACACCGCTGTTGATTTTTCTGTTCTGTTTATCGCTGAGCTGCGCGCAGGCGTCGAAATCCCCTAACGCACCGAAGCCGTTCTCGATTTCCGTTCGATCAACCAGCTTTCCTCGGCGAGCCCATCTGGGTGAACGAAAAGACTCGACCAACTACATACTCCTATTCGTGGGGTGAGTGCAGCCGGTTGGAACTGCTCTATCAAGGCAAGCCCGTGGCGCTTTGGCCGGTGAAGCCGGTCGTTTCCGGTGGTGTGTTCACCGGGTCCCGGGACATAGTGAAAGAGCTTGCTTCCGGTTGCTTTCACACACAGCTTTACAATCCATCGCCCGGCAAGCGTCTTCCACTTCACATCTGGTTCCACATTCAACAGCCGGGGCGCTATGCCTTGCGCTGGAACTATGAATGGCCCGAGCTCGACAAAGACGGCAAACCAGTGACGAAACAGGTCAGCTCCGCATGGATCACATTTACGGTTCAGGAGCCCAGCTCAGAAGATCGCGCCAAATGGCTTCAACGTCTTCTCGCCCATCCCGCCGAAAGCTCGGTTGATCTTCTCAGCGACTACATCCCCTCGCTTGTTGCCGCCGCACCCGATGAACGTGCGCTTCATGCGATTGCAGCCCGACTCGCCTCGTTCGATCAATTGGCAGGGATGGCGGCCGAGGCACTTGAGTTCTTCCCGGAAGATCGAGTGCGCGCCGCCATTTTCGACCTGATCCAGAAACAAGGTCCAACCGACTTTCTTGCCCACCTCGTTTCGTGGAACTCATTTGGTCTGAACTCAGATCCGGATCAGCGGGCACAGATGACAAGAACCTGCTTCGCCTACCTTCGCTCCTCAGACCCTGAAAAGGTGGCGGCCGCAATCGAAATGATCCTCTACAACGTGCACGGGAAGAACCCGACTCCGACGGACCCGAGGCTGGTCGCACAGGCCGACAATGAAGTGCTGAACGCTGCCGCTGATATTGCGGAGACGGGCAGGGAGAACCCTCAGCGCGAGCTGATTCTGTATATGCGCTGCATCAAAACTCCCGAGGAGCGCCGGCGTCTGGTTAGCATCGCTCGTTCAGAGAATCCTGCCTCGGATATCGCAAACACTGCGCTTATTTTTGATCACGCTCCTGACGCGAACGGTCCGATTCTCCTCGAAGTGAAGGAGCGTAGTGACGTACCCCACGAGTTCAAAACCGCGAAATCGTATGGACTCACAATCACCGACCTCACCGCCAACCCTGTTGCAATTGAACGCTGGATCGCGGTCGAGAGGAGAACTCCAAAGGGTTGGATACCGAACACCGGTATTGAGGCCGTCTCAAGTTGCAAGGATCGACGGTATAACTCGAAGTCGCCGATTCCGCTCGCCGCCCATAGCTCGATTTCCGTTTATCCGTGGGACGGTTTTCTTTGTGGAGGACAGTGCGAGGAGTCGTGCATGCAGAATGCTTTCTCAGGGCCCGGGATATTCCGTTTCGTGGTTGTCCTCGTTCCCGAGGGCAAAAGGATTTCGAGTCTCCCGTTTGCAATACCAAAAACTTAGAACCTCATTCTCCACGGTTCTGAGCGGAAGTTACGCGCTCGGGGGCGAAGGTTCGTCAAAGTTCCGGTTTGCCGGTCACTCGGGAACAAGGTCATTGGGGGGAGTATTCTGTTTACCAGCAATCGAGGGTGATCTAGATGTTTCTGCTGTGGTATATTTTCGGCCTCTGCGTCGTCGCTCTCTCGATGTTTGCATGGGATTGGCTGACAGAAACCCTACACCGGAAGAATCAGGACAAGTGACTGACGAGGGCCGTCAGAGTGTGGCGTCAAGAGTGAATTACTTCCGGTTTGCCGGTCACTCGCCCGGAACGTTCGACCAACCGCTATTTCCCGGGTCCGTAAACGATTTGGTAAAGGTCGCCCTTCTTGCCTCGGTCGGAGTCATCTGCAAGTATCCAGTACTCCAAGCCGTGTCGATCTTTGTAAACGTCGCATTGGACATTTACCTCTGAAACAAAGCCATTGGAACGCGTGAAAGCCTTGGAGAATCGACTCCGGCGTAATGAGACAGTGTGGATCGGAGTAATCACGATCATAAAAAGCGTCTCTGAGGAGTCGCCACCTCGGGAACACGTAGCAGCATCTTCCAGGCACGAGAAGAGCGGAGTGATTCGCCATTCGTCGGCTGAACTGAGCCTCTGATGGACCTCCTGCGCTTTGGAGACACCCGGATTGAGTGGCGAAAGGAATCGAGAGTAAAGTTCCAAGCCTGTGATCTCATTTGGATATCGAACCTGCGCTTCCAGCTCGTCGAGTCGTTCGATTGCATCTTTATCTGTCGGGGATCGATCCAACATCGCTCGCAATGCCGACGTCAATGAGACATCGCGGATCGCCGGCCAAGCAAGTTCGAGAAGCATGTGCTGCTCGATATCGTTCATGTGGGCAAATTCCTCGAGAGCCACCGGTTTGGCCACTGCACGGTCGGCAGCAGGCAGAGCACGGTCCATCATGAGGTAGTAAGCTGCGTCTGCACGGTTCTGCCCCGAACGCATGGGCAACGAGCGGAGGAGATCTTCCATATCAACCTTGTGCTCTTCTGTGGCCCTCCGATCCGGGCCCCCCGTGACCATCACCCACCCCGGCAGAGTCTGTCCGCGTATCAGGGCGCGTGTCTCCTGTAGTGCATCCGGCATGTCGTAAACAGGGGATATCGTCGGATCTTTCCAGGCATCCTCCAACAGCGCGAGCTGCAACTGGAGATTGCGTGTGGACGCGAGCGCTTCCCGCGAAACTCTCCCCATTTCGAGATCTCCAGCCAAGATCATGCGAACTTTGGCGATCAGGGCAACATCGCCCTGGAGGTCCGCCAAACGTGAGACGGCCTCTTGGCGAGCCTTGGTTGATCCTCGCGCGTCGGTCCAGGCAGTGCCAATCTTGGACATTAGGCTCTTTACTTGCTCTAGCTCCACATCCGCCTGCATCGGCACGAGATCGATTCCAACGGCGTTCGTGGTGACGAGATGGCCGCCGCCTAGGCTTAAACGATCCGTCTTTACGCGGATCTCATAGTGGCCTGGCTCCTTGAAGACGAAACCTCTATTTAGCACAACAGGGACTCGAAGAAGCTCCGTCGAACCAAGCGTCGTGAAGCCGACGTAATCATGTGCGCTTTGACCCCGCCATTGCGTCCATCCGCTAGCGGGAACAATCTCGACCTTGTCTGCGATATCTCCGTAGTCGGTGCTGTTCAGCCCGTGCAGATCGGGTGTCGTGTTGCGAAACACCAACTCGAGTTCAATACGATCGCCAATGTAGAACTGGTTCTTGCCGTCACGAGTTTCAAGCCGCACCTCCAGTTGTGATCCGGCAGCAGCGGGGACGGAGACCTCCTGCGCCTGAAGCGATCCGACCAGGACGAAGACTGTCAACGCCGCATGTAAAACAGGGCCGCGAAGGACGATCAGCCTTGTTTGAGACATTGGTATCCCCGTTCTTCAGTCGATTTTGGGTTTTCGTTTGACGCGAAAACAAGCAGCTTCGGATATGGTACTCGTTCCTTTTCCAGGGTTTAACAACCAATGACTGAGTTCCGGGCGTATTGTCGGCTAAACGGAAGTTGGTCCCACAATCTGGCATAATTTCCGGTTTGCCGGTAATCCGCCCGGGACAGGCATAATAGAATCTGCCAACCCATACGACCGTGTTTTCAAAGAACATGGATAGATTCAAGCTCAAGCTTCGGTTTGCGCTCTCTCTGTGGCTGCCCATCTTCGCAGTGCTGCTGTCCGCTGCCATTGTTTTAGTGCCGGCAACTCGCGTTTACTTGCGATGGAAGGCAGCCGTGGGGAACAGCGACAAACTCGTCCTCACCTGGGGAGAGTTCGGAATGATGATTCCCCGCGACCATTTGCTTCACTCTGCCGTTGAAACGAGCGCACTGCGAGAGCAAAGTACGATCGCCCTTCTGAATGCTCCTGGACATCTGATCGGGGCACTTGCATCGCAACTGATCGTGCACCACGCGAACGGCTTCCCAGACTCTCTGGGTCCATTTCTTTGGAAGGCAGTCAGTTTTCCGCTGTTTGCAATTCCTGCCTGGTTTTTCGTAGGCCGAGGAATAGACGGTCTTCTCGTGCGCCGGCGAATGCGCTTGCTTGACTTGGTTCTGAGCGCGATTCTGGCTCTGCTCTCCATTGCCCTCAGCGTAGCCCTGCGTTTCGGCTTGTCCGAATCGGAACGAGCGGGCGACCAACTTCTGGTTTCGTACATCTTTGGCTTCGCATGGTGGAGCTTGCTCTTTGCATTTCCGTTGGCAGCTTGGGTGCGCCAAAGGCTCCGCAAAGCTAATACAGCGTAGTTTTCGCGGCAAGGTCAGCTAACGAGGACGACCCATTTTTTCGGAACTTTGACGAATCTTCGCCCGTAATTTCCGGTTTGCCGGTAATTCGGGCATTACGGACGCACATACGCCACGCGTCGGTTCATCGATGTTGGTGTATCCTGCCGGTCATGATTCTAATGATCCGAAGGGGTGCCGCCGTTCTTGCGGCGTGCGGCTTATTTGGATGTGTGCTTGCATACATTGCAAGCTACGTTGGATTGACAATGGATGGTTTGTCTCGATGGGCTTTTGTCCTGCACATCGGCGTCTTCGTTCTCTGGCTTCCGATATGCGTACTAGATTACGCGTCTATGAAAGATCGTAGCTTTTTCTGGAAGGGGTTCTCCCAGGGCAAACCGAAGTGGGTCATTCCGTCTATCAAGCTGCTTGGACTGTTCTTCGCACTCCACTTCCTATTGTTCTTGATCGAGACTCATGCCGCCTCTCCTCAGATCAACAACGGCCAATACGTTCTCAACAATCACGGTCAGATTCTGAAAGTAATCACACAGCGCGAATATCTGCACCTCAAAGGCGCAGAGTTGAGATTGTTCGCTACCGGATGGATGTCGTTCTATTTCGTTTCATTGGCGTATTGGTGGTTTCCTCGGCCGGCACGAGCCAGTTCTAACAATGAGCGCAGTCAACGGTTGAGCCTCGGATGAATGGTCAGAGGAGGATGGATACTCGTCTTTTGGATTCTGGCGTCGGCCAACCGGAAGTAGTCTCACAATCCGGCATAACTTCCGGTTTGCCGGTCACTCCGTCGAAAATCGTCGTTGAAGTGCCCGATTTTCATCCATATGGGTGGGTCGCAGACCCATGCGTAACTCGGGAACTAATCAAGCCGATGGCGCTACACTTCTTCGTAAGCGTACGGTCTTCCCATCTTGACACTTAACGGAGAGACCAGTCGTGTCCACTTATTTTTAAGTGGACACTTGTTAAGAGTGTGTCTTAAGCGGC
>Ga0126381_100006962_pt1 | contig 12547 bp, 9 predicted proteins | sample PanSoiMetPlot_28_FD_96465 | JGI IMG/M metagenome (GOLD analysis project Ga0126381, IMG submission 96465) | Tropical forest soil microbial communities from Panama - MetaG Plot_28 | ecosystem: Environmental > Terrestrial > Soil > Tropical forest > Bulk soil | place: Panama | collected 2016-02-17
CGGGGGCGCCGGAGCGTGGCGAGCCGACCGGTCGTCCCGGTCCGGAGAAATCGTAGGGTTCCACGCCCAGCGCGCCCCGCAGCGCGTCGGCGAACGCGCCGCAGCTGGTGTACCGCTCTTCCGCCGCCTTCGCCAGCACCCTGGCCAGCACCCTGTCCACGGCCGCTGGCAGGTCCGGCCGCACCGCGGTCACCCGGGGCGGCGGCACGGACAGGTGCGCATAAAGCACCGCCATCGGCTCGTCACGCCCGAACGGCACCGAGCCGGTCAGCAGCGTGTACGCGACGCAGCCGAGCGCGTACTGGTCCGCGCGGCCGTCCACCCGCCGGCCGCTGATCTGCTCAGGCGACGCGTAGTCGGGTGTGCCGAGGAACTGCCCGGCCCTGGTCAGCCCGCCCGCCGACAACACGCCCCTGGCCAGCCCGAAATCGGACAGGTACACGTGCTCCGGCCGACCGGGACCGACGTCCACCAGCATGTTCGCGGGCTTGACGTCACGGTGCACCAAGCCGGCGCCATGCGCGGCGTCCAGCGCCGACGCCACCGCGGAGATGAACGCCGCCGCGCGCCGCGGCCGCAGGCCGCCCTCCCGGGTAACCAGCACCCGCAGGTCATCGCCGGCCACGAAACGCATCGCGATGAACAGCACGCCACCGGCCTCGCCCGCCTCATAGAGGGGGATGATGTGCGGGTGGTCCACCGCCGCCACCGCCCGCGCCTCCCGCGCGAACCGCTGCCGGACGCCCTCATCCCCGGTGAGCAGCTTCAGTGCCACGACGCGGCCCAGCCGTTCATCGCGGGCGCGGAACACCGCCGCCATCCCGCCTACTCCGACCAGCCGCTCCAGAAGGTACCCGGCCACCCGGGAGCCAGGACCAAGCCCGGTCAGCAAACCACCCAGCTGCGCCGGGGACTCTCCGGCCACCACCCCTCCTCCCGGCAGCCACCACGCTATGCCTAGTCTGTCAGCAAAACCGCGCCAAATGCATAAAGCCCGACATGGACGGCATAGCACAACCTATTCCGTGGAACGGATCGCCTGGTGACCGGGTTCAGCGGAGGAAGCACCACAGACCGTTCGGCTTATAGGGATTTTGTACCACGGTAGGGTGTCCACCATGGATGGTGCCGGTTTGCCGGTAGATGTCGACAGCACGACCGCGCACCCGGCCCGCGCCTATGACTATTACCTCGGCGGGAAGGACAACTTCGAGGCAGACCGTGCGCTCGGCCGCAGGACCGAGGAGGTCTGGCCGACGGTACGGGTGTTCGCCAGGGAGAACCGCGCGTTCATGCACCGGGCCGTGCGCTACCTGGCCGCCCAGGAACGTATCACCCAGTACCTCGATATCGGCAGCGGCATGCCGACCGAGCCGAACGTCCATCAGATCGCCCAGCGGGAACTGCCGTCGAGCCGCGTGGTTTACGTCGACAACGACCCGCTCGTGATCAGCCACGCCCGTTCCCTGCTGCGGTCAGATCCAGAGGGAGCGGCCGCTTACCTGTACGCCGATCTCCGGCACCCGGACAAGATCCTCGCCGAGGCCGCCACCGTGCTCGATTTCAGTAAGCCGGTGGCGGTGCTGCTGATCGCCGTCCTGCACTTCGTGCCCGATGACTGGGATCCGGGTGCGGTACTCGGCACCCTCCTGGGACCGCTGCCCGCCGGGAGCTTCCTGGCCGCCTCGCAGATCACCGACGAGCACGACCCGCTGACGATCAACGCGGCGGCCGACGTCTACCGCAAGGCGACCGGCATGCCCGCCGTGGCCCGCCGGGCCGACGTATTCGAGCGGCTCGCGTTCACCGGGCCGGGGCTGCGGGTGGTGGAACCCGGAGTAGTGCTGGTATCGGACTGGCGCGACCGCGGGCGGCACCGCCCGTCCGCGGCCCAGGTCTCCTGTTACGGCGGCGTCGGCCGCAAGCCCTGACCACGGAACCGCCGCCGGCGCCGCGGCATTCAAGAGGGCGTGACATGGCGCGCGACGCTTATGACGTTCGTCCGGGCGTTCAGTACGCCCGACCTGCGGAAGAAACTGCTTTTCACGGCCGGGATGATCGTCCTGTTCCGGTTCGGCTCGTACCTGCCCACGCCGGGGGTATCGCAGGCCGACGTGAAGCACTGCTCCGGCCTGGCCTCAGCCAGCGGCACCGGCGCGGCCAGCGTGCTGGCCGTGCTCAACGTGCTGAGCGGCAACTCGCTGCTCCGGCTGTCGGTCTTCGCGCTGAACGTCATGCCGTACATCACCGCCAGCATCATCTTGCAGCTGCTCACTCAGGCCGTCCCGCGGCTGCAGGCACTGAAGCTCGAGGGGCGGGCCGGCCAGGCCAAGATCACCCAGTACACCCGGTACCTCACCGTCGGGCTCGCGGTCGTTGAGTCCGCCAGCTACATAGCGCTGGCCAGGGACGGCAGGCTGTTCCCCGGCACGGACTGCACGGCGACCAGCTATCCGCTTATCCCGCACCCGTCGGCGTTCACCCTGGCCACGATGCTGGTCACGATGGTGTCGGGCACCGCGGTGATCATGTGGATGGGCGAGCTGATCACCGATCGCGGCATCGGCAACGGAATGTCGGTGGTGCTGTTCACCAGCGTGCTCGCGGTGATTCCCGGCCAGCTGGAACAGATCTACCTGACCAAGAAGATCGGCTACGCCGCGATGGCCGTGATCGTGATCATCATCGTGATCGGGTTCGTGGTCTTCATGGAGCAGGCACAGCGGCGCATTCCGGTTCAGTACGCCAAGCGCATGCACGGGCGGCGGATGTACGGCGGGACCTCCACCTACCTTCCGGTGAAGCTGAACCAGGCCGGGGTCGTGCCGGTGATGTTCGCCTCCTCGGCGCTGTACCTGCCGCAGCTCGCCGCGTCGATGTTCGGCGACAGCAGCCGCCCGCAGGGCTGGGTCAGCTGGGTGAACCGGTACCTGTCCGTCACCGCCGCCGGTCCTTCCTTCTTCTACTACGTGATGTTCTTCCTGCTGATCGTGGGCTTCGCCGGCTTCTATGTCTCGATCACCTTCAACCCATCGGAAATCGCGGACAACATGAAGAAGTACGGGGGCTTCATCCCCGGCATCCGGCCCGGGCAGGCGACCGCCGGGTACCTCAGCTACGTCCTTGTCCGGCTGACCGTGCCCGGTGCGGTGTACCTGGCGGTGATCGCGATGTTCCCGATGGTCGCGCTCGGCCTGATCGGGGTCGGCGACCAGCTGCTGTTCAGCGGGGTGAGCCTGCTGATCATGGTGGGCGTGGCGCTGGACACGCTCAAGCAGATCGAGAGCCAGCTGCAACAGCGCAACTACACCGGGTTCTTGCGGTAGTTTCCTGGAACCCCGGCCGGATGCGCGGCATTCAAGTGATCGTGAGACGGATCCTTTCCGCCAGCAGGCCGGACCGCGAGGCGGCCTTCACCGCGTTCGTCGAGGCCTCGTCGGCCGCTCTGCTGCGCGCCGCCCTCGTGCTGCTCGATTCGCGCGAGGAGGCCGAGGATGCGCTTCAGCTCACGATGCTGCGGACGTTCCGGCGCTGGGAACGCGCCAAGGAGGCACCCGAGGCGTACAGCCGGGCGGTCCTGGTCAACGTGTGCCGGGAGCGCTGGCGCCATCGCGCGCGCCACCCGGAGACCAGCGGCGTATTCGGGGATATCGCCGAGCTGGCCGGGGTGGTCTCGTTTGCCGAGGCGGTCGACCGGCGGCACGTGCTGGTCAGGATGCTGCGCCAGCTGCCGCAGGTGCAGCGCGAGGTGCTCGTCTTCCGGTACCTGCTCGACGCCACCGTCGCCGAGACCGCCACCTCCCTCGGCATCGCCGAGGGAACCGTCAAGTCCGCGGCCAGCAGAGGGCTTGAGCAACTGCGGATGCTGCTGTCCGCCGAGGAGAAGAAGGTTCGTCGTGTCCATCCACGCTGATGACGAGTTCAGTCTCAAGATCGCGGTCGAGAGCGAGCTTGACGATGTGGTGCCCCGCGACGGACTCGCCGCGGTGGTCATCGCCCGCTACCGCAAGGGCCGCCGGCGCCGCCTCGCCGGCGCCGTCGGCCTGGTGGTCGCGTGCGCCGGGATCGGCGTGCCGCTCGGGCTCACCAGTTCCTCGGGCAGCACGTCGGCACGGTCCAGCTCGACCGTGCTCAGGCTCGCCTCGTACGCGCTGAAGCTGCCGGGCCTGTACCGGCTCAGCAGCACCAAGGCCGCGCCGTGCGCGGCCGCCATCCCCGCGAGGGCGGCCGGGCCGGCCGGGCCGGCCGGCGTCGTGGCGGCGGCCTCGCCGAGCGGATGCGTGGTCATGGTGCTCACGCCGCCGGTCTCGCCGGCCGTACCGGGGCCGGCCGGCGACCCGGAGATTCCGCGTGGTGCCCGCCAGGTCAGCGCGGGCCGCTACCGGGCCTGGCTGATCCCGCCCGGGCAGGCTCCCGGTCCCGCCGGGGCGGGCCTGGTCATCGAGAGCGCGGCACCCGGCGGCCAGGATCTCGTGGTCGGCGCGTCCGGCCTGTCCGAGCCCGCGCTCGTCGCGCTGGTCGGCGCGGGCCTGGGCGGCTGACCGCGCGTCCGCACGAGCGGTAGGCGATCAAGGCTCAGGGCTGGTGCATTTCGCCTTGCTAATCTCATAACGGAAAGGCGATTCCGTTCTGAGGAGGCCGTTGATGGCCGTGCGTGGTCGGCTCGAACGGCATCAGGTGACGTTCACGGTGCTCGCTCTGGGGGTGGCGGCCTACGCGCTGCTCCAGTCGCTGGTGATCCCGGTGCTGACCACCGTGCAGCACGAACTGCACACCACGCAGAACGCGACCACGTGGGTGCTGACGGCTTACCTGCTGTCGGCGTCGATCATGACGCCGATCCTGGGCCGGGTCGGCGACATGATCGGGAAGAAGCGCGTCTTCGTCGCCTCGCTGGTGGCGCTGGCGGCCGGCTCGCTGCTGGCGGCGGTCGCGTCCTCGATCGGCGTCATGATCGTGGCGCGGGTGATCCAGGGGGTCGGCGGCGGCATGCTGCCTGTCGCGTTCGGGATCATCCGCGACGAGTTTCCCGCCGGCAAGGTGACCGGCGCGGTGGGGGCCATCGCCTCGCTCACCGCGGTGGGAGCCGGCCTCGGCATCGTGCTGGCCGGCCCGATCGTGGAGGCGCTTGACTACCACTGGCTGTTCTGGCTGCCGCTGATCCTCACCGTCGCCGCCGCGGTGACCGCGGTGCTGTTCGTGCCCGAGTCCTCGGTGCGGACGCCGGGACGGATCAGCTGGCTGCCCGCGGTGCTGCTGTCGGCGTGGCTGGTCGCGCTGCTGCTGGCGCTCAGCCAGGCACCGGTCTGGGGCTGGACCTCCGGCCCGGTGATCGGACTGCTGGCGGCCGGGGTCGCGCTGGGCGCGGCCTGGGTAACCGCCGAACTGCGCGCGGCCACGCCGGTCATCGACATGCAGATGATGCGGCGCACGGCCGTGTGGACCAACAACCTGGTCGCGCTGCTCCTCGGCGTGGGAATGTACGCCACGTTCGCGTTCCTGCCCGAGTTCGTGCAGACACCCTCCGCCGCCGGGTACGGATTCGGGGCGAGCATCACCCGTTCCGGGCTCATGCTGCTGCCCTCGGCGATCACCATGTTCGCGGTGGGCATGGTCGCCGGCCAGCTCGCCCGGCGGCTCGGCGGCAAGGTCATGGTCATCAGCGGCTGCCTGATCGGCAGCGCGGCCATGGCCCTGCTCGCCTTCGCGCACCAGCAGGAATGGGAGATCTACCTGTCGAACGCCCTGATGGGCATCGGCTTCGGGCTGGCCTTCTCGGCCATGTCCGCGCTGATCGTCACCGCCGTCCCGGCCGGGCAGACCGGCGTCGCCAGCGGCATGAACGCCAACATCCGCACGATCGGCGGCAGCATCGGCGCGGCCGCCATGGCCAGCATCGTCACCTCGCGGCTCGGGCCTTCCGGGCTGCCGGAGGAGGCCGGTTACACGACCGGGTTCGCGTTCATGGCCGGCGGGCTCGTGCTGGCCGCCCTTGCCGGGGTGCTGATTCCCTCGGCCCGGCGTTCGCGCCAGAGCGTCGGTGCGCCAGAGCCGCCAGCCGCCCAGGAGCAGGGTGAGCCGTCAGCCGTCCCCGCCACGTGAGCTGACGCCCGGTTTGCGCAATCATAGGGAAGATGAGCGACCAGGTCACTGACGGGTTCGCCGCGTACTCGCTGGCTTGGGCCGAGGAGTTCCACGGGCCAGCCGGCGCGCCGGCCAGCCCGCAGACATGGCGGCCGGAGACCGGCGGGCACGGCTGGGGCAACCAGGAACTGCAGTACTACACGAACGGGACCGCCAACGCCGCGCTGGACGGCGCCGGCCACCTGGCCATCACCGCGCGGCGGCTCGATGCCGGGCTGGCCACGACCGAGTACGACGGCTGTCAGTACACCTCGGCGCGGCTGATCAGCAAGCCGCTGAGGGCCTTCCGCTACGGGCTGATCGAGGCCAGGATCAAGATTCCCCGCGGCCGGGGAATCTGGCCCGCGTTCTGGATGCTCGGCACCGACATCGACCAGGCCGGGTGGCCGCGCTGCGGCGAGATCGACATCATGGAGAACTTCGGCATCAGCCCCGCCGAGGTGCTCGGAACCGTGCACGGGCCCGGGTACTCCGGCGCCGCCGGGATCACCAGGTCGCTCCAGGTCGGCTCCCCGCTCGCCGACGACTTCCACGTCTACGCGGTCTGCTGGGAACCGGACAGGATCCGCTGGTACGCCGACCAGCAGCTGTATCACACCGTGACGCCGGCCGACCTGGGCGGCCATCCGTGGGTCTTCGACCACGACTTCTACCTGCTGATCAACGTCGCCGTCGGCGGCCTGCCCTCCGTACCGCCGGACAGCTCGGTAGCTTTTCCGCAAACCATGCTGATCGACTACATCCGCGTGCATTCGCCCATATAAACGGATTTCCTCGAGGTCAGATCAGTTCGGTGACGCTGGCCCCGGCCAGCCACCTGCGCCGCAGCGCCCGGCGTTCCTTTTCCACGAGGCCGCCCCACACCCCGTGGGCACCGACGTCGTAGGCGTGCCGCAGCGAGAACTCCAGGCAGGCCGCACGCACCGGGCAGGTCACGCAGACGGCGATGGCGCGGGCGGCCTGGGTGCGCGCCTTCACCACGTCGAGGGTCAGCGGAAACCATTCGTCGGGGTCGATGCGCGCGCAGGCGCACTGGGCCTGCTGGTACACGCGGACCGCGAGCTGGTAATCGGTCAGCTCGGCTGGCCGCTCTGTCTTTACTGTCATTGGCTATCCCTGGACCGACTGCCGGCCATGCTCGACGGTCAGCCTGGCCAGCTCGACTCGCGATCCGATCGAGAGCTTGCGGAAGATCTGACGAAGGTGAAAAGCGACGGTGTGGGCGCTGATGAACATCCGCTCGGCGGCTTGCCGGTTGGTGAGTCCCTCGGCGACCAGCTCCGAGATGCTGCGCTCGGTGCTGGTCAGGCTGTCCCAGCCCTCGACCGGCCGCACTACGGTGGTCCAGTGGCGGCGCCGCACCCCCAGCCTGCGGAGCCGGTGGCGGACGCGGGCGGCGTCCCTGGTCGCGCCGGCCTCCTCGTAGCAGGCCAGGCTCTGGCCGAACTGATCGATCGCCTCGGTGACCCGCTGCGCACGGACGTGCAGCTTCCCGAGATCCTCGGCGGCCGTGGCGCGTAGCCAGACGTCGGCGTGCTCCCGCGCCGCGCGCCGCAGCAGCGCGGCGTCCCCGGTGAGCAGGCCGCGAGCATGCGCGGCGACGGAACTCGCGATCGGGACAAGACGGTTGCTCCGGGCGATTTCGTCCGCGACCGCTGTCACCGCCGCCGCACGTCTTTGTTCGCCCGCCGCGAGCGCGGTCCTGACCAGCCAGGGGGTCATGGCCAGATCGCCGGTGAGCACCCAGCGGTGGCCAGGGATCGCGTCGTAGATGGCGGCGCACATGTCGAGCGCGGCATGCGGGCCCTGCTGCGCCTCGGCGACCTGCGCGGCGACGATCGCCAGCCGCTCCCTGACCCGGGCGGGGTTATCGGGAGTGGCGTAGCGGGCCGCCTCCGCCAGGTGGATCTCCGCGGCGTGCAGCTCGCCACGGCGCAGCGCGATGGCCGCGAGCATGGACTGGGCGAGCGAGGCATTCGGGCTGGGCCCCACCATGTCGCAGACCCCGAGCACGGCCTGGGCCTCGGCGACGGCGTCGTCCATGCGGCCCGTCGCCAGGTAGATGCGCGCGCGCAGCAAGGCCAGGCCGGCCTCCCCCGCGGCGTGGCCGTCCCCGGCGCCCTCGGCGACCGTGAGCACCTCGGCTGCCTCGTCCAACTGCCAGGCGTCGACCAGCCTTGACGCCAGGTCAAGGTACGGCTGGAAGGCGCGCGCGTCGGGCTGCTGGCGCGTCACGGCGGCGGCGGCCCGGCGGGACAGTTCGAGTCCCTCGGCCAGGTAGCCGTCATCCCACCTGATCGCGGCGCGGACGGCCAGCGCCGCCAGCACCACATGGTCGCTCGCGTCCTGCGCCGAGGCGAGGATCGAGGCCGACTGGTCGACGGCCGACCGCTTGTCCGGCAGCTGAGCCAGCGCCCTGAGCAGGACGACCTGAGCCTCTTCCCGCAGCCGGGCCGGCAGGTACGACATGGCCAGCACCGCTTCGGCCTCGGTCTTCGCCTCGTCCGCGCGGGCGCACAACAGCAGCACCGAGGCCAGCAGGCAGCGGAGCTGGGCCCGCAGCGCCGCGGGCGTCGGCCTGGCCAGGGCCTGTTTGATCAGGCTGCTCGCCTGCGGGAGCTGGCGTGCCACGGTGAGCGCCTCCACCGCGGTGACCAGCCGCTCGTCCCAGTCCGGATCGGTCGTGTCGGTCAGGTCGAGCGCCCGCACGGCCAGGTCGGCCGCGGTCGGCGGCGAGGAGTGCAGGATCTCCCTGGCGGCCCGGTCCAGCCCGTCAAGGAGCCGGCGGTCACCGCGACGGGCCCCGTTGACCAGGTGAACGGCGGCCGGCATGGCCGAGCCGCCGCGGTTGAGGAGGATCTCGCCGAACTGGCTGTGCATGGCACGCAGGATCGGCGGCGGGACCGTACCCGCGACCGCGCGCCATAGCAGCGCGTGCCGGAACGCGATCGCCTCGTCCCTGGCCACCACGATCCTGGCGGCGAGCGCCTCCTCGACGGCCGGGACCAGGGCGGAAGGCAGCACGCCGAGCATCTCGGCCGCATCTTCGAGCGCGAACGAGGGCCCGATGACCGCACCGGCCTTGAGCAGCTGCCTGGTCTGCGGCCCCAGGCCCGCTATCCGGTCCTCCATCAGCTGCTGGAAGCGCCTGGGCGCCTGGTCGGAGACCAGGGCCGCGCTGCCGTCCGTGATGGCGAGCGCGCCCTCTTCCCGCAAGCCCGCCATGAGCTCGCTGAGGGCAAACGGGTTGCCGTCCGCGCCGGCGGCCAGGGTCAGCAGCCCCGAATCGGGTTCCGCCTGGAGCACGCTGGCGATCAGGGCCGCCACGGCCGCGTCAGGCAGCGGGCGCAGCGTGATGCGGACGGCACCCTCGTCCACGAGCAGGTCGAACAGCTGCCGCGACTCGTCCCCGCCCTCGCTGGACTGCGCGAGCAGCCAGACGAGCGGGCCGGAGGCGAGATGCTGGGTCAGGATCCGCAGCGCGAGCAGCGTGACCGTGTCGGCCTGGTCGAGGTCGTCGAGGCACACCAGGACAGGTCCCTCGCTGACGCGTTCTTCCAGGCGGGCCTGCACCCGTCCGATCAGGCGCAGCCGCACGTCTTCTGATTCCGCGCCGTTGGCGCGCGCGGCGAGCGCGTCCGGCGGCTCCCCGACCGCGGCCAGCAGCGGAGCGAGCGGCATCAGCCGCTCAAGCACGTTCGCTCCGGCCGCGGCCACCCAGAAGCCTTCCCGTGCGGCCGCGGCCCGCGTCTCGGCGAGCAGAGCCGACTTGCCGATGCCGGGGGCGCCGTCCACCAGGACCGCGCTCCCCCGGCCGTCCGCGGCGCGCCGGAGCGCCCCCGCGATCACCCCCCATTCGCTGTCGCGACCGAGCATTGCATCACCCCTGTGGTGCGTATTGAAACGTTCGGATCCCTGCGACAAATCAATGGGCTTACGTAAGTTCAGCGTCGCGCGATTGCTCATGGGCCACATCCCCCGCACGGATAGGTCATTAAGCAGCGACAGGGCGGCTGGCCGCCCCGGTCTTCGCGACAAAAAGGGCATATCCCACATACCTCGCCGACGCCCGGTACGCCGCGGGCCGGAGTCCGGCCGATCGCCCCGGCAGAACCCTCAGCCGGACTAGCCGGATCGGGGATGCGACCGCTGTCCCTTGGCTTCAGTGTCGGAGGTGGAGGCCGGCCGACGACGGTCCCGGCGGGTGGAAACTACCAGGGAGAGTCATGGGTCTGACGCTGTGTGTGCATCCCGACGATCGCGGCACCATTGTGCGGATCGGCGGCGAAATCGACGTCTGCGTAGCGGAGACGCTGGAGGAAGGCCTGCTCAGGATCATGCGCAGGCATACACCGCGGCTCCTGCTCGACCTGTCCGCGGTCACGTTCATCGATTGCACCGGCCTGCGGGCACTGCTGCTGACCCAGCGTCGCGCCCAGCTGCGGCACGGCTCGGCTGCCCTGATCGAGGCGTCCGCGGCGGTCCGGCGGGTCATCGACCTGAGCGGCCTGGGAGACGCCCTGCCGGTCCAGGACGGAGGAGAAAGCGTAACGGCAGGCGCCGCACAGGCAGTGCCCGGTCGTTCACATCACGCATTCTGATAGCGGTAACCGTCAACGGTACCGCTCACGCACGCGGCCCTGCGGCGCGCCGAGGCCGTCCGCGGGCCGTGAGTCCCAGCCCGGTGGCTGCTCGGCGACCAGACGGGCCAGCTCGACGCGCGAGCCGATGCCCAGCTTGCGGAAGACCTGCCGCAGGTGAAAGGCGACGGTATGCACGCTGACGTACATCTGCTCGGCGGCCTGCTGGTTGCTCAGCCCCTGGGCGACCAGGCCGCAGGTGGCGAGCTCGGTCTCGGTGAGGCTGGCCCAGCCCACGGCGGGACGGTCGGCCGTCACCCAGTGCCGCCGCCGCACGCCCAGCCTGCGCAGCTTACGGCGCACCCGGGCCAGGTCCCGTTCCGCCCCGGCGCTGCCGTACCCGTCCAGCGCGTCGTCAAGGTGCATGACGGCCTGGCCGTGATCGGTCATCCCGGCCAGGACCATGCCGAGATCCTCGGCGGCCGAGGCGCGTGCCCACGGATCGGGATGTACCGCGGCCGCGTGCGCCAGCCGGACCGGGTCGTTGCCGACGATACCGCCGCAGTGCGCGGCCGCCGCGGTGATGCCGTCGAACGCCGGGTTGTCCTGGGCCAGCTGATCGGCCACATGGGCGACGACGGCCGCGAGCTCGGCGCGGCCGACCGCCAGCGCGGTGCGGGCCAGCCAGGCCGACGCGGTCGGCTCGCCGATCAGCACGTGCCGGTGGGCGGGAAGCTCGGCGTAGATGCCGCCGAGAAACTTCATCGCGGTCTCCGGGCCGGCTTCGGCCTCGACGAACTGGGCGTGGGCCAGGAGGGTCTCGGTGCGGGCGTACGTGTCGTTGTAGTGGATGATCTCCGGGCGCTGGCGCAGGTGCAGCCCCGCGGCGCGCAGGTCGCCGCGGCGCAGCGCGATCACGCTGAGCACTGAGTGGGCCAGCGCGCTGTGCGTGGCCGCCGCGAGCGCGTCGGCGATGCCCAGGGCCTGCTCGGCTTCGATGCGGGCGGAATCGATGTTGCCCGCGGCCAGCTCCATCCTGGCCCGCAGGATCGAGGGTATCGCCTCGGACACATTCGGCCGGAACGCGTTGATGCCCTCGGTCGCGGCGCGGATGACCGCCTCCGCCTTGTCGATCTGCCGCAGGTCCACCAGGCGGGCCGCGTACCCGAGCAGAGGCTGGAAATGGCGGGCATCGGGGGTGATCCGCCTGGTCCGCCGCACCACCTCGCTCGCGAGGTGGAGTCCCTGGTCGAGCCGTCCCTCGTTCCAGCAGATGTCGGCCAGCACGGTCAGCGCGGCGGCCAGCGCGGGCTCGCTGTGCTCGCCGAACGCGGCCAGGATGCCCTCGGCCACCGTACGCGCCCTGGCCCGCTCCCCCAGCGCGCTCAGCGCCTGGAGATAGGCGACGAGGACTTCGTCCCGCGGCGGGCCGGTCAGGTACGGCCGGCTCAGCACGGTCTCGGCCTCGGCTCTGGCCTGCTCGGCCTCGCCCTGCAGGCACAGCACCGAGGTCAGCGCACAGCGAAGCTCGGTATCCCGCTCAGGCGGCTGGGGCTGGGCCAGCGCGGCGTTCACCACGCTGGCCGCTTCATCCAGCCGGGCCGCCGCCACCAGCGCGCCGGCCGCGCGCATGGTGCGGAGGGCCCGGGCCGGGTCGGTGGCCTCGGTGAGCTCGAGCGCGCGGAGCGCGAGATCGGCGGCCGTCTGCGGTGATGAGCGCAGCACCTGCTCCGCGGCGACATCGAGGCCCGCCATCACCGCCGGGTCCGCCTGCCTGGCCGCCTTGAGCAGGTGGGCGGCCGCCGTCACCGGCGCCCCGCCGC
>Ga0126381_100006963_pt1 | contig 12547 bp, 9 predicted proteins | sample PanSoiMetPlot_28_FD_96465 | JGI IMG/M metagenome (GOLD analysis project Ga0126381, IMG submission 96465) | Tropical forest soil microbial communities from Panama - MetaG Plot_28 | ecosystem: Environmental > Terrestrial > Soil > Tropical forest > Bulk soil | place: Panama | collected 2016-02-17
TCGAGGCGGCTGTTCTCGATGACGAAGCGATGGTGCGCACGCTGGCGGAGATGAACGCCTACTTCCTTGAACAAGTGCAACGGCGCCGTGAGACGCCGGCCGATGATCTCATCAGCTATCTGGTTGCTGCGCGCATCAACGGAGAGCCTCTGACGGACAACCACATTCTCGGCACGCTGCGCCTGCTCCTCATTGCCGGCATCGACACGACCTGGAGCGGGATCGGGGCTTGCTTGTGGCACCTCGCCAGGACGACGGAAGATAGACGTCGGCTCGTGGCCGAGCCGACTCTGATGCCGACGGCGATCGAGGAATTGCTGCGGGCCTACTCGCCCGTAACGATGGCGCGGCTGATCACCAGGGACACGATCGTGGAAGGCTGCCCCTACAAAGCTGGTCAGATGGTGCTGCTCTCGTTCCCGGCAGCCAATCGCGATCCTGCCATGTTCCCGGATGCCGAAAGGGTCATCATCGACCGCAAGGAAAACCGGCACGCGGCCTTTGGCCTCGGCATCCATCGTTGCATTGGCTCGAATCTGGCGCGGATGGAACTGACCGTGGCCGTCGAAGAGTTTCTCAAGCGCATTCCCGAGTTCAGATTGGTGGACCCTGAGGCTGTGAGATGGTCGGAAGGTGCTGTACGCGGGCCTCGTGTCCTCCCTTTGTGGCTCGGGTAGCAGGATGAGCCACCGGAACGGAACGGCCCCTATTGCTGTGAAGCGAAGATTGGCACCAATACGGAATCGAGGACGGCGAGAATGAGGCATGAGGATCAGGTCCAGCAGGGCAAAAGCTCCTGCGCTATCCGGACGAGCAAACAACGACGATGGCGGAGGACTTATACGCCAACCCCGTGACCGACTATATTTGCCAGGATCAGGCGCGAGCCGAAAAAGGAGCAGCTCTTTCGCGGGGCCCTATCGATATCGACCTGATTTGTCTCTGCCAAAGCCCCCGGCGACTATATGACACACGATTTCACAGGCGTGCCGATCTTGCTCGTAAGGCGACACGACGGCACGCCCGGAGTTTTTGGCAATGTCTGCTGATATCGCGGTGCGCGTGTCGCCGACGGGAGCGGCAATGCCGGCGTTTTTCAGGCGTCCCCATCACGCGTGGACGTATGGGACGGGCGGACCGAGAAAGCCAAGAAATACTCGGACAAGAACTTCAATCTGCTCATGGCAACGGTCGAGCAGTAGGATTCCCAATGGCTGTGAGCGGCGGGTTCCATTGAGTTTGGCCAGCTGAGACGCGAGACGCACACGTAGGATCAAACCGACTGCCAACGACGGGAACAGCGCTATGAACTCCGAATTATGCAAAAGGCTCGGCATCGAGTTCCCGCTATTCGCGTTCAGTCACTCCCGCGATGTCGTTGCGGAGGTGACCAATGCCGGCGGGTTCGGCGTCCTTGGCGCGGTCGGTTTGACGCCGGAGACTCTCGAGATCGAAATGAACTGGATCGACGAGCGGGTCCAGGGTAAGCCTTATGGCATCGACTTGCTCATCCCGGAAAAGATGGAGGACAAGTCAGGCGCACTGACCGACGACCAACTCCGGGAGCGCATCCCTGGGGGCCACCGCAAGTTCGTAGAGAATCTGCTCGAGCGGCACGGGATCGACCCATCTGATTTGTGGAACGGCGGATACGAGCTCCGCTCCTCCGACAACATGCGCGAAGCCGGCGCCCTGAAACTTATCGACGTTGCGTTCAAACATCCCGTCAAGCTCTTCGTAAATGCGTTAGGCGTGCCGCCAAAATCGGTCATCGAGCGCGCGAGAGAGAGGGGCATCATGGTCGGCGCGCTGACTGGGGCGAGAGAACATGCCATCAAGCATGTTCAGGCCGGGGTTGATATCCTGGTGGCTGCGGGCGGCGAAGCTGGAGGCCATTGTGGGGAGGTCGCGACCATGGTGTTGATCCCCGAAGTGCTCCAGGCGACCGAGCCCTACAAGAATATTCACGTCCTGGCCGCGGGTGGCATTGCGACGGGCCGACAGATGGCGGCTTGCATGGCCATGGGAGCTGCGGGCGTCTGGACCGGCTCGGTGTGGCTGACGACGAAGGAGGCGGAGACGACACCCACTGTGAAAAAGAAAATGTTGAAGGCGACCTCGCGTAACACCGTCCGCTCGCGCAGCCGAACCGGTAAACCCACGCGCCAGCTGCAATCCGCATGGTCGGATGCCTGGGGTGCAAAGGATGCGCCCGATCCGCTTCCCATGCCGCTGCAGGGTCTCCTCAGCCGTCCGCCCATGGCGAAAGTCGATAAACTCGCGGAAGGTGGGCACAAGGGCGCAAAGGAGCTTGCCGCATATTTTGTGGGCCAGGCAGTCGGTCTCATGAATACGGAGCAGTCGGCGCGGTCTGTCGTTATGGATTTCAAGCGGGATTTCGCCAACGCGGTCGAACGGCTGTCGGCAACGCTGGAGGACTGACCCTGGCACAAACCGCATCGTCGGTCTCGTGACTGCTTCAAAAAGATTGACCTTGGCTTCCACCTCGTCGTTCTTTCGGCGCTTGACGTACGGCTTCACGTAGCCCGCCGGCATCACCTGACCTGGTGACCGAGCGCGGTCAGGTCGCGCCCATATTAGTGAGCCGCGCCGCAGCAGCCATGCCGATCAGGCAGGACGGACGCTTTGCAAAGAATCCGATCAGTTCTAAGCGACCTAGCTATCTTCTTACAGATGACAACTTTGCCGGTCGGTCAATGCCAGGCACTTGAACACGTGCTTGGCGACATCTAGCCCGATGGTGGTTGGCTGCATTTGCGGATGACTCCCCTTGACGTTGCTTGCAGCAATATTCTGGCACACGGATGCCGCGGAGTGGGTGTCATCCACACAACCAGTCCGGTGATGCGATTGGTCGCGCAGAGCAGCAATTGAGCTTAATTGTCGTGAATTGCGCTAATCAAGTCGCGGCGCAGCCATTCGCATGGTGGCAAGAACTGGACCTTCCCGCCTGTCGCAATGGTGCATGCGCGTCCACAGAAACCGGCACCAGCGCCGCACCTAGCTATTGCGTGAATCGCCTGCGATACACCCTGGCATAAGCTGATCGTTGGAGGTGAGGCGATGGCAAATGCCATGCTTGATGCCAGGCATGAAGACGGGGCGTGTCGCCGGGCCGAACGGTCACGGGGGCAGCGTCGGCGGCGCCAGTGGACGGCGGAAGAGAACGCCCGGCTGTCCCTCAGCATTCCCAATACGGTGAGGCCACCAAACCGCCACGTATGCTCCAGCGAGATATTGAGAGCGCGACACAGAGGCCACCCCTATCTGGGTAGCCAGCACGAAGACAACCTCGGGATGCCGCTCAAGCTCAATCTGCTGCTGATCGCCGGACAGCGACGTCGTTATCCGTCGCGTGAAGTCGAAGGCTCCCAAGGTCGCGCTGATGCCGCGTATAGATTCCTCCTCAATTATTTTTGGCCAGTGTTGGCGACGCGACCCATGGTCATCCAAGCGCTTTTATTTGGACTGCCAGTTCAGCGGTTCGCCTGGACTATTTTGATCACTATCTGACCGACGTTTACCTGCAAATGCGGTGAATCGACATTCTTACGCGTTCGAATGCCCCTATTACAGTCCGCCGAATGGAGGGGCCTACTGAAATTGAGATTCCAGGCGAGCCTTCGACGGCCCGGTGTACGACCGGGTTGTAAGCGAACACCATAGCGGGGTAATCGATCATCTGTGTGAGTTTGGCGAGTGCGCGTCACGTGCGAATGGGCTCACCGAAGGTGAAATTCCTTCGGCGTACTCTCCCACCTTGAGTTTGCTGTCACGCTTCAGTGCTCGCCGTTTCTCCGGCAGGCGGAGGCCAGAGAACAGCCATCGCGCCTCTCGGGCGCGCCACCGCCTATGGCGCGGCCTTGACCTCATCGAATTCCGGCCATTTGGTGGCCTCCAGCTGGGTGCGAATACTCATGCGTGTGCCGGCTTTGTCGTTGCGGAAATTCGTGTAAATGGTCCACACGGCCTCTGACAAAGGTTTGATCAACGGGTCGATTGCCTCCTTTACTGCATCGCTGACCCAGTTCTTCGGTTCTGCAGTGGAGAGCGGCAGATCACTAACCGTCCTGCAGAACGCGGCGAGACCCGAAGCACCGCGTTCCAGTTCGGCTTCGAGGCTAGGCAGACTTTCTGGATTGCCTCCCTCAGCCAGGGCTGTCATCAACCCGGCTATGACTGCGTCGAAATCCGCCTTCGCAGCGCCATACATCAGCCGCCCACGAGAGACCTGCTCGCTATTGCCACGCCCCTTGAGCGAGGCAACGCAAACTTCGGCGTTCGATCGCTCCTTGGTCAGTCGGGCCACCGCTTCCGGCCAGCCGATCCCGCCCGCCTGGCCAATCGCCGTGCAAACGACCAAGATGGCCAGCACGCTTGTGAACCGCACTCCCGCTTTCATAGCGCACCTCGGGTTTTTTGGCTACAACCTGGGTTAGACAGGAGTGAGCCACCCCCATTCGCGACAATTACCCAACACCTTGTCGGCATCGTCAAGTTCACATCCTTACCCGCTCAGTCCGACCGTCTGATTGTCCCCGCTTGAGGGGGAGCCGCGAGCAGGTGATTTCGGTGCATGTCAATCGTCCAAAGTCGAAACAGCAGCACGCCGCATCAACGCGTCTGGGTTTAGAAGCCTAGAAGAGCCTATACTCTTACTCTGTGAGCGTTGGTCCCCTTGAGATATCGGAGATCAAAAGAATGGATGGCAATGCTTGCTCAACGCGGCGATTGCGGCCGAGCCCGCACATTGAAGGCCTCGACGGCACCGGCGAAAGGCCATTGCAATGTATTCGCAGGTGGGATTCATTGTCAGGGCCTCGCTCAGTCGATCCGTCGCCGACTGGACGGGTTACGCGTTTAGCGTCATTCTTCGGCTGGCGCCGCTCGCCTGACGTGATTTTGCGTGCGATTTTCGACGTACGGCAATTTGCGATAAGGTCCTAATCTGGCGTTTCGCAGCCCAAGCGGATTTCAGCGAGAGTACGACCGACTTATTGAACAATGTCTTCAGGGCGGCCCGAGTATGACCGCCTTCCATCAGGGCGGCCGCGTCAACCGCGGCTACCCCCGCGTGCATCAATACGCTGGCATCGCGATAGCACGACATCATGCACTTCGTACACCGATCACGATGATTCTGAAGATGGTCGAGCTCGAACACCGACCCCATCGGCTCATTCCAAGCCTCGCATCGCCAGATATCGAGATTCCAGTCCAGGTAGAAATATTTGCGCCCTCCGAGGCACCCAACTATTTCGACATCGCCACGGACATGTCGCTGCATGTCGCTCAGAGAGTCGGATGGATTCAAGATCGGAAATCGTGTCTTGAGCCTTTTGATCGATTCAAAACCAATTTGCAATTCCTCGGAATCAAGATTCACTAATGCGGAATCCTTGCTGTAAACGAGCGACGACGAACCAAGTGGTTTGCGCCGCGGATACGAGAATGTCGCCACGTCGAACCCGAGCTCGAGTAACAGCTCCGGTAACTTCTCGTAATCGACCAGACGGCTCATAGTGATCGACGCTACCGTGGGAATACCGCACTGCCGCGCGACACCCAGGCCAGATAGAATCCGGCCTTTGAGGCCTCGCAGACCACGATTGCGCTCGTGATCCGTCATCGAGTGGCTGTCGATCGACACGAGCAGTGTGCCAAGCCCAGCTGCTGCAAGAGGCTCGATCTTCTGGGGCAATAGCCACCCGTTAGTGATCAGAGCCGGGCGCATACCGGCATTGGCGACATCAGCAATCAGCTGGTCAATTCTAGGATGAAGTAGCGGCTCGCCACCTTGAAAATTCAGGTAACGTACGCCGCGGCGACGAAGAATGGGTAGAGCTCTCCCAAAGTCAGCTGGGTCGATCCAGCGTCGATCACGAACAATCCCCTTGTTATGGGCATAGGAACAGAAGTCACAAGTAGCATTGCAGGCGTTCGTAACCGACACATCGCAAACGGCCGGAATCAAACGGTCGACCCTCTCGCTGATTTTGACCATTTGTGCCCCCCAAACAATTATCCCCAACGAAAAGCCCACTCTCACCGGAGCTATCGCTGCGACCGGACACCCCCTCTTTGGCTGACAATTTAGCGTCCAAAATGGGGCGACGGCATGGCCATTGTGCGGCCCTTGGCGTCGTGCGCCAAAGAACGAAACGATGCATCGAACCGGAAGGCAGTTAGCGGGGGAGCGCAGCCCCGCACCCGATACATGGTCGAAAACGTCATCGGCATAGTTCCCAATTTAAGATCGCCGCCAATGGTATCATGACATCGCCAATCCGTTCGGCTCAGACAGGGAGCGATGCAAACGTGCTACCGCCTGAGTTCGCTGGCAACATCGGCCCATACGCCCCAAACCTTTTTTTGACCTTGCGGCATTTCAAACTTCATAGTCAGCAACAAAATTGGTAAGTCAGTGCCTCAGCTCGATCGCGCTGATGAGTCAAAATGCGCAAATGGACGCACAAACGTCGCCGGAGCCAGCCCGACGACAGGGCAATCTCCTCGACCCCCGCGTCGCAAAGCCGCTTCAGGTCGTCACCTTGATCCGTTTGTTGACACCGTCAGTGGATCATCAACGACGCCGGGCTGCCGAAGGCAGCTACGTCTACGACCCGATCGCGACTGTCATCCCGGAGAGATTGAGGGATAAGTTAAAACCAACCTGCACCCCGCGTAGTTGCAGGACGACGCCCCTCGCGTTCTGTAGTCTTGCCACTTTTGGACCGCCGACAAAGGCGAATCCGGCACCAACCGCGGTATAGCCGCCGGCAATGTCGGCGGCGCTGTGCAAGTGCGAGGCAGTGCCCACCAACGACACGCTCGCAACCCCAATTGTGCCAAAGCTGACGCCGCTGAACGTCAGGGGATATCTGCGACCTTGGAAGGTCAGCGTGCCGTTGCCGCCGCCGGCGCCGACGATAAATCCTGCCTTAAACAGTCTAGCATGGACTCTGCCGCTCGCCGCCTGCGACTGCGAGGGCGCGGCCAACAGCATCAGGGTCACCGCCGCAGCGACCACACCGAATTTCACTACACGAACGAAATCGAACATTGTCCCCTCCTGTTCCCAAGTTACTTGGATTAACACACACCATCTTCCGTGATTTGATTTGGATCAAATCGGACGGACCGGTTGGGAGCCTGAATGGGATTCCCAAGGACCTGCCCCATCCCCGCGACGGTTCGTAGGACAGGATGTCGAGGACGGCCTTCTGCATTGTGCTGGTCATGATTGGGTACCGACGCGATGGCCCCTCCTCCCGCTCGCCATCCACGCGACGCTGCACGGCTCCCTGATGGCGAGACTTGATCGACTCGGTAAAGGAAATCGCACAAGTTGGAGCAACGATTGAGAGATGGATCCAGAGACACGACCCCGGTCAACATTGGAATCATCGGGTCGCCGGACGCCCTGACGACTGCCCACCCAGATCCCTCTCGTCCGCCTTCCATAGAAGCAATGTCCTGCCCGACGGACAGCGATCGAGCGGATAAGTCCGCCCGCAGCTGTGCGGCGAATTCGGTGCCACCCTTACGCGAATACGAGATGAACACCCTCAAAACCTAATTCGCCAGGAGCAGCTGGCGATTTTCGTGGCTTGGACATAAAGTTCACAAAATGAAGACATGGTATCTTTGATGCCATTGAGGGAGCAGATCGTCGCACCGGGAACGCGGAACTATCTGAGTCGGATGTCGCCTGTCAGGCGTTTCGCCATCCTTGGCCTGATTTTAGCGGCAGGCTGGTTTTTCTTATGGCCGGACTCGGAGACAAGAGTCCCGACCACCAGCCGGCGCGACCTCACTTTTATCGACTATGAGATCGGAAATGTTTCATTCAGCCCGGACGGCCGCCAGATCTTGATCGGAACGCGGCAGATCGTGTACCTGCACGACGCGCAAGACGGCACTCTGCTCAAGCGCCTTTGGACGGTCGGCTACCATTCCGACTGGAGGACTCCGACTTTCAGTCCCGATGGCCGGCACTTCGTGACCACGCCGTTGAGTGAGGCGATATTGTGGGACCTAGAAAGTGGCCTTCAGCAAATCGTGTTTGCAGGCCACGCGCCGCGGGGTTGGATCACGTCGGCGACGTTTAGCTCTGATGGCCGCCGCCTCGTTACTGCGGCGGAGGACAACACCGCACGGATTTGGGACACCGAAAGCGCGAAGCCCCGTTCGTCATGGTTTGCGCCAATTGAGACAAGAAGTGCGATCCTCACGCTGGCCGGGCATACACGGCCACTGACGAGTGCGGTTTTCAATATGGATGGCCGGCGGGTACTCACCGCGTCGCGCCTCGACCACGCTGCAAGGCTGTGGGACGCCGATACTGGACAGCCCATCGCGGTCTTCTCGTCAGGAAGCAGCGAGATGCTTCAGGCTATTTTCAGCCCGAATGGCCGCCGCATCCTCACGCTGTCGAACGAGCAGGTCCAACTGTGGGATGCGGGGGACGGTCGGGCGCTGCTCAACGTTGACGCAGGGGCACATTTTCGGTCCTTCAGCAAAGCGGCCTTTAGCGCAGACGGCCGTTGGATTGTTACGATCGGTGGGTTTTTCACTGTTACGATCGGCGGGGCGTTCACGCCGTATATATCCCTTTGGGATGCAGATAGCGGCCAAGTGCTACGGACTACCGGCGGGCAGTCCTCGACGATGCCCGGACGGTCCTCTTTTTTGACCGATGCTCAGTTCAGCCCTGACGGCCAGCGCGTCGTCACGACATCGAACGACGGAAAAGTGCAGCTGTGGGATGTCAGCACCGGCGGGGAGCTAATCACGCTGCCTGGCACGCCCGTTTCCGCGTCTCATCCGGCGTTCAGCCCCGACGGTCATCGCCTCGCTGCGTCTTTTTTTAATGACACTGTGATGGTCTGGCAGCTTCTTGACGGTGCCCCCTATCACGATTCCGACGCCGCGATATTGGTTCGAAGGGAAGTCCCCGATATTGTCCAATGGCTGGCTGGACGTTATCGCCTCGCGCGCCGGAGGCTCGGATTGGCGCTATGAATGCGGCGGCAAATGCGCGCTCGTACAAGAGTGCGAGCAGAGCTCCGCTTATCGGTCGCGACTCAGCCCATCAGTAGCTTGCCAGTCACCTCGCGTCCCATCGCCGTGATCTGATCTTTAGTCAGGCCAGCCTTCATCAGGTCAGTGACGAACAGTTGCAGCCCATCGGCCGGGCTCGGATTGCCGGTCTGACCGAGATCGGTCGCGAGAATGAAGTTTTGCGCGCCAATTTCGTTCACTGCAGCAGCAGTCTCCTCGACTTTCACTCGCCGCCAGTGCCGCATCCACTCCAAATGCGCCTCTGGTCCCATCAGTGGACCCATCGCGCACAGTTCGAGCTTCGCGCCCATTGACGCAGCCTTCTTCATTTGCTCGAGGCTCATGTTGACAACCTCGAATTGAGCGTGGGTGACCACCATGCGATCCACGCCGGCATCGCGACAAGCCTCGATGAGAGCGAGGGCCTCGCTCGGCGACAGATGCCCGGTCTGAACGACGAGCTTCTGCTGCGCGCAGATTTTGAGCACGTCGCCTACTGCCGGAAGAACCTTTCCATCCGCGTCGAGCACCTTGATGCCTTCCGGCGCGTCCTTGAAATGCTTGACATGGTTGTCGGCATCGAATGTGGGGAACCACACGACGCGGCCGAAGCCACCCTGCATGCGCCCCATCCAGTTAACCGCATCCGGATTTATTCCGCCGACCGGTGAATTAAGGACGACTCCGCCGAATATCTTGAGCCCGGCAACGTGCTTGCGCGCGAACCAAGCCCGGTCCGCAGTCGACACGACGTGGTTTTTGAGAACGAGCGCCTCCAACCCGCGATCTTTATAGAGGGTCGCGACCTCCTCATCGTCCAGCGACCGCCCGAAGACGTCGGGCGCCGAGTGAACATGCGTATCCATGAGACCGGCGATCGGGCTCACGGCCGGTGGAGGGGGTGGGAAGACACGAATTTGCGCGAAAACCTCGCGGGGGCCGACAACCGTCGCCAGCCCGGCGCCCCCGACGATCGCAACCCCAGCTTTGAGCAGCGCGCGTCGAGTTGCGTTACCAATATGGCCGTCATGGGGGCAGCCAACGTGGACCCCCCCGAGCACACGCGGCCTTCCGCAGCTGTCAGTGAACTTCCATCTCGGTATACGGGACCAGCTCACTGTGATCCTCCGTTGCTTTCAGCAAAGCGTTCCGCGCTGCAGGAGTGGGCGAGAGGAGCAGCGCGAGCCGAAATGCAAATGCTGGTGGCACGAGCAAAGGAACGGCGCCGGATTGCCTTGCCTGGTGGCGGCGGTCCGCTCCGCCGCGAAGCTTGTCCCGCTTCAAGGGCGGCTGTGAGATTGTACAATCTTTCCCGCCCGATTGAAGGCGTCACGTTGTCCTCAATGGACTGGCGATGTCTTCAGCTCGTCATGGACGACAGAGTTCCACTTGAGTAACCTCATCCGCGTTGCCCGCGCGAGCGATCGTGACGAGTGCCCAGTTATTACAATAGTCTGACTGCGCGGGAGGTGCACCGCCGATTTCGCCATGCGCAATTCCGATGTGATCCGCGGCAAAACAGCCGAAACGTCAGTTAGGGCAGCCTTTGCTATTCTGCGCTAAGGCCGAAAGGCCCGGTCGCGCGGCCTCCCACCAGCGAGAGCATGCCATTGCCGCCTCCCGCGCATGATATCGCCGAGCGGCACGCCCTGGCGCCGGGCCGCGGTTTCCGGCTGGTGATGCTCGGCCTTGGCATGTCGGTGGTGCCGCTCGACACCGCGGTCAACATCGCCTTCCCGGACATCACCGGCAACTTTGGCCTTCCGATTTCGATGATTCAGTGGGTCGTCATCTGCTATGTGCTGACCTACGCTGCACTGATGCTCGCCTTCGGCCGGATCGGCGACATGGCGGGCCATGCGCGCGTCTTCCGGGCGGGGCTCGGCTGGAGCGTTGTCGCCTATCTACTGTGTGCGGCCGCGCCGAGCTTTGGCTGGCTGCTGTTTTGCCGCTTCCTGCAAGGGGTCGGCGCCGGTCTCGTGATCAGCTGCGCCCCGGCACTGGTGACCGGCCTCTACCCCGAGGAACGACGCGCCCACGCGGTCGGCATTTTCACGTTGATTTTCGCGCTTGGATCGGCGCTGGGGCCGCTCATCGGTGGCGCGCTGGTGGCGCGGTGGGGCTGGCCGGCCGTGTTTTGGTTCCGCGCGCCGATCGCGCTCCTTAGCTTGCTGTTACTGCGCGGTCTGCCGCTGTCGCGGGCTAGCACCGGCGAGCGCTTCGACATCCTCGGTGCACTCCTCCTGGCGGCGGGGCTGACGGCATTGCTATTCGGGATCAACGCCGGCGCGCGGGTTGGCGGCCTTGAGCCGGCGCTTTTGCTTGCCGTGGCGGCCGCGAGTCTCGCACTCTTCGTGTGGTGGGAAGGCCAGGCCGCTCGCCCGATCATCCGCATCGAAATGTTTGGCGATCTCCGCTTTACCGCAGTCAATCTTGTGACCGCGCTGATGTATTTGGCGAGCTTCTCGGTGCTGCTATTCGTACCGTATTTCTTCGCCCGTTTCGCGACGATGCCGCTGCCGATGGCGGGTGCGGTGCTGGCGATCGGTTCGGCGACGATGGCGCTTGCCGCGCCGGCGGCTGGGTGGTTGGTTGCCCGCGTTGCTGCTGAGCGGGTCGCCGCGCTCGGGTTGCTGGCGGTCGGCGGAGGGCTGTTCCTGATCGGGCTGTGGAATGCCGATGTCTCGCCGCTGCTGATGATGCTGACCCTGGCGGTGCAGGGATTAGGAATCGGCCTGTTTCAGACCGCGTATATGGACATCGTCATGCGCTCATCGCCGCTAGCCGACCGCGGCGTCGCCGGCAGCCTGGCGGTCCTCACCCGCACTATCGGCACCGTCACGGGAGCAGCGCTGCTGACGCTGCTGTTTCATGCGGCGCAAACGAGCGACACGGCCGAGGGCTTTCTTGCTGCGTTCGACACCGTCTTCCGGATCATTGGCGTCGCCGTTGTGGCCTGCGTTGTGGCGATCCCATGGTGGCGCCCTCGGCCATGCGCTAACGCCGTGCCGCGCGACGGACAGCGGCCAGCAGCTGGCTCGGAGTGAAAGGTTTGACAAGATCAGGCTGCCCCTCGCTCGCCACCGTCAGCACCCGCACCTGCGGATCGCGCCGCTGTGGATAGCCAAGGCTGACCTGGCGCAGAGAACTTTCGCGAGCATAAGCCCGAGCTGTCCGGCAAGCTCCGCGATCGACTGCTATCGAATGGGACTGGTTACCGGGATCGCCGACGTCGCGGAAGTGTGAGGAATGGAGGATCACAAGACCGTGCGCAACGTGGCGTTTGGTGTTGGCTTGCAAAATCGTGTCCGACCGATGGGAGTTGAGGAAGTCTTGACCGCCGATTGGGATAGAAATCGGGCGCGCCCCGCTGTAGGTGGGGGGTTTCCGTTTCCCGCTCTTTCGATTGCAGGACGGGTGCACATTCCCACCATGGCTGACGTTTCCCGACGCCCCCCTATAA
>Ga0126381_100006964_pt1 | contig 12546 bp, 10 predicted proteins | sample PanSoiMetPlot_28_FD_96465 | JGI IMG/M metagenome (GOLD analysis project Ga0126381, IMG submission 96465) | Tropical forest soil microbial communities from Panama - MetaG Plot_28 | ecosystem: Environmental > Terrestrial > Soil > Tropical forest > Bulk soil | place: Panama | collected 2016-02-17
GCTGCGCTACGGTGCCGAGGCGGTCGAAAAATACCTCGCGGAAGCGAAGACTCTCGGCTTCGACGTGTCGAGCTCTCGACCGGTTTCATTACCATTCCCGACGACGATCTGCTGCGGCTGACACGGCGGGTGGCAAAAGCCGGGCTCAAGGCCAAGCCGGAGCTTGGGATCCAGTTTGGTGCCGGCGGTGGTGCGACGCCGGTCGCGGAGCTGGCGGCAGAGGGCACGCGCGACGCTGGGTGGGTGATCAAGCGCGCCAAGGCCTGCCTCAAGGCCGGCGCCCATATGATTATGATCGAGTCCGAGGGGATCACCGAAAATGTCGAGACTTGGCGGACCGACGTCGTCGCGCAAATTATCCACGCGTTGGGCACCGAAAAGGTCATGTTCGAGGCGGCCGACCCGCCGGTTTTCGAGTGGTACGTCAAAAACTATGGTGCCGAGGTCAAGCTCTTCGTCGATCACAGTCAGATCGTGCAGCTCGAATGCCTGCGCTCCGGGATCTGGGGGACGAAGAGCAACTGGGGCAGGGTGGTAACTTACAAGGACGGCTGACCGTCTGGCTTCGTCGCACGGGCCAGCGCGCAGAACTCGGCGATCGAGAGCTCCTCGACACGTGCGGTGGGCGAGACGCCAGCTGTTGCGAGCAGCAGCTCGACCGGGATCCCCAGCGGTTTGAGGCTAGAGCGCAGCATCTTGCGACGCTGGCCGAACGCGGCGGCGGTGACGCGTTCGAGCGCGGCCTTATCTGCCGGAGCGAGCGGTTCGGCACGAGGGAGGATGCGAACGACGCTCGATGTCACGTTGGGCGGCGGGGTAAAGGCACGAGGCGGGATATCGAACAGGACCTGCACTTCGGCGAGCCATTGAACCAACACCGAAAGCCGGCCATACGATTTACTGCGAGGCGCCGCGATCAGTCGCTCGGCGACCTCGCGCTGGAACATCAGGGTCAGGCCCTCGTAGTCGCGGATGCGCCCGAGCCAGCCGAGCAGCAGTGGCGTAGCGATGTTATAGGGCAGGTTCGCGACGATTTTGCGGGGTGAATCCGAGAGGGCGACCGGATCGAGCTGCAGCGCATCGCCGGCGACCAGCGCCAGGCGCTCCGGATAGACGGCAGCTAGCTCGCCCAGGGCGGCGAGACAGCGCGGGTCACGCTCGATCGCGACGACCCGGCGTGCACCGGCGGCGAGCAGCGCCCGCGTCAAGCCGCCCGGCCCGGAGCCGATCTCGATGACTGTCGCATGACCGAGGCACCCGGCGGCGCGGGCGATCCGGCCGGTAAGATTGAGATCGAGAAGGAAATTCTGCCCGAGACCTTTGCGGGCAATGATGCCATGCCGCGCGATGACTTCGCGCAGCGGCGGCAGTGAGGGCGGAAGGGGGGCGCTGATCAGACGGCAGCCGTCCGCCTGGCGGCCATTTGGGCTGCCAGCCGCAACGCGGCGATCAGGCTGTCGGCGCGCGCAATGCCGCGGCCGGCAATTGCGAACGCAGTGCCGTGATCGGGCGAGGTTCGGACAAAAGGCAGGCCCAGGGTCACATTGACCCCGCCGTAAAAATCGATCGTCTTAAGCGGGATCAGCGCCTGATCGTGGTACATGCACAGCGCGGCATCGTAAGAGTTGCGCGCCGCCGCGTGAAACATCGTGTCGGGCGGCATCGGGCCGCGCGCCTCGATGCCCGCGCCCCGCAGTTCGGCTATGGCTGGCTCGATGACCTCAATCTCGTCGCGGCCCAGCCCACCCGCCTCGCCGGCATGCGGGTTCAGCCCGGCGATCGCGAGCACCGGCACGGCAATACCGAAATCTCGGCGCAGCGCCGCCTCGGCAATCCGGCCGGCATGGACGATCACGGGAGCAGAAAGAGTCTCGATTGCCCGGCGCAACGCCAGATGGATGGTGACCGGGACGACCCGGAGGGTTGGGCAAACGAGCATCATGACCGGGGCCTGCGAAGCGCCCGCGAGCTCCGCGAGATACTCCGTGTGCCCCGGATGGCGAAAGCCTGCGCGATAGAGGCTGTCCTTGTGGATCGGGTTCGTCACGAGCGCTGCGGCGCGGCCGGCGCGCACGTCCCGCACCGCGGTTTCGATCGCGCCGAGGATGGCGGGTGCGTCAGCGGGATCAGGATGACCAGGCCGAGCGCGAATTGTGCTGCCGATCGGCACGACGGGGAGCGCCTCGTTGAATACGCCGACCGCTCGATCCGGCGCGTCGATAGGCCGAACCCTAACCGGCCAATCGAGCTGCCGGGCCAGCGAAGCCACTCGATCGGGATCGTCAATGAGAAAAAATGGAGGCACACCCTTGGCCCGGCCGAGCCAGGATTTGAGCGTGATCTCGGCGCCGATCCCGGCCGGCTCGCCAATTGTGACGGCGAGCGGAAGGGTCATTGGTGCCTAAACTCTGACGTCGACAAAAGCGGTGCGCCTCAGGTCTCGCATATAGCGCCGTGCCAGAGTGTCGAGGCGCTGCCGCATCAGGGTTTCGGCGATCTCCTCGCGCGTCGGTATCGTCGCCGCGGCAGGAGCGGCCTTCTCGCAAACCATGATCACGCCGACCCCGTTCTTTTGAACGATCGGCTGCGACGTCTGTCCCGCTTCCAGCCCGAGCACGATATTGCGCATCGCAGGGGCTATCTGGTCGAGCCTGAGGCGACCTTCGCTGGACAATTGAGGTGACCCCTTCTCTTTCCCGATCCTGAGCAGCTCCTCGCAACTCTTTGCCGTCGTCCTCGCGTTCTGCGCTTCAATGATTGCGGCCCGGCGCACGGCTTCGGGCGCCTGAACGGGCAAAGGAAACACGATCTGCACGAGGTGCAACAATGTTTCCTCCGGCCCGGCCGAACGTCCCGAACGCCGGTCGAGGACGAGCAGCAAGTAATATCCCGCCCCCGTGTGAATAGGCGCCGACAGTTCGCCCGGCCGCATTTGGGCGACCGCTTTGCCGAGATCGAGGCTGAGCTGCTCGGGGCGCACCCAGCCGATGTCACCCCCGACGGCCGCGGTGGCGGATTGGGAGAACTGCTGGGCTACCGCCGAAAATCGAGCTCCCTGGCGCATTTGTTCGGAGAGGCGTTCGGCGAGGCGCCTCACCTCCTCCTCCTGTTGCGGGTTATCGACCGCCAGAAAGATTTCGGCGACCCGGCTTTGCGGCTCGTTCACTGACTCCTTGGCGCGTTTCAGCGCATAGTCGATTTCCTCGTCGGAGACGATGTTGGTTTGCGACAACAGCCGCCGTACGAGCTTTGACCATACGATGGATGCTGTCAGCTGGTCGATCAGCGCGCTGCGTTCGATGCCATGTTGCTTCAGGATCTGGTCGAGCTGCTCCGGCTGCATGTTGTTCTGTCTTGCGACTTGCGCGAACGCCTTGTTGATCTCTTCGTCTGTCGCCGTGATGTTCTGGCGCTTGGCCTCCTGCATCTGCAGTTTCTCGTCTACGATCGTCCGTAACACCTGGTTGGCGACGCGCTGTCGTGTTTCCGGCGAATCGGTCAGGTTCGAAGAGAGCATGACCATTCTGAGGCGCGACCTGACATCGGCAACCGATATCACTTCATCATTGACGACCGCGGCGATTCGCGTTTCGGGGATCTGGTCCGCCGGTGGCTGAGCCGGGGGGGACTGCGCCGGCTGGCCGCCAGGGGCGGAGGGCGCGCGTGCGGCAATGGCTGAACTGCAAACGCCGCCCGAGATGATCAACAATACGCCGAGCCAGCGAGCTAAAGTCATCGTTAGTGAACCCTGCTCCTCATGCGGTCCAAATGAAGCTTACACCTTAATTCCTGCACTGTCGCCTCTCGGCGATTATTTCCCAAGGCTGTCGCCCATCGCCAGTCCAACTACGGCAACGTGCCGCCGGAAATGGATGCGATGGTGCCGCCGATCTCGCCGAGGTTCTTGAATACCAGGCTGAACAACACCGAGTACCCCGGAGTGACGTCGCCGCTGCGAATCCCCGATTGGGTGACCGTGCCGATAAAAGCCATGCATTCGTCCTGATAGATCGCCGATAGCGATCCATAGAGGCTCGCGCTCGAGGCCTGCGGTGTCGGAAAGTTGTTCACCAGAGTAGTGCTGTTGGTGAGGTTGACCGTCTCGGCGACCTGCATCGACCAATAGCGCGTCAGTTTGGCGGTGGCAGAAAACGAGAGCTGTTCGCGCTTTCCATAAAGCACGTTCTGACCAGTAGCGGGGTTAGTTACTTGCTCACCCTGAATTTGTGCCGGCAGATAAACAAAATTACCGGCGACACGCAAAGCCGGCGGCCCAGCGCTCACGCCGACTTGCTGGGTTTGGCTGGCCCAGGGGCTCGTGCTGAAGCGAAAACGATAAATCAAATCGATATAGGTGCTGGGCGACAGCGTTAGCCGCCCCACCATGTCCGAAAGCCGCCTTTCTGCACCCGATCCTATCGGCAGAAATGGATTTGGCTGGGCACGGTAGCTTTGCCCGATTAGCAAGCGATAGCTGCCGCCTTCCTTGTCATAGAGCCCCAGCTTGGCGCCGTAATCCACTCGCTGGCCGGTATCGAGCAGGTCGTAGCCGGCCAAGCGATCCCGGCGAAACAAGTCAGTGTCGGTAAGCTGGAAGGACAAGCTGTCCTCGTCCGGAATGTTGCGCCGGTTGCCGCTGCTGGGCGCGACGAAGCCACCGACTATCGGCTCGATCAGCTGCGTCATGTCCTCGCCGCGATGGATCAGCGGATAGCTCCAGACGAGGCCGAGTTGAGGGAAGGCTCTGCCGGTGACGAAGTCGGTGGCGGTTGGCGCTAGCGCCGGCTGACCGCTCTGCGAGAAAAACGCTGATGGAAGCTCGGGATTCGATACGCTGCTCAGATTGCCGATCGAGTAGCCGTCGCCGCGCACTCCCGCGGTAAAATTGTATTGTCCGCCGAACGGGTCGCGAAAGCTGCGGTTCCACTCCGTCCCCAGCGATAAGCGCCGGGTCTGAGTCCCGACTTCGCGGACGATATTGAGCAGGTTGGCGTTCAGGTTCCACCGTCCGCCGAGCACGTCGGGCTCGCTCTGCCAAAAACGGTTGGCGACCGGCAGCACGATCGGCTGCGTCGAATCGCCGAGCCCGGGCAACAGGGGTTGGAATATGTACGCGTTGAGATCCGTCGCAGCGCGCGGTTCGAACCCTTCCAGATAGGCGCGGCTGATCATCGCATTGAGCAGCGGGTTGCCAAACCCAAAGCGCAGCAGGTAGGTCTGATCGGAAACCCGCTGCACGTCGAGCCCGGTTCGATAAGTTTCGTCCAGGTCGAAGACGCTGTGCTCGTTTACGTGACCGCGCCACATCTCTCCTTGGCTGGAGGTGCTGTTGCCGAAGCCGACATTGCTGTGATTGAGACTGCCGATAGCGTCGAGCGTGCCGTTGCCGAAGCGCTGTCGGTACTCGGCCTCGGCAAGCGGGCCGGCTCTGGTGTAAAGGCGCGGGGCCAGCGTCAGATCCTTGTCCGGTCCGAGCACCAGGTAGTAGGGGATCGTGACATGCGCGCCGAGAGTGTTGGAGCTGCCCACCGAGGGGGGTAGAAAGCCGCTGGCCCGCTTTGCCGAGGGATCGGGCACCGACAAATAGGGGCTGTAAAAGACCGGCCAGCCGTCGATCTCCATGACAGCATCACGGAACTCGACGAGCTGCAACTCCTTGTCGTGATCGATCTCGCGCGCCTTTAATTGCCATTCCGGGGGAGCGCTGGGGTCTTTCTTACAGAGATCGCACGGCGAATACACCCCACGTTTCAGCTCGGTGCGGTTGCCGTTCGTCCGCCGCGCGGTGTTGGCGGCGAGCCGCGAGCGATCGGCGAGCAGCATGCGCACGTTTTTCGCAAAACCCTCATTCATCGAGTCTCGCAATTCGATGAAATCGGCAAAGACGATCTCGCCAGTAGGCTGTGAGAGGCTGACGTTCCCCGATGCAGTGACCGTATCGGTCCGCTGGTTGTAAGAAACCGTATCGGCGAGCAAGACCTGCCCGCCTTGTGAGATTTCGACATGACCGCGAGCGATCGTCACGGCGAGTTGTTCGTCGTAGTTGATTTCGTCGGCTCGAAAAAGGATTGGGGCATTCTTGTCCTGGGGGGCGCCGCCAGTCGCGAATTCTGCGGCAGCGGGTGGTGAAGTGCTGATCACAAAGATCGCGGTCAGGAAGGCGCAGAATGCCCATCGCCGGCCGAAGCCCCGGCAAGCGCGCTTCGGTCTTCGCCACATCAACCGTCTTCCAGATGCAGCAGCATCGAAACGCCGAAGACGAGGCTCACACCGGTCGGAGTCCAGGCGGCGAGAGTAACCGGAACTTTATCGGAAAGTCCCAGCGCGAATATGACGTCCGATAGAAAATACAAAAGGAAGCCGCTGACCACACCGCCAATGATCATCAAGGTCGCACCACCGCGCCGTTGCATGCGTAAGCTGAAGGTTGCCGCCACCAAGACCATAGCGCACAATAAAAACGGGCGAGCCAGCAATACATTGAATTGCAGACGATGGCGCTGCGCCGAAAATCCCGATTGCTCCAGCAAGCTGATGAAACCGGGCAGATCCCAAAACGACATCGTGTCGGGCGATGCGAAACTCTCTTCGATCTTGCGAGGGGTCAGGGTGGTCGCCAGACGCAACTCACGGAAGGCCTGCGGCGGTTCGTTTGGTAACGACCGTATGCCATTCTCTATGACCCAGTCGCCACTTTCGAGCCTTGCCTCTGCCGCATCAATCCGCGAAGTAAACTGTGTTGCATCGTTAAAGAAAAACAGAGTCACCGGATCGAGGGCCATTTGCGGCGAGGTGAACTTTCCCGCGTGTATCACAATTTGATTGCCGCGATGGTCGCTTTGTCTAAGCCATAGCCCGGCGTTTGACAGCGAAAGTTGATCCGATCCTTGGCGGAGGACGTGGGCCTCCATCTTTTCATAGGCGGCCTGGGTAAACGAGGCGATCGGATTGAATATCGTGACGGCGGTGATGCCGATGAGGGCCGCGACAACTAGTGCGGGGGTGAGGAATTGCCATACCGAAACACCCGCGGCTCGCGCAACGACAAGCTCGTTGTTCCTCGTCAACCGCCAAAAGGCGAGCATCGTGCCGAACAGGATGGCGAAGGGCAGCACCTCTTGCGCGGTGTGCGGGAGCTTCAGCGCAGCCATCTCGAAGAGCAGCCACAACGTGGCTTGCAATTTGGCGCCACTGCGACGGATCAGCTCGACGTAGTCGAGCAAAAAGGTAATGAACACCATCGCCGCGAATACGCCGCAGAACCATGCGAAAAACTGGCGGGCGACATAGGCCGAAAAGGTCTTCGCGAGCAGCAACGGCTCCCCCTCCCGACCGCCTCAATTCTGTCAGTTTGCCGGCCGGGTCGCGAGCATGGACCGGTGGAAACCGGGCCTGATTCCCCCTCGCAGCAGAATTCCAAACCCGAGCGCCGACGGCAAGAGGGTGGTCACATACATCAGCGGAACGGCTGATGCCGAGCGCGAAGCGATGTTGTTCACCCCGAGATCGACCAGTTCGAACAAGAAAGCAAGGGCGATCGCGACGAGGATGCGGTTCAGCTGGCCACGACGATTGAGTTCTCCAGGCAACAAGCAGGCGAGAGGGATCAAAGAGAAGCTGAACGCAGACAGGGGTACGAGGATACGGTGGTGCGCCTCGACGATAAAACCTTGGCGGAGGGGGCCGTCGGCATCGGCAGGAGGGAAGAACAACTCGTCGAGAAAACGTTCCTGAGCCTCGCGAAACCGGCCGACCGGCGCATCCTGCAGGGTTTCGAGATCAAGCGTATAGCTGTCGAAGGTCAACAGAGACAGCTTGCGGGTTTCGGCGTCGAATTGCTGGCGATTTCCGTTGACCATGACAATGCGAGCGCCGGTTGGCGAATCGGCGAAAGCGCCGCGCTCGGCCACGATGGTGACCTGTCTCTGGGGATTCCGGCTGTCGTTGATCAGCAGCCCGGTCACCTCTCCCCGCTCGTTGCGGCTGCGGACATAGATCGTGATCTTGTCCGAGATCGTCGTAAAGGTGCCTTCCTGGACGAGACTCGAGACAAAGCGATTGCGGATATCGAACTGCAGATCCTTGAAGGCGCGATTGGAAGCCGGAAGGAAATATACGGACAAGCTCATCAGGATGAGGAAGGCGATGCCTGCCAGGATCAATACCGGCTTGGCGAGCGCCAAATGACTCAGCCCCGCCGAGCGCATCACCACGAGCTCGCTTTCGGTGATCAACCGGTTGAAGGTGAACAGAACGGCGATGAATGCACCAATCGGTAGGACGATGTCGAGAAAGCGGGGCAGGATCAGGACTGCGAGATAGAGAAACACATCGGCCGACAGCCCACGATTTACGATCAGATCGATGAGCCGCAGCGACTGGGCAAGCCAGATCGCGGCGCTGAGCGCGGCGGTTATAAAGACCATCGCGCCAAAGCACTGGCGCAGGATATAGCGGTCGAGTTTTGCCATCGCCGAAAGATCATACGGAAGGTGGCGAAACCCGGCCAGATCCGTTTCCCGCGGCCGAACGGCTCGGTGGTCACTGGCGCCGACCCTCGCATTTGATTATTTTCGCGGGCTCTCTTTGAAATACCGAGTGCGCATGCCCTCCAGCTTGAGGTGGCATAATGAAGATCAGCTTTGCCGAGCCTGACCTCCCCCGATCGGGTGCCGTCGTCGTCGGGGTGTGGGAAGAGGGGACGCTAACGCCAGCTGCAAGACGTCTCGACGAGGCGACAGGCGGGGCGATCGCACGCGCGATATCCGCTGCGCCCCGATTTCTTGGCAAAAAGGACGAGCTGCTCCCCATCGTCGGGCCGCCAAATCTATCGGTGAGCCAAATCGTCCTCGCCGGTCTCGGCAAGCCCGATTCCGCCGATGCCCGATCGATCGAGCAACTGGGCGGCAATTTGGTGGCTCACCTGAACCGGGCCGGGGAAACGCAGGTCACCTTCTCGCTGGAGCTGGGCAGGGATGCCCCGATCGGTCCAGCCGAGGCGGCCGCTCAGCTCGCTCTCGGCGCGCAGCTCAGATCCTACCGTTTTGATAAGTACAAGACGAAAGAGAAACCGGAGCGGAAGCCGTCTTTGACAGACCTGACTGTCATGACAACCGGCGCAGCAGCTGCCCAGCGCGCTTTTCAGCCCTTGCAAAAGACGGCAGATGCGGTGTTCTTCACTCGTGATTTGGTTTCGGAACCGGCGAACGTCATCTATCCCGAGACCTTGGCGGGCCAGGCAGAACGGCTCGCCGAGCTCGGCGTAAAAGTCGAAATCTTCGACGAAAACAGGATCCGCGAGCTCGGGATGAACGCACTGCTCGCGGTCGGACAAGGCAGTGTGCGACCGCCGCGTGTTGTCGTCATGGAATGGCGCGGCGCCAAGGGGGGCGGCAATTCCGAGACGGGCAAGCCATTGGCCTTCGTCGGCAAGGGGGTGACTTTCGACACCGGGGGGATCTCGATCAAACCCGCTGCCGGTATGGCCGATATGAAATGGGATATGGCCGGCTCGGCGGTGGTCATCGGCCTCATGCAACTGCTTGCGGCGCGCAAGGCCAAAGTAAATGCGGTGGGGATCGTCGGTCTTGTCGAGAACATGCCTTCGGGGAACGCGCAGCGGCCCGGCGATATCGTTCGTTCGATGTCGGGTCAGACGATAGAGGTATTGAATACCGACGCCGAGGGCCGGCTGGTGCTCGCGGATGCGCTCTGGTACTGCCGGGATCGCTTCGAGCCCCGGCTGATGATCGATTTGGCGACCCTGACGGGGGCAGTCATTGTCGCGCTGGGCCATCATCGCGCCGGCTTGTTCTCGAACAACGATGAGCTCGCCGACCGGCTGATTGAGGCCGGCAAAGCCGTCGGTGAGCAGGTCTGGCGCCTGCCCCTGGCCGAAACCTACGATCGCGAGATCGACAGCGATGCGGCCGATGTGAAAAACATCGGCAGCGGGCGTGCCGGAGGCAGCATCCTCGGTGCGCAGTTCCTGCAGCGATTTGTCAATGACGTCCCCTGGGCACATCTCGACATTGCGGGCACCGCTTGGTCGGCGAAAGATGCCGCGACTGTCCCCAAGGGCGCCACCGCATTCGGCGTCAGGCTCCTCGACCGGCTCGTCTCGCAGTATTATGAAAAAAGCTAAATCAGCCGGAGACTTGCACTCGTGCCCGAGGATGTGACGCTTGGCCGAAGTCGGTTTTTACCACCTTCTGACCACTCCGCTTGACCGGGCCCTGGGAAGGCTTCTTGACCGCGCATGGTCTCAGGGTTACCGGATCGTGGTCAGGGCAGCTTCACCCGAAAGGGTCGAACATCTCAATGCCGTGCTGTGGAACTATGAGGAGGCCGCATTCCTGCCGCACGGCTCGGCTCGCGATGGCAATGCAGAAGTTCAGCCGATCTGGCTTACTCACCTGGATGAGAATCCCAACCGAGCTTCGATGATCGTCCTCGTTGACGGTCTAGAAGTCGATGACCTGCACTCCTTTTCGCGCTGCGCCGATCTGTTTGACGGTAACGACGCCAATGCCGTGGAGGCGGCGCGCGGCCGCTGGCGCCGAGCCCGCGAGGCGGGGCACGATTTGACTTATTGGCAGCAAACGGCGGCGAGCTGGGAGCGCAAAGCGTGAGGAGCGGTGCCCTACCCGCCGTTGCCCGTCGTCCTCCTGCTCGATATAACCCGCCCCGGCTCCCCCAAAGCGAGAAAATTGGATGGGCATTGAGCGCACGCTATCGATCATCAAACCGGACGCGACACGGCGCAATCTCACTGGCGCCATCAATGATCGTTTTGAAAAACGAGGGCTCCGCATCATCGCTCAAAAGCGTGTCCAGCTTTCGCAAGCGCAGGCCGAACGCTTCTATGCCGTGCATGCGCGGCGCCCTTTCTATAGGGGTCTCGTGAATTTCATGAGTTCGGGTCCTGTCGTCGTTCAGGTGCTCGAGGGTCCCGACGCCGTAGCGCTCAACCGCGACATTATGGGGGCGACCAATCCGGCGGAGGCCGCTTCGGGAACGATCCGCAAGGATTTTGCCGAGTCGATCGAGGCGAATTCGGTGCACGGTTCCGACTCGCCACAGACGGCGGCGGAGGAGATCGCCTTTTTCTTTTCCGAGATCGAAATCTGTCCTTAGTGAGGGACCCAAATCGCTCAGGTGCCGGAGCCGAGCGCGCGGGCTTTGCAACAGCTCTAGGTTGCGAACGCAAGCTCGCGGCGCGGCGGATCGGCGCGTGGTGCGAAGCAGGTCTTGACGCCGCCGCGCTGTTATTTTTTCCGCTTCTCGTGTTGGTGCCGCGCGGTGTGGCGTCGCTCGTCTCGGTGGCCGGCTTGTGCGCGGCCGGAATCGTGCTGTCGGCGGGGCGAAAGCCGCTGAGCCCCGCGCTCAGCCTTGCAGCGGTGCTGCTCGGATGTCTGATCCTGTGGGGGGCCTTGTCGGCTTTGTGGTCGGTCGATCCGATCCGCAGCCTGATCGTTGCGGTGCGCCTCGCCGGTTTATTTGCCCTTGGGCTGGCGCTCGTTGCCGCGGTGAATTCCATCGCAGCGCCCGGTCGGCTGACGCTGTTGTTGGTTGTAGGGCTGGCACTCGGGATCGTAATGGCGTTGTTGGAAATCACGACAGCTGGAGCTTTGAGCTCATATTTCTCCGATCGGCCGTATCAAGCTGCTCGACTGAACCAGGCCTCCATTGCATTTGCGGTTTTGCTGTTGCCGGCTGTCGCCGCGCTGGCTTGCCTCGGTCGTAAGATCCGCGCCGTATTGCTCGCGATAGCCGCCGCGGGAACAATCTGCGCGCTGGCCGGCACTGCAGCAAAAGCAGCGCTGATTGCCGGCCTGCCCGCAGGCCTGCTCCTTTACCGCTTCGGCCGCGTTGCCGCCCGCGCCGCCGCAGTGATCTCGATTGTCGTTATCGTCACCGCGCCATTGAGTTTCGCCAAGCTGGAAAGGCTTCCCGCACTGAGCGAAAGCGCGGATAACGTGAAACTCTCAGCCGGGCACCGGCTGTTGATCTGGTCTTTCGCCGGCGATCGGATCGCAGAGCATCCCCTTGCCGGTTGGGGGCTCGATTCCTCGCGCAGCATTCCGGGCGGCCGGGACCCGATCCGACCCGGCGAGACCTGGCTGCCGCTGCATCCCCATAATGCGCCGCTGCAGCTCTGGCTCGAGCTGGGTGTCCCGGGCGCCGTGCTCTTTGCGCTCGTGGTAGCATCGGCATGGCGCGCTCTCGCAGATGCCGGGTGGCCGCCTCTGTTTTTTGCGGCAGCAGGCGCCGGCCTTACCGTGGCGTTCGTCGGCTGCTTCGCCACCTACGGCATCTGGCAGGAATGGTGGCTCGATACCTTATGGTTTTCACTCTTTCTCATTGGCGTGATGGCTCGGGTAGCCGACCGGGCGGCTTTGGCCGAAGATCGGCCTGGAACCATCGCCGCGCGCCTATAACGTGAATATCGCGAGCCCGATGAGGACGATGATGATTGCGGCAAGCGCGTATCTTATGAGCCGCGCGAAGCCGATCCACGCTTGACGGTGCCGCTCAAGCTCGGGA
>Ga0126381_100006966_pt1 | contig 12543 bp, 14 predicted proteins | sample PanSoiMetPlot_28_FD_96465 | JGI IMG/M metagenome (GOLD analysis project Ga0126381, IMG submission 96465) | Tropical forest soil microbial communities from Panama - MetaG Plot_28 | ecosystem: Environmental > Terrestrial > Soil > Tropical forest > Bulk soil | place: Panama | collected 2016-02-17
CCTTAATAAACGGGAGGAGCTGGTTGAGGTCCGCGGTCGGTGTTCGGATTTTGAGGTGTAAGGTTCGGCGCACCTTCTTGCCATCCGCCATAAATCGTCTCTTTCACTTGCGGGAGGTTGCGCAATCAGCGCCCTTGAACAGATTAAGGCATTAAGCGTCGGGGGGCGAGAGCTTCGGGGCTTGCGGTGAGATTCTGCCCGTCCGGGGCTGCGCCGCTAAGCATCCGCATCGCTGATGGCGGATAGCAGGTCCCAGCAACGGGCCAAACGCTTGCTCGAACACCTCAAGTCTGCTGGCTGTGAGAAACCCGTCGTTAGCCCCCATGTTCTCCGTGAGATACTGGGACCACGCGACCGAGAAGCTCCTCGTTGTGGCCGATCGCACAGGCATCCACAGTATCAAAAAGGTTGCGGGGAGGAACGTGGCGATGGCCTGACTGTCATCGCGGCTCTCACAAAATTCCGACATCCCACTACCGCCCACGCCGAGCGCCGATACCCACGTCGAATTGACCTGCCAGGATCGCGTTTGCATCCCTGGCCACCTTGAGATCAGCGCGATCGTTGGGTCATAATGAGACCATCCGACTCGTCGCGAAAAAGCCATACCTCATCAACCACCGCGGCATCGCCCGATCCCAATCAACCGCGAGGATCGAAAACAGCCGAAAGATTAGCAAAACGATTTTCCGTCTGATCCGATGCGCGCTCTCCGTTACCACTAAGGCGGGGAATTATGGAGGTTGCGCGCAGGGTGGAGAGCGCCCTCGTGTTAAAATACCGGGGCGTACGCATCGACCAACCGGGGCAGCGCGATGATGCATGCGGGAATTCCCAATCACTCCATGCCCACAGGCAGACTGAGGTGGTACGCAACCGTGCTGGTGAGGGCTGCTGTTGTCCTCCTGTTGGTATGCGCGGTGACAAGCGCGATCGTCGCAACTGGGCTCGACCTGCTGCCGCTGCATCCATAGTCGGGCCCTGCGGCGCGCCCCGAACCCGCGGCCAGGCGGACTCCGCCTTGGGCCTCGGCCATAGAGCGTTAATCAATATTTGATATCGCTCTGAAGAGTGCGCTCTGGCGCCAACCGAGGTTGCGCCTCATGGTTCCGTCCTTTTTCCGGGTCTTGAGGTTCGCAGCCGCCCTCAGTGCGACCCTCGGTGTGGGGGGTTTTGACGGCCGCCAGGCTCAGGCGGATAGTGCACCTGTTATCGCTGTTCCCGGCCACCTGGGGGTTCCCGTGATCATTAACGGGATCGACGCGACGGGCGCCGAAGTCTTTGGCGATTGGGGCCTTTCCCGACCGGGCCACGGCTCCCTGATCATTGAGGGTGGTACCCCAACGCCGTTGCGGCGGCCGCCGCTTCGCTATTTTCCTACATCCAGCAGCGTCTCTGATCCTGACGCGCGTCCGCCTAAGGCGACGCCTTCCCCCTCTCGTGCCACATCCCCGCCCGCCCGCCCCGGGGCATCAACAGACTTTCACCAGTCCTGGTCGGTTGGTCCCGCGCCCATGGGCGACGCGGCACCCCCGCCGATCGTCGTGCCCCCAGCAATCGTCGTGCCCCCTCGCCCCCCCTATCCTGACGGGGCCCCGCGGGGGACAATGCGGCCCTAGACCCCGCTCGGCTCGTCGGATCCGCTGTATCGCCGCGATCACAAGCGCGATCCCGATTTCGTCGGTGCTCGAAAGATTTTGACCCAGACCCTTGCTGCGCGCGGACCCGAACCGTAGAGGCAGAACTTCTGGGCGCCTCAATGAGAGGTTTCTGCACGGATGATTAGTCTCGCCGACTTGAAGAGGCCGCTGAATGCAGGGTCGTGGTGTCGGCAACAAGCTGTCCCAACAAAAACGCGATCGTTGCGCCGACCCCTTCCTTTGAAGCCGTCAGCGCCGCCCGCAGACGTTCCAGCGGCTCATCGAAATTCGGACGCGGTTTAGGCTCACGGGCCTCGAGCAAGGCGGCCGCAACGTCGTCGAGCGTCGCCTCCAGCAGCTCACGCAATTGCTCAGCAGCCTCCCGCGGCACGAGAGCTGCACCCACATAGCCTGCAAGGGCGATGGCGTGACGAGCGAGTCGCTGAACATAGATCGTCAGCGCAAAGGCGGGTGGGATGCGGCCACGCTGACGGCGAGGTTCCGCCAGCATGCGCTGAAAGGCAGCGTCTGCGTTGGCGCCCGCAATCTCGGCTTGACGTTGCAACTCCGGTAGCCGCGCACGCGGATCGTGCTTCTCGACCAGTGCGACGAGCACCGCGGCCGCGTAGGTCTTGTCCGCCAAGATGGCCTGAGCCAGGCGCGGCGCCAGTCGTTCGCGTTGCCACAGCGGCCACAGCACATATCCGGCCACGATCGCAAGCCCAGCCCCGGCAAGCGTGTCGGCGATGCGATCGACAACATCCGCCCACGGATCGGGTCCGCTGATCCCAAGCAGTAGAATGATCAACGGGGTCAGGAAGGTAACGCCCCAAGCGTAACGCCGGCGAAGCAGGGCGAACGTGGCGAATAGCAGGAGCCCAATGGCGACATCGAACATCGGGGTGCCGTGAAGGGTCACAAGCAGGATGCCGGCGAGCACGGCACCGGCGACGGTTCCCCCGGCACGCTCCAGGGCCCGCGAAAAAGTCGCCCCGTAGTCGGGTTGAAGGATCACTAAGGCAGCCATCGGCAGCCATAGGCCGTGGCGAAGTCCGAACCACACGATCGCCGCGGCACCAATCGCGGTCACGATCGCCACACGCACGGCATGACGAAAAATCGCGGATTGAGGTGTCAGTTGCGCGCGGATGGCGGCGAACGCCTCCGCCGGGCCGATGCCGGCGAGCGATAACCTGGTCAGGCGGGGGCCGCGATGCGGGCGATCCATCAAGATTTCGGCTGCTTCTGCGGCCGCGTCGCAATGACGAACCGCTTGGGCGATGGCGATCACTTGGGCCTCGAGGATCCGCGCCGTTTCTTCGGATCCGTGAGCGCGGGCACGCTCAGCGAGGGAGGCAAGACCTGACAGGCGCTCCCGCGTCGGCCTGAAATCCAGCTCTCCCCCGCGGTCAAGCAAGAATTTTGCAATCGCCCGGCATCCTTTCTCGATTTCGGCGACGGCGTCCGTCAGGATGGCGCGCGCGGCCCCGTGGCGAACGACAACCGGATCCTCGATGGTGTCGAGCGTGAGGATCGCCGTCGCGATCCGTGAGGCCGCCCGAATAAGGACCAGCAGTTGGCCCAGCGCCGGCTCCGACCCCTGTTCGTCCGCACGCATCTCGCCCAGCGCCGCGCGCGCCCGTTCCAATGCGTCGCGGATCGCACCGTGATGCTTGACGATGAGTCGTTCGTGGCGCCGGCGGGCGATCACGCTTCGGTCCGTACCGTAATAGGGTCGTGCCGCCGCCACGAGCGCCGCCAGCGTTTGCCATACGCCGGCCAATTCCTGTTCGAGGCGCCGATAGGGCCGAAGTTGCCAAAACACCAGCGCTATAACGATGGTCCATACCGCACCACCGCCATAGGCCGCGGCCCTGGCGACCTGCGACGCTAACGAACTCAGCGGAATTGACAGTCCGATCAAAAAGGCAATGGCGCTGTTCAAGCCAAATGGCACGCCGCCGGGGCCGAGCGCACGGACAACCCCACCGGCTAGTCCGATCACCAACATCACGAGCCCCGCGGCCAACCACCGGGTATTGAGCTGCATGCCGAAGAACATCAACATCGGGGCGAGCAGGCTGAAACCGGCCATCGTGACGAGCCGGTTCCGGTAGGTACCGCCGACGTCGACCATCGAGGCATGCAGACCCCCGATCACAGCGAACCGCGCGACTTCGGCGTTGCCCCCGAGAAGTGGCAAGACCATTAGGGGAACGAGTGTTGCCAGCGTTCCACGCGCCGCTGTTGTCAGAGCAATGCGATTGGGGCCCGAAGCCATCGCACTGCGTAGCGTGTCGATCATGGCGCGGATCCTTGGTGTCGGCTCGGCACTCAAGCGGCTTCTGCTTCCGCTCCAAAATTCGCCTCGACCGATCGGCTCTCGCACCCACCACCGGTCGCGATTCGTCTGACAGTGTCACATCACGCCATTGATCGGGGCGTAAACCTGCCGTGCCCAGCGAGGCGGGTCCCCGAGCGGACCGGTGGCGCGGATTTGTATCACACGCTGCGTCCTGGCTTGGCCGATTCATTCCCAAGCGGGCAAAGGGTCTTGAGGATGACGCCGCGACCCGCGCGTTGTGGCGGGCCGTTAATTTCAGCCCGAGGGCCCAGGCGTTTACGGCGATGCCGCCAAGATCTCTCAGAGAGGACGCGCAGGCCTTTGACCGTACGCAGATGCCGTGGCAGAGCGTGACGCTGCCGCAGAGCCAAGACAAGCCCCCCGCTGGCTCGGCTCGCATTGACGGCACTGCGTGGGTGCGTGGGCGCCCGATCAGCCGCCGTCGGATACGGGGAGAGTTCCGTGGACCGCCGCTCGGTGTTTCTTCAAGTATTCCCCTCGATCATGCTGCCAATGTTTATCGCTGTGATGGATCAAACCATCGTGGCGACTGCACTGCCTGCTATCGCGGCGTCACTGGGTGAAGTTGGTCGGATCTCCTGGGTGGTGGTTTCCTACCTATTTGCCGGCACGGTGGCCGCACCCGTATACGGTCGATTGGGTGATGTCTTCGGGCGACGCCGCCTGATGTTGGTGGCTCTCCCCATCTTCATGGTCGCCTCAATCGTATGCGCAGCTTCGCGTAGCGTTGAGATGCTCGCCCTCGCGCGCGTGCTGCAAGGTTTCGGCGGCGGTGGCCTCATGACGCTGTCGCAGGCGCTCATCGGGGAATCCGTCCCGCCACGCGAACGCGGCCGTTATCAAGGCTACCTGGCCGCTGTGGTGGTCTGTTCCAATACGTTTGGGCCTGTCGTCGGCGGGTATTTGACGCAGCATTTCGGGTGGCCATCGATCTTCCTGATCAATTTGCCGCTGGGGCTCATCGCCGTGCTCCTTACCTGGCGGCTAGAGGCTAGACCAGGCATGCGCACCGGGAAACGCTTCGACTACCCGGGCCTGCTGTTATTCGTATTGTTCGTCGCTTCCGCGCTCCTAGCGCTCGAGCAAATCCAGCAAATGGATGCCAGGGCGATCCCAGTCATTTTCGCCCTCGTGGCGATCGCAATCGGCGCGCTGGTCGGGCTCCTCTGGCAGGAGAAACGCGCGTTCTTGCCGCTGCTACCAATTGCCTTGCTACGCCAGCCTGCGATCTGGCGCAGCGATGCCCTTGCGGCATGTCACGGAGCTGCGCTCGTCGGCTTGATCACCTTCCTTCCCATCTATTTGCGCGTTGGGCATGGGCTATCGGCGACCGAAACCGGACTTATCTTGTTGCCATTGATGATCGGGCTCGGCGTCGGTTCGATGATCACTGGACGGATTGTGACCCAGACTGGCAGGCTCTCGGTGTTTCCCTCCTATGGGCTGATAGTCGTTACCCTCAATCTATTGGCGCTGGCGCTGTGGGCACCACATCTGAGCACCACGATGCTGCCATGGATCCTGCTGTGGAATGGACTCTTCATGGGTACCGTCATGGGAGTGGTTCAGGTGACAGTGCAAAGCGTTGCTGGTCCCACGATGCTCGGCGCCGCCGCCGCCTCGGTACAGTTTTCCCGCTCCGTTGGTGCGGCGTTCGGAACAGCCATCGTGATGGCGGTTTTATTTGCCGCGCTTGCCGTGCGCGACCAGGAGACGGCGCGCCTGTTTGCTAACACGATTCAGCGCGGCGGAGACGTCCTGGCGGGATTGCCAGCTGGCCGTCAGGCGACGGTCAAGGCAGAGATTTCAGAAGCATTCCGCGCTGCGTTCTACACCATCGCCGGCTTTACAACCATCGGCCTGGCACTGGCGTGGTCGAGTCCGGCGCAACGTCTCGAATGACGGTCCCGGATCTCTGCCTCAAGACCCATTCTTTGAACGGCACGTCGCTACTTGAGGGGAGCGGCCGTAGGTGGCGTCTGGTTCTGAGAATCAGGCTGACCAAGGAGCTGCAAATCGTACTGCCGCTTAAAGCGCTCAACATTGTAGACAACATAGATCCCCGTTCCCGCGCAGATCAGGGCGCAGCTAACGAGAACAATATCGCGAATGCTACTCGACATCAGTACGGTACGGCATTCCCGTCAGCGCACCAAAAGATGCCGCTGCCCGCTCCGCATTCCAATGATTTTAGTTCCACAAGTCTCAAATCTACAGTCGGCCAACATTGCGCTAAATCTTTGGCGGATGGGGCATCCAGGTCTCTGGCTTGGCCGGGGGGCAATCGCGCAGCCTCGGGCTTTTACGCTTTTACCTCTTGGTTTCACGTGATTGCGTGCCACGTTATCGGCCAAGGTAAGCAGCTGACCGTCCCTCCGAGCGGGGGAGTCACGCGGTTGGCGCTGGTGCGATCGACGGCCCAGTGCACTCTTAAGGTCAACGCCACATCGCGTCCCTCCGAAGGGAAGGAGACGAAGCGACGCCGGACTCCATGGTTGACGCCGGTTGAACTCAGGCACAATCGGCACGCGCTCTTCGTTCGAGCCCTCCACCAGCCCTGCGGTCGCTCCGAAGATGCGGAACGCAAGACGCGCTCGCGCTTTTTGGCGGTCGCCTGCGCGCTGCGGCTTTTGTCATCAAGGCTTATCAGGCGCTCAATCTCAACATTGCGGCTAAAATTTGGAGAATTCCTAATCTTTTTACGAAGGCATTGCGATGAAATTCGGAACTCGGGAAACCGGACTGGAGTTCAGCCAATGGGCATGCAGGTTGGCCACGTCGAGGCAGCCGGAAGCTTCGGACGCCAACTGCACGGTGGCAGGACATCGGCGATGCCCACCGCCCGGGCAGGCTTTGATCGCCGCCTTGGATCGCTCAGCCGACGGGTCGGCTGTTGACCTCTTAGCGCTGGAGACAACAGCCGTTGCAAGGAGGTTCAAATGACATACTTGGACGTAAGCCCGATGATCATCGCGTTACGGACGAATCCGAGCGATTTCGAAATGAAGCGGGGCTGGTTGCATCACTTTCCCAGCCGCCACGAATTCAAATTCGACCGCGAGGGCAATGTCCGTCTGCATGCCTACTGCAATTGCGCCATGTTGAGCGTCCGTCGCGAGCAAGGTCGCGAGCTTTGGGAAACCTTCCAGTTGTGGCATGCCAGCTACTGGCGACCGGTCGAGATCAATCGGGAATTCGCCTCGCATTTCCGTAAGCCCGGTGCGGTGCAGAGACTGCTACGCCGTTTCATTGCGAGCATCCGACGCCCCGTGCTGCGGCGCCTGGAAGAGCGCGCCTCAACCCCGATGGTCCCCGCCGAGTAGAACCGGCGCTCTCAGCTGCTGGGTTTCGGCGAAGAAAAACCAAATGGGCGGCTTAGCCGCCGTCCATTTGGTGGCGATACTAAATTCTCTCGTCCGGCTATCGGGCGCTGCCAAAGGGCGGGGGTCTATACCGAAGCCAAATGGTTGGCAGCGCCCGCTTGCGGTCACGGCGCTCGAAGAGGCGGGCACATTGGTCGGACAGCGCGCTGAGCACGTCGCCTGCCAAAAATGCTGGGGAGGCTAACTGGCCCTGTTGGGCGCTGCCGCAATGGCTATGCTCTATCGGTCAAATGGGACGCTGGTTTTCTTGCCCCCTCGCCCCCTCGCATCAAATCGCCTCATACTTCGAAAGCTTTGTAATCCAACATAATGTTTCCGGGCAGAGGCTCAGGTGTGAATGCCGACCCGCGCGCGGCACGCACGCTTATTGGCGATGGCCCCTCACGCCTTGCATCTGCCGGCACGCCTCGAACACGTGGTCGTCCCCGCATAGTGTTTTTCGGACAGACCGATAGAGCCCGCTCTCACAAGGTTCTGGCCGGCGACGCCGGCGCAACCCCATAGACCTTCTGATCAGGCGTCTTCGGGGCATCCCCTGGCCAACGCCGATGCATAGCGCTCTTGAGGTGAGCCCTCAGGGTCGAAGCGTGATCCAGTTCACATGCGGCGGCGATGCTTCGTGCCATGGTGCGTTTGCACGCTGCGAGCCGACCTTTCCCCATCTTCTCGGCTGCAGCTCCACTGGCCCCGGCCGACCCCATGCTGCCGGGGTCTCTTTTTTGCCTGCAACCGTATCGAGGACCCGGACCCCAGCGTGGTCCGCGGAAACGAAATATCTCGGCTAGCGCAGGGATGGGCCGCGCGGGGGGTTCAAAATTGCGCGGGCCGCAAGGGATCATTTCGACGACCAAAAGGGGATTGCGAGATGGGGCTCGCCGAGTTCCTGACGGTGGATCCCAAAGTCCTCATCTTGATCGGCGCGTTCCTTGTCGCGCTCGCGGCTTTTGGCGTCTCCAATCGAATCGGCCGATAGCACCGGCGTACGGGATAGTCTGGGAGAGGATTTATACGATGCCCGTCCGCGAATTCTTTGGGGCCGATCTTTCCGTCCTGGTGGTCCTGAGTACGGCCGTTATTGGGCTCGCCGCTCTCGGCGCCGCCATCCTGTGGAACCGCTGAAACCGGCGTAAGTGCAGCCCCGACCCGACCGACCGACTATCGCGTGGCCGCCGCCGCAGACAGTCGAAGCCAGGAGGGAGCTGGTAGGGGCACCGGTGGTTTCTGAGCCTCGCGGGGCGAGGTTCGCTTGTTCAACGTTGCACTGCCGGCGGGGGTGGGCCGGAACGACAGTTTGGGGGGTGTCGCAAGCTCCGCACTCGGGCTCGCCGGCCGGCAAAGGCTCGAGAGTTCGGCAAAGCTCTTGGCGTTTTCGGCCCCGCTGGCCTTTACGATTCCATCATCGGCGACCACCGGTGCCGCCGAGCAGAACAAGGAGCGCGTCGGCCAGCGCGCCGCAAAGCTGTCGAGCGCACGCACGGCGCCTTCGGACTTGAGCGCGAGCTCCGTTGCAGCGTCCCATTCGTCATCGCCGGCAAGGTGGTTGGTGGTCTTAAATTCGCGGAGCCCATTGCGGGCTGCGATTCCCCACAGCCCGTCGATATCCCCCTCGTAATAGCCAAGATCGGCGAGCCTTTGCTGGATCCACTGGCTGTCTGCCCGATTGAGCGGATTGAGCTTTGCTCCCGGCGGCGATGGGTAGGCCGTTTCGAAGGGCTGCGCCCCATCGTCTGCCTGCGGGGGGGTCTCGGCGCCGGCACTCACTGCCGCCATTGAGAATAGACGCGCCACCGTCTCTCGATCGAGCGCATCGTCCCACAACAGCCCGTTCGCCTGCTTGAAATGCCTTAATGCGTTGCGCGACATCGGTCCCCACGCCCCATCAGACGTGGTGTTAGTGTAGCCAAGCTCGTTCAATCGCTTTTGGACTCGTGCAGCCACATAGGCGTGCAGCAACATCAACGACGGCTCCTTAGAGCCCCAGCCGTCTTCGCCAGCGCCCGCTGGCAGCGCTTGCCCGGTAATCACCGGGGGCAATGCGGCGCTCACGGCGGGTCGGTCAAGCCCGGGGGGCGTCCCATTGACGACTTCCCAGGTCGGTCCGACGACCGTCCCGGCTAACGCGGGAGGCTCCTGCGGTTTCAGCATGCCTCGGCGCCAGCCCATGAGGAGGGAACGCCCTTCGACTTCCAGCACGGTGCGACGATCTATCAGTTCGCTGTCAACGGCGCTCTTGTCGGACGCCAGATAATGGGCGCGCCCGCATCGCGCGTTCCAGTCGCTAACCAGCATATTGAAAAGGGCAAGGTCCGCACTGTCGGTGAGCGGCCGAACGGCCTCAAGGCGGATTTCTTGGAAGAGGCAATAGCGAACGTTCGCTTGCGTGAATTGCTGTTTGAGACCACTCGTGGGCCGCACTTCCTCACCCAGCTTTGGCAGCTCAGGCAGTAGTGCCGGCGGTTCGGTCTCCGACAGACGCTCAGCGCTTGGGGCGGGCACGGCAGGCGCACTGGGCTCGCCTGGTCCCCGGGACAGAATGGCAAGGACCACGCCGAGTGCGGCGATGACGCCAAGGGACCCGCACAGCGTCTCGACCCCCAATAGACGCGGTGTGGCCCGCACCGCCGCCGCTGAGGTAGCCGCCCACAGAGCCCTCAAGGCTGAGGCACAGGGAGCAATCCATACCCAAGCCCGCATCGGCGCCGCCGACCCGCCGGGCCATGTGGTCGCCAACTGCTCCTCAGGATTAGCCATCGGGATGTGACCACCCTCAACTACTTGCTGACAATAGCTACTCGCTGCGCTGGTGGTTTCCTTCGAGACCCCACCACGCAGAGGAATTTCCCCCCCTTGCAGCTGTTCGCTGCCCCACTCCACGCCACCTGTCACCGAACTCGGTCCCCCGGCTCCGGGAACAAACCCTGGATCATGTCGGACTATTCGCACACCCCATAGTTATCCGTGCCAGGGCCCGGGAATTTTGCACAGGCAATCGACAAATGCGACGCCATTCCGTCACCCTGCCGCTTCATGGCCGCCGTCATGAGGTTGAGCCGTTGGCGGACTCGACAACACTCCTCGTTAACGCCGAGCACACTCTTACGGCGAAATCATGACCCCGTCAGCAAATCCTGCAACCTGAGCACGAATCATGTCCTAACGGTACGATAACGGATGCGGGACGCCAAAAAAAGCGCCAATATTGGGCAGAGATGAGGCGCTCCTGACACAACTTCGGGCACCGACGCACCACTCAATCGTTGCGGCCGGCCTAGCCCCTGTGCGCACCACTTTGACCCCGGTTTAGGGGTGCGGTCAATCGGTCGTCCTCCAATCCCTCATCGACGCTGGGGACAACCTGGGCAACGCCCCCCGGTCGACCCGCCAACTGAAAATCGGCTTGCCTCGACCCGGTCCGCACCAGGGTGTCGCCCTAGGAAAAGAGTGCCAAAACGGCAGTGGTACCTGCCCGGCGTCGCCGACGACGCGCCGATTTCGACGGCCGGTGCGGCCGGCGTTTACCCGCTTTGCTGGCTCGACGCAATCATTCGGATCGTTACGCCAAACAAACGCGATTCAGAAAAGACAAAAATCGCACCCTCGCATCTTTATCTGGCCGATTTGCTTATCAAGTCGCCGGTGACTGACTAAAACCTCCCAATAGGATGCGAGCGCGTGTTGACGGCCCCAAGCGGCCCGGATGCGGGTTTGGCCGCTACGTTCCAAAACACCAGTGGCTTAAGGCTCAGATTGATGCTGTCGGATATGGACAGGGCTCTGACGCTCTACATGAGCTAAGAGCTGTGGCGAAGCGGCCGCTCACCGGTTTCTCCGGTCTCGTCGGCTCCAAGATTGACGATCTGCGCGCGCCCATTTTTGGCGGCAAAGTGGTCATCCTCACTATTGAGCTGATCTTAGCATAGCCGATCGTCATCGCCGATCCAGGTGACGCGGGCGGCCGGAGGGGTTGCGAACTCACGTTCGCAGTCGTTCAACAAATTTGCCGACGCTTCACTCGACCGGGAAAACGCATCGTCTCAAGGCACGGGAGGCTGTCCGAGCCGGATTCACCTCGAGGTCGAGCCAGGTGACGAGCCGGCTATCGTCTCGACCTGGCGCATCGCCTGCGAGCGAGGCGACTGCGACATGCCAACGACGCACACCAATCCCCCCGGTCGGGCGTCTATCATGAGCCCCACCGGCCACCGCAAGGATTTATGGTCGAACGGACGGCGATGCTGCGACGCGGCGGGTGTGGAACATAATCTGTTGGCGGTCGTTTATCCCCTTGGGGTTTCATGATATTTCTTCGGCGCTATAATTCAATGGCGTTTGCCCCAGCTGACTGCCGGGGCGGCCGCGTTAAAGTGTATAAGTTTAGCGATGCACCCGCTAAGACAGTGTTCATTCAAAATGCGAGCTAAGGGGGAACCAGAGGGGCGGCCATGACTACGCAGGCTGCATCTATTGACGCACTCCTCGGTATCGACTTCGGAACTCGGTTTACCAAGGTCGCCGCTTACCTACCGCAGTTCGAAGAACGGGTTGTGCTAACCTTCGGTCGAAGGCTCGGCCCTTTCATTCCTTCTGGCGTGACGCTGGCAACAGACGACCTCGTCTACCCGGTGGATGTTCAGCCGGGGGTGCCGGTTTCAATATGGATCGACAATCTCAAGATGCGGCTTGCCGATCCGGCAAGCGATGTATTCGGCAGCGGGATCAACATTTCGGGGACTAAGCTTAAAGATTCGATTCGATGCCTTTGTGCCGTCTTCCTATCTGGAGTGTTGCGACAGGCGCAGGTTGCTGTGCGTCGGATCTTCGCTCAGAGTCTGCCGCCAAACGCCCCCATCAATTGGTTTGCCAATGTCGGCGTCCCCGCGCAATTTTTCGATAGCGACGCCCTGTCCGCCTTTCAGGAGGTCGCGAGTGTTGCGTGGACTTGGAGTGAAGGAGAACCGCGCGCCGCATCACTTGGCGAGCTGATGGCGGACTATGTCCATACGGCGACCAGCCTGGGTCCCCGCGAAATGCCCATTCGAGTTGCACCGGAGTTGGCGGCTGCGCTCGCGCATTTTAGCGAGCATCGCAACACAATGCCGGGTCTTTACGGCTTTTTCGACATCGGAGGAGGAACTCTCGACGGAACACTATTCCG
>Ga0126381_100006967_pt1 | contig 12542 bp, 10 predicted proteins | sample PanSoiMetPlot_28_FD_96465 | JGI IMG/M metagenome (GOLD analysis project Ga0126381, IMG submission 96465) | Tropical forest soil microbial communities from Panama - MetaG Plot_28 | ecosystem: Environmental > Terrestrial > Soil > Tropical forest > Bulk soil | place: Panama | collected 2016-02-17
TAACGCACGGGTCCCGCTGCAACATTCGGTGATTATTTACTGTTGAATGGCTTGGATGGCCTTAGGACGCACCACGTCGTTTTGAATCTGTGAGGCATCCCATCCACCCCCCAGTGCTTTGACCAAGTAAACCGAGGTGACCATCTGCTGACCAAGCAGCTGCGTAGCGAGCCGCTGACTGTTAAGTAGCGAAACCTGAGCGGTGATCACATCAAGATACGAGGCGACTCCGCCAATGTAGCGGTTGTTGGAAAGCTCCAAGGATCGGCGCGCTGAGTTGACAGCGTTGCTCTGGCTTGCTGCGGCCTGGGAAAGTGCGTCGAGGCTCGAGAGCCCGTCTTCCACCTGCTGGAAGGCCGTTAGTACGGATTGACGATAGTTGGCCACAGATTCGTCATAGGCTGACTGAGTTGCGGCTAAGTTGGCCCGATTGCGACCTCCATTCAAAATAGGCTGCAGCAGGTCACCCCCGACCGCCCAAAACGCGCTTGGCGCGGTTAGCAAGGAACTAATGCTGATGCTCTGGAATCCGCCGCCCGCGGCAATCGTAAACTGCGGATAAAAGGCGCTTTTGGCCACTCCTAACAGGGCATTCTGCTGCGCCATGTGGCGCTCGGCACTCGCCACATCGGGGCGGCGTTCCAACATGTCCGACGGCACTCCCAACGGAATCGGCGGAGGGACGAAATTCAGCGGAATGGCCGCAATCTTGAATGTGGGGGCTGGGATTCCAGTCAATACAGCGATGGCATGCTCGAAGCTTGCCCTCTGCTGCTGAACTAGATATAGCTGTGTCGTGGTCGAATCGAGTAGCGTCTGCTGCTGGGCCAAGTCCAATCCCGACGCAAGGCCCCCTTCGTGACGGCTGTTGACGAGGTCGAGACCCCTCTGCTCAATGGCGATTGAATCCTGCACCACCTGCGTTTCCGTATCCAGTTCGCGCAGGCTAAAATAGTCGGCCGCTAACTCCGCTGTGAGAACAAGCTGCACGCTCTGCAAATCAGCGGCGGTGGACTGGAGGTTCGCATTTGCGGCTTCCAAGGTCTTTCTGATTCGGCCGAACAGGTCGACTTCATAGTTCAGCGCGAATGGAATCGCGTACACACTCTGAGTCAGCGGACTGGTTGGTGTCGAGTTACCCGGCCGGTTTCCCGAATACCGCACCCCAGAAACCGCCGGGTCGACTGTCATTGTAGGAAACAGCCCGGCCGATGCAACTGTGGCTAACGAGCGCGCCTGGCTTAAGCGATCTTGTGCAGCAATCAACGATTGGTTGGCTCGCAACAGTTCCTGCTCGTACTGATTCAGCTGCTCATCGTGAAAGATTTCCCACCAGACACCTTTCGGAATCGCATCTTTAGGCGCAGCGGCGCGCCACGGGCCCTCGTTTGACCATTTCTCTGGGGCCTGAGCAACCGGCCGCTGGTACTTCGGACCAACCGTGCAGGCTGTCAGCCAGGTAGCGATGAGTGCCATAAGCGCGATGACCGACCACTTCATGAGTGGTCGGCTCCGGCTTTTTCGTCGCTGATGCGAACCTGTTGCCCTTCCTCGAGCGAGTCTGCTGGATTGATGATGATGCGGTCTTCGACACCGACACCCTGCAGGACTTCGAGAGTCGACCCATAATCGCGCCCAATGGTTATAGCCCGGAGATGCACCTTGTTGTCTGGCCCGACGACTGCGATGCGAGGGCCTTCCTGCCGAAAGAGCATCGAATTCACCGGGACCGTTAACTTGGCTGCATCAACCGCAACTTTAAAGTGCAATTCACCATAAGCACCCGGCAAAAGCCGCCCATCAGGGTTGGGCACATCTACCTCGGTCAGCAGTGTGCGCGTTGCCGGGTCAATCGCGTCGGCGGTGCGCGCGATCGTGCCGGAAAATCTCTGGCCAGGAAATTCCTGCAAGACTAGAAACGATTGCATTCCCACTTTGATTGCGGCCGAATACGCTTGCGGAACTTTCGCGAAAACGCGCAGTGGGTCCACGCGGGCCAGCTCGAAGAGAGCTTTACCGGTCGAACCGGCACTGATCAGCGCTCCTGGATCTACATTGCGGTTGGTCACAACTCCGGAAAACGGCGCATAGACGTGCTTAAACGATTCCAGTTGCTCCAGCCGACGTACGTTAGCATCGGCCGCCGCCAGATTCGCCACCGCCTGCTGATAATTGCTGACCTGCATGTCCGCTTCCTGCTGGGAAACAGAATCGGTCTTGCGCAAGTTCTGCCAGCGTTCGGCCGAGATTTTCGCGAGATCCAACTGAGCAGCCACTTGCTGACGCGTGGCACGTGCCTGCATGAGTTCCTGGTCGATTTCCGGCGTATCGATCTCTGCCAGCAACTCGCCTTTATTCACGTGGCTGCCGATGTCTTTATTCCAACGCAGCAGATATCCGTTGGTACGAGCGAAGATCGGCGACTCCTCATAGGCCTGGGCCGAAGCGGGCAATACGAGGTCTTCATCGGGATTCTCTGCCGAAGGATGCACCACCGCAACCACAGGTACCGCTTCGGACTCGGTTTCCCGAGCGAGGGTTCGGCCAGCTCGAATTCGGGTGAACATGGTGACTGCGCCACTGACTAGGAGTACCAGTAGGACAAGGCCGATCATGCGCAATGCCGTACGCGGAGGCGCAGCTGGAAGCTCAGAGGGCGGCGTGATGCTCGAATCGCGACCGTGCTCTGGCGCCGTCGTTGTGTGTGCTGCTTCGGTTTCAGATTGCATGATGCTGTATTAACTCCAGGCGGCTACGGCCGCTCCGCCTCAATCTGTTTGCCGCGACGGCTGTGCACGATTACGAATACCGACGGCACAAAGAACAACGTCGCCACTGTGGCAAACAAAAGTCCTCCAATCACGGCGCGGCCAAGTGGAGCATTCTGTTCGCCGCCCTCCCCTAGTCCGAGGGCCATGGGTAACATACCGATGATCATTGCCAGGGCCGTCATCAGCACCGGACGAATCCGCGTATAGCCGGCCTCCAGAGCCGCCTGCACTGCCGGGACACCCCCATCCATACGTTCACGAGCGAACGACACCAGCAGAATCGAATTGGCTGTGGCCACGCCCATGCACATAACAGCACCTGTAAGCGCAGGAACACTGAGCGTGGTATGCGTCAGCAGCAAAATCCATGTGATACCCGCCAGCGCACCGGGCAGCGCAGTAATAATGACGAACGGGTCGAGCCAGGACTGGAAGTTCACCACGATCAAAAAGTAGATTAGGACGATTGCTCCGAGCAGACCGAGTTCCAGCCCGGCAAAAGAAGTACGCATTGTGTCCACCTGCCCGCGCACCACGATGCGCGTGCCCCGCGGCAGATGGTCCGTGAAAGGCTGAAGAACTTTCGTCATGTCCTTTGCGACTGCTCCAAGGTCTCGCCCTTGCGTGCTGGCATAAACGTCCATCACCGGCTGCACATTGTAATGTGTTACAACGGCTGGACGAGCCACCGGACTCAACTGCACCAGGTTGCCCAGAATCTGCGCACCTGGTGCGGTCGAATCGTTCACCGGCGTATTCATCAGGTCTTGCATTGAAGTCACCCGATACTGCGGTGACTGCACTACGACGGAGTATGTAACCCCGTTCTTTGGATTAAGCCAGTAGCTAGGGGTGGTTTGGAAGCTGCCGCTTAAGCTGACCAGCACGCTCTGCGCCACGTCACGCGAACTCATACCCACCTGAGTGGCGCGGGTTCGGTCGATATCCAGGCGCAGAGTCGGCAGGTTGAGCATTTGTTGCACGTGCACATCAGCCGTGCCCGGAACATGCCGGAGGCGGTTGGCGATCTGCTGAGCAATCCCATAATTCGACTGCAAATCGTTGCCGATCACTTGAATATCGATCGGCGCGGGTAGTCCAAAATTCAGGATCTGGGTCACGATATCGGCTGGCTGAAAGAAAAACTCGACCCCCGCAAAGCGGCGAGGCAATTCCTGACGCAGTGTTTTTACATATTCGGCGGTTGGACGATGATGCTCAGGGTTGAGTCCAACAAGTATTTCTGCATCGCTAGTTCCAATGACGCCCGAGTTGCTGTAAGACAGATTCAAGCCGGAATTCGGCAGGCCAATGTTGTCAAGTACATTCACGAACTCATCTTTCGGAATCGCCTCTTTCAGGTAGGCGTCGACCTGATCGCACAAGCGCGCTGTTTCTTCTACCCGCAGCCCGGATCGCGCTCGCAAGTGAAGTCGCATCAAGCCCGCATCCACGGATGGAAAGAAGTCTTGCCCTAGGTAGAACAGCCATCCCAGCGACAACACACAGAAGGCCAGGAAGAACGTTGCGAACCAGGCCCGATGCTGCAGGGTGGTTTCCAGCATCTCATAATAGCTGTCTCGGAATTTCTCAAAACCACGCTGAAAGCCCTGTTGCATCCTGCCAAAAAACCCCTTCGGGCCCACAGCACGTTCCTCATGCCCACGCATCAGGTACATCACCAAGGTCGGAACTAGCGAGCGCGACAGGAAGTACGAGGCCAACATGGCGAAAACCACAGCCTCTGCCAACGGCACGAACAAAAACTTTGCGACGCCTGTCAGGAAGAACATCGGGACGAACGCAATGCAGATACACAGCGTGGACACGAAAGCTGGCACAGCAATCTGCTGTGAACCTTCAAGAATGGCTGATTCGAGCTCCTTTCCCTGAGCCAACAGCCGTTCAATGTTCTCGATAGCTACGGTGGCATCGTCCACCAGGATGCCCACGGCAAGGGCCAATCCGCCAAGCGTCATGATGTTGATGGACTGCCCCAGCGCACTCAGCAGAATGATCGAAATGAAGATCGATAGCGGGATCGATATCGAGATAACGATCGTGGGCCGCCAGTCTCCAAGGAATATCAAAATCATGGCAGCCGTCAGGGCCGCGGCAATGAGTCCCTCGCGCACCACCCCGCCAATCGACGCCCGCACGAAAAGCGACTGATCAAATAACGAGGAGACTTTGAGTTCGGATGGTAATGACTGGGAGGCGAGGGAGACCATTCGCTTAACACCCTCCACAATCGTAAGCGTCGACGAGCTGCCAACCTTGAGGATGGACATTAGTGCACCACGCTCCCCGTTCATGCGAACGATGTTGGTTTGCGGTGCAAAGCCGTCGCGAACATGGGCCACATCGCGCATGTAGATCGTGGAGCCGTTCACGGTCTTAACCGGCAACGAATTCAACTCATCCACTGTTCGTGGCGAGCCATTCATCTCCACCTGGTACTCCAGAGAGCCCATTTTTGTGGTACCCGACGGCAAAATCAGGTTCTCGGCGTTTAACGCCGCGACGATATCGTTGGGCGATAACCCGTTTGCCTGCAGACTTGGAACGCTGATGTCCACCTGGATCTGGCGCATCTTGCCGCCATAAGGGTAAGGCGTCGCGGCGCCTCGTACGGTAGCCAACTGGGTCCGGAGGAAGTTCTGTCCTAGATCGAATAGCTGCTGTTCCGGCAGCGTCTTGCTGCTCAGCCCCAATTGCACGATCGGTATGGATGAAGCCGAGTACGTGATAATTAGCGGAGGCGTTGTGCCGGGAGGCATGGCTCGCAGTTGCGTCTGCACCATCGCAGTCGTCTGCGCAAGCGCCGTTTGGATGTTCGCTCCCGGCTGGAAGAAGATTTTGATGACCCCGATGCCTGCCAGTGACTGGGACTCGAGATGCTCGATGTCGTTCACCGTTATCGTGAGGCCGCGCTCGGAGTTAGTGATGATGCGGTCAGCCATCTCGGCCGGCGAAAGGCCGGCGTAAAACCAAACCACGCTGACAACAGGAATGTTGATATCAGGCAGCACGTCCACCGGCATGCGCATGATCACCAGCGGTGTCACGATCATGATGACGAGCGCCAGCACGATAAACGTGTACGGACGCTTCAAAGCCAGCCAAACTATCCACATTGCTGTAGCTTACCCCGAGTCGTTCTTTTCCCCGCACGAAGAACCAGCAGGCTTTTCGATTCGATACGGTGCGTATTGGATCCAATACCATGATACCTTAGGCACATGCCGGCGAAAGTGTCAGAAGAAGAGAAACGGCAAATCGACGGACCGGAGAATGGCAAGCGGTCACCGGGACGCCCTCGCAGCGAAGCAGCAAGACGCGCCATTCTGCGAAGTACGTTGCGCCTTCTGCGCACCGCCGGATTCGGTGAGTTGTCGATCGAGGCCATCGCCGCTGACGCCAACGTCGGTAAGGCTACCGTTTACCGCTGGTGGCCGAATAAGGGGGCGCTGGTGGTTGACGCCTTTTCCTCCAGCGTTCGACGGCAGTTGTTGTTCCCTGATACGGGCTCTGTCTATTCCGACATGAGCCTGCAGATGTCCCATCTGGTTCAACTGATGCTGTCACCCCGCGGACAGATCGTCGCCGCTTTGATCGGGGGTGGGCAAACCGATCCGGACTTGATCAGTGCATTTCGCGAGCGTTTCGTAAGGCCGCGACGCAAAGAGGCCTATCAAACATTGCGCAAAGGAATCGAGCGAGGGGAACTACCTCCAGACGCTGACCTCGATCTCATCCTTGATTCGCTCTATGGCGCAATCTACATGCGGTTTCTGATCTGGAAAGTCGGCCTGAACGATGCGTTCATCCAAAACATCTCAAAGATGGTTCTGGACGGCGCGCGTCAGCGGTCAGATTCATCCGCGCGAGATCGCGAGCCCCAAACGGGCCTGTTGCCGACGTAGGCTGAACGACGAGTCTTCGCCTCCGACTCCTGCCATTGGCAACCGAATGCGAGTAGAGCTGCCTCAGTCGCGACGCATCCACTAGCTTACCGTGAATTTCGACTCCTTCTTCGCCATTAATCGCAGGGAAGACTTACATGTGCAGCAAACGACCAGTGCGAGCAGCAGTAAGGAGTGGTGGCAGAGGTAACTGCGACCGCGATACGATCACAATCGCAAGCGCTGTTCCTCCGCTCGCGAAGCTGTACGAAGTCTCGGATAAGGTCCCTTGGCACGCCGCATCCGCATAGTGCGAGAGCCGGGCGAGCTCCGAGCGCAACATCTCGAGCATTTGCCTGACGCCGTCCTCACCGCCGGCGGCAAGCTCCCAAAGCACCGGATGCCCGACCGCAACCTGCGCTTGCGCCCAGTGCAAAGGACTTGACGACATCGGCGCCGCACCTAATCCCATCCATCAGCCCAGGGATACGCCCGTCGATGGCGTCGGCAATGTTTTGTGAGCATCGATCGGAAGGACAAGCGAGCGCCCGCCGCCAGCAGACGCTCTAGCTTCGGTACACGTTGCCGACCTACGGCCTCTGGCGAAAACTGTTGTGCTTGTCCTCGTAGATTTGCTTCGATAGGCGGTTCTGCTGTTTGTTGATCTCGGCCTTCTCGCCTTGAGTTAAATGGCCGCCATTAGCCTTGCGGTCGGTAGAGGCTTCTTTGTTGAGATGGGCTTCCTTCGTTTCCAGGTTGGCCGCTTCCCCCGCCGTAAGCTGTCCGCTCTTCACACCTTGTGCAATGCGATCTTGCTGGTTCTCGGCGCGCTTGCCCACTCCGCTCTTGGGATCTGTGTTTTGAACCGCCGAATTGTGCTTGTCTTTGTAAATCTGATTAGAAAGCTGGTTCTGCTGCTGGGTCAGCGCATTGCGATCAGCAGAGGTCAGCTTGCCGTTGTCCTCGCTGCGCATCAGCTTCTCTTCCCTGTTCAGATTCGATTCCGTTTTCTCCAGGTTAGCCGTCTCGCTTGCGGTAAGCTGGCCGCTCTGGATGCCTCGCGCAATGCGGTCCTGCTGATTTTCCGTGCGTTGGTTGATCGTCGCGGGCTTGGTCGTGTCGGTGGCGCTGCTGGTGGTTTGGGTGGCGGCCGGCCGTACCATAATGGCTATGGCTGCACTTATACATAGGGTCTTGCCAATGTGGATCTTCATCGAAACTGTTCTCTCCTGAATTGGGTTGCGACGTTATATGCGCTTTGCCACAGGAAACACGCGGCCCTACGACGTGTCGCGGGATGCATGCGAAATATATTTCTTAGAACTTGCGCAACTCGAAATTGCGAAGGGGGTTAGACGACGAAATCCGAGGCGCCTGTGATCACGTTCCTTTCCTGTTAGTTAAATTAGGGCTGTGTCTTACTCTGTGGGATCAGCTTGGGATGTTGCGTGGTGCATATACTGCACCAGATCCATTGCCAGGTCGCCTGTCAGAGTGAAGATGATGTTGGGAATCTGCGCGCTCGCCAGCTTCGTCGCTGGCGTCGCCGGCAATGTGGACTGTGGCGCTTTAAATTGTGCGCGACCCCTCCTCCGTGCCCAAAGTTTGGGTTCTGTGCCTTGCATGCTGCAACAATCTGCTGTTCAACTACCCGCATCGGCTTTGTGGCTTTCTTCGCATGGGCATAGCGATTGCAGAATGGGTGCCACCCAGGCGCGCCACCAGTCCGGTACCCGAACTGGCTCCGCCCGGCATAAAACCGGCATTGACGCAGGCGGCTTTGATTTGCTCGCAGGCAGATTGCGCGTGCACAGCCTGCGTGAAGATAGAGATCGAACAATGCAAGCGACAGCTTAACTACGAAGACATAGCTAAAGGAGGAACGATGCACGTTAATCCTGGCCGCGAGGCGGATCTGAACTAAAAGTTGGCGTGCATTCTACTGCAGAGGGCGAAGTCAACCGCCGGAAATCGGCGTCACTGGACGACCCCAGCAATATTGGCTAGCCGGGCTGCATCGGCTAACCTAGAGCCATGTCCCCTAAGCTGGAGCAGGCGCTGGAGCTGATTCGCGAGGACCGCCCAGAAGCAGTGGACGAGGCGCTAGCTCTTCTGCAAAACACGGTCTATTCGTTCAGCATGAAAGTCTGCGGGCATCCTGAGGATGCCGAGGATACCATGCAGGAAGTTTTGGTCAAACTCCTGCCATACTTGCCCAAATTTGATAGCCCGCAAGCACTTTCGGTCTGGCTCTACAAAGTGGCCCGTAATCGCTGCCTGATGAACCGGCGTGGAACCAAGAACAACCGCAATAAGCACGTTTCGCTCGACAAATTAATGCCCAGCCCTGGGGAACTTGAGTTTCTGATGAATCTTCAGGAGTCTGATCCTGAGACCAGCCTGCTGCGCGAAGAACGCGACGCCAGACTGCATCAGGCCATCCAAAGAATCCCGCCGCTGTACCGGATGACGTTGGTTCTGCACGATATGGAAGGCCTCAGCACAGCGCAGGTCGCTGAGGTCACCGGCGTTCGCGAGGGTACCGTGCGGGTGCGCTTGCATCGCGCTCGACTTCTCCTGCGACAACAGATTGCGCGACTCTCCCACTCCAGTACTTTCGGCCTGGAACGGCTCCACCCCGTATCCGCTGGGAAACCTCAGCCCCGCCGGCCACGCCGATGCCGCGAAATGTTCGCCTCGCTCTCCGATTACCTGGATGGTCTGGTGGACGACAAACGCTGCCGAGAGATGGAGAAGCACCTGAACGACTGCAAGCCTTGCGTGGCATTTCTCGACAGTCTGAAGTCGGCTGTGGCACAGGGGCGGACTTATGAGCCCAAATGCGATAGTGATCGCGCAGGCCAACTGCGCAGGGATTTGGCCCGCAAGTATCAGGCAGCTCTGGCCGCCCTTTCTGTGGATCACAACTGAGCCTGCAAGTTATTGAATTAAATACTATTTACCGAATCGGGAACGTTTTTAGATCCTCGCGTATTTTCTTGTAATACCCCATAGATTGCCTGCATTTATCCGTGTGGCCCGGCAAGAGGGCATGGCGAGGATTGAACGGCTTTCCTCGCTCACACACGGAGACGAACATGATTTCGGGCAGCATTACTTTGACCCAGGCGCAAGGCAGTCATCGACAATTCATCGCCAGCGATAATCGCGGTCACAACTTCATCATCGATGATGCGGCGGGAAACACCGGGCCCAAGCCCATCGAACTGATCGCAATTGGGCTGGCCGGGTGCACCGCGTTCGACGTTATCAGCATCCTGCGCAAGAAGCGGCAGGACGTGACCGGCTACGAAGTGCGCGTAGAGGCTGAACAGAAGCCGGATCCGCCGAATGTCTTCATCAAAGTGCACGTACATCACGTCGTGACTGGCGTCGCCATCCCCGAACGTGCTCTTCAGGATGCGATTTACCTCTCTGAGTCAAAGTACTGCTCGGTAAGCGCGATGCTGAAGCTCAGCGCGGAGATCGAAACGACCTGGGAGATCGTCCCCGCCGAACAAGCGGTTGCGGCGGGCGCTTAGCGGCATGATGCGCGCACTTCGAGCGATTTCGTTGGACCTGATGGCGTCGATGGTGCTGGCCATAGGCGCCGCTGCGCAGGCTACCACTCCGCTGAGTCTTCCCCCGAGGCGGTGAAGATGACGCTAGCGAACAATCCCATGCATAAGGCGGCGCTGGCTGACACGAAGGCCGTGTCTGCGGCTGTGCGCGAAGCTCGCGCTCAACTATTGCCGAAAATCACTTTCGCGGAGAACTTTACTGCGGGCAATGATCCGGTGTTTGTTTTTTGGTACCAAGCTGCGGCAGCAGATTTTCACTGTTCAGGATTTTGCGCTCAACCAGCTGAATAAACCTACTCCAATCGGCAACTACGCCAGCCGCTTCTTTGGGCAGTGGAGTCTATTCGACAGCACGCAGAGCTGGAAGGCGCTGGACCGTGCCAAGTACCTGATTTTCGCTGCCAGCGAGCAGCTCCAGCGCACCGATCAGGAATTGATCTACCAGACCGTCCAGGCTTACTACGCTGTGCTGCTGGCGCAAAAGCAAGTGCAGGTTGCGGAAGATGCGGTAAAGACCGTCACAGCGATCGAGGAGCAGAGCCACGCACGCGTGGAGAGCGGCCTGGCTGTCGATTCGGACCTGCTGAGCGCGCAGGTGCAGGCATCGGCGCGGCAGCAGGAACTGATCGAGCGACGCAACGAGCTCGCGTTGGCACGCACCCGGTTGGCACTGGCGATGGGCGCTGCCGCGGATGCCCTGTACCAGCCAAGGGAGGCGCTAGAGGGTTGGACGCTGCCTGCGGCAGACCTGAACCAACTGGAGAAAACAGCGCTAGAGAAACGTCCCGACCTGAAGCGCTCGGAGTGGGAGCGAAGCGCACAAGACAAAAGCGTGGGGATGGCGAAGGCAGCGTTTGGGCCACGGCTGAATGCATTTGGATCGTGGCAGGAGGACTCTCACAGTGTGGGATGGACGGGCGCCAACAACTGGGTAGCGGGAGCGGAGCTGCAGTTTACCCTCAGCAAGAGAGGCGTTCTCCGCAAGCTCCGTGATGGTGCAATGCCTAAGATCGTGGACCTGAAACTCGGTGATCATGGCCGGAGGCCGGAGACGCATCAGCAAACGGGCGCTGGAACGCTGCAGCCACGTTCGGCTGGAAGCGAAGCGCAGTGGAGGCCCTTGCCGCAAGTACAAAACGGCGGGTTATGAGATAAGCCGCGACACAAATTCCGCGTTCATGAGCACCCGCCCCGTCTAAGTTATTGAGAAGATTGGTGGACCTGGTCGGGATCGAACCGACGACCTCTTCCATGCCATGGAAGCGCGCTCCCAGCTGCGCCACAGGCCCACGAGGGGAGGAAAAACTCCCTCTCTGATTCTCTCGCACGCAGACAATCGAGTCAACGTGGCATCCATCGTCAGCAGCGTTAGGAATTAGCCGGGAACAATCTCCTGCCTGGCGGGTTCTAATTAGTCGAGAAGTAGAGGCTCCCGCTGCCTTGCAGAGAGAGTGTCAACAGGGCGGAACCTGCGAATCTGTAAAAATACGAACCAGTTGGATTGTAGAAGCGGTGCCGCTTGGCTACGATGTGAGGTGCAGATGAGTAGTATTGCGGGAGCATCGGCATTGAGCGATCTGGCGAGTGCGACGGTTCGCACCGACGAAAGCGCCATCGTGTCTGAACTGAAAGCCGGCTCGGAAGACGCATTCGCGTGGTTGATCGCTCAGTATAGTCAACCAGTCTACAGACTCGTCTATCGCATGCTCGATGACCCCTCTGACGCTGCCGACACGACTCAGGAAGTCTTCATCAAGGTTTTTCGTGGAATCCGCGGGTTCCACGAAAACTCTAGTCTTAAGACCTGGATTTACCGCATCGCTCTACGCGAGGCGTCGAACCAGCGCCGATGGTGGTTCCGCCATCGCGGTCGAGAAACCTCAATTGAGACACCTAATGTGCCTCGGCCGGAACATTGTTCCACTGCCCTTCGAGGACTGCTCGCCGACCTCGGTAAGTCACCTTTGGACAATGTCTACGACGCCGAGCTTCGTGAATGCGTGGAAGCCGAGTTGCGGGCTGTAGCGGAGCCGTATCGCACCACCTTGATCTTGCGTGACGTTGAGGAGCTCTCCTACGAGCAAATTGCGGAAGTCACGGACGTTTCGCTCGGCACCGTGAAGTCGCGCCTGACCCGTGGCCGTGAAGCGTTGCGTAAACGCCTTGAGCGCCACCTACCGTCGTTTGGGCTCCAGTCTGATTCTTTTGAAGGAGGACGACGCCGTCACGGTCCCCTGATTGAGGGACGAGAAGCCGAGGTTCTGCCATGAAATGCTCGGAAGCAA
>Ga0126381_100006968_pt1 | contig 12541 bp, 8 predicted proteins | sample PanSoiMetPlot_28_FD_96465 | JGI IMG/M metagenome (GOLD analysis project Ga0126381, IMG submission 96465) | Tropical forest soil microbial communities from Panama - MetaG Plot_28 | ecosystem: Environmental > Terrestrial > Soil > Tropical forest > Bulk soil | place: Panama | collected 2016-02-17
GGAGCCTCTATCGGTCGGTCCGCTGTGTTCTGCTCAATCCGAATTCGCAGCGCTTCGTTCGTACTCGTCGCCAATGCCGGACCGTCGAACGTCGCGGCGAGCGCCTCAATGCGTTCAGTATCTTCGGGCGGAAGGGAGTCGCATAAGTCTATTATCTGACGCGCAGCATCGAGCGCCTCTGGGCGAACCGCTTGCTCGAATGTGATGTCAGGGTAGAAGCGGCTGTACGAGCGGGCTAGATACGGTCCAAACCGCTTGTCTATCTCGACGTTCATAGAAAGAATGTTCTTGATGTTCGCGGCCGGTGCGATCGCCGCGACACCGCGGATTTCGAGCTCCGGTGCGTAACGCGGTCCGACGATGCCAGTCCAAAGCGCTGCGTGTCCTCCCTGCGAGTAACCCCATACTACTATGCGGTGGTCGAGCGTAAGCTCGGACATCTGACGCGCGGCACGAACCGAATCGAGGGCCGCGCGCGCTTCGCCTTCGCCGATCAGGTAGGGATGAGGGCCACCTTTTTCTGCAAAGGAGTAATCTGTTGCAACGACGACCCAGCCAGCCATTAGCATCCGGTTGCGCCAGGGAATGCCCTTGCTCGGCGCCGACAGAACCGACGGCATGCATTTTTGCAGCAGTCCCGTCGTGGCGTGCACCCATGCAATGACGGGCCGTGGGGTGGCGGAAGAATCGGCCGGCGCGAACACTATCGCGACCGCCGTCGCTTGCGTGTTGTCATCCACACTGGTTGCGTAAAGGATGCGCCAGCCTCGTACGCCAGCAGGTAGTATCACATCTTTGAGCGGCTCGCTCCGCAGTAAGGCGCCAGGTTGCTGCGATATGGCCGACGGCGGATCGTAAAATGCATCTGGCGCGTGCGCGGTGATGGTCGCGCGACTGTCATGTGGTGTCGGCGCGGCGTTCGAATTTGAGGAAGCGCGCTTGGAGCGATTGCAGCCGGCTCCAGCAAGCAAAACAACCAGCACCGCGAACCCAATCAAACGACGTCCGGCAATGTTCATAACCCCCTTCTTTGACAAGCTGTGAGCTGCTGTTGGGGCGACGTATTTTGCACGATTGTTACGATCACTATAGAGAATGAAGAACGTCGGACTTAGTTGATAAACCGCAAATCAAGATGTAATCGGGCGCAAGATTGGTAGTGTAACGGACAGGTTCCCGCGGGCATCACAATGGTATCGGCCCCAACAAAATCGCTGGAGCAAATGGAGTGGGCGACGGTGATTACCGAGTCGGTAGCGCTGGGTCGTCGGCTCGCTTAGTTCGTTAGGCAAAGTGTGAGAATGCAGCAAAAGTGTCCATGAACAGGAATGCCATCAGAGGAAGAGTGATTCGTATCGCAAGCGCAGGTCATGCAGTTTTTGCTGCGACGATGATCGGCCTTGGAATCTTGGGCCTGGTCAAGGGGCAATTTACCCCGATCTGGACGGGAGTTCCCAAAGATTTGCCCGCGCGCGAGGTAATCGCCTATCTGTGTGCATTCATATCTCTTGTATCTGGCATCGGCTTACTCTGGCAGCGCGCAGCGGTCGTCGCTTCCCGTGTGCTGCTCGCTACCCTACTTGTTTGGCTGCTGCTATTCAGGGCGTCCCGGGTTTTCCTTGCTCCGACATCGACGGATACCTGGTGGGCCTGCGGCGAGAGCGGGGTGATGGTGGCGGGCGCCTGGGTTCTGTACGCCTGGTTCGCCTCCGACTGGGACAGAGATCATTTCAGTTTCGCTACAGGTGATAATGGTCTGCGCATTGCGAGGGTGTTCTACGGCCTGGGCTTGATTCCATTTGGCGTAGCTCACTTCACTTATCTCAAAGAGACGGTTACGGTGGTACCTGACTGGCTGCCATGGCACGTAGCTTGGGCGTACCTTACCGGTTGTAGCTTCATCGCGGCAGGGGTCGCGGTGTTCATTTGCATGTATGCGCGACTGGCAGCAGTGCTATCGGCGTTGCAACTGGGCCTCTTCACGCTGCTTGTGTGGGTACCCGTGGTGATAGCAGGCCCCAACGCTTTTCAATGGAGCGAGTTCGTCGATTCTTGTGTATTAACGGCCAGCGCGTGGGTGGTAGCGGATTCCTACCGCGGCATGCCTTGGCTCGCCACAGGCAAGCGCTTACGCGGGTGTTGACCTATCTGGTCAACAAACATGTCTGCGGCAACGATGCGACGCCTCAGAAGCTCAGGTCGGTGTCATAGAAACCCAGAACCCACGCTTCTACTCGCCCTCCGTTAACGCGATAGAGAAGGTCTAACTGCTCATCCCAGCAGGGCGCATAGCCACACGACCATTAGAAAAACGATTGCAAATCCGCCACCTACCAACCAACGAAGGTCAGGTACGACTGTGCTGCTCGAAACCGGCACCAAATCAAGCTCGACAGCTATGAACTTGTGGGGCGTTCCATTGAACTCGGGCGCTTTGGGAAACATTTGTAGCTTGGGAAGGAAACGGATGAGATTAAACATATAGACTGGTCTCCCATCGTCAGCCTCCGCCCACGGACGAAGACGTGCAATGAATGCCTGAACTGCCTTCTCAGGCAGCGGCAGTTTTTCGATGATCGCTATGTATTGATCGATCTCCGCTTGAGTGAGCTTGCCCGCTCCTTGAGAATGCCAGGCCCAAAAAGCCACGTACACGATCACCAACGCGGCGGCTAAAATGAGCTCAAACCACATTTTCGTTCCCTTCCTGATTTTATACCGTTCTATCGAAGCCAATCATGCTGTAAAACCAATGACTCATCAAACTGAAGACAAATTGCAGGTTTCATTGCAGCGCGTATCGATAAAGCCAAGCCACGGTAGCTTGATCCTCTACGAAATGCTGTGGTCATGTCACGCTGACTCTGCTGAGTGTTTCCGCAGCAAATGTGGCTAATCGCGTAGGCACAGTGCCTGGTCATTACTTCCTAGGCAAAGAATTGGGATAGCAGGTTATTAATATGTGCGGGCTCTTCGTGTTGGAGCCAATGGGTTGCAGTCTCCAGGATCTCAAGGTGTCCATCATCACAGTACTGAAGGCTTTCTCTGGCCATTGCTGCACTTGCGAACTGATCTTTGCGTCCCCAAATCACGAGTGTCGGCACCTTGACTCGCGAAGCTTCGGGATCCAACGCCAACTTAGATGGACGTAGTAAGGCCGCTCGATACCAGTTAAGCATAGCTGTCAGTGCGCCCTTCTTGGCCCACGATCTCTTATACTGCTCGAGATCAGAATCAAGAAGGACACCAGGAGCAGAAGTATGCCGCATGCCCCGAACCAGCAGCGTCCAGTCTCGCCTGCGCAGGACTAATTCCGGTAGCCAGGGAACTTGAAAAAAGAACATGTATCCGCTCCTCCGCAGCTGCGCGGGGTTCATAATAAGATTCTTTATGAAAATCCGAGGATGTGGGACGCTCAACATCGCCGTGCGATGGACCCTATCCGAATATCGGACGGCCAAGTACCAGGCAACAGCAGCGCCCCAGTCGTGACCGACGACGAGTGCTTTTGAACCCGTTACGCTATCCAAAATGCCGACGACATCCTTAGCAAGCAGATCAATGGAATAACTAGCAATGCCTGCAGGTTTGTCACTGAGGTTGTAACCTCGTTGGTCTGGTATAATTAACCGATATCCGGAAGACACGAAATGATCAATTTGGCGCCGCCAGGCGAACCAGAACTCGGGAAAACCGTGTAGGAATATTAAAGGCTTGCCACTCGCGGGCCCCGCAAAAACGACATGCAACGCAATGCCGTTAATGTCTAAGACCCGAAATTCAAGAGGCGACGAGATGGCTGAAACTGTCATAGGATGAAATGAGTTGCCGGTCTCTGAGATTCCGTACGCAATCAGCATCGGCCGAGCGTCAAATCGTCTAAAGCCAGTCTGCAATCGATCAGTCCCTGTATTATGAAGTGATAGGGGGCTTGGTGACGAGGAGAAATATTCGTTATCGGAGCTACTATTATGTTATGAGACAAGTACGACCGCCTAGAACAGCTCCGGCACCAGGATAAGACCGAAGCCAGACCATTTTCTCAGCTGGCGATTTTCGGCCTCATGCACGATTAGATGAGACGCCGGAGACATTCCATGAGGTAGTGTAGAAAACCCTCGGGTGGCTTGCTCTCCTTACACGACCCGCACGCTGGCGAGTCGGCCCACCATGCCATATAGGCAGTGAAAAAGGTCAGGTGGGAGTCGGGATTCTGTACGTCGCCGTCACCGCCGAAGTCCAAACCGAACGGCGTGCGTGTCATCGTCAGGTGTAGATGGTTCGGGTTTCCATCCGCCGGCAAGAGATTCTCGGTGAACTGCACTCCAGACCAATGGGAATTGGGGGTCTCGTCCTCTCGAGCAATGACAAGACGCGCGCACGCGCTTGGGCGCGCCGGCGGCCAAACGTCGACCTCGAGCGAACCCTCGGCGAACACGGGTGAGGCGACGATCTTAGTTACAACCGCAGGAACGCCACCAGTGATTTTGCGCCAATTACTCGTTAGGCGGAGTGGGCGGTTCCATGTGGTACCGAGCATCGGCGCGTAGTCGCTGTATTGCAGATAAGAGCTAGCTAGCAGACTGGCAGGATGAAGCTCGGCATGCCAGTCGGGATGGCCGCAATCAATGATCCATTGTCCGCGCGCGAAAAGCCGATCGCCGGCTTCGGGTCGATACCCGACCGGATAGTACCATTGTTCGCCTTCGACGCCGAGCGCGCCGCCAAGATCAATTACCTGGTTACCTTTCCGATATTCACTGGCGTGCTTCGACTGACAGTCACCGCCGTCGCGATCGTTCAAGGTTGATTCATCGCGCGCCAGCAGGTGACGGTAGTTTGGATCGGTCACGACATTAAGTTCCCAATCTGCGCAGAGCTGGCCCTGATCTGCAGTCGAAAGATCGGGGCAATTCTGAACAGCTTCGTTGTGCGTCATAACGTCGGTGTGCACCCCCATGTAATGACCATCGGGCATGCCGTTGTGGTCGCCGCTGTAATCGCCACCGGAAAGGAAAGAATTGCTCACGGTTCCTTCGGCGTTGAGGAAATTCCTGGTTCGCACGGGGTTCCATTCAGGCATGTCGAAGTCGACACATCCATCGGAGATCGACGGCGGGTGTTTCATATGCCAATCGCACACGGCACCGGATTGCGCGATTTCGGAGTCTGGTTGATTAGCGAGCGGAAAATTCGTCAGGTTCGACGGTGTCCATTGACCTGGCGGAACCCGCGATGGCGTGCACACGCCGATCCAACGCGGCGCGCTTGTTCGCCAGGAATTTCCGGCACCGGAACAATAGCCGGGAAGGAATGTCGGAAGCCATTTGGTGGCATCGCGATTGAGAGCTTCCAAGTCGAAAAAACCAGTTTCCGCGCGGGGCAGGTCCCACGGCCGCGCCTGCCAATTTTTTTGTGGCGCGTTGTCGAAGGCGAGATCGGCTGGATACCAAAGGGGCGCGGTGGTGGGCGTGAAAGCGAAGTAAATACAACCGTCGTTGTGCATTTCGCCCGAGTTCCGCGGGCGATTGCTTTTCGTGGTGTGTTCTCCACGATGCCCATCTTGGAAGAGTTGGAAATGTTTTATGCTGGTGCCCTCTGCATCTTTGGTTATCGGCAAACCGACGGGAACTTCCGCGGCATCAGTTAACAACTCCGCGACACGCTCGAGTTCCGGAACCGGCGGCGCGACCGGCGTATTGGTGGAGCCGAGGGCTTTCTTGCAATCTTCGAGATGAGCTGCATGGCGATCGATGATGACAAGGACCGATGTTTTGCTGTCGTTAACGCATTGGTTGTTGCTTCCGTTGTCAGGATTCCAATAGCCGTTGTCGCCTATGCCGCCGTCGTCGACGTAGCCCAGCGCAAGATGTCCAGCTTGCGGAATGATGAAAGACGGACCGATCCAATGCAGGATCGACTCGGGGTTATTGTCGCCGGTGACGCCGACAATCTGTACCGTGCCGTAATATTGTGAATCGAGATGACCGCTGCCGTCATCGGGATTCACGTAGCGTTTCCACGTAGAACCGAAGCCGCCGCTTTGCACGCAACCGCCTGCGTCCAAGGTCACGACATCGCCAGGATTAAAAGTGATGGCAGGATAATCAGTGAGACTGCGATCAACCGAAGGATAATCGATCTTCCAAATTTCGTGGCCGGGCGGAGACTCAGTACAGGTAACGATGTCCGCGCCGTTGGGGTAATGATCCACCTGCCCAGGTAGGAAACGCGGCGGAGGTGGCGAGGCGCACGGGTTCGCGAACGCGACCCGTGAACAGAGCGCGAACGTAAGCACCAACGCGGTGACTAGCGCGAGAACAGGCCCTGGCAATCTTCTCGTTTGCCGATTGATCATAGTTCTTCCTCTCTTTCTCCCATTCAGTGGATTCTCTCGAATTGCTGAGGGGAAGACCCGAAAGAACAAAGCGGTGGAAGGTCCTCCGCCTGATTCAAACCCGATTGGAACAAGATTTTTACAAACGCCATACGGGCCAGTCTAGTCGGGTAACACCTAATTCCCAGATAGGATATCACCTGACAACGCTATCAGTTAGGAGATTCCCTGTGCACGCTAAACTGTCCGCTAGCATTTGCTGCGGGTTCTGCAAAAATTCTGAAATGAAGTCAGGCTGCGGATGGCGATGAGGCTACGGCGGCGCCTCGAGGCATGAGCACTGCCAACACAGCGCCCACAACGATTAAGGCTAACACGTCCCCCCATAAATGTGCGATGTGCTGGACGTTCCCAACGGATTGAATTGCCATTATTGCCCCATGCACGAAACTGGACCAAACCGTGAACCAGATAAGGCTTTTGTGCGCCATTGGGTTCCGTGAAGCAATCATCAAGAACACGCCCAGCGTAGCATAGACACCCAGGATCATTTCAAGATAGTCGGAACGACCTTCGGTGTGCCACGCCCAGCCGGAAGGCCATACAATTGTGAGCGGCCCGATGCCAAATGTGAATATCAGTCCTACCAGCAGCAAAGCGATACGGAGATACCTAATACGAGTAGTTTCAGTCATACATGCTCCTGTTTAACAATCCAGCTCACCTATTGCACCTCAGTTCCCGCACATGACACTTTGAAGCAAGCTCGAGGCACTCTCCCGCATAACAGCACTCAACCGCCGCTTTGTAGTTCGACAAGCCGGGTGTTAAGTTGGTCAAGGAACCTGCGCATCGCTTTACGACCGAGGAATTGTCGCTGCTCGAGTGTGTTTTCAAGTTGCTCGAGTACGTCGTCGGTCGGATAGAGAAGCCGGGCTTGGAACACGCTAAGCCGCACCTCCAGTAATCGGCGAACTCTCGCTTTTTGCGCTTCGCCGCCATGCAGCTCCTGGAAGTGGTTAAGCTCGTTTCTGACTTCGTGAATATCGTGTCGGAGTTCCTGTCGGATCGGCCCAAGATCGGGGGGCGGAGCAACGGGGGGCGGACCGCCGCCCAGACCAGTGCCAGTCTCCGCTACTCCAAAGAAAGTGAAGTTGTATTTGCCGGCGGGCAGATCGGTGCCATCTGCTTTCGTTAGGTCGGCGTCCAGGAGAAGTCGTCCGGTATCCTCCTGGCCCAGGTGAAAGACTCGAAATCTCTTCCCGTCTCTGTTCCGATCTACGCCGTCGACGGAAACAAACGCCCCGAGGAAGGTGCCGTCCGGTTCGTCTCCCTTCACCCGGTGGAAAACTTTCGTGAGGTCGGCGCCGGTGTCGACATAAGGATGGAACGGATAGCTCCATCTGCCGCCCCCAGTGTAATTACCGGAGGGGGCAATCGGCGTCTTGCCCATGACGGCATCGAACAGGTCGAACGTATACCTCGCGACATTGGCGATCTTAAAGATACCAAGGGCGGCATTGTCGCCTTTTACCTGGTCAATCACGACGGTATCGCCGTCCGAAAGGTTGTGTTGACCCGATGTCCTGATCCTGATCGGTGTGGTATTGCTGACGCTTTTGATCTCGTGGTAAACAGTATCCCCGTTGCCTGTCTGAGTTCCATCCGTGGCAATGGTCGAAGTCGCCCGGCCCGAATATGTGAGCGCGTCGGCTGTCACCGGACCGTAGGGCGCCTGTTGGGTCCATGGCTTCGTATTTTTCAGACCGCCGGTCCCGGTGACCGAAAGCTGAAGTTGCGAGGCCCCGCCGGCGCCGACATCAGCGGTGTCGTCGTCCACGGAGAAGCCGTAGCCTGAGAAGCCCAGCTGGACGTGGACGAACCACACGAAGGGATCAAGGTTGAAAACATTGAAAGGCTGGCCGCCCTGCGGTTCCCTCGGATTCGGATACCAGCTCGTATGGTTGTTATGGTCGCCAACGATATCCGGAAACTTGGTGAAATTGCTCACACCGCGGAGCACGGACTTGATCATGTCGCGGATTATCGCGATCACCATCTGGGCATCGCCGGCGTTCTTTGCGCCATTAGTAAAGATGAATCCCATGTTCGCTCCGACAATGTCCTGCATGAACTTGGACACGCTGTCATTGTTCGCCTTGCCGATCTGGTTCATCGAGGCCATGATCAAATAGACTTGCTGGGAGAAATCGTAGGGATCATGCCGACATTCGGCGCTGTTTCGCTTAGGCGATGTGGCTGTGCAATCCGGCTCGTTGGAAAATTCGAATTGGTCACCGATCAGCGGATACCCCGGGTCTCCTTTTACGGTGGGAGCCCATAGCAGGCATCCAGTTTCCCTTCCGCCGGTGCAAAACGGTTGCGGAGGGTGGAAGGTGAATGGCTTATCGGTGGAATCGGTGTTGGCCACCTGGCTCAGGATGACTGACTTTTTATCGGTGGCGATTTTCAGGATCACAGCGTCACCCTGGTGGCGATCCTTCTCGGTCTGGGCGTTGTCCAAACCCGGGCCGGTTACCGCCATTCCCTCGACCAACTCGGGATGCTCTTCTTTGAAGGACAACGTCGCCAGAGTCTTGTCGATGGAGCTGAGGATCTGCGTCGGCGCCGCGGGCGCGTTCGGCGTCCGATCCTTCCAGTGCGCCAGGTAGTATTGCGCCCAGGAATACCAGAGCTTGATCATCGCTTCGGAGGCGTAGTCGTCGACGGGCCGGGCGAAAGTAAACGCGCAGGCTTCGCTCGGAGAAACCAACGGTTTGCTCAAGGTGACCGTCCCCGCCGTTTTATCCACGTCCGTGACGGTGGTGCCATCCTGAATGGGGTTCGCCAGCCGTTCGCAGTCCTTTTTCCCATCAGGCGACGGAGTGCTGTTCGGCAAGCACGGCGGGCGGCCCGTGACGATGTACTTCTTCTCGATGAAGGCAATCTTATCGCGCTCGGCGAGGTTCAGGTGGAGGGTGGTGCTCCCGACTGGATCCGGAGTGCCCCCCGCCCAACCGATGGTTGTCTTGATCTGCGCGGTGCCGCCGCTCGAAAGCATGTATTTGTCGTTCTTCTCGTCTCCGTTACCATAACTGGAAGGAACCGCCTTGAGCGGGCTCTGCGCAAAGACGTTCGCGCCCGAGGGAATCTTGATGGGGGCGTCCGGATCGTTGGTGGGGTTGGGGATGTTATAAAAGGGCCAACCTTTTCCGCCAAAATACTTTCCGAGCTCCTTATTGGTATCGGCGGTGAATTCCCTGATTTTGGTCTGCAAGAACTGGATCCGGTCGATGGCTCCGGTCCAACCGTAAACATCCGGAACCGACCCCGCCATCCAGCCACTCCGGTTGGGAATATCTCCGGTTCCGGCCCCTTGCGGTACGACCCAGACGTCGTTCGCCTCCATCGCCAGGGGCAAATAGAGGTTGTCCACATTGGAGACGTCGTAATTGATCAAGGTGACCAATTGATTGTCCGGAATTTCGCCGTTGCTTTTCGCAGTGATGTTCGGATTGACTAGGTAGCCGTGGTCGCGAATCGTCCACTCCGCGAGCTGATCCTCCGTATCGTCATTGGGAGCTTCAGCGGTATCTGCCCGATACCACATCACGACGCCGTTCGGGATCGTGTCGTCACTGGTCTCGGCCTTGACGATGGAGCGCCGCGAGTTGGGATCGTATCGCAAGGGATTCGGTTTTCCCGTCGGTGCCAAATATTGGCCGTCGGTCCCGATGCCGATGCGAGCAGCATTCCAGAAAACCAGCGGCACGCTCACCAGGATGCTCTCGCCTTTCTTCAGGCCGAAATAAAATTTTCCACCCTGCTCGTAACCGATATAGCCGCGGTATTCCCTGTTGGGGTCATCGTAGGGATCGTATAAGCCCTTCGTTTCGTCCTTGATTGTGATCGAGTTCGGGTCTCGAAGGATGGGATAGACGGTTTGCGCGGTGTTGTTAGTGATTCGCAAGGTCTTTTTCGGCACAGCCGTGCCGTCTGAGTCGACGCTATACGTCATAAACTTCCGGGTCCTGGAATCGGGCGCGGCGGGATTCGGATCAAAGGGCTGTATGCCATCGTCGGCCAATCCGCCACCTGGCCCTGTTGGCATCTTATAGGCGGTATCCGCTCGGGCGAAGGGAGCGAGCAAGGAAGCGGCAGTGAGAACGGCGGCCACCAGAACAATCGACGGCTTGATAAGAGAATTGGATTTGAGGAGAAGTGTTTTCATAAAGGCGCGAGAAGACTAACGAGAAGATTCGTGAGCAGACAGCCCGGGTCAGCGGAATTTCGATCGTTCTATTGCGGATATTTGAAAAATTGGCATGCCCTTGGGCATAGCAATCTGCCCTAAGAGGCGTCAAGCTTTAATTTGCGACGTTGGTCCTTCTTTTAGCTTTTTTGAGTTCCAGGCAGATCAAAGCGACTGGTTGGATTGTCAACGGTTCGAGATGAATCCCGCCAAGTAGGCTCGTTAGCAGTGATTTTCCTAAGTGGCGCATAACCAACCTCGACCTTAACAAGTTGGCGCTTTGATCGCAGTCGATCCGCTCGAAATCTTTCGCAAGATTTCGCAGAATTTTTCTCCCGCTGGGGTCACGTCGCCCTTTGTGGCGCGGGCGATGCCGACGGCTTGGGCTTCCATCGTACCTGTTAGTGGCCTGTAAACGAGGCGCTTCCCCGCCGCGAGTTTGGCGATTGTCGTCACTAGAGCGACGGCGCGGCCCGCCTCGACTTCCATAAACAGCGAACTCTCGCTATCACATTCCATTGCAATGCGTGGCTTACCCGAGACTGGGGCGAAAATGTGCTCTAAGATTCGGTGATACTCCGAGTAGCCCTTACGGCTAAGAATCACCAACCTTTCGCTGGCTAGTTTTTCCAGCGGGATTGATTTCAATCGGGCCAATGGATGCGCCCGGCTCAGTGCCACGCACCACACGTAGCTGCGAAGAGTTTCAAATTCGATTTCTGCTGTCTGCTCGCCGATCGGCTGAACCATAATCGCGACTTCGAAAGTTTCATCGCGCAGTCCGGCAATCAGTTCGTCGGTTGAGAGATCGTGTAGCACCAGTTTCACGTGTGGCACGGCTTTTCGAAATGCCTCGAGCGCTCCCGGTAGTATCTCTGCGGTCGGAATCGGAATGTATCCGATGTGCAATTCACCGTATTCACCGCGAGCAAGAGCGCGGGTTTTTTCCACCGATTCATCAACGCGCTTCAGTAGCTCGCGGACCTCCTCCAGAAAAAGTGTTCCCTCGGCGGTGAGCATTACGCCGCGAGGGCTGCGCCGCAAAAGATCGACGCCGATTTCATCCTCCAAGTCCTGGACCTGTCGGCTCAATGCCGGTTGCGCGACTCGAAGGCGAGCTGCGGCCTTGGTGAAGCTCAGCACTTCACCTACCACTAGGAAGTAGCGCAGATGCCGCAATTCCATCGCTGAATCCATTATGCCGCAAAAGCATGGCAGCGCGAGGAACATAGTATTGGTCGAATCGCAAGGCCGCTCGTACCGAACAAATAAACAAGTAAAGGACTGAAATGAACACAGAGATGGCCGACCTAAACATCCAGAGCGAAAAATTCGCCGAACAAGTAATAGCAAATCAAAACAAGCTAAGATCTGAGCTGCGGTCGCATTATGACTTCATTGTCTGCGGATCAGGTTCTTCCGGTTCAGTCGTGGCAGGTCGACTAGCTCAGAATCCAGACCTTCACGTGTTACTGCTGGAGGCGGGTGGCAACGATGACGCGGCTAGTGTCATGGAAGCCAGCCGGTGGATTACGAATATTGGGAGCGAGAGGTATTGGCAGTTCAAAGCTGAACACAATCCTTGGCTTAATGGCCGCGCCATTTCTCTAGGGATGGGAAAGGCACTGGGCGGTGGCTCCAGCATCAACGCGATGATTTGGGCGCGCGGTCACAAGAGCGATTGGGATTTCTTTGCATCCGAAGCGGGAGATCCGACGTGGAACTATGAATCGGTTCTGAACATTTATCGCCGGATCGAAGATTGGCGCGGGGCACCCGATCCGAAATACCGCGGGACCGGCGGACCAGTTTTCGTCCAGCCTGGGCCTGATTTGAGCCCAGTCGCTCGCGCCTTGTTTAAGGGAATACGCTCGGTTGGGATTCCAATCTTTGAAAATCAAAATGGCCGCATGATGGAGGCTGATGGTGGCGCGTCCGTTCCCGACATGCGA
>Ga0126381_100006969_pt1 | contig 12541 bp, 5 predicted proteins | sample PanSoiMetPlot_28_FD_96465 | JGI IMG/M metagenome (GOLD analysis project Ga0126381, IMG submission 96465) | Tropical forest soil microbial communities from Panama - MetaG Plot_28 | ecosystem: Environmental > Terrestrial > Soil > Tropical forest > Bulk soil | place: Panama | collected 2016-02-17
CAGGAGCAAAAATCGCATCGCTCGCGTCAAGAGGTGATTCCAAACCGATTCCAGCAGATGTACGCCAACTGAAAGAATGGCTCCTCAGGTAGGACTCGAACCTACAACCCTTCGGTTAACAGCCGAATGCTCTGCCATTGAGCTACTGAGGAGTGCGGCACGGGCGCTGATGGCCCCTTGTTGGCGTTCTTAAGCATCATAGCATTTGGGGACACTTGGTGAAAACCATGATCTCACCGCTCGACGACTCGACTGCGGTACTCTGCGACGCGTCGTGCTGTAGCGGTGCGTTCCACTCGTTCTGGTACGCTTACGCAAGTTGCGTGGCGTCAGAGTCCTGAGGTGGGTATGGCGGGAGGTCGTTTGTTGCTCTCTTGTTTTTTATTTGCTCTTTCTTTGATTTTCGTGGCTGGTGCGGTTGTTGCCGGCGATTCGAGGTCTTCGAACACGGCGAAGTCTGCGGCGGTTCCCAGCGGTCCGCCATTGGCGGAGGTCAAGCCCATTGCCGATCTCTATCACGGCACCAAGGTGATCGACAATTACCGCTGGCTGGAGGATGCAAATTCTGCTGCCACGCAGAAATGGGTGGGCGAAGAAAACAGCTACACTCGGGCTCTGCTTGATCCTTTGCCGGGACGCGAAGCAATCCGCAAGCGGCTGACTGAGTTGCTCGCGATTGGGAGCATCACTCCGCCGGTCATTGCGGGGAAACATTATTTCTATACTCGGCGAGAGGGAATGCAGAACCAGCCCATCCTTTATGTGCGGGACGACCTGAACGGCCCCGACCGCGTCCTGGTGGACGCCAATCAGCTCGCGGCTGACGGCACGATCGCCCTCGACTGGTTCGAGCCGAGCTACAACGGGAAGTACGTCGCCTACGGAACTTCCGCTGGAGGCTCCGAGGTCAGCACGCTACACATCATCGAGACGAAAAGCGGGACAATTCTTCCTGACGCCATCGAGCGCACGCGTGCTGCGTCGATCGCATGGCTGCATGACAACTCCGGGTTCTACTACACGCGCTATCCGAAAAAAGGAGAAGTCCCGGCCGGGCAGGAAATGTATAACCGGCACGTCTTCTTTCATCTGCTCGGAAGCGATCCTGAATCCGACGACAAAGTTTTTGGGGAAGGACGCGATCCTGAGGACTGGCCCAACGTCAGCCTCTCAAACGACGGACGCTGGTTGCTGATCGCCGTCGAACAAGGATGGACGAAATCCGAGCTCTTTCTGCAAGACCTGAAGGGAAGCAATCCGCCGTCGCGCATCACCACGGGCAAAGATTTTCTCTATGCCGCGGACGTTTACGACGGCAAGGTCTACATCACGACGAATGAAGATGCTCCGCGCTATCGCGTGTTCGTGGCTGACGCTGGGAATTTTGATCGAGAGAGTTGGAAGGAGATCATTCCGCAGAGTGACGCGGTGTTGCAGCACGCGTCCGTCTACGGAGGCAAGCTCTTCGTACAGTACGAGCAGAACGCGACGTCACAATTGAAATTGTTCGACCTTGACGGCATGAAGATTGGCGACATTACGCTTCCCGCGATCGGAACGGTTTTCGGGACGACTGGGCGCGGGGACTGCGATGAGAGCTTTTTTGGGTTTCAGTCGTTCACGATGCCGCCCGGTATCTATCGCGTGGATTTGACGGCGGGTGTCATGCCGTCTCGGGGAGCCGAACCTCACGGGCTAAAGCCCCCATCATTAGCGGACTCTAACGGCACGGCATTGAGCCGTGCCCTTCCCGGATCGACAACACCTTCAATGCCGAACGACAAGGCGGGTGAGGGTTCTACGTCCGCGGGGAACTTGGTCCCCGCAATCTGGGCCAAAGTTGACGCGCCATCCATCGATCCTTCCGGCTATGAAGTGGCGCAAGAGTGGTTCCAATCGAAAGACGGGACGCGCGTTCCGATGTTTGTCGTGCGTAAGAAGGGACTGCAGAAGAACGGGAAAAATCCCACGCTGCTCACTGCTTACGGAGGCTTCAACGTCAGCCTGACGCCCACGTTCAGCCGCACCGCATATCTATGGATGGAGCATGGAGGCATCTACGCCGTCGCCAACCTGCGCGGCGGAGCCGAGTTCGGAGAAGACTGGCACCGCGCCGGCATGCTCGATAAAAAACAAAACGTCTTCAACGACATGATCGCCGCGGCCGAGCACCTCATCGCGGAAAAATATACCGGTAAGAACCATCTCGCGATTCAGGGTGGATCGAACGGCGGTCTGCTGATGGGCGCGATGATGACGCAGCGTCCCGACCTGTTCCGCGCGGTCATTTGCCAGGTTCCGCTGCTGGACATGCTGCGCTATCAGAATTTCCAGATTGCGAAGCTCTGGATTCCGGAATACGGGAGCGCCGAAAATCCTGACCAGTTCAAGTGGCTCTACGCGTATTCGCCGTATCAGCATGTGAAGTCGGGGACGGAGTATCCGGCCATCTTATTTATGACGGCTGATACGGATACGCGAGTCGATCCTATGCACGCGAAGAAGATGGCGGCGCTAATGCAAGCTGAAGCGGGGAATGGGGCGAGTAAGACGCGTCCGATTCTGCTGAGGATCGAGTCGAAGGCGGGGCATGGAGCGGGGAAGCCGGTGGCGAAGCAGATTGAAGAGTTTACGGACGTGTATGCGTTTTTATTTTGGCAGTTGGGGGTCAGGGAGTAGGCTTCGGGCTTCTGTCGCTGCCGCCTGTCCTAGCTGTCGGGCTCGGGCTGAATGGGAATTTGGTGGGCGCTCGGGCGGCACAACTTTAAGTCGTGCCCTTCCCGGTTTTTTCCAATTGTCGCCATTTTCGCGGCCCAACTTGCGGAGTCAAAAAGGCCTCACTCTGAACGGCGCACAAGGCGCGACGCTCAGAATGGGGCACCCATCGATCCAGTAACCTCCGATTTATTACCCTCGAACTGATTTGGAGAGTTGTTTCGTCAGTCCTCAATATTCTGGTGTTTGTACCAAAGGCTTGACTGGATGTCCCAAAGGTGGCTCTGATTGGGGATTGTGTGCGTCTTACAGTGTGAAGACCGAAGTTTAAACCTTCTGTTTTGACGTGGGCCACACGACTGGGGGCATATGAACAATTTGAATGCGGTGAATGGTTCTCCGAGTGAGGGCGGCGAGAACATGGCGCCAGTTCTGGAAGTCGCGAGGCAGGTACAGATTGAACTGCGCGAACTGTTGCGGCAGAGAAGTGCGGTGATGCGGCGAATTGGGACTGTCAAGCGCACGGTGGCAGGACTGGCTGCGCTGTTTGGGAATGAATCGCTGAGCCCGGATCTGCGGGAGCTGATGGATGGTGAGATACGGGTGCGGCGGACGGGGTTCACGCGAACCGTACGTGCGATTTTGATGGAGGCTGACGGGGTGATGAGCGCGCGCGAGGTTTGCGAGCGGCTTCATGAGCGGGATCCGGGGATGCTGTCGCGGCATAAGGATCCGTTGGCTTCGGTCACGACGGTGTTGAACCGACTGGTCGCCTATGGCGAGGCGCAGCGGGTGCAATCTGAGCCACATAAGTGCGCTTGGCAGTGGGTGGCGGAGCTGGGCACACCGGCGGTGGCGAAGGCGGATGGGGCGGAATCGGCTTCCGCACAACGTTCCGTGGGTTAACAGGGCTTGCGACGATTTTGCGATTTCTATTTCTTTAGAGACATTTGTTTTCTCCGGTAGCGTCTTGATGGGACGCTACCTTTTCATTTCGAGACAAATTCAATCCCACCCATTTGAGACTGCGGCGGTGCGTCCGGGGCTCTGCGAAAAACGGGGAGCCTTGCGGCTCCCCAGTCTGCTTGCTTGCCCAAAACCTAGAAGTAGAACTTCCCTGCTAGCTGAATTTCACGGGGCGGATTCGCGGCGAATTCTCGGCCGAAGTTGGCTCCTTGGTTGACGTCGGTGACGATTCCACCGGGGGCGAATTGAGTGTGGTTGAAGAGGTTGTAGAACTCGATACGCAACTCGAGGCGCGTTTTTTCGGTGATGTTGGTGTCTTTGAAGAGTTGGAAATCCCAGTTGTTGATGCCGGGGCCGACCAGCGGATTACGTGGAGCATCGCCGAAGCTGCCGAGCGGAACGCATCCGGCGGGAGCGGAGGATCCATAAATGGGGCATCCGCCGAGAAAGGAACTGGCAGAAAAGTAAGGATTGCCGGCAGAGTGCGGATTGGAGTAAGTGATCGGCGCGATCTGGTTGGGCGCGTCGAAGCAGGCGAAGTCCGAACTGCTATAGCAGTGCAGCGAAGGGCCGGAGGTGTCGACGACGTCCATCGGGAAACCTTTTTGGAAGGTGGTGATGCCGGCGATGGTCCATCCTTTGGTGGCGCGGGAGAGCAGGCCCGAGCCGAGGCTGGGATGCGGCAGTTCGTAGAAGTAACCGATGACCACGCGCTGGCGGGCGTCGAAGATCGACGAGCCGTAGTTGCAGACCTTGCCGCAGTACGGGTTATAGGCGCGGACGTTGGAGAGGCCGCCGAAGCCCAGGCCACCGAAGGCGGAGTTTTCGAATCCGGAGCCATTGTCGAGCGAGTGCGACCAGGTGTAGTTGGCGGAGAACTCGAGTCCGCGGGAGAGCCGCTTTTTCAGGCCGGCCTGCAGAGAGTTGTAATTGGAGTTGCCGACGCTAGAGATGGTGTCGATGGTGCCGTAGACGTTGCCAGGATAGATGAAGTCTCCGGGCTGGGTGAATTGCTGGTTGCTGAGGTTACACGCGGGGTACTGCGCAACACAGGGTGCAACCGAGGTGACCAGATTTCTGGGATGACCAATCATCAAGTGATGAGCGACGGCACCAACGTATCCGAGAGAGAAGATCGTGCTGCCGGGGAACAGACGCTCGACGGTAAGGCTGTAGTTGTAGGCGGTGGGATCGACGTTGTTCTGGTCGAGAGAGGAGCAGCATCCGGCCCAGACGGGAAGATTTCCGTTGGCGGAAGTGAATTGCACGTTGGAGGGAGCGCCTAGGAACGGGAAAGGATTATTGGCGGTGGGAACCTGGCCGGCGATATCGACGAAGGGATTGGCAAAGGTCGGGCTGCCACCGTTAGAGAGGGCGCCGAAAGTCGCGACCGAGTTTGGAGGCACGCCCTGGAATTGCAAGTTGAGTTCTTCTTCAACGCGGTTGTAGTACATGCCGAAGCCGCCGCGAATGCTCATCCGGCCGGCGCCGCCGGAGAGGCGGCCGAGATCTGGGCTATAGGCGAATCCAAGGCGTGGTCCGAAATTGCGAAACGGATGCGTGGTGCCTGAGGCGTGGACGCCGGGATCGCCGGAATAGACGACGCCGAGCGGCGCATTGGGATAAACCACCGATTGCTGGCCGGGATAGAACGCGGCCATGCCGTGTCCGTTATACGAGGAATCGACCAGAGGTACGTCGATCGTCCAGCCGAGACCGTAACTCAGGGTTAAGTTCGGGCGAACTTTCCATTGATCCTGGAAGTAACTGTAGTACTCCTGACCTCTGTTGTTGCCAAAGCCGCCGCTCTCCTGAATGTAGAAGTCGGGGATGCCGAGCAGAAAGTCTGCGCCGGGATTGCCGGTGGTGTAGGCGCCGGTTCCTGCGTAATTGAAGAAGCCGCTGTTTTCCGCATAGAAGGGATTGTCGACCTGGAAACGGCGCATGTCGAATCCGACCTTGAAGGCGTGCTGGCCGTGATTGAAGGAGAAGTTGTCGACCAGTTCGAAGGTGATGTCCTTGCGCGGCTGCGGGCCGAACTGCGAGAAGCCGAGATTGAAGAGGCCAGCGATGTTCATCACTGGAAGGCCAGCCAGAGACGGATCTTGGGGGGTAATGCTGAATCCGAGTGAGGATGGGAGTGTGGGAGTTTCGGGAAGAACGTCATTGTAGTTGAAGCGTGTGTACCCGGCGCGAAGTTCGTTGATCATGTGGTCGTTGAGGGTGTGACTCCAGGCCAGTGTGACGAACTTCCAATGGCGCTGGTCGACCTGGCTAAAGCCAGGAACCGTCGCCCCGACAAAGGGCAACGTTTCGGTCGAGGGCCGGGACTCCTGGAACCATGTGCCCCAGAGTAGATCGTTTTTGCCAATGTTCTGGTCGATGCGGATGATGTACTGATCCTGATTGAGAGTTTGCACGGGCTGGAACGAGAAGACGTTGTTGGGCTGGTTGGGGGCAGGGATGTATTTCTCGAGGCTCTGGACGATCGGGTTGATGTCGGCAGTGGGAATAATTCCCGACGAGAAGATCGTCGAGTAGGGAGTGGTATTCGCGGCGTAGGCGTTGCCGTCATCTCCGACTAAATCGATCGGGGCGATTGTGCTCGACGTAGATAGGCCGGGAAATGCGACGGTACCGTTCAGCTGACCGGGATCGTAAGTCGTGACGGAGGGCGCTGTGCTGGGCTGAGGTTGATTGACGCGGTAGCCCTGATAGGAAAAGAAAAAGAAGGAGTGGTTCTTCCAAATCGGGCCTCCGATCGTCCCGCCAAAAAGGTTCTGATGGAAGATGGCGCGCTGGTGGGTGAAGTAGTCGGACGAGTTGAGGAAGGAATCGCGATAAAACTCAAAGGCGTCGCCGTGAAAGGCGTTGGAACCGGACTTGATCAGGGCGTTGACGACCGCGCCGGAGTTGCGCCCGTACTCGGGGTTCATGGTGTTGGTGACCATGCGGAATTCCTCGATGGCATCGGGGCTGGGAACGACCGAGCGCGTGTTGAGCGGAAGGTCGTTAGTATCGGTGCCGTTGATGAGGAAACTGTTCTGGGTGGTTTGACTGCCGTTGGTGGCGAACTCGAGGCGCGCATCGGAGGCCGCGACGACCCCGGATTCGAGCTGCTGCAGGTTGACCCAATTGCGTCCGATGAGAGGCATATTCTCGATTTGGTTGCTGTCGACAACGTCGCCGCGCTGCGGGGTGGTGGTTTCGACTTGCACGGCATTCGCTTCCACGACCACCTGCTCGGCAACGGCGCCGATTTCCATGTGCACATCAAGGTCGAAGACCTGATTCACCTCGAGATGAACATGAGACGCGCTGTACACCTTGAACCCAGGCTTCTCGATTCTGAGGGCGTAGTCGCCCACGGGAAGCTGCAGGAAGGCGTACGCTCCAGTCGAGTTGGTCACCGCGCTTCTGGATACGCCAGTGGCGATATTGACGGCCGTTACGTTGACGGCTGCGAGAACCGCACCTGACTGGTCTGTGACAGTGCCGCGAATGCTGGCGTAAAGTTCGTCGGCGCGCACAGGGGTTGGGAACAGCACACCTAATAACATTGCACAGGCAAGAAAGCAAACCGTCACAACAATCGAGCTTTGTTTCAAGCGGGTCCTCCTGCCTAGTCGGCCAGTGATGGGGCAGTGCGCTTTGGGCCGCGAGGCTGCGAAATTGATGGTGCACGTTTCATGCACATGTCCTCTGTTACGAGTGAATTGGGAGGAATACACGTTGCCGGGGGACCAGCAGATGCGCGCAAGAAACGAAGCCAAATATCAGCGCGGATTCAGGGGATTTGTGAAGTCGACGTACTCCGCGAATTGGGAGGATTCACTGCGTCGCGTTATGAGGATTGGAAGAAGGGCGGCATCGACTGCTGTTCGCGGAGGGACGAACAAATCAACACAACACTCGCGCACAAGCGTGTTCGACTTCACGACCGCTGTCAAAACAATCAGAGGCTGCCGTCGATGAGCTTGAGCAGTTGAGGACGGCATCCACGGCTGCAGGACAGTTCTTTGCCGTCGCGCAAGACGGCAATGTACTCACCGCTGTCGCACGGTTGCAATTCACGAATTCTGCGGACATTGACGATCGAGGAGCGGTGGATGCGGACGAAGCGATCGGGGTCGAGCTTGGCGGAAATGTGTCCGATGCCTTCGCGGAGCAGGAATGATTCTTTACCGACGTGGAGCTTGACGTAGTTGGCAGCGGCTTCGATCCAGTCGACCTCGTCGAGTTCAAGGAAAACCACACGCCCTGCCGTACGGATGACGAGACGGTTCAACTGTGGGGTTTCCGGCTTCGCCTTGCCCAGCAGATCGAGAATGCGGGCTTTGACGCTGTGCTCGTGCGTCTTGAGCAATTCAACTTTGACGCGTTCGAGAGCGCGATGCAGGCGGTCGTGATTGAACGGCTTCAGGAGATAGTCGAGAGCGTGGGCTTCGAAGGCGCGGATCGCATAGTGATCATAGGCAGTCGTGAAGATGACGACGGGGAGTTCGCCGTTTGAGAGTTGCTCAAGCACCTGAAAGCCGTCGAGGTCGGGCATCTGGATGTCGAGTAGAAGCAGATCGGGATGGTGGCTTCGCACGGCTGCAACCGTCTGGCATCCATCGCGGCACTCAGCTACAACGCTGACACCGGTTTCGGAGCTCAACAGCAGGCGCAGCTTTTTACGGGCGAGGTTTTCGTCGTCGGCGATGATTGTGCGGATGCTGGGGACGATCATGCGAGACGCTCCTGAGGATTCGGCGTGGCTATCTGCGCATCGGGTACGGCGAAAGCGGGGTCGGTGGGTAAGAACGGAAATTGGAGATGAACTTCGGCGCCCCCTTCGGGCCGGTTCTCGATCTGGCAGCACTGATCGCTGCCGTAGAGAACAATCAGGCGTTCGCGGGTGACCCTGAGCCCGACGCCATGCTTGAGCGTTCCATCTTGCGCTTCGCAGAGACCGGGGCCGTTGTCGCGGATCCAGAGATGCAGATTGCCAGCTTCCTGCCGGGAGACGATCTGGATCTCGCCTGGCGATGAACGCTTTGAAATGCCGTGGCGAACGGCATTTTCGACCAAAGGCTGCAGGAGCAAATGCGGAACCTGGGCGTCGAGGCAAACGGGAGCAATGTCTAAGAAGACGCTTAGGCGGTCTTCGAAGCGGATCTTTTCGATGCTGAGGTAGACATCGAGAAATTCCAGTTCGCGGCTAAGCGTGGTGAGCTGCGTTCCATTGTTTTCGAGGGTCAAGCGGAGCAGGTCGCTGAGAGAAGTCATCATGCGGTCGGCGGCGATGACGTCGGTCAACATCAGAGCTGATATCGAATGCAGGGTATTGAAGAGGAAGTGCGGCTGGAGCTGGCTCTTCAGCGTCTGCAGGCGGGCTTTGGCCAGTTGGCCCTCCAGTTGGCGGGCGCGTAGTTCCCTTTCGCGAAAGCTCTTGTAGTACGAAATGAGGTGGGCGACGATCACGATGGGGATGTAGACGGCGGTGATGTCGTCGACCACGCTTTCGAGAAACATCGTTCGGAAAACCGCCGGGAAGTCGCGAAACGCGTGGAGGTGAGAATTCCAGAGAGCGGAGCTCCATTCGCGGTTGACGGGGTCCCAATAGGAATCGGGACACAGCGACCGCAGGCCAACGTGGACGACGCTAAAGGCGATACCGGCGCCGAGGTGCTGGAGACACCGCTTGCGCCAATTGCTTTTGCGCACGGGGAATCGCCAGGCGAACGCTAGGACCAGCGGGGTAAGGGGTGCAAACGTCAGATTCTCGCCAAACTGCATGGCCAGGTCTGTGCCGAACCGCATGGAACGGCTCGAGGCGTGGTACATCGCGTAAATGGTCAAGGTGGAGGCGAGAGAGATAAAGATCCAGACGCCGACGCTGGCGGCCCAGGTGAGCCTGGGCCTGATTCGCGGAATCACAGTATCCAGCGGCGAACTCGAAGGCAGAGCGGATGTGCGGCGGGGGCGACGCACCAGTTCCCCGCCACAGTGACCGCAGATATTTTTCAGCTTCAGCGTGCACGCGGCGCAGTACGTGCACTCGAACGAACAGATGTAGGCTTCGCCTTCGGCGGCGAGAGGCGTCAGGCACTTCTCGCAGCGCTGTTTCATCTCCAGGTTCATCTAGAGGTCCGCACTCAGGGCAGCGCAACAAATCGTGAACTGTGTATTGGACTCATGCCGCAGCGGTTTGTCACCGCGTCGTTAATCCCTGATCGCGCACAATTCATATTCACATCGCCGAGACTCGTGCGAAGTTGGGAATCGCTCCGCTGCCTGCCAGGGACCGAGTCAGGCTCGAAAGCCCCGCCTTTGACGCGCCGATTTGCGGTCTTGATGATTACGGAGGCGATCGCGACCCACTGTGCAAATAAACAGTTGACAAAAGAGGGAACGTGCTGAACAAAGACTGAATGTCAATCGTTTGACTTGCATATCGGCTTCTCATAGATCACCTCCATAACTTCATAGAACGCACCTCAAAAAACTCTCGTAAGTTACTCAGATCGAGTGAATCAGCAATTGGACTTGTGTTTGCACTTGAGGATTATCCCCGGGCTCCCATCAACTCGCCGGGGATAACACAGGAGATTGTTGATGCAACTCGTCAAGACTCGTTTTGTGGTCTCTCTCACCCTGCTATGGTTTCTAATTTCGCTCGCGGCCTTGGGGCAAACAGCGTCAGTGAATGGAACAGTCACCGATACATCGGGAGCGCTGGTGCAACACGCAACCGTGACGCTGCGAAACGCTGCGACGAACGCGACACGTGAGGTCGAGACCGGCGCGGCGGGAGTGTACAGCGTGCCGAATCTGGATGCCGGCCAGTATGAAGTAACCGTCAGGAAAGAAGGATTCCGGCAGGTGAGATTCGAGAACATAACGCTGACCGTGGATCAAGCGTTCACGCTGAACGCCAAACTTGACGTTGGTTCTAACGCGGAACAGGTCACGGTGGAAGGTACAGCGGCACCCATCGACACGACCGATGCCCAGCTGAGCAATGTGGTCGAGCATCAGCAGATGACGGAATTGCCGCTCATTCTGCGCGATCCGTATCAACTTGTGCTGCTGAGCCCGGGCGTGACCCAGTCCGACGGGTTTGGAGGAATCTCGGCGAATGGGGCCCGCGAGCGCAACAACAATTTCATGCTCGACGGCGCGGACAATAACGATGCGGACGTTCCCGGCGGACTGGGCGGGGTTACGGCACAGAATCCCGACTCGACGGAAGAGTTCCGCGTGATCACGAACAACTTTGCGCCGGAATACGGACGGAATAACGGCGCCATCATCGACGTGATCACCCGTACCGGGACCAACGACTGGCACGGGAACGCATTCTACTTTGGTCGGTGGGATGCGCTCGGGGCGCGGGACTACTTCAACCATCAGATCGATCCGACCAACGGAGCGGTGGCGCCGAAGAATCCTTATGTGCGCAACCTGTATGGCGCGTCGCTCGGCGGGCCGATCGTGAAGAACAGGACGTTCTTCTTCGTCAATTATCAGGGAGATCGATTCGTCACGAATCTGACGAATGCGTCGACGGTGCCGACGCAGGCGTTCAAGACCGGCGTTTTCAATTTCACCAATCCGAATTCGGGCGCCAGCCAAGCGATCGACATCACGGGAAACGCGTCCGGCACGGCCAATAACAATGCTGCGGGCGCGGGCCTCGATCCGGTGATGGCCGGAATCCTTGCGCTTTACCCAACTCCCAACAATGTTAATGCCGATGGCATTACGGGCACGCTGTTCTTCCCGAGCGAGTCACGCGAGAAGGATGAGGATGCGACGCTAAAAATCGATCAGAGGATCGGCAAATCCAACAACCTTTCGGCGCGCTATATCTACAACTGGTTCCACGATCCGAACGCTTTTCACACGGATTTTTTGCCCGGCGGCGTGGGAGCGGAGTCCACCTTCCAGCGCACGCAAAGCTTGGCACTTTCGTTGACTACCACGCTAAGCACAACGATGGTGAACGAACTGCGGGTGAGTGGGAATCGCACGAACCTGGCTTTTGGCTGCACAGGAACAGGGCTGTTCGACAGTTTCGGGTTCACCGATGGGGTGGGCCGCGGCGCTGACTACACGCTTCCGTTTATTTCCGGATTCGGCTGCCAGTCTCTCGGTGATTCAAACGGCCAACAGGGCCGAGCAGGTACCTATCAGTATGCGGACACGTTCACGAAGGTGGTTGGCGGGCACTCGCTGAAGTTTGGGGCGGAATTCCGCGACGTGTATTCGAACAACTTTACCGACTTCGGTTCCCGCGGCACGTTCACCTTCAATATCTTCAGCTCGAATTTCATCAGTCCGCTGCAGAATTTAAATCCCGGAATCGACTCCATCGAGATCGAAGATATTTCGAGCATGCTGCTCGGGCTAGTGAACTCACAGTCGCAAACACAATACTTCAACCATGGCGGCACGCGGCAGGCGAGCGATGAACTGGATTTCCGGCAGCGCGAACTCGGGGTCTTCGCGCAGGATCAATGGAAAGTCAGAGCGAACCTTACGCTGACGTACGGGCTTCGTTGGGAATACTACGGAGTGCCGTTTGAAGCGCACGGAAACATGTCGAATCTTTTCGCGGATCCGAGCGGGCCGGCGCCGTTCACCTTCGTTCCGGTGGGACCGGGCACAGGGCATCAGCTCTACGACAGCTACTACCGTAACTTCGAGCCGAGGGTCGGGTTCGCGTGGGATCCGTTCCGCAAGGGTAAGACGTCGATCCGCGGCGGCGTTGGAGTGTTCAGCGACCGCGTTTACGGTAACCTGGTGAGCGACGTGCGGGGCAATCCGCCATTCCAGCCAAGCCTCGCGAATCCGATTATTCTCACATCGCCGA
>Ga0126381_100006970_pt1 | contig 12540 bp, 9 predicted proteins | sample PanSoiMetPlot_28_FD_96465 | JGI IMG/M metagenome (GOLD analysis project Ga0126381, IMG submission 96465) | Tropical forest soil microbial communities from Panama - MetaG Plot_28 | ecosystem: Environmental > Terrestrial > Soil > Tropical forest > Bulk soil | place: Panama | collected 2016-02-17
CGTCAGCTTGACTGTGAACAGGGGCGAGATGGTGGCGCTTGTCGGGCTATCGGGCGCAGGTAAATCGACGCTGACCAATCTCCTGATGCGGTTCTACGATCCGACGATGGGCCAGATCCTGATAGACGATGTCGACCTCAGAGATTCGAAGCTGGACAGCTTGAGATCCCAGTTGGCGTTGGTGACGCAGGAAGTAATCCTGTTCAACGATTCCATCATTAACAATATTGCGTATGGCCGGCCGGAATTTGACCGGGACAGGATCGAAGAGGCAGCCAGGGCGGCGTACGCTCACGACTTTGTTGTGGAACGCGGCGGCTATGATACGGTAATCGGCGAGCGCGGAGTCAAGCTGTCAGGCGGGGAACGACAGCGACTAGCGATAGCCCGCGCGTTACTGAAGGACGCTCCGATACTCGTCCTGGACGAAGCAACCTCATCACTGGATACTCAGTCCGAACGGTTGGTGCAGCGGGCGCTGGCAAATCTGATGCAGGGTCGAACGACGATCGTAATCGCCCACAGGCTGACGACGATCCACCGTGCGGACAGGATTGTTGTGCTGGACCATGGAAAGGTGGTGGACGAGGGAACGCACGACCAGCTCATGTCGCGCGGTGGCATCTATCGAGACCTCTACGAGCTGCAATTCAGCGATGAGCTTGCTACGGGCAGCGCAGGCATTGCATGAGAGTGAAGAGTGAAGAGTGAAGAGTAAAGAGTGAAGAGTGAAGAGTGAAGATTAAGAGTGAAGAGTGAAGAGTGGAGGGTTCAGGAGTCCAGAGTTTAGAGTTCAAGCTTCAGCTTGCGGGGATTGATTACGGCAGCCTAAAGGCTGAACTCTGAACTCTGAACTCCGGGCAGGACTATAGGGCAATGATCAAGAGCATGACAGGCTTCGGACATGGCAGCGCGGAGGGCGAGGGGCTAAAGGTGCGGGTCGACATTCGAACGGTTAACAACCGGTTCCTGGACGTGCACACTCGAATGCCGCAGGATCTCGCCAGCCTGGAAATCACATTGAAGAAGCAGATCCAGGCAGCCCTGAAGCGCGGGCGGGCGGACGTGACGATCTCGATCGAACAGGTTAGGGAAGCCAAATTCGAGATCAACAAGCCCCTTGTGTCCGGGTACCTGAAGGCGCTGGGGGAATTGAAGGCTGACTTCGGCCTCGAAGGGTCTCCTTCACTCGAGCTGTTGGCCAAACTACCGGGCGCAATGCAAGTGTCGCAGGACCAGGAGCAGCTTGATAAAGCGCTGGTCTCGACCGTAACAGCAGCCGTGTCCGAAGCGCTCATATCGCTGGGGACGATGAGGTCGGCCGAGGGACAGGAACTGGCCGATGATCTGGGTGCCCGGCTGGACGCAATCGAACATGCGCTGCCGATAGTCGAGGAGCATGCCACCGAGTTACCATCGGTATACCGGGAGAAGCTGCTCAAGAAGCTCCAGGATATCGTACCGGCGTCATCGATCGACGAGACCAGGCTCGCCCAGGAAGCGGTCATGCTTGCGGACCGGTGTGATATTTCCGAGGAAATCGCCAGGCTCAAGAGCCACATCGTACAGATGCGAGAGATCCTGAGGACGGACGAGGAGGCAGGGAAGAGGCTGGATTTCATCCTGCAGGAGATGAATCGAGAAGCCAATACCATATTGTCCAAGTCGAACGACCTCGCCATCACGGATGCCGCTATCGTCATAAAAACCGAAGTGGAAAAGCTCAGGGAGCAAGCCCAGAATGTCGAGTGACTCTGGAAGCCTGATTGCGGGTCCTGGGGCTGGGGAGGCTGCGCCGACCGGCAAGCCGGCGATCAGGGGCGGGTTGATCGTCGTGTCGGCTCCATCGGGGGCCGGCAAGTCGTCGCTGATCGAGAGAGCGCTGACTCGCGTGCCAGACTTGCAGTACTCGGTCTCATATACGACAAGGGAGGCGCGAGGTCCGGAGCGCAACGGCGTTGATTATCATTTCGTGCCGGAGGATGAATTCCTGTCCATGCGGGAGAGAGGCGAATTCATCGAATGGGCGCGGGTTCATGGCCACTTGTACGGGACGAAGGCTTCGGCTATCGAAGCCGAGATGGCCGGGGGCCGTGATGTTATTCTCGATATAGACGTTCAGGGTGCCGAACAGATTCGCGATAAGATGCGGGAAGCAGTCACGATCTTTGTGCTGCCGCCATCTCGACAGGTGCTGGTGGCACGGCTGAGCCGGCGAAACTTGAATTCGGCCGACGATCTGGCCCGGCGGTTGTTCAACGCGTCGAACGAAGTAGGGAAGTTTGAGGAGTTCGATTATGTCATCATCAACGACGATCTGGAGCGGGCATCGGCTGCTCTGGAGTCGATAGTCCTCGCTGAGCGCAACAGGCCCCCAAGGCAGAGACAGCGGATTGAACCGATAATAGAAACATTTCGAAGTGGAGTATCAAATGGCTGAAGAGAACAGCGATGTAACCTGGCAGACTGACGTAGACAGCAAATACCGGCTGGTGATCCTGGCTGCCAGACGCAGCAAGCAATTGCAGAAGGGAGCAAAGGCGCGGACCCAGATCGGTTCGAAAAAGCCAACAAAGATTGCTCTCGAAGAGGTCGAAAAGGGCCTTGTTAAGTACGAGAGGCTCGGCAGGAAGGTCGTAGAAGAAGAGAGCTAAATACGACCCGCTGTTTTGACGGACGAGTTTCCGAAGATACTGGCGCGATTGCGTTGGGGTCTCGAACCGGAGTGTCTCGAACCGGAATCTGGGTGAGGGACCAGGTTCGCGGCTTCGGACACCGCCAGGAGCAGTGGCATGAAATCGACGGAGCCGCCATTCGCTTCCAAATTACCAACCGATGGCTCGGGGCCCAGGGTCGCGCTCGGGGTGACGGGATGCATCGCGGCGTACAAGGCGATCGAGGTCTTGCGCGGGCTGCAGAAGCTCGGTGCTTCGGTGCAGGTGGTAATGACCAGGCATGCGACCGAGTTCGTCGGACCCCTGACATTCCAGGCAATATCAGGGGCGGCGGTAATAACGGACATGTTCGCCGCGACGGACGATCCCGAAATAAAGCATATCCAATTAGCGGGATCGATCAACTTGCTGCTGGTGGCGCCGGCTACGGCCAATGCACTGGCGAAATTCGCGGCCGGCATCGCCGATGACTTCCTGTCCACACTTTACATTTCGACGAGCGCTCCGGTACTGGTTGCGCCGGCGATGAACGCCGAGATGTGGTTGCATGCGGCGACGCGCGACAACGTTGCGAGGTTGAAGGCGCGCGGCGTCGAGTTCATCGATCCATCTGACGGGTACCTGGCGTGCCGCACTGTTGGGCCGGGAAGGCTGGCCGAACCGGCTGACATCGTGCATCGGGCATGGGAGATAGCGCGGTTGAGCACGGGTGTCGGTCTTACTGGTCAAGCGGGAGATCTCGCCGGTGAACATGTCCTGATCAGCGCCGGTCCAACTTATGAGGCCATCGACCCGGTGCGGGGCCTGACCAATCGTTCGTCGGGCCGCATGGGATATGCACTGGCTGAAGCCGCCGCCGGCCGCGGAGCTCGGGTGACGCTGATCAGCGGTCCGGTTGCATTGACTCCGCCTCGCCTGGTGGACATCATCAATGTCAGATCAGCAGCCGAGATGTATTCCGCGGTAATGGACAGGCTGGACACCGCAACGATGGTGATAATGGCGGCTGCAGTAGCCGATTTCAGGCCGGTAACGACCGCGGACCAGAAGATCAAGAAAGCCGGTGACGGCGGGTTGACGCTCGAGCTGGAGCGCACGGAAGACATCCTGGCGGCAGTGGGGCGGAGTAAAAGCGGCAGAATCGTCGTCGGGTTTGCGGCCGAAACCGAGAATGTACTCGACAACGCTCGGAAGAAACTCCTGGAGAAGAATGCCGACCTGATCGTGTCAAATGACGTGTCCCGGGCGGACGCGGGATTTGACGTCGACACCAATCGCGTCGCGCTAGTGACGGGCGCTCGGGTCGAAGAGCTGCCGGTGTTGAGCAAACGCGACGTGGCCGACCGCATTCTAGACGCGGCCATGAAGGTCAAGCCTCGGCAGGCCTCGCATCTGGCCGGTCAGCCTGATTAATCATTCAAGTCAAGCACGGCAGTACCGATGATTTTTCCGCCTCCAAACTCTATGGATCGGTGTACAAACCTTCCGAAGGCGCGCCCGGAGATCGGCAGGCTTTGTGTGTTCTGTCCTGTTTCGCCAAGTATTTTGGAGGCTATCGACAGGTTGGCCAGGATTCGGAGTTCGGGCCTGCCTGCGGTGTCGGCCGCGCCGAGCGCCAAAATGTAATTGCTTGTCGCCAGGGTGCCGACCTGTTCCGCGAATTGAGCCATCGTGCTGCTGATCTGGGTGTAGGGCTGCATAAGGATTTCCCCATCCCTGAATGCTAACTGCCCGTCGAATCCCTGGAGCGTTTCAGCGGCTGGAATGAGCTTGTTCAGCAGAGCCGCTATTTCATTCATAATCAGGATTCCGGGCCAGGCGTCAATTTGGGCATAGGCGCCGGCGATGCTGAGCAGCAATGCCACGTGGTTATAGTTTTCGGGAGTGTCGGGAAGGGAAGAGCGCGCTTCGCCGAGCAATGAGGCGGCTGTTTTCTTGTCCTTCTCCACCACGCTAGCGGCAAGGTTAATGAGGGCTTGGGCGCGTTGTTCTCTGTTGCGAATCCTACCGATCAGCATCCGGGCTTCTTCTGTCTTACCCTGGTTTTGCGCTTGCCAAACCGAGTTTTGATCTATCTGATTCAGGATTTGCTGGCGAGTCAGCGGGTTTTCGATCTTATCTCGGGCAATTTGAGCAGCTTTGTCGAGGTCGCCCTGGTTGAGAGCCTTCCAGGCGGCTTGCTGGAGAATTTGGTCTTTCATTCCGTCTGGTGCGTTCGCCGCTGCTTTGATCAAGTCGTCGGGCGTGCCGGTCTGAACAAGGTTCTGCAGGGCCGTTGCGGGGTCGGATGAGTCGCGCGATGCCTGAAGCACCTGGGAGATTTGGCTGCCAACCTTTGCGCTAAGCTGAGGATCGACCTTCTCGATCTGGGGAAGCAATGATTGAAGCTGGGTCAGCGCGTTGATCCCGGACTGCCATACCCCGACGTTTGAAAAGCCTGCTTTTCCGAAATTGATGCTGGTTGAGACAATCTTGTTGACGAGAGACTTCAGATCGTCGGATGAGAGAAGCATTGAGCGTGGTGCTTGAGTATTATCGCTCGCCGCCTGGGACTCGGCTGATTGCAGGTCTATCTGAATCATGCCAAAGGTCAGCCAAAATGTTTGAGTGTTTGCTGACAGGTCCTCGGACTGAATCTTGTTCACTATATCGGTGGCCAACTGTTTTGCGGAGGCCGGGTCTTTGGATTGCAACTGGGATACGATGCCAGGAAGATTGCCAGTCACTCCTTTGGCAAGGGACTGTTCGGCGATCTGCACCGCCATGTGAGGGTCGGAGTTTGCGAGTTGTAGCGCACCCTCGGCCTCTAATTGAGCTTCTTGTTCAGCCATTCCTGGAATCGGGGTCTTGTGAAGAAAGTCCAAAGCGGACGCCGGGTCATAGGCTAGAGCATTGCGAAACAACTCGCTCTTTACTTGAAACAGGTGCTGCGCCTGGTTGTATGCATCCTGATCTGAAATGTCGAGCGATGGGATGATAGCCGCGAAAGACTCAGTGGCGCTTTTCAGCAATTCGCGCCCGCGCTTTTCATCGCGAGGCCATATGAGCGCCGATGCGATGCCGAGAACGTGAATGCGATTTTCGGGCAGCCTTAATGTGCTGGTCTCTGCGATTACCTGATCGAGGAGTTTGAGCGCCTTCTGTTCACGCGCTTTAATCGCAGCCTGTTGATTTGAATTTGCCTTGTCTTCTTGAGTATTGCCGTCGCCAGGCAACTTTGTGGAGAGATCGGTTTGACCCGCAGCGCGAGCAGTCAGAATCAGAGCGACAACACAAGATAGAAAGACACATTTCATCTTCATCGCAATTCCTCGCAAGGATATTTTGTTGTTTGCACGGAGCTGCCGTCGCAGGACTGGGCTTCCACGGGCTGGCACGGTCTTCAACCGGACTCATGAATCATATTGCTGGCGCGCCACGTGCGCAACCGATATCCGGGGACCTGCCGGATAGAGCATGGAAGTCGGGGCCGGATCACCCCATTAAAATACATCGGGGCGCCGGAAGCTCGGGCGGCCCGGGAACGGCCGCGCCGGAACACCCCATTTAAAATACATCGGGGCCGGGATCTCGGGCAGCCAGGGAACGGCCGCCCCTACAGGGTCTCTTTCATTGTTTCAGGGCGCCGTGCGTGTGGCGTGCTTGACCCTTCTCTAAAGGCTCTGGATTCAGGACCTCGCAGCTCGCTGCTGTGGGTATCCACATTGACCTAAGGCGCGTGGGGTCGTAGCATAATTGTGTTGGTATATAAGGCGTCGGGGCCCTCGGTAGCTATCAGGCACACAAGCGTACGGCAAAGCGTTCAGCAAAATGAAGGAGATTCCCCTAACCGGTTAACGAAATCGATGTGGGAGCGAAATGGCAATTCTAATTGCTGAAGATAATGTAGCCCAGCGCCATTACTTGCGCGAGTTGCTGGAGCGCGAGTTTACCAAACATGCGCCGATCATCGAAGCAGAGGATGGGCAAACCACTGTCGACCTGGCGCTGCAGCACCGGCCCGCCCTGTGCATCCTCGACATTCAGATGCCGCGGTTGTCAGGCGTCAAGGCCGCCAGAGCGATATGGAAGGGCTTTCCGGAAGCACGGATCATTTTTTGGACTCAGTTTCCGCACGAGATTTACATAAACGAGATTAGAAAGATCTTAAAAGCGATTCAGCCGCAGCCGGCCTACGGGTTTATTCACAAGAACAATCCCGAATCGCGGTTTTTGCGATTCGTGGCCACGGTGCTCGAGGATGGCGCGGACATGATCGACCCGTCGTTCAAGGACTCATTCAAGAGGCCGCTGCTGACGGAATTCGAAGCTGAGGCGCTGTATTACCTTGCACTGGGACTGTCGAACTGGGCGATTGCGAGAAAGTGCAGCCTGTCACAGCGAGGAGTCGAAAGCCGGCTGGCGACACTTTACGAGAAGCTGTTTGTCGCGATTGCTGAGGGCACCGCGCACGAGTCCTACGACAAGCTGGCCTACAATATCCGGACGCGCGCGTTCTTTGAGGCATTGCGGCGAGGCTTGATCAATAGCGACGAGCTTGAAAAAGCGGCGGCCGATCTCGATTCGTGGATCGAGCGTGACCGAAAGCGGTTTCAAGAGGAAGCGAAAGAGTGAAGAGTGGTTGGGAGTGAAGAGTGAAGAGTGAAGAGTGAAGAGTGAAGAGTGAAGAGTGAAGAGTAAAGAGTAAAGAGTGATGGAGTCCGGGAGTTCAGAGTTCAAGCTTCAGCTTGCGGGGATTGAATACGGCAGCCTAAAGGCTGAACTCGGAACTCTGAACTCTGAACGCTGAGCTCTGAGCGCTGAACTCTGAACTTCGTTAGCACGCATGTATTCAAGCCTAAAACAATGGATTGCGAAGCGATTGATTACATTAGTGGCCTCGATCGTTTTTGCGGTTGCCACGTACGCAGGATCGCGCGCGGTTAGCGGTCCGCCACCAGAGCCGGGAATAGAACAGCCTCCTGGGGACTCACTCACTGAAGCTCCTGAATCTCAGACCACTATTGAAGAGCCCGCTGCCTCTTCGCTGAACCTTCGGCAATGGGGAGCACTAACTCTAATTCATGGACTGCCTTCTGACCACGTAAGAGCCATAACACAGGACCTGGAAGGCACGCTCTGGTTTGCCACCGACAACGGTGTTGCCAGGTATGACGGCCGGCGAATCCAGAAGGTAACTGCTGATGGTCTGCCAGCAGGACGGATTCGATCGCTGGCATTCGATCTTGATGGCGCGCTCTGGATCGCTTCTGACATTGGCGCGGGCCGGTTGCTCGCGGGCGACCGGTTCCAGCCGGTTCGCGAGACCGCCGGTCACCCGATTAGCGCAGTATGGAGCCCGGGACGCGGCCGCGAAGTTTTGGTCAGCGAGCACGGTTTGGTCTTTGATTGTGAGGTCGCCGCCGGGACGTTGGGCAAAGTCTCGGTATTGGGTCCAAAGGAGACAAGGCTCTTGACGGTAGAGCCCAACAGGGGGGCGCCGCTTTCGCTCAATTGTGTTGTGTCCCAAAGGGGGAGCATCCTTACCGGCACTAGCGGCCGCGGCTTGCTGGAGATCAGCGGAGCAAGGGTAAAGGAAGTTACGAGCAAGCCAAGGTCCTTCTTTGTAAGGGCTCTGGCAGTGGACCGGTCGGGTAATATTTGGGTAGGGGCCGAAGCACCGCGCGGCGATAGCGGTTTGTATCAGGCAGTGGACCCAACTCGGCCCGACAAGGTCGCCGCCGAAACCGGAACAGTGACCGGCCTTTGTTTCGACAACCAGGGAGATCTGTGGGCGATTACCGACCGCAGAGGCGCTTTCCGATTCCGGGGCGGGCGACTGATCGACCATTTCACATTCGAGAACACGGCCGGAGGACTAAGGTCCGATCTCCTGTATTCAGTTTTTGTGGATCGGGAGGAAGTCGTCTGGTTTGGAACTGACCGGGGTATTTGCCGGTTCGATCCGCACAGCCCTCATGTCGAACGGCTCCCGGGCGACCTGGAATCCAACTATGTGCGAGCAATCGCCCGATCCGCGGACGGAACACTTTGGTGCGGTACAAACCGCGGACTGTACTACCGGCCCGCCGAGAGTCCAGACAAAGGTGTCAGGTCTGAATGGAAGAGCGTCGAGGCTCTGGCGGGCAGCCGCGTTTTCTCGATAGCCGAGGTCAAAGATGGACGCATTTTGATCGGCGCATCGACCGGATGGTACCTGGCGCCGAAGCCCGGCGGCCCGCTTGAACCACGGGCGTTCTCGAGGCTCGCGACAGACAATCCGCAGCAGCCGGGAATGAGCGTTCGAGCAATCAGCGAGTTCAGGGGCGAGGTATACGGAGCCGAATTTGGCCACGGCTTGGAGCGACTCGACAATGGCGTAACCGTGAGTGTATGGCCAGGCCCATCGGCGGACAAGCGGCTCCGCGAGGTTATCTCTCTATACAGTGATGGGCAGTCTCGATTGTGGATCGGGACAGCCCGGTCGGGGGTCTTCTGGTTCGACGGCCGCGAGGTCAAGGAAGCTCCGGGCCTGGGCCAACTCGCGACCGGGGCAGTCTGGTCATTCGCCGGGCTTCCCGGTCAGGGTGTGTTCATCGCCACCGAGCACGGCCTCTACCGCTACGATTCAGGGGGACTGGTCGAGATCCTGGGCGGCACCGACGTTCATTCAGTCTCGGTTGCACCGGGCTCTAAGAGCGCCTGGTGCGCGACGGCGACCTCGGGACTATACCAGGTAATGACCGGCTCGGAGCTGCGGCCAGGAATCTCACGGCTCGATGCGGAGCGAGGGCTTCCATCGGATTCGGTATATGCGGTGCTTTCGGAAGCAGGCGACGGGGGAAGCGAATCGTTGTGGGTCGGCACCAATCGCGGCATAGCCAGCTATCAACCCGAGCACGCGCCGCCGCTCGTCAGGGCGGTACGGATTATAGGGCAGCGCCAGTATCAGCTCGAAGAAACCCGGGAACTGCTTCACCTGCGCTATCCGCAGAACAGCCTGCTGCTGGAAGTAATGGGGATCAGTACCCGTACGTTTCCGGAGCAGTTTCAATACTCATTTTCGCTGGCGGACAGCGCGGGCAAGCAAATCAAGACCCTGTTATCGCATGATCCGCAATTCGTGATGGGCAATCTCAAGCCAGGGGACTATCGCGTCGAGGCTTTCGTATATGGCAGCGATCTTGTCGCATCGGAGCCGCTATCATTCGGGTTCAGAGTGGGCGCGTCGCCTTTTCCATGGACGTCGACGGCGCTGGCGGTATTGCTTTCGCTTGCGCTAACGGCTCTGGGCTGGGGCTACTTTCAGAATAGACGGCTGGCGCGCGCCAACACGCAATTGGGGACCGCCAACTTGCAGCTTGCCCAGACTCGCCTCCAGTTGGCAAATGAGACTGAAAACGAGCGGAGACGGATTGCGCGAGACCTGCATGACCAGACGTTGGCCGATCTCCGCCGACTGTTAATGAACGCCGACCGTTTGACCGAAGGGTCGAGCAACGGAGCCGGGGCTGAAATCCGCCAGGAGATCGAGTCTATATCGACCGAGATCAGGCACATCTGCGAGGACTTGAGCCCTTCAGTTCTGGCTAATGTTGGACTATTCGCGGCGCTGGAATGGGCCCTGACCGATGCTGTGGCTCATCTGCCCGAAGAGAGACGGTTCGAATACGAATTCGTTGCGCCGGACGAATTGGAGGAAAAGCTCGATCTGGACCGGTCGAATCGGATTCAAATATACCGGATCGTTCAGGAAGCGATCAGCAATGTGTGCCGCCACGCCGAGTGCCGTCGGGTCAGGCTGGTTGTCGAGGCAGATTTTGGCGCATCCGCCGAAGCTCAGCTTGCCCCCGCCACTACTTCATCTCACGAGGGGAACCTGGCCGCGCGAATTGCGGAATCGAGCGGCGCGCCTGCCGGGTGCGATGGAGTGCTGGTGATCAGGCTGGAGGACGACGGGAAGGGAATCGATCAATCACATAAGCGGAATCCGAGCGGGCGTGGACTCAGTAACATTACATCGCGGGCCAGCCTGATCGAAGCCGATGCTGCCTGGGAACCTCGCCCCGGCGGCGGCACGATTTTCCGCCTGCGAAAACATGTCCAGATCAATAACTGACTTCGGTCAATTGACGGCGATTCCGTGATTGAATTGAGGAGAAAGCCAGGATCAATTAACGACGATGCCGCGAGCGTTAGAACTGGCCGGCGCTCCATGATGCCTGAGGCGGGCAATTGCCTGACACCGCAATCCGGCCTTTATGTAGACCCGCAGCTTATCAGTATCAATCGGCTTCTCCAGGCAATACCAGACTCCCTGGCGAGTGGCTCTCAGCCTGAACCCGAGATCGGTGATACCGGTAATGGCAATGATGACGGTGTCGAGTCCCATCTGTGAAACCAGGCGGCAGACCTCGAGGCCTGAGGCGCCAGCGACCTGAATGTCGATGATCGCCAGGTCGAAGTGGTTACTGTCGATCAGCGTTATTGCCTCGTCCGCGCTGGTGACGCTGGTGCAGGCATATTCATTCGACAGAGAGGCAGTGAGCAAGCGACGGGTCTCGTCATGATCCTCGACGACCAGTATTGAGGGTTCCTTTATTCCCATGCACTCTTCGTCCCTACCCTTTCAGGCTCGCCCTCCTCGCCCGCGCGCTGCTCTCTGATTGCGCCCAATAATAGCTGACTGCCCCTTCAGAGAGCCACGTTCGCTTCCGCCCGGGTGTTGCCTTTGAAACCGGCGAGCCGGATCAAGCGAGTGTGCAAGCCTGATACCAGTTGCCAGGAGATGACCCGGATTGGGTATGATGAATAGACTTGAGCAAGAATCTGTTTTGGCGGCTGAACTGAAGCTATGAAATATTTACCTTAACAACAGTGCAAAACCAACACGACGGCCTAATCGAAGCGGTAAATCGTCGTCGTCAGGAAGACGGGTCTGATTGGACTACGAAATCAAAACGTCACGGCTCCGACTAGTCCCCATCCAAACAGGCGACCTGGACGAACTGCATCGTCTGTGGACCGGGCCCGAAATGCGGAAATACATCTGGGATGACGTAGCTATTAGCCGCGAGGAGGCGGCTTCGATCATAACCCTGAGCACCGGCTATTTCATGCACGAGCGATTTGGCCTCTGGGCCATGAGACCGGCGGAAACGGTTGCCGAAGTGGGCCGGATAATCGGGTTCTGCGGCTTTTGGTATTTCCGCGATCCACCAGGGCTCGAGTTGATATATGGATTGGAACCGGCATATTGGGGAAGGGGACTGGCGACAGAAGCAGCGCGCGCCATGATCGAATACGGGTTCGACCAGCTATCGTTAGAATCAATAGTGGGAAGCACCGACGCCGCCAACACTCGATCTGTGCTCGTCATGGAGCGAGCAGGCATGACGCTGACCAGACGGGAGGTGATCGGGAGTCTCGATACCGTCTTCTATGCGATTTCGCGATCTGAATATGAGCATGCCGGAAAACCTGACCTTTGAGCTGGACCGAATGGTGAGTAGCTTCGGATGCGGTTCGTTTTCGGCAAGTTTTGCTCCTGAGCGGCAAAAAAATCTCATTGGAGGGCGTTGGAGAGGGAGGCTCCAGCGCCGCACTAAAGACTCCGGAGGCTTAGACCGCTGAGCGGTCAACCCTCATTCAACCTTCGGGCGAGGTGTAAACGATTATGAGCGTCCTTGCCAGCCGTGATAGAGTACTGCCTTGGCAGTGTCCGAGAAGGGGTTTGTCCGCCATCTTCAATTGTGAATGGCCGAAGGTAAGGGCGATGAGGCGCACCATGCTGCGGACTACGGTAAGCTTTGTAGCAGTATTTGCAGTCGCATTAACAGGGATTAGGACTGGTGGCGGGCCATCGGCTTCTGCATCGCATAAGACA
>Ga0126381_100006971_pt1 | contig 12539 bp, 10 predicted proteins | sample PanSoiMetPlot_28_FD_96465 | JGI IMG/M metagenome (GOLD analysis project Ga0126381, IMG submission 96465) | Tropical forest soil microbial communities from Panama - MetaG Plot_28 | ecosystem: Environmental > Terrestrial > Soil > Tropical forest > Bulk soil | place: Panama | collected 2016-02-17
AGGGAACCTACAGTTCCGAATTCTACCGCGCTGTCCGCGACCTGCTGCACGATCAGGTGTCGCTGCAGGCGCTCGAAGCCAGCTCGCCCAATGGTGCTGCTGGTGAGGCGCAGCGCGCGCTGGAGCGGCGCTGGCAGGAGTTGCTGTCCCGCGAGCGCTATTGCCGCTCCCATCCCGCTGTAGCAGTGGCGTCTGGGTGAGGGCCGCCGTCGCCGAGGCGGCATTCTCGCGAGCCGCTAGAGTTTGATGCCAACGAGCTGCGAATAGAGGGCCTCAAAGCGCGTGGCCGTATAGTCGGCATCCTCCCGAGTTGCCCACTCGAACGCGGCGCGGGCGATGCGCAGTCGTAGCTCCTCGTCCGCGAGCAGACGGCAAAGCGCGCCTGCAAGTTGAGTGGAGTCGCCAACCGGCACCGAGACGGCCGCCTGAGGCGCCCATTCGGCGACATGTCCTACGGCGGTGCCGACGGTTGGAACGCCCGCCACCGCAGCCTCCAGCACTGCAACGGGGCCGGTCTCGTGGCGCGAGGATAGGATCATGAGATCGGCCGCGTTCATGAGCGGGCGTAGCTGCCTTTGAGTCAGGAACCCCCTGAAATGTATTTTCTCGATCAATCCCAGGTGTCGAGCGAGACGCTGGATCTCACCGTGCAACACATCCTCGCCGACGATGTCCATCTCGAAACTCAAGCCCGACTGGGCGGCGATTGCCAGAGCCTGCAGCAGCGTCGCCTGATCTTTCACTGGGGTGAGGCTTGCCACGTGAATCAGCCGCGCAGGCCGGTCGAGTGCACGACGCACCGGCTCCCGCGGCGGCCAGGCCACCAGATCGACCCCGAGGGGGACGCGAACTCCCTTCAATCCCATCCTCGAAAGCATCCCGAGCGTCGGCTCGCTGGCGGCAGTGATAACCGCTGTGTTTCGCAGCACCAGTCGTTCGCGCAAGCGCGAATGCCAACTCTGAGCTCCGCCATAGCCGATCTCACGCAGCGCAATGAGTTCGCCGCCCCCGATGTGTACCAGGCTCGGAATACCGAGGATGTGTGCCGCCGTCACGGCAACGACACTGCATGGGCCGGACCAGATGGCGTGCATGAGGCCGAAGGGCGATGGCCGGTGCATCGCGCGGATGGCGCGGACTGCCCGCACTCGCGTGAATCGCGGGCCAATATTGTGAATGCGCGCACCCGACAGATTCCACGTCGCCGCGCGGGCTTCCTGATACAGGGCAAACACATGCACGTCATGATGGGCCGACAGCCGTGCCAACAGAGCGAGCAGTGCCGGAATGACTCGATATTCTCCGGAGCGATCGACGCCTCCGGGCACCACCAGCGCGATTCGCACCTGTCCACCGCTCCCGCTTACGGCCTGAACGGATCGAGCTATTTATCGGCTATCATGCGGACGTTCGTACCAGCCGCGCGGCCTAGCATATCGGGAACCTTGACCTGACGGCAGCGCGAATCGCCGCCCATTCATATGCACCGTTTACGCGGCTCAAACCCAGTGCCCTCGGCCGCTATCCTGCCGCAACTGCGCGACACGCAGGATGCGTTCGACAGCGTCGCTGCCGACTACGACGGTCCACGGGGGAATAACGCGCTCATACAGGACATGCGCGCGGAAATGTGGCGCTGGTTGGACGCGACGTTTGCTCCAGGCGCGCGCTTGATCGACATCGGCTGCGGGACGGGACTGGACGCGATTCGCATGGCGCGGCTGGGACATCACGTGGCAGCGACCGACTGGTCCCCGCAGATGGTGCATCGGACGCACGAGCGTGCCGAGCGCGAGGGGTTGACCTCGCGGGTGCAGGCCCTGGCGATCGGTGCACACGAGCTTTGCCGACTGGAAGGCGAAGGCGCTTACGACGGCGCGTACTCGAATCTCGGCCCGCTAAATTGCGTGCCTGATCTTGCAGCGGTCGCGCGAGAATGCGAGCGCCTGATAAGACCCGGTGGAGCGCTGCTCTTCACGGTTATCGGTCGAGTCTGTCCCTGGGAAATTGCACATTACCTGCGCAGGGGACGATGGGCGCGGGTGAAGGTCCGGTACGCCCGTGACTTCGTGCCTGTTGGCATGAATGAGCATACTGTCTGGACGCACTATTACGGCCCGCGCGAGTTCTATCGCGCCTTCAGGGGCGGGTTTCGACTGGTCCACTTTCGCGGGCTATGCGTGTTTGCGCCACCGCCGTACATCACTGCGCTACGGGACCGGCATCCGCGTTGGTACGGGCGGCTGTGGCATATCGACCGAATCACCTCCGGCTGGCCGTTCATTCGCGGCCTGGGTGATCATTTCCTCATCGTGATGCGCAAGCGCTGAGGGACCCAGGAGGCACGGATTGGTTGAACCGAGCCCGCTCACGATCCGCCCGTACCGTGTCAATGACGAACACGACCTGGTTGCGCTCTTTGCCAGGTGTTTCGGGCGCCGCATCACTGCAGAGCACTGGCGATGGAAGTTGAGATCGCGACCGTGCTCACTCGATAACGTGTGGCTCGCGGTTGCCGATGACAAGCCTGTTTTTCAGTACGCGGGCATTCCGACGCGGTTCCGATTGATGCAGACGCCGGTGACGACCATGGTGTCCGTCGACACGATGACGGCGCCGGAGTTCCGACGCCGCGGGTTGCTGACGCAGGTCGCCGGGCGGGTTTACGCGGCATGGCGCGAGCAGGGCGTGGCGTTTGTCATTGGACTCCCGAATGAACAATGGGGCTCGAGAGCCCGGGCGTTGGGGTGGCGTCCACTCTTTCCGCTGCAATGGCTGGTGCGCCCTTTGCGCCCGGAGGCGATTCTCGCCCGGTGGCTGGGGGTGCCATCTCTCAAGCGTGCGACATTTCCGGGTGCGTTGTGGAATTACCTTCTGAGATTGCGGGTGCACCGCGACCCCGAGATTCAAACCGAGCCGGTTGGACGGGCACATGAGGCTTTCGATGAGCTCTGGGAGTCCTGTGGTTCGGACTGGATGTTCTCCACCGTGCGGAATCGCGAGTGGGTTAACTGGCGGTTCTTGTCGGCTCCCGATAGCGCCTACACCGTAACGCTCGCGCAGCGCGCCGGCAGACCCTGCGGGTACTCGGTCCATCGTGTCAGCACGATTCGAGGTCACGTCGCGGCGTCCCTTGCGGAGCTGTTCGCGGCCCGGGCGGATGCGGCAACTCGGGACTCTCTGCTGGACGAGGTAATCGCACAACTGCTGTCGGCGCAGGCGGAGGCGCTGGTTACCCTGGCCGTGCCGGGTACCGAGTACTTCCGCTGGCTCCGTGGCGCCGGCTTTATTCCACGCCATCGGTTTTCAGTCGAGCTCGTTCCGCTGAGCACGGAGCTGCCGCTCGAGCGAATGCTGGACCCGGAGCACTGGAATCTCAGCGGAGCAGACTTTGACGTCATTTAGATCGAGGCTGCGTCCTGCGAAGCGCATTGCGGAACGCTTGCTCGAGGAGCTATGGAGCGTCGTTTTCTGGGCAACTGCCAGCGCCACACGCCGCCAATGCGATCGCTGGTCATCTCCGGGAGGCGCGGTGATATTCGTCGTCGCGCCTCACCCTGACGATGAGGCAATCGGTTGTGTCGGGACCCTGTTGCTACACCTCGCCGCGCGGGACAGCGTCTGCGTGGCCATAGCCACGGACGGTCGACGCTCCCAGGTCATTGCAGATCCTGTAGAGATGTCCGCGCAACGGCGCCGCGAGGCCACTGAAGCGGCGCGCCTGATGCAGATTGACCGACTCGAGTGGATCGGTCTTCCGGAGGGCCAATGGAACGTCTCCTCGCTCCAAGAGGCACTGATCGGACTTCTCGCCCAGGCTGACCCGGATATCATCTATGCCCCATCCCGCATCGACTTCCATCCCGAGCACTGGAAAGTGGCGCATGCACTGGCGCTTGCCTTGGGGGACCCAAGGACACTGCGGCTGCGAGATCGCCGTGTCCGCGCCTATCAGGTTCAGGTCCCATTGACACCGTTCGTCTCAAACGTGGTCGCGGATATCTCCGCGTTCGTTCCGCTGTGCGAGCGGGTCCTGCGCGCCTACGCATCGCAGAGCGGCACAATCGCCGGAACGTGTCGGCAGCGGCGCTACAGTGCGCGGTTGCACCGCATCACGGGTCAGGCGGAGGAGTTCTGGGAGATGTCCGTCGACCGCTACGTGGCCTTGCACCGCAGTTCTCCCGCCGACTGGCCGAGAGCGTTCCGCGGCGTGCGGGGTTTCCCGCTCACTGATCCTCTGGCCTATCTCGTCGGACTTCGCGAACGTCAAAAACTGAAGGCCCTACAGTGTGCTGCTACGAATCACGCGGGCTCAGTGGCAGCCCGGCTCTAGTTGCGGCGGTGCCTGAACGCGAGCAATGCGCAATCCACGTATTCCCTCCACGTGCGCGGTCCGAACGGCACCCCCGTCAGCAGAACTCGGGCTCCGGCCGCCCGTCGGCCTGCAGCGAACAGGTGCAACGCGAGACGTGCCCGCTGCTCTTGCATGAATACGCGGCAACTGCGTTGCTGCCCTGGAGGAATTCGCCCGCCGCGGCGGTAGGCCTCGTAGCTGTCGAGAAGCATCTGCAGGCCGGCCGCTCGTTCGACTGAGTCGACGGAGCGGGTGGTACTGCCGGGATCGTTGACTTCGATCCGGCTCAGGGCCTCGGCAATGTAATAACTCGTGCCCTGGCACGCGAGGCGAAACCAGGCCTCGATGTCTTCGGCGTAGCGATGATCTTCACGGAAGCCGCCAATCGAGACGAACGCCGCCTTGTGCAGCAGCACCGAGGACGAGGTCATGGCAACGCCGAAGCGGAGTCGCGCGTCATGGTAGTCGTCTATCAGGCCACCCGCTGTCCGGGGACACGGTGCGGCTGAGTCGAGGAGCTGAATGCCGGTAAACACTGCCACGACGTGCGGAACACGCCGAGCCACTGTCACGGTCTTTTCCAGGAACGCCGGGTGCCATTCGTCGTCTGCGTCGAGGAGTCCGATCCAGTCGGCCTCGGTGGCGCGTATTCCGAGATTGCGCGCGGCGCCCGGTCCGTGGCACTCAGTGCGTATCAGTGAAAGGCGTGGATCCCCTATCTGCCCGACGCACTCGGCGCTGGCGTCGGTTGATCCGTCGTCGACGACTGTCAGCTTGAAGTCAGGGTGTGTTTGGCGCAGTACGGACTCGACCGCCCGACGCACGTGTGCGCGCTTATTGTGTAAGGGAATGACGACGCCGATTGAGTGGCTCATGTGGGGTAAGCCTAATCCCGTATTCCGCTGTCCTCTATACTTGATCGGAGTGCCGATAATGACACTGCGTTTGCCGGCCGCACTCTGCCGCGACTCGCAGCAGCACACGGCATCAACGGTTCGATCAATGATAGCCATGGAAACGTCCGGTTCAACCATCGGCGATCGCCTCAGGCGTCCTCACGGATAGCATGGTTGCGGCTGTTCTCGCAGGATTGCTGACACTTGCCGCTGGCATCGTGTGGCTGCGGGTACGCCGGTATCGCGGGATATTCCGTATCGCCGCGCGTCGCGACGACAGCTGCGTCTGCCGCGGTCCATCCCGCGTCTTCGCCGTGTCGGCCGCGCCCGATGGGATCGAGCTGCCGAACGAGGCATTCGGTTCGGGCCGCTCGGCATTCCTGGCAATTGACGTTTCTGTGACGATGACGGGCAGAGTCTTCGATCCGTACATCGAGGTCGGCCGTCACCCTGAGCTCTATCGGCAGTACTTCGAGCGGGAAGCCACGGGTATCCGCTATGTGAACCTGTCACCGGCGGTGCAGGCGGCGGCGGGGAACTCGGGGAGTACGCGAATCACGCTCCGGGGCGGACATCTGCGCTGGAAGCCATCGGCCTCGGTCATGGTGTTCGAGCCTCCTGCGCTCACCGGCGGCGACGCGCTCGTCGTCGCTCCCCATCCGGACGACTCAGAGATCGGGGCATTCGGTTTCTATTCCGAGCGGCCGTCGTGGATCCTCACAGTCAGCAGCGGCGAGGTTAGTCCGACCGGGTTGTCTCCTGTGGTGCCGCCAGGACCAGAGCAGACCCAGTGGCGCGCACTATTGCGGGTTCACGACAGTCTCACCAACCCCGGGCTCGGCGGAGTCGACCGCGAGCGGTGCCTGAACCTTGTGTATCCAGACGGCCGCCTCAAACAGATGCACGACGAGCCGACCAGGACGTTCGCGCTCGCCTGTGAGAGCACGCTTTCCCGGCGAACTCTGCGTCACAAGAATCCCCCCGGGCGCTTGCGCGATGGGTCCCCGGACTGCAGATGGTCTGATCTGGTCGAGGATCTTCGCTGGACGTTGGACCGTGTGCGACCCCGGACGCTCGTCTGCACGCACCCGCTCGTAGATCCACATCCCGATCATGTCTACACGTCCGTTGCCGTGGCCGATGCGCTGCGCGCCGGCGCGCACGCGCCGGAGCTGATACTGCTGTACGTGATTCATGTAAACGAGGCGCCAGTCTATCCGTTCGGCGGCGCCGACAGCCTGGTGTCTCTTCCGCCGTGGCAGCACCGGGAATGGATCGCGGATTCGATCCATTCCCTTCCGCTTTCACAGGATGCTCGGATCGCGAAGTACTTCGCGGTCGAGGCTGCCCATGACCTGCGTTCGTACTATTCGGATTCGCGCGTGAGGACTTTCCGCCAGCTTGTGGGCATTGCGCGCCGCGAGCTCGGCGCTTTCGTCACCGGCATGGCTCCACGTCCGGCAGACTTTCTGCGCCGGGCACCCCGGCCAAACGAACTGTACTACGTAGTCTCGGTGGAAGCGTTCCTGGAGCTCACTAGAGTCGCCGTTGAGGCGCACCGCGCGCCGCAGTCATCCCGCAGCGTGGCGCGGGCCGGGTAGCCACTCGGTCCGGCCGGCTGGGAGGCGGGAATTGTCTACAATTGGATTGTTGTGTACCCGAAGCGGAATCTGCCGACCTTTCTGGCACTGACACTGCTGGTGCTCCTGGCGTCGGTGTTTCTCGTGCATACCGCAATTCCGGCTGCACAAAGGCTCTCTTCCGGATTTCTTGCCTACTACGTTGGCGCGCAGCTCATTCGCGAGGGGGAGCCTGGCGATCAACTTTACGATGATCAGCGGTTTGCTGCGCGCGTCATGGAGGTAAGCGAGGGCGCGGTTACCGATGTTTACCTGAGCAATCCGCCCACCTTGGCGGTCGCCTGGCTGCCCTTCAGTTACCTGTCCGTGGAAACCGCTCGTCGGGTCTGGATCGGACTCAGCGTCCTGTGCCTTTGCATTGCGCTGCTGCTGATCGCACAGGAGTTTGCCTGGTCACGGAAGCTGTGGGCCATTGTGGCCTTGAGCGCACTTTTCACGTTGCCCGTGCCGGCGCGCGAGCAGTTTTTGGTCGGGCAGATGTACGCCCTCCTGCTGTTGTTGCACGTCATTGGATGGCGCGCATACATTGGGCGCCGCGATGCGATCGCCGGCGTCGCTCTCGGGCTGGCAATGGTCCTGAAGATTTCGGGCTGGCCAATAGGTTTGCTATTCATCGCGCGGCGTCGCTGGTCCGCGGTGTGGTGGACGGTTGCCACTGCCGTGGCGGCGGTGTTGATCACATTGCCGCTGGTTGGAGTCGCCGCATGGCGAGCTCTGTTCACTACGGCGATTCCATACGTGATGCGGTGGCCCGCCGCGACCCTGACCGCTTATCAGGACACCACCGGGTTCTGGCAACACTTGTTTCGCTATGATGCGGAACTGAACCCCGCTCCGCTGGTCGATGCTCCGGCGCTGGCCAGCCTGCTGACACTCGGCACCACGATCGGGGCATGCCTGGCGTTGATCGCACGACGACGCACGGCAGCCGTCGACTACGCTGCCGCCGTGGCGCTCACCGAGCTACTGAGTCCGGCTGCCGAACAGTATCACTACATGGTCTTGTTACTGCCGCTCGCTGTTCTGTGGCGCGAGGTGTGGCTGTCGCGCAGTGGCACGCTCGCCGGTTGGTCGTTAGTGGCAACTTTCCTGCTGTCCTGGCCTATCGCTTACAAGCTTCCTCACCCGCCGTACGCGCTCCTCAGCAACTATCCACGGTTGATTGGCGGCTGGATCGTATTCGCGACCTTGTTGTACTCCTCGCGCGGCAAAACGAACGCGCGTCCGCTGTCCGCGGCGCATGCTTGACGACAGAGCGGCTGTCCCACACAGGACCATGGGGTAGATGAGTGCCGAGACCTCATTTCGTAGGCGCTGACTCGACGTTCTCGCACTGGCTGGAGGCGTTGCGCGTACGGCAATGGTCCAAGAACGTGCTGGTGTTCCTGCCCGCTTTGCTGGCACACAGAATCTTCGAGTCACCCATCCTGCGCCAGTCGATACTCGCCTTTATTTCGTTCTCACTGTGCGCAGCGAGCGTCTACATCGTCAACGATTTGCTCGACCTGCAAGCCGATCGCCGCCATCCGAGGAAGCGTGAGCGCGCCTTCGCCAGTGGGCGACTTGCGCCACGTAGCGGCGCACTCGCCGCATTCGCACTGCTGATTGCTGCCCTCAGCGTGGCGCTGCTGCTCGGAGGCCGGTTCGTCGCCGTTCTTGTCGCCTATTATGTCGTTACCTGGGCGTATTCAACACTGCTGAAGCGCGTTGCGCTAATCGACGTATTGACGCTGGCCGCTCTGTACGTCGCGCGCATCGTTGCAGGCTCCGTAGCGACTTCGATCCCGCTTTCGCTCTGGTTCCTGGCGTTCTGCGTTTTCATGTTTCTGAGTCTCGGCATCCTCAAACGCTATACCGAACTGAACGAGGCTGCGCGCGCGGGCACTGTGCTGATCGGTGACAGAGGTTACGCAGTGGCCGACTTGCCGCTGTTACTGACCCTCGGTGTGGCCGCCGGGTACTGTGCGGTTGTCGTGGTGGCGCTCTATATCAGCAGCGCAGATGCAGTACTCCTGTATCGGCATCGCGAGACGCTGTGGCTCGTCTGTCCGCTGGTGCTCTACTGGGTGAGCCGCGTTTGGCTGCTCGCTACGCGGGGAGAGATGGCCGACGATCCGGTCGTCTTCGCCACATCAGATTGGACCAGTCTCGTGGTCCTGGCGTTGATTCTCGGCATCGGCATCGCTTCGATCTAATGCGCGCGTCTCAAGCGCAGTTGCTGACTGTGGCTGCCAAGTTCTTGCGTTCCAGCAAACGATCGTACGCGGCGACCAGCGCTCGACCCACCGCAGCAAAGGACAGCTTGCTTTCGAAGTGAGCTCGAACCGCGGCGCGCGTCTCCTGGCGGGGGCGCCGCGCTACCGACAGCAACGCTTTGGAGAGTGCATCGATGTCGTCGCAAGGCCACAAGGCTCCGACGGTTCCGTTTCTCGTGAGGGCACGGAATGACGGAATGTCGGTGACGACCGGCGGCAAACCGCAGGCCAGGGCCTCCATGACCGAGACGCCCATGGCCTCACGATGACTGCCCAACACGAAAAGATCCGCGGCCCTCATCAGCGTCTCGATTCTCTCGTGGGCAACCTTTCCCAGCAGGTGTACCCGGTTGCGCAGATGTGGATCTGCGTCGATGTGTCGCTGCACCGGTGCCTGTAGCGGCGCCGTTCCGAAGCAGCACCACAACTGCAGATCGGGCAGTCGTCGAGCCGCCATGCTGACTCCCGCGAGCATGGTCATCGGGTCCTTGTTCTCGTTCAGGTGTCCCACCCACAGCACCGCCGGGTCGCCGTGCAACCCGGTGCTCGCGCGCGCGGCCACTGGGTCCCCCGGCGTAAAGCGGCTCGAGCACTCGGGAATCTCAAAGACCAAGGTCGGCGGACGTATCAGCCCGGCCTGCAGAAATGGCCGCGCCTGCTCCGGCGCACAGAAGGAAAGGCCCGCGGCTACGGAAAATTGGCGACGGCGGTTCCGCCGCCAGAATGGTGGGACCGAGCTCCCGTGATCCTGAAGAAGGATGGGCGTCTCGGGTGCAATCGCCGCGAGTGCGAGCACCTCGAGCGGAAACTCGAGCCCATGCACGTGCACGACATCAGGCTGCAGGATCGACATCAATGCCTGAAACGACCTGCCGCGGGCGATGGAGGATTGGCCTCCGTCGGGGGCGACAAAGTGGTAGCCGATACCGTGGTGCGTCACCTGCTCCGGATGCCGGCACGCCTGCACGACTGACACCCGGACGCCGGCACGCTCGACCATTTCGGCGCAGTCCACCAGCGGCCACCAATCCTCGAGCATGCGGGCTGGCGTACGCTCCAGCGGGTCGAGGAGGAAACTGATTTGTGCAACGTGCAACAACCGCGTCCCCGGTCGTCACTCGGTCAAAGACCTGAGACCCGCGGATCCCATAAGCGGACGAAGCGCCGTGACAGATCCAGCTCCCACGGACGATCGTAGCGTTGATATCGGTAACGCCACGCGGCGAGACCGCGCAGTGCCGATTTTCCCCATGGCGCGGAGCGAACATCCGTCACGGTCGGGTATCTGCATCCGAGCACGGTCGTGAAATCGCGAATTCGGCTGCGCAAGCGCTCGCTGAGCCACGGCACGTCGGTGTGGCACCAGTAGGCAAGCCAATTCGGTTGCGCCCAGCCATCTGCCGTCGTGGGAAATACCAGCGGCCCGCCATCGACATCGCGCAAGTGGCTGACACTGCGCTCGACGTGTGGGCTCCTGCTGTCGGGAGGTGGTGGCAGGGGCGCGTAGATGTAAAGCATGACCTCCGTCTGCGGATGGGCGCGCTTGATATGGCGTATGAACTCGAAGGTTCGCTCTGTCTCGCCCTCCGGGTCCTGCGGCGGCGCCAGCATGAAGGACAGCTCCGGAATCACACCGTTGGAGCGGCAGATCTCCACGGCCGCCAGTGTCTGATCGATGCGCGTCCCCTTACGCACATCGTGCAGCAGCCAGTCACTGGGGGATTCGGCGCCAATGTAGGCCATTCGCAGCCGGCTCTTCCTGACGAGTGCCCACGAGCGCTGCGACAGATTGAGCAGAGCGTCCGCGCGAGCGAAGCACCACCAGGGCAACTGCAGTTTCGCCAGCACCTCGAGCAGCGGAGCCGTGTCCGCCTCGCGGTCAAAGAAGTTGTGATCGAAGAACTGCACGGAGTCCATGCCGTATTGCGCGCTGAGAAACCTCAGCTCGTGCTCCAGCGCCGGCCCCGCCGGCAGCGCGGTCTTGCCGCGAAACATCGCGGCGACTCCACAGAACGTGCAGCGGAAACGGCAACCGAGTGCCGCTTGGAAGCCGCTCGTGCGCTGGCCGAGGAACGTTCTGCCGAGATAGCGCTGGGGATTCCCCAGACGCTCATACGGCAAACTGCGCACCAGGCCGGCCGCCGAGAACGCGCGAGCGGGGTTGTGCACGATGCCCGTCGGCGCTCGCCACGACAACCCGGCAATGCGCGCGAGCGCGCCATCATCCGCCCGAGCGGGGTGGCCACTACCGAGGAAATCAAGCAGCTCGCAAAGGGTTGCCTCGCCCTGGGCCCGGATGACGTAGTCGACGTACGGCACTCTGAGGCTGGCTTCCGCGCAGATGGTCGGAAAATGACCGCCCCAGATGATCGGGATTGCTGGAAAGCTCTCGCGTATTCGCTTCGATACGCGAATGGCGCTCTGCAGCTGCGGGCCTCCCATGACACTCACGCCGACCGCATCGACGCGGCCGCTGCCGAGCACCTGCACGGTGCTCGAGACGAAGTCCCTGTCGATGTTGCCGTCGATGATGCTCGAGGCGTGCCTGCCATCGAGCGCGGCCGACAGATTCAGCACTGCAAAGGGAAAGCGCGCATGGCGCGGCTTGGTGATCGTGGGATTGATCAGCAGGATGTGCCGGGTAGTCGTCATGCTACCGCCCACGGAACGGCGCGCACGGTCGCGAGGCACTCGCGCGCAATTCCGATGCCGCTCTCCAGAACTCGAGTCCCGGCTCCTGCGGCGTCGCATCGCGGAGCAGCGCGGCGGTAGTCGGCTCCATGACCTTGGTTCTGCCGTCTATTCGCACCCGTACCCATTGCGAAGATGCGCCTGAGTAGTGCTCATCCGCGAGACGTGCCGTTCCATCCAACATGACGAGACGGATATCGGCTCGCGTGGCCTGTCCCAGGGGCATTCCGGCGGGGAGGATCACGAGATCGGCCTGCGCTCCGACCCGCAACACACCGCGATCCGGTAACCGCAGCAGCCGCGCAGCAGCGGCGGTCACGAGCGATTCCAACGTCGGCGCATCGAGTCCGCTGACTGAGGCCGCGATCCGCAATTCCTCGAGCAGATCACGTGCACCGCTCAAACGAGAGTCCGTCCCCAGCGCCACTCGTCCCGCCGTGGTCAGCTGCCCAACATCGGCGCTCTTACCGAAGAGGCGCAAATTCGAGGACGGACACCAGATGAGGCTTGCTCCCGCGCGCTGCAGCCGCATGCGCTGCTCGTGGTCGAGGGCAACGCCGTGCACGATCAGAGTGTTCGCTCCGATGCAACCGAGGGCATCGAGGCGCTCGAATTCGCTCCTCGCCTCCGTATCCAGCCCCTCGGCGGCGTGGATGATCCAGGGATGCTCGCGCGGCGTATTCTGGTAAGAGCTACGGACCGC